>ERZ772956.1200-NODE-1200-length-18018-cov-7.046373_pt1 | contig 18018 bp, 18 predicted proteins | sample MGYA00580683_ERZ772956 | MGnify/ENA primary metagenome ERZ772956 (study PRJEB29015, sample SAMEA2738077) | human oral metagenome | biome: human oral; feature: human-associated habitat; material: saliva | place: China | collected 2212 ... | reverse complement strand
AACCGCTTTTTGCTTAATTGACTTTAGTTGATAAATATATGATTATTCCGTGGCAGGAACTTCCAACAGAAACTTTAGAAAATAAAAGAGAATATAGGAAATTTAGGAAATTTTTAATAAAAAAAGGATTTCTTATGATGCAAGAAAGTGTATATTGCAGATTGGTGATAAATCAAACAGTTGCCGGTGCAGTCGTAGCATCCGTGAAAAAAAATAAACCAAAAGATGGATTAGTACAACTATTGGTAGTTACCGAAAGACAATTTGCAAAGATGGAATATGTTTGTGGAGAGAAAACCAGTAGTATTGTAGATACAGATAGCAGATTGGTGATTTTATGAAAATTATTCATTGCGAACATAATATTGAAGTCAATTTTGATTATGGAGAAATACGCAGCATTATTATTGAAAATCCAAGAATCTTAGATAGTTTTGTATTGGGATTATATAATTCAACAAGTAGAAAAGAAGATAAAGTTTATATCTTAGATAATTTTGAAAAAATTGAATTTGCAAAGCTTGTAGATTTAGTGTTTTCACCATTGGAGTTGACATACGAGAAAAAAGATATTCAGAAGAAATTACTGCAAAATATTTTAGAAGAAATAACAGAATCTGACATCTCGTACAGATTCTCCGAAATATGCTCTAGTTTTTTGGAAAACATATATGAAGTTAAGATAAATAGCGAGTATGAAATAGATTTTGATGAAAATTTAGAAATGCAAAAACTTATAAAATGCTTTGATATACATTTGAAAGAACCCATGGGGAGCTTTGTAGAAAGGATTGTAGAATATATATCTGTTATGTCAAAATTAATGGGTAAACAAATTTTTATTTTAGTAGGGTGTGCTCATTATATTGATAATGATGAGTATAAGCTGTTGCAAAAGCATGTAGCACATGAAAATGTTGCGGTTTTGACAGTAGAAGGAAGGCAAAATACATTGAAAAACCCGGGAAATAAATATATAATGGATGTGGATCTTTGTGAAATATAGAATCCGTCTATCTATGGAATACAGATGTTGTAGTGGCATTTATTCTTAAATTGAGGTTTGAGAGTAGTGTAATTTCATACGATAGTAAAACTCGTACATGTAATCAAGGTTTGATTTTTCAGTTTGAGAGTAGTGTAATTTCATACGATAGTAAAACATAGCCTCTTTAGCGACTGCTACTTAGAAGGTTTGAGAGTAGTGTAATTTCATACGATAGTAAAACTTTGACGATCGATTGAGTGGTGATAAGTGTGTTTGAGAGTAGTGTAATTTCATACGATAGTAAAACCATCACACTTTTCATCCGGAGGTGTACCAAGTTTGAGAGTAGTGTAATTTCATACGATAGTAAAACAACTGGGGAAGAGCATGGCGCGGTGTTGTGGTTTGAGAGTAGTGTAATTTCATACGATAGTAAAACCAGCGATACTGAAGTCTTGACAGGGTGCTCGTTTGAGAGTAGTGTAATTTCATACGATAGTAAAACACTGCTGCAATCTGTTCCATACTTAAGTTGGTTTGAGAGTAGTGTAATTTCATACGATAGTAAAACTTTATTTTATGTATATAGCACCGAATCGGTGTTTGAGAGTAGTGTAATTTCATACGATAGTAAAACTCTGAGGTAAAAGCTATCTCTGGAGCGACTGGTTTGAGAGTAGTGTAATTTTATACGATAGTAAAACCAGCTATCCTTATTCTAATCTCCAATCTTAGTTTGAGAGTAGTGTAATTTCATACGATAGTAAAACTCTACATTTATAATATATATTATATTGCGAGTTTGAGAGTAGTGTAATTTCATACGATAGTAAAACAACTCTTCAAAAGATATTCTTAACGATTCTGTTTGAGAGTAGTGTAATTTCATACGACAGTCCACCTCAAGCATCGCTGACCTACTGCTAATTTCAAAATAACTCAAAATTGAGTTATATATGTATCTGTAATGTTAAGAAAAGGTTATTTGTTTTTATATTCACAGGAGTAATTAGCTATTGCCGGAAGTAAATCCATACACATCGTCAATAATCATCTGTAAATCCTCACGGCAGCCGCCACATTTATTTCCGATATTCATCTGCTTGCATAGAATTGTCAAGTCGGTTATGCGATGAGCTTTGATAAAATCTTCAACCTCGCCCCTTGTTGTTTTATAGCAAAGACAGACTTCATAATCTCTTGATTTTTTATCCATAAAAATATCCTCCATTTATGTTATAATGATATACAGCCAAACGGCAGAGAAGGTAAGCATGATGCCACCGATTATCGAGTTATATTTACCATTTTACAGTGTAATTAAAACACATTAGTTCAGATATAATGTAAATGATTTTTTTAAACCGGAAGGGCAGGTTTCATACCATGGATAATGAGAAAAAGTTTTTTGACACATTAGAGGAATTGGATATTCACGATTATAAAATATATGAGCATGAAGCTCTCTTTTCAGTGAAACAGGAAGGTGCAGAGGAACTTATGTTTCCCGGAATAAATCTTAAAAATTTGCTAATAAAAGATAAGAAATCAGGGGAGTTTTATTTAATGATTCTGGAAGATCATAGGAGATTGGATTTTGACAGCTTTAGGAAGCTCACAGGTGCTAAAAAGACCAGATTTGCCACTGAAGATGAGCTCTGGGATTTAATGAAGATAACTCCGGGATCGGTTACTCCTTATACCATCTTTAATGATGTGGAAAACAGGGTGAAAGTAATTTTAGGCAGGGAAATAACGGAGGCCTCTGAAGATACCCTCTTGAATTTTCATCCTTGCAGAAACACAGCAACTATTTCCGTTGCCAAAAGAGATTTTCTTCGAATTATAAGAAAAATGGGGCATGAGCCTATGTTTGAAGAGATAAAAGACAAGGGGGAAAAATGCGAAAGACAAAGATAATATGTACAATCGGACCGGCATCAAAAAACGAAGACATGTTGAAAAAACTTTTCCTTGCAGGAATGAATGTGGCAAGGCTGAATTTCTCCCATGGAAGCCACGATGAACATAGAGAAAATATAGCTAGAATAAGAAAAGTCCGGGATTCACTAGGACTTCCCGGAGCGGTTTTACTCGATACCAAGGGACCTGAAATCAGAATAAAAAACTTTGAGGAAGGGGAAGCCCTGTTAAAGGAAGGAGAATGTTTTACCCTTACGACAGAGGATGTTGTCGGAAATACGGAAAGGGTATCAGTGACCTACTTAAATCTTTCAAAAGAGCTGAAAGAGGAAGATACGATTTTAATTGATGATGGAAAGGTTATGCTTAAAGTCGCGGAAATCGATGGGGCTGAAATAAAATGCAAAATAGTCCACGGCGGCAAGATAAGCAATCATAAAGGCGTGAATATACCTGATGTGGAAATAAATATGCCTTATTTATCTCAAAAAGATAAGGATGATCTGAAATTTGGAATAGAAGAGGATGTGGATTATGTTGCCGCTTCATTCATAAGAACCTCCGAAGATGCAGGTATGGTTAGAGAGTTTCTAAACAAAAACGGAGGCGAGAAAATAAAGCTAATTGCCAAGATTGAAAGCATGCAGGGAATAGACAATTTTGAAGATATTTTAGGGGTAGTAGATGGCATTATGATTGCGAGAGGCGATATGGGAGTTGAAGTGCCCTATGAACTTTTGCCGGGTATTCAGAAAAGATTGATCAGAAGGTGTGTTCAGCAGGGCAAAGTGGTTATAACTGCAACTCAGATGCTTGAATCCATGATTACAAGCCCTGTTCCCACGCGGGCTGAGATAAACGATGTGGCAAATGCGGTTTTTGACGGCACAAGTGCAGTCATGCTGTCAGGGGAAAGTGCAGCCGGAATGTATCCGGAGGAATCAGTGAAAGCAATGTCAAGGATAGCGGCGGAGGCGGAAAAAGAGCTGAAGGATGTGCTTAAAAGCGGCACAGTATACCGTGAAATGGACAACGAGGATACTACGAATGCTGTTGCTCATGCAGCCTGTACCTTGGCAAAAGATATTTGTGCCGATGCAATAATTGCAGTGACCGCATCGGGTTATACCGGAAACAAGGTCAGTAAGTTCAGACCGGATGTTCCGATAATCAGTGTGACACCAAATGAAAAAGTTTTTCATCAGATGGCTTTGTTTTGGGGAGTAAGTCCGTTGATGGTACAATATTGTTCGGATGTTGAAGAGATGTTTGATATTTGCAGAAAAAGTGCTGCAGAATCAAATCTGATAAATGAAAACGGCAGGGTTGTTTTGACAGCAGGGGTTCCGGTCGGAGTTTCCGGTACTACAAATATTATCAGAGTTTATTCCAAAACAAACAATATCATTTAAGAATATTTTAGTTATAATGCACAAGGAGATAAGTTGAATGAAAAGAACAGAACGAGTTTCTATTATAGTGAAAATCCTGTCGGACACTCCGGGAAAAGTGTATCCGCTCCAATACTTCTGTGACCTGTTTGATATGGCAAAATCCAGTATAAGCGAGGATATCAACATAGCAAACTCTGCAATGGAAAAGGCAAAGAAAGGCAATATCGAAACAATCGCAGGGGCGAGAGGGGGCGTTCGTTATGTACCCTCTATGGATTCACAAGAAGTTTCTGAATTCCTGGAAAGCTTTTGTGAAAAACTGAGAAACTCTGATAGAATACTGGGTGGAAATTTTCTGTATACTTCAGATCTTATGTTCGATATGGAGGCCATGAATACCATGGCATCGTATTTTGCTTCGAAGTTCAAAGATTCGGGTGCAAACTATGTGGCGACAGTGGAAACCAAAGGGGTTCCCCTCGCAACCATGGTAGCATATCAATTACATCTTCCTTTGATTATATGCAGAAGGGAAGCAAAGGTGTCTGAGGGATCTACTCTGAGTATAAACTATTTTTCGGGTTCATATGATAGAATTCAGAAGATGTCTTTATCCAAAAGAGCGGTGAAGCCGGAAACGAAAGCACTGATTGTTGATGACTTTATGCGTGGCGGCGGCAGTACAAAAGGAATTTCCGATATACTGTCGGAGTTTAATGTGAAAGTCGTAGGAACTGCAGTTGCAATCGCAAGTGCTGTTCCTGAAAAAAAGAAAATTTCGGAGTTTACTTCAGCGGTAACATTATATGATATTGACGAGGAAAACAGGATAATTAAAGTAGAATCAAATACAGTAAAATAAATACGAAACGGAAGTCTTGCAAGTGATTAGTGAAGGGAATTATTCAAGTATTCACCCAATTGTACATCAAAAGATAAATATTTGTTGCAGTTTTCTAAATATTCATGTATAATTATATAAAACAAACTTTTAAATCAGAAAGGCGGGCTGTAATGAATATCACTGATGTAAGAATTCGCAAATTGAATGCAGATGGAAAAATGAAGGCAATTGTTTCGCTTACTTTTGATGATGAATTTGTAGTTCATGATATCAAAATAATTGAAGGGCAGAACGGGCTGTTTATTGCCATGCCAAGCAGGAAGATGGGCGAAGGAGATTTCAGAGACATTGCACATCCTCTCAATTCCGAAACAAGAAATAGGATTAAGGACACGATCTTTGCCGAATACGAGAAAATGTCCGATTCCGAACCTGTATCAGAATAAGAAATCAGAAAGTAAGTGAGAAAGCAGGATCTAAAGCACCGTTTCATTGGGATTCGGTGCTTTGTTCAAGTTTCATTTATTCACAGTTAAAGAGCAAGCAGGTGAAATTCTATGAGTATAAGACTTTGTTCAAGTTGAGTGATTTGTATGCGGTGTTGTCATAGCTGATTTTGAGGTGGGAAATGAACGGAGAAAAAAGAAGAACTGAAATTATAGGAATCCTTACAGATACAGACAGACCGGTATCTGGCGGCAATCTTGCGGAAAAATTTAATATAAGCAGGCAGGTCATTGTTCAGGATATCGCACTGTTAAGGGCTCAAGGCTATGATATTCTATCGGCAAACAGAGGATATATGATACAAAAAAATATGGAGACTGTAAGCAGGGGACACGAATTGTCAAGAAGAGTATTTAAGGTGATTCACAAGGCTGAAGATACAGAAAAGGAATTGAACATATTTGCGGATTTCGGTGCCAAAGTTTTGGATATTTTCATATATCACAAAGTTTATGGGAAGATAGCTGTACCTTTGGTGATTTCTTCCCGTCTTGATGTAAAAAAATATATGGAGAAAATAAATACCGGAGAATCAAGCCTTCTTTCAAATGCAACTTCAGGCTATCATTATCATACCGTAGAAGCCGAAAGTGAAGAAATTTTAGATTTGGTACAAAATGAACTGAGAGCAAAGGGATTTCTTGCCCAATTAACAGACTATGAACCCGTTGAGTTTAAGTGAATCACATTATTTCTTTAATTTGTAAAGCATTTTTGATATGAATATGCTATAATGTTGAATGAAATAAGAGAATGATAATTGGGGGAAATAAATGATTGATTTAAAAGAACACAGAAACATTCACTGTATTGGAATAGGCGGCGTGGGTCTGTCAGCCATTGCAGAGATTCTGATTTCCAGGGGATATAATGTTTCTGGGTCTGATATGAACGAGTCGGAAATTACAGAGCGTTTGAAGGAATCAGGCGCTGTTATATATAATAACCATAGAAAAGAAAATGTAGAGAATGCTGATTTGATTATCTATTCTGCGGCTATAGCAGAAGAAAATCCTGAAATTGTCCGGGCAAGAGAGCGCAAGCTGCCCCTTGCATCAAGAGCTGAGATTCTTGGGGTTTTGATGGACGAGTATAAAGGAAGCATTGCCATCAGCGGTACTCATGGCAAAACTACGACGACTTCTATGGTTTCTTTAGTTTTGGAGGCGGCAAAACTGGATCCTACAATATTGGTAGGAGGTCAGCTCGCTGAAATCGGAGGAAATGTAAAGGTTGGCAAAAGCGATTATTTTGTAACGGAGGCGTGCGAATACAGGGACAGTTTCCTGGAACTCAGACCTAATATTGAAGTGATTTTGAACATAGATTCCGATCATCTCGATTACTTCAAAGATATAGATCATATTGTAAATTCATTTGAGAAATTTGCAATGAATGTTCCCGGAGACGGAAAGATCATTGCATACGACTCCAATCCCTTCGTAAGCGAGGTTATAAGAGGAAGAAAGAATGTTATAACCTATGGATATAACGAGAGTTCGGATTTTGTGATTAAAGATGTCAGATTTGATGAAGCGGGCATGCCGTCCTTCCGAGTTCGCCACAAAGGAACGGAAACACCTGTTCATTTGGCGGTGCCGGGGGAACATAATATATTAAATTCCGTTGCGGCATTTGCCTGCTGTGTAACTATAGGTGCAGGCGAAGAAATAACGGGAGAAACTCTTGGCCATTACAAAGGAACTCAGAGAAGGTTTGACATAGTGGGTATAACAAAAGAGGGTGTCAAGATAGTAGATGACTATGCCCATCATCCGACAGAAATCAAGGCAACTCTTTCGGCAGCTCACAATATTCCTCATAAGAGACTATGGATACTGTTTCAGCCCCATACATATACAAGAACACTTGCTTTATTCCACCAATTTGCAGACGCATTTGTGCAGGCGGATATACTTATTCTTGCAGATATTTATGCAGCAAGAGAAAAGGACATATACAATGTATCATCAAAAAAACTTGCAGAGGAAATAAGGTGTGGACATAGGAACAAAGATGTTTACTATATGGATTCCTTTGAAAAGATAAGGGATTTTGTCATATCAAATGCAGAAAAAGGTGATCTGGTGATAACCATGGGAGCAGGAGATATTTACAAAGTCGGAACTATGATTATGGAAGAGGAAGCGTAAATGACCTTTGAAGAGTATAAGAAACAAGAAGAAGAAAGAATTACCAGAGCAATTGAGTTCCTTAATTACGGAGTGGAATTTGCGGACATCAATTCTGTGTACATAGATGATGACGTTAAAATCGGAAAGGGTACATTTATCGGTCCCTGTGTGACTTTGGAAAAGGGAAGCATCATAGGTGAAAACTGCAGAATTTTACAAAATACAAGAATCAAGGATTCTAATCTCGGTGACAATGTGGAAGTACAGTCAAGTGTGATTCTGGAAAGCAAAATTGGTGACAACACATCCGTGGGACCTTTTGCATATATCAGACCGGGATCGTCAGTAGGAAGGAACTGTAAAGTGGGTGATTTTGTAGAGGTGAAGAACTCAAATCTCGGTGACGGTTCCAAATCTGCACACCTGACCTATATAGGAGATGCCGATATAGGAGAGAATGCAAACTTAGGCTGTGGAGTAGTATTTGTAAACTATGACGGTACAAATAAATATCGTTCCGAAATTGGAGATGGTGTTTTTATCGGATGTAATGCTAATATCATATCTCCAATTAAAATAGAAGACGGCGCTTATGTTGCGGCAGGATCTACTGTAACAAGGAATGTTCCGGAGGATGCTCTGTGCGTTGCTCGTGCAAAGCAAAAGAATATTGAAGGCTGGGCAACCATGCGTGGCTTGTACAACAAGAAGTAATTAGTTGAGAGTTATGGAGGAAAGTCAAAATGAAGAATAGTGTATTTTCGGATTACAAGGTGTTTGCAGGTAATGCGCATACTGAGTTGGCAGAGGAAATCACATCGATTATGGGGAAACCGTTAGGAAAGGCAACGGTGACCAAATTTAGTGACGGAGAAATTTCAGTAAATCTATGGGAAACCGTTAGAGGTGTAGATGTGTATATAATTCAACCTACATGCGGACCTGTAAACGACAATCTGATGGAGCTTTTAATAATGATGGATTCCATGAAAAGAGCATCTGCAGGAAGAATAAATGCAGTTATTCCATACTATGGATATGCCCGTCAAGACAGAAAAGCAAAGGCAAGGGATCCTATTACAGCAAAACTTGTAGCAAATCTCCTCGTGGCTGCGGGAGCAGACAGAGTTTTGACGATGGATCTTCATGCCAATCAGATTCAGGGATATTTTGACATTCCGGTGGATCATCTTGTGGGAATGCCTATTATCGCCAAATACTTTAAAGAAAAGAATTTAGAGGATGTGTGTATAGTATCTCCTGACCACGGAAGCGTAACGAGAGCACGCAATATGGCTGAATATTTTAATTGTCCTATTGCTATCGTAGATAAAAGGCGACCGGAACCTAACAAGAGCGAAATTATGAATATCATCGGGGATATTAAAGGGAAGAACTGTATTATTTTGGATGACATGATTGATACAGCAGGAACGATTACAAATGCCGCAAATGTAATTAAAGAAATGGGAGCAAAGAATGTTTATGCAGGTGCTACCCATGGAGTTCTTTCGGGACCGGCATTAGAAAGAATAGAAGCATCGTCAATCTGCGAACTTGCACTTCTCAATACAGTTCCGGTTCCGGAGGATAAGAAGCTGGATAAAATGACGATGCTTTCAGTTGCTCCGATTTTTGCGGAAGCTATGACACGAGTATTTACAAACGGTTCGATAAGTAAGCTCTTCGATTGATAAAAGCTGAATATTAGGAACGAGAGAGAAACTGACTTTTATGGGAAACGAATTATATGTAGTAGTTGGCCTGGGAAACCCCGGGCCTAAATACGAAAACACCAGACACAATTTAGGATTTCTGACCGTAGATAAAATCGCTGAAGATAATAATATTACCGTTAAAAAATTAAAATTTAAAGCGTTAATCGGTGAAGGAAGGATCGGTGGCAGGAAGGTTATATTAGTTAAGCCTCAAACATACATGAACAACAGCGGTGAATCAGTAAGAGAAATATTTCAATTCTACAAGCTTCCGATAGAGAATCTGATTGTTATATACGATGATTTTGATATAGACCTTGGTGCCGTCAGAATCAGAAAATTTGGAAGTGCAGGAACTCACAATGGGATGCGTTCAATCATCAGGCTTTTAGGTAATTACAACTTCCCAAGGGTAAGAATCGGCATCGGTTCAGGGAACAAAACAGATCTGGTCGATTTTGTAACAGGGGGCTTCAGAAAGGATGAGGTTCCATTGTTAGAGGAGGCAGTAACAACCGGAGCGGCATCGGTGGAAGGAATCATTAAAGACGGAATAGATTTTGCCATGAATCGATACAATAAAAAGAAAAAGAGGAATGATAATGAGTAAAGGGGGAGTTTCGGGAATTTCAGGCGTATCTGAATCCAGAGCAGCTCTTATTATTGCTGAGTTAATTAAAGAAAAAAAAGGAAAAAACCTGATCATCGTGGCCACGGAACCCAGGGCAAAGCGTTTAGCCGATGATCTTTATTTTTTTACAGGACAAAATCCCATTGTAATGCCTTCAGAGGAACAGGTTTTTCTTAGGTTTGAAGCAAAAAATCATGACATGACCATGGAGCGTCTCAATGGGATGAAAGCTCTGACAGGTGATAGTGATTGTATAGTAATAGCTCCGGTGACGGCAGCTATTAAAAAGGTGCTGCCCCATAATGTTATAAAGGATAAGAAGTTGCTTCTCAAAAGGGGTGACGAACATTTTTTGACGGACATCAAAGAAATGCTTGTGGAATTAGGGTATGAGAGAATGAGCATGGTGGAAAGCCGCGGAGAGTTCAGCATAAGAGGTGGAATTCTGGATATTTTCACACCGGATGCGGATAATCCCTATAGGGTAGAGTTTTTTGATACAGAAGTCGATTCAATAAGAAGTTTTGACATAGATACACAGCGCTCCATAGAAAATTTGAGCTTTGTAGAAATCAATCCTGCAGAGCAGATGGTGCTGGACAAAAGCAGATTTTCAAAAGCGGCAGACAGGTTGTACAAGGCTTATACAAATCAGGCAAAAAAACTTCTTAAGAAAGGGGAACAGTACGCAGAAACTGTTCGCAGCCTTGAGCAAAGAAGAGATGAACTATGTGAATACATAAGAAATCAAAGAAATGTGCAGCTTTTGGAAAACTATCTGCATTATTTTTACGACAGAACAGAATATCTTTGGGACTACTTAGATAGAGGCAATGTATATGTTGATGACCCAAACAGAATTTATGAGCTTTTGGACGCACGCGAGAAGGAATTAGCTCAGGATTTTGAGGTTATGCTCCGAAGAGGCGATATAGTACCGGAAGATCTGGAACTTTTGACGGGGAAAAAGGATTTTATGAAGTGCTATAACCACAGACCCATAGCATTTTTGTCCCCATTTCCTAAAACTATAAAAGGAATTGAGGAGTATGACAGTCTCGAAACCGTACAGAGCTCGCAGATGATGAGATTCAGCGGACATATGGAGCTTTTGGAATCTGAATTAAAATCCTATGTAAATAAAAATTATAAAATATATTTAACGGCATCTACGGATGAGAGGAGAAAAAATTTAATAGAATACTGCGATAGGATTGGGGTTATTAGCTTTGTGAATTTTCTAAAAGGGAACCTTTCCTCCGGATTTGATTTTCCAAAGAAAAAACTTTGCTATATAAGTGATAATGATATTTTCGGCGAGAGGATAAATAGAAGAAAAAAACGAAGGAAAATGCCGGGAGGACAGCGAATAGAAAGCTTTTCAGATTTGGCAAAAGGTGATTTTGTGGTCCATGAGAGTCACGGTGTAGGAAAGTTTATCGGCATAGAACAGTTAGACATACAGGGAGACAAGAAGGATTATCTTAAAATAAAATATGCGGGGAACGATTTCTTATATGTTCCGGTGGAGCAATTTGGCATAGTCCAAAAATATATAGGTTCAGATGGGATTTTGCCGAGACTTAATAAACTTTCAGGGGCAGAATGGAAACTTACCAAGGCAAGGGCAAAGCAGGCGATCGCAGAGATGACGGATGAGCTTATTAAACTTTATGCCGAAAGAGAAATTGAGGGGGGATTTGCATTCAGCAAGGATACTCCATGGCAAAAGGAATTTGAAGATAGCTTCCCCTATGTTGAAACCGATGACCAGCTTAGGTGCATTGAGGAAATAAAAAGAGATATGGAACTGCCTAAATCTATGGACAGATTGCTATGTGGTGATGTAGGTTTTGGTAAGACAGAAGTAGCTGCAAGGGCGATCTTCAAGTGTATTGCCGATGGAAAACAGGCAGCAGTACTGGTTCCTACAACTGTGCTTGCAAATCAGCATTATTATAATTTGAAAGACAGATTTGAGAAATTTCCTGTCGACATCGAAATGTTATCCAGGTTCAGAAGCGATGCTCAGCAGAAAAAAATTATAGAGAGATTAAAAACCGGAGATATAGATCTTATAATCGGTACCCATAGACTTTTGTCAAAAGATATAGAATATAAGGAACTGGGACTTTTAGTAATAGATGAAGAACACAGATTCGGTGTTGCCCATAAGGAAGCACTCAAAAAGATAAGGAAAAGCGTAGATGTATTGACTTTATCGGCAACGCCAATTCCAAGAACTCTGAATATGTCCCTTTCGGGCATTAAGGATATGAGTTTGATTGAGGAACCTCCGGAAGAGAGATATCCTATCCAAACTTATGTTATGGAGCAGGACGATATGATGATTAGAGATGTCATAAAGCGTGAACTTGACAGAGACGGACAAATTTTTATCATCTGTAACAGAGTTAAGGGGATAAATAAGCTGGTAAAGAAAATTTCTGACCTGGTTCCCGAAGCCAGGATTTCTGTAGGTCATGGGCAGATGAATGAAAATGCTTTAGAAAATGTAATGCTGGATTTTGTAAATCATGAAACGGATATTTTAATTGCAACAACTATAGTAGAATCAGGCATAGATATTCCCAATGCCAATACGATGATAGTAATAGATGCAGAAACCTACGGTCTGGCACAGCTCTATCAATTAAGGGGACGGGTTGGCAGGTCAAATCGAATGGCATACGCATATCTGATGTACAGAAAAGATAAAGTTCTTACAGAAGTTGCAGAGAAAAGACTTAGGGCTATAAGAGAATTTACTGAATTCGGCTCAGGATTTAAGGTTGCCATGAGAGATCTTGAAATAAGAGGTGCCGGGAATTTGCTTGGAAGTCAGCAATCGGGGCAGATGATGAATATAGGATATGAACTTTACTGTAAGCTTGTGAACGAGCAGATCAGAAGAATTAAGGGAGAGTATGTTCCGGAGGAATCAGATGAAATTTCAGTTGAACTTCCTTTGCCTGCCAACATCCCCAACTGGTATATAGAAAATGAATCCCTCAAACTTGCCATATATAAGAAGATTTCCGGAGTGAATTCGGAAAATAAGGAAGATGAGATGGTGGATGAGTTGTTGGACAGATTCGGCGATGTGCCTAAGGAAACCATGAACCTGATAAGAATTTCCAGAGTGCAAGCACTCTGTCAGGAAGTGTCGGTCTTAAGGATTTATGCCCAGAATAATAGAATATTTTTTAGCTTTGGAGAAAAAAATTGTCTGACTCCATTCGCAATAGTTAATATAAATGATAAATTTAAAGGACGGGCTTTTATCCACGGAGGAAAGGAGCCTTATATCAGAATTCCGCAGGTTAAGGGGTTAATATTAAAAGACTGTCTGGAGTTGCTCAATATAATAAAGGAGAATATGAAAGATGCTATTTAAAGATATTACAATAATAGATGAGAATTTTTCTGTCAAAGAAAATAAATGTGTCGGGATCACAGGAGATAAAATTGTATATATCGGTGATGAAATGCCACAAAATGCTTCTGAATATGGAGATGTATATCAAGGTAAAGGAAAACTTCTTATGCCGGGCTTTTATAATGCTCATGCCCACTCCCCCATGGCTCTTATGCGTGGATACGGGGAGAATATGGCTTTACAGGACTGGCTTACAAAGAGGATTTTTCCTTTTGAAGGCAAACTTACAGGAGATGCCGTTTATTGGGGAACCATGCTCTGCATGGCTGAATCTCTTAAATTTGGTATAGTTTCTACCTCCGATATGTATTATTTTATAAGCGACATGGTGAAAGCTGTATCAGATAGCGGTGCAAAGAATAATATAAGTCGCTCCATAGTGAACTTTGACGGAACGGGAATTGAAGAGCTGGATTCAATAAAGGAACTTTTGGATGCACATAAAAACTTTAACAACATAGAAAATGAAAGAATTAAAATTGAAGCAAGTCTTCATGCAGAATATACTTCCGATGAGAGTACCGTGAAAGGGCTGGCTGATTTATCCAAGAAACAGAATATGTCTATGCAGGTTCATGTTTCTGAAACGAAACTAGAACATGAGGAGTGCAAAGCTCGTCATGGAGGAAGGACGCCTGTGAAATATCTATATGACTGTGGACTTTTTGATGTCCCTACCGTTGCGGCACATTGCGTGTATATAGAAGATGATGACTTTGACATCTTAAAAGAAAAGAAAGTTACAGTAGCAACAAATCCTGTAAGCAACCTTAAACTTGCAAGCGGAATTGCAGATACAGGCAAAATGCTGGAAAAGGGAGTCAACCTTGCAATTGGAACAGATAGCGTAGCGTCAAATAATAGCTTGAACTTTATTGAGGAAATGAAAACTTTAGCTCTTGTATCAAAGGTAAGAAACATGAACCCCACCGTAATCACCCCTAAAGAAGCTATTTATGCCGCCACGAGGGGAGGAGCGTTAGCCCAGGGCAGAACTGACTGTGGTCTTCTGAAGGAGGGCATGAAGGCGGATCTGATCGTTATAGATATCCAAAGAGTACATTGGCACCCTATTCATGATTTGTTAAATAATCTGGTATACTCCGCATCGGGAAGTGATATTGAACTTACGATGGTAGACGGGAAAGTTCTTTACAATAATGGAGAGTATGCTACAATCGACGAGGAACAGGTTATTTTTGAAGTTGAAAATGTGAAAAAAGAAATTTTAGAAAAGTTATAAATAGTTATAAACAGATAATTGGAGATTTTATGTCAGATAGTAATAATAAAAAGTTTCTAAAGGGTGCGGCAGTGTTAGCTGTTGCCGGAATTATGATAAAAGTTTTGGGAGCTGTTTTTAGAATCCCACTAACTAACTGGATCGGTGACGGAATGGCTTATTACAGTGTGGCGTATGCAATATACGGAACTCTTGTAGTAATCGGAACGGCAGGGGTTCCCATAGCAGTTTCCAAACTGGTATCGGAAAATATTGCACAGGGCAAATATCGAAATGCACACAAAGTTTTTCATACTGCAACGATGCTGATGTTGATTGTGGGGACTATAAGTTTTATCATATGCTATTTTGGAGCTGATATGATTGCAAGGGCTATAGGCAGTCCTAAATCCGCATTGGCTATAAAAGGGATGGCACCTGCACTGTTTTTCGTTCCGCTTTTTTCATCATTCAGGGGATTCTTTAACGGAAGACAAAACATGAATCCCACTGCAATATCGGAAATAGTAGAGCAACTTGTCAGATGCGGTTTTGGGCTAACACTTGCATATATGTTTAGCCATCCCGTGCTCGATGAAGTCAGAGCCGCAGCAGGAGCCTCCTTTGGTGCATCGGCAGGAGCGATAGGCGGATTTGTAATAATAGGTTTTATATTTGTATTGAATAGGAAACCTTTTCGCCATAAAATAGAAATCGGAATTCAGGACGTAGAAGAAAACATAGCTTTAGCTAAAAAAATTGCATGGATTGCTGTTCCGATTATAATAGGCTCGGAGATTATGCCGATTATGGGATTGTTAGACACAGGTATAGTGATGAATGTTCTCCAGAATAACGGGTGGAGTGCTGATGCAACGAAGCACATGTTCAGTCTGTACGAGGGGTATTGTACCCCGATTATTGCATTTCCTCAGATTTTTACTCAGGCAGTGGCAGTCAGTTTAGTTCCGGCTATTTCCGGACATTTTGCACAAAAAGAGGGATTGAAGGTTAATGAGACCATCAGCCTTGGAAGAAGAACTACCATGATAATGGGATTTCCGTGTGCATTCGGTCTATTTATCTTAGCGGAACCTATTTTGAAGCTTATGTACTACCAACAGCCGCAATCATGTGAGGAGGCGGCACCTATTATGATGATAATGGCTATTAGTGTTATCTTTCTCGCACATATGCAGACTTCGGTAAGTATACTTCAGGCAATAGGAAAGCAATTTATTCCGGTTAGGAATCTGGCTTTTGCATCCATAGGTAAGGTTGCCGTTACATATTATACTGTAGGGATAAACTCAATAAATGTCAAAGGAGCGGCAATAGGTACGGCAATAGCATACATTATCACTCTATTGTTAAATGATTATAGCGTAAAGAAATATACGGGCGTCAGACAGGACTTTATTCTTACATATTTGAGACCCGGTATGGCGGCTTTGGGAATGACAGCAGTAACATATGGTGTCTATAATCTGGTGATGATGCTTTTGGGCGCTCATGGCTTCAAAGTTGCCAATGCAGCCGGTGTTTTACTTGGAATTGTCAGTGCGATGATTACATATACAATTTTGCTTTTCGTGCTGAAGGCAATAACATTGAAAGAACTTGAGAATTTTCCGGGAGGAAACAAGCTGATAAAGATATTGACGAAGATATTTCCCAGAGTTATTATAGATTGATTTGCTATTTTCCAATAAGATATGACAAAAGTATTGACAAGAGGCTTGAAAAATGCAACAATATGAATACAATGTGGGGTTGTATTTAAGAAGGATTCTACATTGAGGGATTTTTACAAGGGATGAACTAGAAAAGTTTCGTCAATGGAATTAAGTCTAAGGAGGATTTTACATGAATAAGGCTGAACTGGTTTCTGCAGTTGCAGAGAAAACTAATTTTACAAAAAAAGACGCAGAACTTGCAATCAATGCACTTCTTGCTACAGTTGAGGAGTCTTTAGTTAAGGGTGAAAAAGTACAGTTGATTGGATTCGGTACTTTTGAAACCAGAGAAAGAAAAGCTCGTCAGGGAAGAAACCCTCGTAAGCCGGATGAAATTATTAAGATTGCTGCATCAAAGGCTCCTGTATTCAAGGCAGGAAAAGCTCTTAAAGATGCGGTTAACAAATAATCATTAAATGACATTGGGACAGCTCTGCTGTCCATTTTTTTATGAAATAATCAGATTCTCGAAAACAAACCATATATAATAAATCGCATATGCATAAGTGAGAGTCCTAGATAAAAGAGTTTAAGATAACCGAAAAGTTTGTGAAAGCCGTATATAGGTATGAGGGGAAAAGAAGGGCAAAGATGAGAATAGACAAGTACTTAAAAATTTCAAGAATTATAAAAAGACGCACAGTTGCTAAAGAAGCATGTGATCAAGAAAGAGTTATGATAAACGATAAACCGGCAAAGGCAGGAAGTGATGTTGAAGTGGGGGATATCATAAAAATACAATTTGGAAATAAAAGCATCACGATAAAAGTAACTGAAGTTCGTGAGAATGTAAGAAAAGACGATGCGATAAATATGTATGAAATTATAGAATAACCGAAACAACTTGCCAAAGAGTTGTTGAGTTATCTTTTTTTCAGGGTGATTTTAACTTAATTTCTATATACAAAAAGCGTAACCTACTTAGGTATGATGCACTCTTTGATATGTAGATGGAGAATCACATGCAATTTACTCTGTTGACAATTTATCATAAAAAAAGGAAAAAACGACTTGCCAATATGAAAAGGGATATGATATAATAAGCACCAATCTTCTCACGAGGGGTGAAAGAAAAACCCCATCCAAAATTCCAAGAAGAGACCTTAAAAAACTTTTAAAAAAAGTAAAAAAAGTGTTGACAAGGGAGATGGGCAGTGATAAGATGTTAGGTGTTCGCGATAAGCGGCATGGCACTGAGAAAGTGCCAAGAACATTGAAAACTTCATAGACAGGAAACAAAAGTCGAACAAGACATAAAGAGAAAAAGGTTAAAAAAAACCTAGGGTCAAGTATAAAATACATGAACCCCAAAAATTTCCTAAAACAGTAATACGGTAACAGAAATGAAAAGAAGATGCTAAGCGTCTGACCGGATCACTAATTAGAAGAGATAGTAACACGATAGTGTTAGTATACAATTTTAACAAGAGTTTGATCCTGGCTCAGGATGAACGCTGGCGGCGTGCCTAACACATGCAAGT
>ERZ772956.1194-NODE-1194-length-18043-cov-6.715310_pt1 | contig 18043 bp, 19 predicted proteins | sample MGYA00580683_ERZ772956 | MGnify/ENA primary metagenome ERZ772956 (study PRJEB29015, sample SAMEA2738077) | human oral metagenome | biome: human oral; feature: human-associated habitat; material: saliva | place: China | collected 2212 ... | reverse complement strand
ACACGCCACCGCAGAGCGCAATTATCCCGTGCAAAAAGCAGGCAGCCTGTTGAGTTTGCCGTCAGCCTATAACAGCGATGCAGACCTGGCATCACACCAAATCTACATCCCATTTGACACCGATGAAATATGGCGGCGAGGCAAACGCAACGGCGGCCGCTGGTCTGAGTGGGCAAAAATCACCGTATCGCCCGCCGAACTGGAGGAGGCTGTCAGAGCTGCGGCCGGCCAAGCCGTTTTGTTGACAGGCGCGCAGACGGTACGCGGCGTGAAAACCTTTTCAGACGGCCTCAAAACGTCCACCCCTGCGGCGACGAGCAACGATACGTCGGTGGCGACGACGGCATTTGTCAAGCGGATGGTCGAAGGGGTTGCTAGGACGGCCGGCAGCTTTACACTGCCTGCAACGGCAAATGGGCAGACGGCTAATCGGATGGCCTGTGATTGGCAAACTATTGCCTACCCTGACGGACGTATCGTCCACAGGTACCACATCAAGCACGCGCGCGACATCTATTTCGAACCTGAGGATGACAATGTGGCGGCCGTTAATGTCGGCGGCAAAGGGGTAACGATAGCCCTGCCGTTGATATCCGCCATGCCGGGTGCGGTTTTCGAAGTGCGCGCACAAGTTATACGGGCGACAAAGCGGGAGCAGTCGTCTACTTATAACAATGAGGCGGCCGAGCAGGCAATAGCCTGGAACTTCCGAAAACAGGAGGGCAATTTAAACAAAGTATATTTGGACATGGCCCGCACGCGCGGCAGCGACAGCGAGCCTATCGATATCCTTGTTTACGTGGAGGGTTATTAAATGGGGTTGAAAGTAGCCGCTTACGCCAAATCCGTCGGCATTGCCGCCGACCAACTGATTAACGCCGTCTTGGGCGGCCGGCCGTCTGAAACCCTGTCCGTCCGCGCCTACCGCCTCGGCGTGTTGGATGGCCGGACAGGTTGGCGGCGCGTCGTTTGGTTCATCAACAAACTGTTTTGGTGGCAGAAAAACCATTGCCGGGGCGCATACGCCGCCGCCGTCAACCGATGCACATACAAAAATAAAAGCCCTGCCGACGTATGGCAGGGCGGAATCAACAAACGATAAAACGGCTGCGCGGCGGTGTTAGCCGCACCGTGCTCCGCGCCAGCCTCAGCAGCGACAGCCTGCATCAGCCTTTTTTACCGTCCCCTGCAGGGGAGGCGGATTTTACCACCTCAAAAGCATGGGATGCCTCTCAAATCAGAGCAAAGCTGACAGCGGCGCGAAACCGCCTAAGCGGGGTATTTATCGAGAATGAGCCGTGGGAGCGTTGTTTCAAGCGATACGACCGCGAGCACACCTTCTTCTACGCCGATCCGCCGTATTGGCAGACTGCAGGCTACGACCGTGCTTTTGATTGGGCGCAGTATCAACTGCTGGCCAAAGTAATAAGTGAGAGTAAAGGAAAAATCATGTTGTCCATTAACGACCATCCGGACATCAGGAACTTGTTCAAAGACTTCCGCATTGCCCAGTTTGAACTGGCCTATTCCATCGGTAGGAGCAAAACCGGCAAGACAAGCGGCGAGCTGGCCATATGCAATTGGTAAATAAAAAAGCGACGGCAACGTCGCTTTTATAAAAAAGTGAAAAAAGATTGCAGATAGTGCAACAAAAAACAAAACGGATTTTCTCAAGAATCAGCGCAGTTTTTCGCAGGCCGCTTCATCCGGGGAACAATTCCTTCGGATATTAAAGCGGCGGAAACGCATCGCCTTGCATACCGCCCGCGCCTGCATGCCTGCGGCTTTCCGCCCGGTATCAAACTCGTTCATCCGCAATAAAAAGAGGCCGTCTGAAAACGATTTTCAGACGGCCTCAGCCTTATACTCTGCTCAAACAAACCCAGTTCGGGCAAGAATCCGATTCCTATCAGGCAACCGGATTCCCGCAAAACCGGAATAAGCTTTAAGCTTTCAGACGGCCTTAATTCAAGCCCAAAGTGCCACGCAGTTTGCCCAATTCCTCAGCCAACGTGTTAATCGGAGCCTGTAATTTCTTACGGTCGTCTTCCGACAACTTGTCATAGCTTTCAAAGCCGTCGCCTTTTTTGTATTTCGCCAGAATTTCGTTGATTTGTTTGAAGTTGGCATCCACGGTATCCAACAAGGCTTTGTCTTTCTCGGCAATCACGTTGCGGAACAAATCGACGATTTTCTGCGCACCTTCGATATTGGCTTGGAAATCGCTCAAATCGGTGTGGCTGTAACGGTCTTCCTCGCCGCTGATCTTCGAACCGGCCACTTCTTCAATCAACACGGCCGCACCGCCGACCACTTTGCTCGGCGGGAAATTCAGCGTATCGATTTCAGCCTTCAGTGCTTTCACGTCTTTTTCCAGCTTGTCGGCGATGTCTTTCACGCCGTCCGTGCTTTTCTCAACCCACAAAGCATATTCGATGCGGTGGAAACCGGTGAAATTCGGGTCTTTGGCCTGTTCTTTGAAGTCGTCCTCGCGCGCATCGATGGCGGGGTCGAGTTCGTTAAACAATTCGGCAATCGGCTCGATGCGTTCGTAATGGGTACGCACGTCGGCAAACATGGCTTTGGCTTCGTCGATTTTGCCCGCTTTCACGGCAGCGACGAATTTTTCGGTTTTTTCGCTCAGCGCGGTGGCTTCGCCTTGAACGTAAACCTTATAGTCAGCCAGTGGCTGTGCCAATTTGTTCATATCCGCCTGAGCCGCTTCGGCCTTGAAGCCGCTGTCGGTAACAATCAGCTTGCCGCGCGGGTTGGTCAGCAGGCCGCAAGTCATTTCATAAGTGCCGGGCAGCAAGGTAACGGTCATTTTGTCAGACAGGCCGGGAGCGATGTTTTCACGCTCGTCCACCACCATCACGCCTTCCAAAATTTCCCATTCCAGCTTGCGGCCGCTGTTGTTTTTGATGTTGAACGTGGTTTTGCCGCTGGGGACGGTCAATTCCATCGGTTCGCAGGCCGAATCGTTTACGGCAATATTGACGCTGCCGTCGGCATTCGGTGCGGCAGGCTTGCCGGTCGAAGCGGTGTCGCCCGAAGCGGGGGCAGCGGGTTTGTCGGCCTCAGGCGGCTGACAGGCGGCCAAGCCCATGGCCAGCAAGACGGATAAAGCGATGTGGTTCATTTTCATAACGGGTTTCCTTTAGGGGATTTAACGGGAAGGTGAAACGGCTTTGCTGCCGCGTAAAAACCAAAATAAAGCGGGCAGCAGATAGGCGAAATACCAAGCAATGTCGCTGACCGTGGGATGGTCGGTATAGCCGAAGAAACCGCCCATCAGCACGCCCAACGGGCTGTCTTCGTGCAAAACCTTAGACCAGTCGAACAATATGGTTTGGCCGATATTCCACACGCCTGCCTCATGCAGGGCGCGGAACGAACCCGACAGCAAACCGGCGGCGACGAAAATCAGGAACACGCCCGTCCAACGGAAGAATTTGCCCAAATTCAAACGGATGCCGCCCTGATAGAGCAAAACGCCGATGACCACCGCCGTCGCCAATCCGGCCACCGCGCCCAAAGGCATTTTATGGTCGCTGCTTTGGCCGAACACGGCAATCAGGAAAAACACGCTTTCCAAACCTTCGCGCGCCACGGCGAGAAACGCCATCAAAACCAACGCCCAGCCCGAACCGCCCTGATTGAGCGCGGCTTGGACGGAATCTTGCAAATGCTGCTTCATCGAACGGGCTGCCTTCTGCATCCACAACACCATATAGGTCAGCATGCCCACTGCCACCAGACCGATTGCACCAACGACGAATTCCTGCTCCTTTTGCGGGATTTCACCGGTAAGGCGATGGATGGCAAGGCCGATACCCACGCACAGCAGCGCGGCGGAAATCACGCCCAGCCAGACTTTGTTCATCAGATGATGATGCCCGGACTGTTTCAGAAAACCGGCCACGATGCCGACAATCAGCGCGGCCTCTATGCCCTCGCGCAACATAATTAAAAAAGCTATCAGCATGGTTTTAAGGTATTTTCAGTTAAATTGTGCAAATTATCCGCTGATACGGATATAAATGCAAACGGTTTTCAAATATATCTATCCAACCGTCTGAATGTTTTACACCTTCAGACGGCCTCATTTTGCAGGATCGGACATTCATTTCATCCAAACTCAAACACCCAGCCGCCCTCATCTGCCGGACAGCCCGAAGGCATGGCAGCCTCCCATTGCCGTTTCAGACGGCCACACTCCCCCGTCCGCCATATTTCTTTACACTTGCCGAAAAACCATCCCATTGTTTCCATTCATGCCCGAAAGGCCGTCTGAAAAAACATTTAATGTTAAAGAAGTAATTTTTTTACGCTATTGTGCGTTAAGCGGATTTACCTTATATTGCCGCACACTAAGGTTGCGAAACATTGCAAACCGTTTATCAGAAGAAAAAAAGGAAAATAGCATGGCACAAATTACATTGGACAAAACCGACCTCAAAATCCTGCAGGTATTGCAAAGCAACGGCCGCCTGACCAACGTCGAACTTTCCGAACGCGTCGCACTCTCGCCGTCTCCCTGCCTGCGCCGCCTCAAACAACTCGAAGACGCAGGCATCATCCGCCAATATGCCGCCCTGCTCTCGCCGCAGGAAATCAAACTCGGCCTTCAAGCGTTTATCCGCGTATCCATCGACAAATCGGGCGAATTGCGCGACCGCTTCGCCCAAACCGTGCAAACCTGGCCTGAAGTTTTAAGCTGCTTCGCACTCACCGGCGAAACCGACTACCTGCTGCACACCTTCTTCCCCGACATGAACGCCTTCTCCCATTTCGTGCTCGACACCCTGCTCTCCCACCCCGGCGTGCAGGATGCGAAATCCAGCTTCGTCCTCAAGGAACTGAAAAACACCACCGCCCTGCCGTTGGGACACCTCCAAACAACGGCATAAAGCGGCAAAAACAAACAGGCCGTCTGAAAAGCGCAACCGAAACGGCAAACCCATTTCCGCGTTTTCAGACGGCCTCCTTTTACACAAAACCCGTCAGGAGCAAACCATGAACCTCCGCCCCTTCCGTCACATCCTGCCGCAACTGGGCAAACGCGTTTACCTGGATGCCGCCGCCGTCGTCATCGGCGATGTCGTATTGGCGGACGACGTATCCGTCTGGCCGTGCGCCGTCGTGCGCGGCGATGTCAACCACATCCGCATCGGCGCACGCTCCAACATACAGGACGGCAGCGTGCTGCACGTCAGCGGCCGCACGGCGGCCAAACCCGAAGGTTCACCGCTGATTGTCGGCGAAGACGTTACCGTCGGCCACCGCGCCGTACTGCACGGCTGCACCATAGGCAACCGCGTGTTAATCGGCATGGGCGCGGTCGTCTTGGACGACGCGGTTATCGGCGACGACGTGATTATCGGCGCGGGCAGCCTAGTGCCGCCGCGCAAACATCTGGAAAGCGGCTTTCTCTACACCGGCTCCCCCGCAAAAGCCGCGCGCGAACTGACGGCACAGGAACGTGCCTTCCTCGTTCAGTCCGCAGCCAACTACACCGCCACGGCACAGGCCTATCGGGAAACGGACGGCGGCACGACAGACTGAAGCTGCACATTGCGGCAAAACCGTGCCGCACCGCCGACCTGAAGCCTCATCTCATCGGATAACGGAAAACGTGAAGTCCAATCAAACGCCGTACATTCCGATGAAACATAACGATGCCGCCATTCCCGCACAGACAAAATCCAAACGGCAACTGGCAAAACGGCGGCAATACACGAATTTCCGTTTGAATCGACAAAAAGGCCGTCTGAAAACATTCTTTCAGACGGCCTCAAATCATTTAAACCGCCATTGCAAGGCGGATGCGGCATTTTCTGCCCAAATCAATTGTCGGCGGCGTGCCAAGGCTTGGCCGCACCGGCGTGGAACGTAGGTTTTTCCCCGCCCCACAGCGTATCGATATCGTAAAAATCCCGCACGGCGGGCAGCATCACATGCACCACCAAATCGCCCGCATCCACCAAAGTCCATTCGCCGCTGTCGCCTTCGGTGCTGAGAATTTCAAAACCCGCCTCTTTCAAATCGACTGCCACGTTGTTGGCCAAAGCTTTGACCTGCCTGCTGCTGTCGCCGCTGGCAATAATCATGCGGGCAAACAGGGAGGTTTTGTCTTGGGTTTCTAAAACGGCAATGTCTTTGGCTTTCACGTCTTCCAAGGCCGAAACGGCGATTTCGACCATTTTCTGCAAATCCTGCAATTCTTGTTCTGTCATCATTTTTTCCATTTTGAACCGGCATGGTGCCGGCAGTTTATGAAGGAGGCCGTCTGAAAACCCGTTTTTCAGACGGCCTTTATTTTTATTTGAAAACGGCAATATTCAAGCCGGAACGGCCCCGTTTTTTTCGGTAAAGTTCACCCCGGCCAACTGCGAACCGATAATGGCATTACGTATCGCCGCCAATGCCTTGGGACGGACGAAATTGCGTCGGTAGGCAAGCACCACGCGCCGGGTCGGCACTTTTTCGGCAAACGGGATGATGCTGAACAGCAAGTGGTCGTTTTCGGTCAGCGCGGTGGCCGGCAATACGCTGATGGCCAGGCCGCTGGCCACCATATGGCGGATGGTATTGATGGAGCTGCCCTGCAGCGTATTGGTCAGGCCGCTGATTTTCTGCTTGGCCGCCAATTCGTTGCAGCCGGCAAGCACGTTGTCGCGCATACAGTTGCCCTCGGTCAGCAGCAAAACCTGCTCCTGCGCCAATTCGTGCTGGGTAACGGCATCGAGTTCTTCAAACGGATGCCCTTTGGGCACGATGACGAAAAAAGGTTCGTCATACAGCGGCTCGGTCAGAATGCCTGTTTCCTGAAACGGCTCGGCAACGATAATGGCGTCCAAATCGCCGCGCTTGAGCGATTCGGTCAGCATATGGGTGTAATTCTCTTCCAACATCAAAGGCATATTCGGCGCGATTTCGCGCAGCGACAGAATCAGCTTGGGCAGAAGATACGGCGCGACGGTGAAAATCAGGCCGAGTTTGAACGCGCCGTCCAATTCATTCTGCTCTTCACTGGCCAGCTGGCGGATAACGTCAGCTTCATCCAAAACACGCCGCGCCTGCGCCACGATACGCCCGCCCGCTTCGGTGGTGATAACCTCATTGCTGCTGCGGTCGAACAAAGAGAGTGCCAGCTCTTCTTCCAACTTCTTTATCGCAATCGAAAGTGTGGGCTGGCTGACATGGCAGCGTTGGGCGGCCCGGCCGAAATGCCGTTCTTGCGCAACGGCAACAATGTAACGCAATTCGGTCAGTGTCATGGCTTATGCCTTTTTCGGCTGGTCCGGCAGGGTGATGTTCAACTCCAACACGTCCAAGCCGTCCTGTTTTTCTTGAGAAATGCGGATATCGTCAAGAGAAACGTTCACATATTTCGACAACACTTCCAACAGTTCTTTCTGCAAGGTGGGCAGATAGTCGGGAGCCTGGGATTTGACCCGCTCCTGCGCGATGATAATCTGCAGGCGGTCGCGGGCAACTTCGGCCGATTTCTGTTTTTTGCCGAACAGTATATCGATCAACGACATATCAACCTCCGAACAAACGTTTGAAGAAGCCTTTTTTCTCGGCATCCAGGAAACGCATTTCGCGGTTTTCTCCCAACAGGCGGGCAATCACGTCTTTGTAGGCTTCCGCGGCCACCGCATCCTGCTGATGGATGACGGGCGTGCCGGCATTGGAGGCCTGCAATACGTTTTGCGATTCGGGAATCACGCCGATCAGGGGGATGCGCAGGATATCGCAGATATCGTCCACCGACAGCATCTCGCCTTTTTCCACCCGATCCGGCGAATAGCGCGTAATCAACAGGTGTTCTTTTACCTTTCCGCCTTGTTCCGCCTTACGGGATTTGCTTTGCAGAATGCCGAGGATGCGGTCGGAATCCCGCACACTGGAAACCTCGGGATTGGTGGTTACGATGGCTTCGTCGGCAAAATACAGTGCCATCAGCGCGCCTTGTTCGATACCGGCGGGCGAATCGCAGATGACGAATTCAAAACCCATCTCGCCGGTCAGCGTGTTCAATACTTTTTCCACGCCTTCTTTGGTCAGCGCGTCTTTGTCGCGTGTTTGCGAGGCAGGCAGGATGAACAGTTTGTCGCAATGTTTGTCTTTAATCAGTGCCTGATTGAGGGTGGCTTCCCCTTGGATGACGTTGATCAGGTCGTATACCACGCGGCGTTCGCAGCCCATAATCAAATCCAGGTTGCGCAAGCCGACGTCGAAGTCGATCACGGCGGTTTTATGGCCGCGGAGTGCCAAACCGGAAGCAATGCTCGCGCTGGTGGTGGTTTTACCCACACCGCCTTTGCCTGAAGTTACAACGATGATTTTTGCCACAATGTTTCCTTTACTTTCAATGCAAAATATTCAGGGTTCGAATGATACGGCATCCGGCTAAGCCGCGATGGCCGCAATGACCAAACGGTCGTCCTGCAGGTGTATCTGTACCGGCTTCCGATATAAATGTTCGGGCAACTGCTGCTCGAAGTTGCGGTAGATACCCGCAATCGATACCAGTTCGGCCTGCATGGAATGAATGAAAATGCGTGCGTCGCGCCGCCCTTTGGCCCCCGCCAGCGCGCGGCCGCGCATCGATGCGTAGATATGGATGTTGCCGTCGGCAATCAGCTCCGCCCCTTCGCTGACCGTTCCGGTAACGATTAAGTCGGCGTTTTCCGCATATACCTGCTGCCCGGTCCGCACCGACTCGGCAACCAGGACAGTCGGATGCCCGGCCTGCTTGGCCGTTTCGGATGCGATTTCACCCGTGATTTCGGCCACCGTCCCCGCATCCGCCGTTTCCAGCGGGACAGGCCGTTCTTTGCCCGGCGGCGTAAAAGGCAGGCCGTTGTCGGCCGCCGTTGCCGCCCAGGCTTCGTCGCTGTGCCGCAAAGCGGCGACAGGCAGGCGGTGGCGGCGGAAAACGGCCAGCACGGCGGGCAAATCGGCCTCGGACGGACGGAAATCCTGCATATCCAATATCAGCGGCAGGTTGAGCTCGCGATATTGCGCCGCGCACTTGTCCAATGCGGCATCCAATGCGGCGGCATCGGCATTGTGCAGATAAACGGCCAATGCGTCGGTGCGGGCGGATTTGATTTCAAAAGCAGGTTTCATACTGCGGATACCATAAATTTTTTAAATAGACGCAGTTTACTGTATTTGCACGCCCCCATCAATTTTATTTATCCTTCAAGGCCGTCTGAACGGCTTTCAGACGGCCTGCGATTATTTTCGGCTATAATGCCGCCGTTTTTTATCGATAACCCCGTTTTTCCATGATACGTTTCGAACAAGTTTCCAAAACCTACAGAGGTGGTTTCCAGGCGCTGAAAAACGTCAGTTTCCAAATTGAAAAAGGCGAGATGATTTTTGTCGCCGGCCATTCGGGTGCAGGCAAATCGACGGTCCTCAAACTGATTGCCGGCATTACCAAACCGTCTTCCGGCAAAGTGTGGATGAACGGTCGCGATATCGGCAGCCTGAACGATAACCAAATCGGTTTCCTGCGCCAGCATATCGGCATCGTCTTCCAAGACCATAAAATCCTGTTTGACCGCAGCGTGCTGCAAAACGTCCTGCTGCCGTTGCAAATCATCGGTTACGGCCGTGCCGAAGCAGAAAAACGCGCGCGGGTGGCAATTGCGAAAGTCGGACTGGCCGGACGTGAGAACGCCGACCCCGTCACCCTTTCCGGCGGCGAACAGCAACGCCTGTGCATCGCGCGCGCCGTCGTCCACCAGCCCAGCCTGCTGATTGCAGACGAACCCTCGGCCAACCTCGACCGCGCCTACGCGCTCGACATCATGGAACTGTTCAAAACCTTTCACGAAGCGGGTACCACCGTCATCGTCGCCGCCCACGACGAAACCCTGATGGCCGATTACGGCCACCGCATTTTGCGCCTGCAGGAAGGCAGGTTTGCCTCATGAACTACTTCACCCTACACTTCGAAGCGGCCAAAAACGCCGTCCGCCAGCTGTTCAAACAACCTTTGGCCACCCTGCTGATACTCGTTATGCTGGCCATCGCCATGAGCCTGCCGCTGGCACTCTACCTCGGCGTGCAAAGCAGCCAGGCCGTACTCGGCAAACTGAACGAATCGCCGCAAATCACCCTATATATGGAACAAAACGCCGACGAAGCCGACAGCGCTGTCGTCAAAGAACTGCTTGCCGCCGACAAACGGATTGAAAAAAGCGAATTTATCGGCAAGGCGCAGGGCTTGAGCGAACTGCAAACCAGCATGGGCGAGCAAGACATCGTCTCCATGCTCGACAGCAACCCGCTGCCCGACGCATTCGTCGTCAGCCCCAAGCCGGGCGGCACGCCGTCTGAAATGCAGGCACTGAGGCAGGATTTGGCCAAGCTGCCGATGGTGGAATCCGCCCAACTCGACACCGAATGGATGCAAACCCTCTACCAAATCGACGATTTCATTCAAAAAGTGTTGGCCTTCCTGTCCGTTACCCTCAGCGTGGCCTTCGTTTTGGTGGCGCACAACACCATCCGCCTGCAAATCCTCAGCCGCAAAGAAGAAATCGAAATCACCAAACTCCTAGGCGCGCCGTCCTCCTTCATCCGCCGCCCCTTCCTCTATCAGGCCGTCTGGCAGAGCCTCCTGGCCGCAGGCCTGAGCCTTGCCCTGTGCGCCTGGCTGATACATGCCACCCAACCCTTGGTGGCACAAATTTTCCGCCCCTACGGCCTCAACATCGAATGGCGTTTCTTCCACACATGGGAATGGCTGTCCGTCTGCGGCATCGTCGCCGCCCTCGGCATCGCCGGCGCATGGCTGGCCACACGGCAACACCTGCTCAGCTTCAAAGCCAAACGCTGACACACAGGCCGTCTGAAAATCCTGCTTCCGTTAGGAAGCAGGATTTCTGCGAAGCTAAAACGAGCGCAGCGAGTTTCTGCGAAGCTAAAACGAGATTTCTGTAAAACAGAAACAAAAACTGCAAAATCCAAACACCCTCGCCAAACCCTTTCAGACGGCCTCCCAACCCACCCGACACAACGAACAGCCCATGAACAAACACTTCCTCCCCCTTGCCCTGATGACCGCCGCGAGCATGGTTTCCGCCGCGCCGACGCCCAACAACGAAATTACCCGCCGCGCCGATACAGCCGTCCTCTCGCAGCAGCACAACGCCTACACCTTCCACACACTCGACATCAAAGACAGCCAAAACCGGCCGCACCGCATCTTCGTCGGCATTCCCAAAGCCGCCCCGCCCGCCGGCGGCTTCCCCACCCTTTACGCACTTGACGGCAACGCCCTACTCGAATACCTCGCCCCCGAACGCCTCAAACTCCCGCCCGAGCAACTGCCCGTCCTCATCCTCATCGGTTACCCGACCGAACTGCGTTTCGATACCGCCGCCCGCGCCTACGACTACACCCCGCCCGACCCGCAAGGCAAAACCATGCCCGACCAGCTGACACCCGAACGCAGCAACGGCGGTGCACCGCAATTCCTCAAGTTCATCCTGCACCAAGTCCGGCCGCAAATCGACCGCCTCGCCCCCACCGACCCGCACAAACAAACCCTGTGGGGACACTCCTACGGTGGCCTGTTCGTCCTCCACACCCTGTTCAACGAGCCGCAGGCCTTCACCCGCTACGTTGCCGCCGACCCCTCGCTGTGGTGGCAAAGCGGCCTGATGCTGCAATACGCCGAGCCGTTTTTCAGACGGCCTCCCCCAGGCAACCTGAGCCTTACCATCGAAAAAAGCGGTACAAACGACAACAAACGACCCGCCAACCCGCAACAGGCCGCTATGCTATCCCGCCGCGAAGCCATTACCCGCGCCGTGCCGCCCGACAGCGCAAAACAGCTGGCCGAACGCCTGCGGCAACACGGCCTGCAGGTGCAATACCGCCACCACGCCGACCTCACGCACGGCGGACTGCTGACCGAATCGTTCGAACAAACCCTACCCGAAGCGGCCAAATAAACACAGGCCGTCTGAAAACTCTGCTTCCGCTAGGAAGCAGAGTTTCTACGAAGCTATAGTGGATTAACTTTAAACCAGTACGGCGTTGCCTCGCCTTGCCGTACTATTTGTACTGTCTGCGGCTTCGTCGCCTTGTCCTGATTTAAATTTAATCCACTATAAAACGAGCGCAGCGAGTTTCTGCGAAGCCAAAACAAGGTTTCCGTCAGGAAGCAGGGTTTCTGCGGAATCCCAATAAAACCTTTGCCGCTGCCGCAAACCTCACCAAGCAACCGCAACCAGCCTTTTCAGACGGCCTCGGATGCTCTGCCGCCGCCCCTGCCTCCAATCAGAAAGGAAAATCAATGAATGCCCAAGACGTATTGGATTTTTGGTTTGCCGAATCAAACCGCCCGTTTTGGTTTGCCAAAAACGACGATTTCGACCAACAAATCCGCAGCCGTTTTTTCCCGCTGTGGCAACAGGCGGCGGCAGGAGAGCTGGCCGACTGGCGCGACACCTTGCGCGGCAGGCTGGCCGAAATCATCATACTCGACCAATTTTCGCGCAACCTGTTCCGCAACAGCCCGGCCGCCTTCGCGCAGGATTTGGCCGCCGTCTGCCTCGCGCAGGAAGCCCTCCGCCTGCCCGGATTCGCCGCCATGCAAGAAGAAGAGCGGCATTTCATACTGATGCCGCTGATGCACAGCGAAAGCCGCGCCATCCACACCCAAGCCGCCGCGCTGTTCGAACGCTACACCTCCGAAGCGGCATCGGATTTCGAATTGCGGCACAAAGCCGTCATCGACCGCTTCGGCCGTTATCCGCACCGCAATGCCGTGTTGGGCCGGGAAAGCACGGCTGAGGAACAAGACTTTCTCAGCCGGCCGGGTTCGTCGTTTTAAACACTGCGGCCTGCCTGCCGGAAGCGGCATTTCCCGCCGCATGGCCGATACGTTTTAGGTTAAAATGAACCTTCCTTCCCTATTTTTCAGACGGCCTCCATCATGTATTCACTGCTCCGCCCCCTTATTTTCCGCCTGGAACCCGAACAGGCCCACCATGCCACCCTGGCCATGCTGAAACTGGCCGCCCGTTTCGGACTGACCGCCCCCGTGCCGCCGCGCAGCCGTCCCACCGAACTGATGGGCCTGCAGCTGCCCAATCCGGTCGGACTGGCCGCCGGACTGGACAAAAACGGCGAATACATCGACGCGCTGGCCGCACTCGGTTTCGGCTTCATCGAAATCGGCACCGTCACCCCCAGGCCGCAGGACGGCAACCCGCAACCGCGCCTGTTCCGCCTGCCCGAGCAACAGGCCGTCGTCAACCGCATGGGTTTCAACAACCACGGTATCGACGCAGCCATTCGCAACATCGAAAAAAGCGCGTACCGGGGCATACTGGGCATCAACATCGGCAAAAACGCCGTTACCCCGATTGAAAACGCCGCCGACGACTATTTAATCTGTCTGGAAAAGGCCTACGCCCATGCCGACTACATCACCGTCAATATTTCCTCGCCCAACACCAAAAACCTGCGTGCCCTGCAAGGCGGCGACGAACTGACCGCCCTGCTGACCGCGCTGAAAGACAAACAGGCGCAACTGGCCGCATCCCACGGCCGCTATGTGCCGCTGGCAGTCAAAATCGCGCCCGACCTGGACGAAACGCAAATCGCCGACATCGCCCATGTGGTGCAAAACGTTGAAATGGACGGCATCATCGCCACCAACACCACCATCGACAAAACAGCCTTGGGCAACCATCCGCTCGCCCAAGAACAAGGCGGCCTCAGCGGCCTGCCGGTGCGCGAAAAAAGCAATCTCGTCCTGCGCCGTTTGGCCGAAATACTGGGCAGCACCGTCCCCATCATCGGCGTAGGCGGCATCGTCTGCGGCGAAGATGCGGCGGAGAAACTGCGGCTCGGCGCAACGGCGGTCCAACTCTACAGCGGCCTAATCTACCAAGGGCCGGAGCTGGTACGCGAATGCATGAACTCCTGCCGCTGAATCAATACATCAGGCCGTCTGAAAAAGGTTTTTCAGACGGCCTTTTTTTACAGCTTTACACTTCGATTACACTCCTCTAATTTTCCCCTAATCCGAATACGGTTTAATAACACTCATCGAAACAACATTCACCAACCCGAAAGGAAAACATCATGAAAAAATTCCTCATTACCGCCATCATCGCCCTGTCTGCCGCTTCTGCTTCGGCCAACGACTACATCGAACATCAAATTTACAGCGACAAAAACTTCGAGCAAAACCGTGCCAAAGCAGTTAGAATGTTGGAGCAGCGTGGTTACCAAGTACACGAAATCGATCCCGACGACCACTGGGGCAAACCTGTACTGGAAATCGAAGCCTATAAAAACGGCCGCGAATACGACATCATCCTGTCCTATCCCGATCTGAAAATCATCCGTGAGACAATAGACTACTAATCCGTCTGCACCACATTCAAACAGGCCGTCTGAAAACCTTTTTCAGACGGCCTGTTTTCTTTTAGCAAACAACGGCGGGCGTTTATTCAATACTCAACCGTTCCATGCGGTAACGCATCGAACGGAAACTGATGCCTAGCAGCTTGGCGGCCTGTGTGCGGTTGTAGCGCGTAATTTGCAAGGCTTGCTCGATAATCGAACGCTCCAACAGGTCGAGATATTCCTGAATCTGCGTCTGACCGGGCATAAACTGCGGCAAATCGTCGAAATTCATCGGCGGCAGTTCCGCAGCATCGTCCGCAGCCGTTTCGACAACGGCTTCAGCCTGCGGCTCGGCTGGCGAACGGGCCGGCAAATCGCTGAGGCGCGGGCCGTTTCCTGCGGTCAGCTGCAAATCATCAACTTGGATAATGTTGCCGATCGTCAGGGCGATGGCGCGTTCCAAGATGTTTTCCAATTCGCGGAAGTTGCCCGGATAGCTGTACGATAACAAGGCTTCCTGTGCCTTGGGGCTGAGTTTGTAGCCGCCCGGCACGCCGTCGCGGTATTTGTTCAACAGGCGCAGAATCAGGCCGCCTAAATCTTCGCGCATCTCGCGCAGCGGGGGCATATGCAGGGTAACGACGTTAAGGCGGTAGTATAAGTCTTGGCGGAATGCGCCGCTTTCTACCAGTGCTTCCAGGTTTTTGTGGGTGGCGCAGATGATGCGCACGTCCACAGGCGTTTCTTTGGCATCACCGATGCGGCGGACGGCCTTTTCCTGAATGGCACGCAGGAGTTTGACCTGCATGGCCAACGGCAAGTCGGCAACTTCGTCGAGGAACAGCGTGCCGCCGTCGGCATGTTGGAAAAAGCCAAGACGGTCTTGGTCTGCACCGGTAAAGCTGCCTTTTTTGTAACCGAAAAATTCGCTTTCCATCAGGTTTTCGGGAATTGCGCCGCAGTTCACCGCGATAAACGGGCCGACGGTACGCGGAGACAGTTCGTGTATGCTGCGGGCGGCCTGCTCTTTACCCGAACCGGATTCGCCGGAAATGTAAACCGGCACGTTGCTTCCGGCCAAGCGGCGAATTAAGTGGCGCACTTCCACCATCTGCGGCGACATACCCAAAAGGCGCGGCATATCGATATCGCCGCCGACTTCCGGTTCTGATGCCGATACCATGCCTGCTGCAGCCTGGGCATTTTGCGCCGGGGCGCTGCGGAAACGCTCACGCAGGGAACTTAATGCATTCGGAGGCGTCATCGGACGGTCTATACCGCCGGAAATGCCTTTCCTGACGGTTTTCGCCGCGCTTTCAGACGGCCTTGAGGGGACGGCGGCTATGGGCTGCGGCCTCGGCGGCACGGGCGGCGGCACGAATGAAGGAACAGGTTGGGCAGCCGGAGCGGGGGGGGTAGGTGCGGCCGGAGCAGCCTGAGGCTTTTCTTCGGGCTCGTTTACTTTGACAGCCGATTTGACCAACGAACGCAGTTGAGACAGGGTAATCGGTTTTTGCAGGTAGTCGAACGCACCCTCTTTCAATGCCTCCACTGCCTGGTCGGCATTACCGAAAGCGGTAATCACGGCCACGGGCGTGTCAAGCATCAGCTTATTAATGTGCTGCACCACTTCCAAACCCGAACCGTCGGGCATACGCATATCCGTCAATACCAGCGAATAGTCGTTGTTTTCCAATTTTTCTTTGGCATCATCCACGCCGACGGCGGTTTCCACCCGCAGCCCCATCTTCATCAGGGTCATTTCCATCAGGTCGCGAATGTCCGCCTCGTCGTCTACGACCAATACCGGATATTGCAGATCGTTACTCTTCATGATTGTTGTCTTTCGGTAAAATCAATTCGAATCCATTCAATTCGGGATGGTAGTGCAATTGTCCCAAGTTGGCATGAGCCAGTTCGCGGGCCACATACAGCCCCAGCCCGGTGCCACCTTTTTCGGTAGTGAAAAACGGTTCGAACAACTGGTTGCGGATTTCGGGAGCCACACCCGGGCCATCATCCGACACCACAATCGAAACATTCAGTTTGCCGCTCGGCTTAATCGATACTTTGATGGCATCACTGCCCTTCGTACTGTGCCGCCAAGCGTTATTGCACAAGTTCCACATGATTTGCTGCACATGCATGGAATCGGCCGTAACAGTCAGATTTTTGCCCTGCATTTCCATTTTGATGCAGCCGACCGAATTCGGGTTGTTCAGTGTAAATTCCTGCTTGAATGCCAGCCAGAATTTCATCAGGTTGATGCTTTCACGGCCGAGGTTGTCTTTTTTATTCAAGGTAGAAACATCTTCCAACATCTTGTCGATACGACGAATATTACTGTCGATGATACCGTGCAGTTTCTTGCTGACCGGGTCTTCTATGTTTTCCTGCAGCAGGTCGTTGGCATGACGGATGGCAGACATCGGATTGCGGATTTCATGCGCCAGATTGGCGGTCAGCTGGCCGAGGGAAGCCAGTTTGGTTGCCATGGCTTCGGCAGCGATTTCACGCAACGAGCGCAAAAACAGCATCAGCAATTTGCCGTCTTCCTGCACCATAGGTACGGCACGGACGTGCATGGAAAACCGATGCAGATGAATATCGGCCTCGAACGGTTTTTCAGGGTTTAACAGCCAGCGCGCAACCAAATCTTCGAAAATCGGTTCTTTATGCTCTGCCGCCAAGCCGGAAAAATAATTCTTCGCCTGACGGTTAAACAGCCATACTTTCAATTCCGGATCAATCACAATCACCGCTTCCTGCACCCGGTTCAACACCAGCTGATTCAGCCCGCGCACGCGGTTGTAATTCCGTTTGTGCTTCCTTGCCGAAGCAGTGGCATCACGCAGGAAGGCGGCACTGTATGAAGTAAGATAAGCCACGGCAAACGATGCACCAATCAGCATAATGGCGGTACCGATATTTCGGCCGTCCCATGTTTCGACATTCAAGCTTAATTGGTCGCTCAAAAACATCACGCACAGGATGCATACCGTGGTAAAACCGGCATACAGAATCGGAAACCTGCCGTAACTGAGCATACAGGATGTGGCAACAAACGGCAGCACCAGGATGCCGATACCCGTCCCTATGCCGCCTGTCAAATACACCAAGATCATAATCATCACGATATCGACGACTGCGCTGGCATTGGGCAATTTATCGTTTTCCTGTCGCACCCAATGCGGCCGGATAATCGAAATCAGGGTAATTCCGGCATAAACGGCGGCCCAAATGTAGAAAATGGTCGGCGGTACCATTTTTTTCAGCCCCGCGTTTTCCGAGAAAACCGACATCATATACAGCACAAACATCGACAGCAGGATGGTCAGCCGGCAGACATTGAGCAGCCACGGGATGCGGTCTACCTGTTCGTTCCATTCTTCGGTTTTCGGGAAAAAAGATTTATCCATATTCGTATCGGTTTCGTAATCGTTTTGTCGGTTATTCCGGTAATGTTTTCGATAGGATTATCGCACGGCGGCTTTCGCAGCGTTTTCAGACGGCCTCGGCGGTTAATCGCCCGCCTTAATGGCTTTCAGACGACCTGATACGTCCAAAACCTTCCCTTTTTTGCCACGCTTGCTGTCGATGTCGCAAATGCGCAATTTTTCCTGATGCGCCGCACCGCGCTTGCCGACGG
>ERZ772956.1193-NODE-1193-length-18058-cov-3.504194_pt1 | contig 18058 bp, 18 predicted proteins | sample MGYA00580683_ERZ772956 | MGnify/ENA primary metagenome ERZ772956 (study PRJEB29015, sample SAMEA2738077) | human oral metagenome | biome: human oral; feature: human-associated habitat; material: saliva | place: China | collected 2212 ... | reverse complement strand
GCTATGATTGATGCAATCTCTATGTTTGATGATGAATTGGCTGAAAAATTCCTTGGAGGAGAAGAAATTTCAAATGAATTGATCAAAAAAGCAATTAGAAAGGGAGTTATATCAAATGAACTTTATCCAATGCTTTGTGGAACAGCTCTTGGAAATAAGGGAGTTCAACTTGTTCTCAATGCAGTGATTGATTTCTTGCCATCTCCACTTGATAGAGGTGAGATCGTAGGTCACAATCCTGATAAGGAAGATGAAACAGTAGTTAGAAAAGCTGATCTTAATGAACCAGTTTCAGCTATTGCTTTCAAGATCATGACTGATCCTTTCGTTGGTACTTTGACTTTTGTGAGAGTATATTCTGGAGTGATCAAGTCTGGAGATACTTTGCTTAACTCAGTAACTGAGAAGAAAGAAAGAGTTGGAAGACTTTTGCTTATGCATGCAAATAAGAGGGAAGAAATTTCAGAGATTTCTGCTGGAAATATCTGTGCTTTCCTTGGTCTTAAGGAAACTCAGACAGGACATACTCTTTGTGATCCTGCAAAGCCAATCGTTCTTGAAAAAATGGAATTCCCTGATCCAGTGATCCAAATTGCTATTGAACCAAAATCAAAGGCTGATCAAGAAAAGCTTGGACTTGCGCTTTCAAAGCTTATGCAAGAAGATCCATCTTTCAAGGCATATTCTGATGAAGAAAGTGGACAAACTATTATTGGAGGTATGGGAGAACTTCATCTTGATGTGATCGTAGATAGACTTAGAAGAGAGCATAAAGTGGAGGTAAATACTGGTAAACCACAAGTAGCATATAGAGAAACAATTTTTGATACTGCTTCAGCAAGAGGAATCTTCAAAAAGCAGACTGGAGGTAGAGGTCAGTTTGGGGATGTTGAACTTAGACTTGAGAAACTTCCTGAAGATAAAAACTATGAATTCGTATCTGAGATTAAGGGAGGTGTGATCCCTAACGAATTTATCCCTGCGATTGATAAGGGAGCAAAAGAAACTATGGCACAAGGTATCCTTGCTGGATTCCCAATTATCAATATTAAGGTAGTTCCATTCTTTGGTTCTTATCATGATGTGGATTCTTCAGAAGTTGCGTTTAAGGTAGCAACTTACAAGGCATTCAAGGAAGCGTTTATGAAGGCTTCACCTGCAATTCTTGAACCTATCATGTCTGTAGAAATCGTAACTCCAGAAGAATATGTTGGAACTGTGATGGGAGATCTTTCATCTAGAAGAGGAATTATTCTTGGACAAACTCCAAGAGGAAATGCAACTGCTATTGCTGCAAAGGTTCCACTTTCTGAGATGTTTGGATATGCGACTGACTTGAGATCTAATACTCAAGGTAGAGCTGCCTTCTCTATGGAATTCTCAAATTATGAAAAGGTTCCTGCAATGATCGAAAAGAAGATCATTGAAGAAAGAGCTGGAAAAGTTAAGAAAATGGATGAAGAATAGAATCCAAAAAAATCAGATTTTATTCTTTGAATATAAGAAAAGGTCTCATCATAATGATGAGGCTTTTTTTATTTTGACTTTTTTCGGTAAGTCTTCTAAAGATTATGTCTCTTTACTGTTAGATGATAGAATGTATACTCTTATCTCCTAAATTAGAAAAACATAATAACAAAAAAGTCTGAAGCTTTCTTCAGATTTTTTTTGTTTTTTTAGTCAAAGAACTATTGAGCTACTACTTGCTGAGATTGCATGTGAGCTGAGAATGCTTCAGCTTCTGCAATAGTTTGGTCAGCTTGTGCGCTTCCAAGAAGGAATGTAAGTGTTGCAGCGTAAACTACTACACCAAAAAAGGCGATGTCTCTGATCAACTTTTCCTTCTTTGATCTTTCTGATTCTGGTTTGTGAATCAAGTTCTTTACTGTTTTTTTCATTGTGTTTATTTTGAAAAGATATAAATGCACTAATATTATATCACTTTTAAAAAAAATGTCAAAAAAATCAGATTTTTTTTTATGTTATGAGAAAAGACTCGATTCTAACGGCTTTTTCTCTTGATTTTCTCAATAAGAAATATACACTTTCAGTAAAGTACTGTTTATTTTTCATAAATACTTAAATGAACGCTATGGAGATCACTGCTGAGAATATTTTAGCTCAGCAAAATCAAAAGTTGCATGCTCAGACGCTTTTAATGATTGAAAAGCTTAGAAAACAGAGAGAGGAATATGGATATGTGCCGTATTCTGAATATGCTTTGGTGAGGCTGTTTAATGCTTTTTTTGAGATTCTCTCGCCTTTAGATGAGAGTATTCAATCTTTGAGTGATTTAGAGTTTGATTTTGTGGATAAGTCTAAATTTGATGCGGATATCTGTGTGAGAATACCAAGTTTGCTTAGAAAATATAAGGGATGAGAATATGTTTCTGTAATTATTCCAAAAATCAAAAATCTGATTTCTGAATCTTTTTTATCTCAGAAGGGGATTATCTCTAAGATTGAAACTGTTGGGATCTATGTTAATATTTCGTTTTCTGATAGTTTTCTTTTTGATTCTTTGGGGGATATTTTTGCTAAAAAATCACAGTTCTGAGAGAGTGATGTGCATAGGGGAGAAGATGTTGTTGTAGATTATTCCTCTCCAAATGTGGCAAAGCATCTTCATGCTGGGCATATTAGATCGACAATTATCGGTCAAGTCCTTGCTAATCTTTATACTGCGACTGGATATACAACACATAGAGTAAATCATATCAATGATCGAGGAGGATTCTGATTTTTGATAGAGGGGTATGAGAGATGGGCTGATCTTTTGACAGCGTATGAGAATAAAAATGATCTGCTTTTTGCGATTTATACGATGTATAGGCAGGGGGAGAAATTAGCTAAATCTGAATCAGAATTTTTGTCTCCTTCAACTGAACAGCTCCGAGAGCTCAAAAAATTCTACGGAGATTTTGGAAATTATCAGGAATTTATAGCACATTTTAATGATTTCGTTGCCGCATCAAAGGAGAGATTTTCGCTCCTCGAAAAAGGAAATCCAAAGGAAACTTTGCTTTGGCAGGATATGGTAAAGTGGAGTTTGGCTGATTTTTGAGAGTTCTATGATTTGCTAGATATCCATCATGATTATGTGCTCTGAGAGAGTTTTTATGCTGAGATGGGGCTGAATCTTGTGATGAGCCTCTATGAACAGTGAGTTGTAAAGCTCTATTCTGAACAGGTAGCTCAGCAAGATATTGCACAGCTTGAGAAAGCATTTGCGGATTGAGCGATTACAGACAAGATCTATGAAGCTGCGATCTCTGAGATCAAGAGAGATATTGGTGCATATGTAATTGATTTTTGAAATTTTGAGAGGCTTGTTGTACTCAAGTGAGATAAAAGCTCAATCTATGCAACTAGAGATCTTGGGGCGATTAAGTATAGAGTTGAGAACTATGCTCCAAGGAAAGTAATTTATGAGGTTGGGCAGGAACAGGAGGATCACTTTATGAATCTTTTTAAAGCGGCAAGGAAACTCTGAATAGATGATGTGGATTTCAGATTTGTTTATCATGGTTTTTATGTAGATAGTGTCTCAAAAAAGAAACTCTCAAGCAGAGATGGTGCATCAAATGTGAAAAAACTAATTACAGAGGCAATCGCTTATTTTGAGAAAAAATATGAAGATAGCCAGTTTTCTCCTGATGAAATTAAATCTATTGCTCGTAAGCTTGCGATAGGATCTATTATCCTTAATGATATTAAGCAAGACAAGAAAAATCCAGTTGCGATCAGTAGTGATATTCAGGAAGCATGTAGAACTTTTGAGGAATCAGGAGGTGCTTATATTCTTTATTCGATCGCTAGGGCCAAGAGTATTCTTGCTAAAGTCCCAGTTTGAGAAATGCCAACTTTTGGACAGGGACATGCTGAATCTTTGACAAATCTTGAAAAAGATTTGATTTTGTGAATGGATAGATATCCAATGATCATTCTTCAGGCAGAAGAAAATGACAATCCAGCTTTGCTCGTTGAATGGGCGTTGATGATGTGTAGACTGTATAATAGCTATTATAGTGTGCAGAGAGTGATTACTGAGGAGTGAATTCAGAAAAAAGCTTACTTTATTACCAAGGCATTTGCTCAAGTCTTGGAGAATGCGATGAATCTCTGCCATATCAAGACTCCAGAGAGAGTATAATCGGTATTTTAATGCTGGATTGGGGAATTTTATTTTTTAGGTTATCATGTTAAAAGGAAGAAAAATCTGGATTCTGATTTTTGGGTTGTTTTTGCTTGATCAATTGACAAAGATGCTCTTTTATGATCATAAGATGGGGCAAGAACTTTGGATTTTAGAGCCAGTTTTTAATACAGGAATCTCTCGAGGCTTAAAGCTTAATGCTTGGATTATTTTGATGGTGAGTGCCTTGGGACTCGGACTATTTGTGTATCTCTGGAGAAAAAAATATATTTCGTCACTTGTTTTTGTCCTTATGCTTGCTTGAACAGTTTGAAATCTAAGTGATAGATTGATATTGTGAGGTGTTAGAGATTTTGTTTCTCTTGGAAGTTTTCCGGTTTTTAATGTGGCTGATTGTTTTTTGACTGTTGCTGTGATAATTTTGTTGCGAAATGAGTTTTTCCCTTGCAATTGAAACAAAAAACCTTATCTTCAAGGTAAGTAGATTACTTTTTTTATTCATTACTACTACTATTATGCAATACACAGGATTTGTAAAATTTATCGGTCCTAGAGAGACTATCGGAGAAGGTGTTGAAAAACAGACTGTTGTTCTAGAAGAAAACACTGATAGAGAATTCAAGGGTTCTATCGCTGTAGATTTCTTCAGAGACAAGATTAACCTTCTTTCAGATGTAAATACTGGAGATTTGATTACTGTTCATTTGAATGCTAGAGCAAATGAATCTAGAAATCAACCAGGAAGATACTTCAATAGTATCACTTGTCGAAGAGTTGAAAAGTCAAATGGAGCTGCTAATTCTTCATCTGATGATCTTCCTTTCTAAGTTTTTGGGAAGAAAAAGAGAAATCTGACCTTTGTGTCAGGTTTTTTTGTTTTTGATGATGAATTGGTACTTATATTCTACTTTGGCTTGCATTTTATTCATAAATAAGCATATATATGACAAATATAAGAAACTAAAAATAAAAAATGCATGAAACATGAAAGAGCTCGTAGTATCTATTCTAGAAATTTTCACAGTTGCAGGATTTGCCTCTTGTGGACAACAACATGTTACTGATACTGGACCGGTATCAGAATCTCAAACAGCGAAAGTATTGAGTGTCGCTCATGCTCCTCAGGGAGTGTTCTTCTATTCTGATCAAATTTTTTTAGATTCATTCAGATCTAGTAAGTTGATGAGAATATCTCAAGACTATCAAGCGCTTCAAAAATTGAAAGATTTTTCATCTTGTGATGAAGAGCGTCCTTTCCTTTTTTCTGATGAGGAGCTTTATGAAATTGTCAGTCAGACTCAACGAGAGATTACGATTGATTAGATCGTCCTTGTTTAGAGATTTAGAACAGAGAAGTGTGAATTTTAATGAAGGAGAATATGATAAATCTGTGCTCTAAAAACTTTTCTTACTAACCCAGGAATGGAACTCTACCTTTGTTTGTCTAAGGTAGAGTTTTTCTAAAGTTAGAAAAAAGAAGAAATCAGATTTTTCTTTTCCCCTCTTCCTCTTTTGTAAATGTCGGATAATCTTGAAAAAACTCTACTAAAGATTACTTTTAGTGGAGTTATTTTATTAACTGTTTTGGACTTTGATGAAAAAGAAAATGTTGATATTTTGAATTATTGTGTTTTTCCTTATTTGACTTGGAATATTTTTGTCTCACTTTGTTTCAATCCGTTCTGGGACTTGTGGTTTTGTCCGTATTTGAAATACTGTTTATTTCTCCTATTCTTGGAGTTTATGAGAAAAGATTCGTACGAAATCTCCAGAATATTTTAAATTTCTTTATTATGATGATGCGCGAACTGTTGCCATGTGAACGCTTTGTTTTTATGTAGATAAGGAAAATCTCTATTGGGATGCTGAGGCTGTTTATTCTGGATTTGATTATGATACTTTTAAAGTGTTAACAGGAGAAGTTTTTTATGTAGATGAGAATGGAGTGACTGGTAGTTTCTCTGCAACCTGTATATGATGAGGATGATGCTTTGAAGATAAGGATGCAGTATATTATAGTGAACGAGGATCTCCTGAGGGAAATAGTCATTGATTTATCAGAAATACTGATAAGATATTCCCTGATGTCTGAAACTACGATCATATCAGAGACAAAGTCAATCACTACTAAAAAAAGAGAAGAAATCAGACTTCTCTTTTTCTTATTCTTAAACAAAAACTTATCTCTCTTTCTATTGTGGAGAAAACATATATTCTATTATCTTGAGTACTTTTAGCCTAAAAATGTGAAGACTCACTAAGCATCCGGTAATACATACTAACCAAATGAGCGCGTAGAAAAAAGTTTTGAGACAAAATTGCTTCCTTATTTTGGCGACAATCTGCCATACTATAAATACTATTGTGAAAATTCCTATTCAAAAGAGCATTGAGTAGTAGAATTCATATCACAATGTCATAAAGGCTGTTCCTACATAATCAAGTGAAAGATTTTGATTTTTTTGACCTAGAACTTCAAATACCTCTCGATAGGCAAAGATTCTTATCACACTATTTAAAATAAGTAATATACTGTAGCCTAGACTTCCCCAAAAGAAAATGGTAAACATTCTAGAAGAAAAAACTGATTTTTGTGTTTGAGGCATATTTTTATCATAAATAAACTAAAATCTTATCTCTTTAACCGCTTCTTTATCTTAGTCAGGAGCTTGAATGAATAATAGAGGAGTGGGTTGAGTACGAGGTCAAAGTTCCCGTAAAATTCTCGCTTCATCCCTCAGAGGCTTTCTTTGAATTTGCTGACTCAGGCGAGTGGATGCTCAGGAAATCCTGTTGGTGCACCGCCCATCAAATCGCAATATTCAAATCCGTGGTCTCTTGCCCATTCAAACATTCCATATTTGAGGTAGTGATGCCCTCCGAGATTGGTGTATTTCCTATCGGTAAAACCATAGAGATATACGATCGTATCATCATGAAAGAGGCAAATATTCCCAGCAATACTTTCTCCATTGAGCTCAGAGATAAACATATTTCCGCATTTATTTTCAATAATAACCTTTAATAGGGTGTCAAATTGTTTTTTACTCACGGTATGAAACCCTTTTCCATCTGCAGTAGTTTGCCATTTTTTGAAAAAAGTTTCGTAATCCTCAGGAGTTCAAAGTCTGACTTTTGTCCCTTTTTTTATTGCTTTTCTGATTCTGGTAGCACAACCACTATTCATTTCGTTTAGTAGTTCATCATCAGTCTTATCGAGTTTAATCATAATAGTGGACTGGGGCATATTTTCTTTGAAAGAGAGCTTGAGAGGTGTTTCTTCTTGGACAGTGGCTCTTGTATAAAGTCTCATTTGCTTTACCTTTCAGACGATATTTTCTTCTCTAGCTCGCGCATTATCAAAACTTGTGATTTCATTGATAATCCCAAACTGGAAAAAAATATTTGTTCGGGATTTTGAAAAGTATTTTTTGACTTTTTTTAGTTCTTGTCTGACTTCTTCCCAGTTGTCTGGAAATTCAATTCCCATAATTTGAAACTCTCTAAAAGTCAGAAATCAGATTTTTTTTTGTTTTATCAGGTAGAAATATTCCTTTCCAAAGAGTGTGATAAATCCATGTGGTTTTTTATAAATCTCTATTTGGAGTCTTTGCCATACCTTTGATTGATAGAGTCCATACATTGTTGTACAGATAGGAACTAAAAATCTGCTTAGGCTTTAGCATACATATCTTGACTTCTAAATCAAATAGAAAAAGAGTTTTTAAACAGTTTTTTTGTATTTCAAATTGAATATTCTTTGCGAAACTGTAAGATAGAAAGTGCTTTTATATTTAATGCTTGATGATGTCGGAAACCGCACTTGTTATTATTAATATGCAGTCTGTTCGAGCGAGCAAGGAGACTGACTACTATCTGGGAAATATGCATGTGATGCTTGAAAAGATGAACTACTTGATTGCCTACGCTAGAGAGATGGGCTATAAAATCATCTTTGTGAAGCATTTAGAGGCATCAGGAGCTTTCTCTGAAAGGAGTCCATTATCAGAATTTTTTCCTGATTTGGATATTCAGGAGCAAGATACTATTATTGAAAAGAAAAAAATTAGCGCTTACTATCAGACTCAGATGGAATCAGAGTTGAGCTGAATAAAAAATCTGGTTATTTGTTGAGCGTTAACTAACCTTTGTGTGAGAATGTTTGTAGAAGAGAGTTATGATAGAGGATTTAGGATTGCAATATTGGAGGATCTCACAGCTTGTTTTAGCAGTGAGTTGCAGGAAATGACACTAGAAGATCTTTATACTACGAGGTCTGGACTTAATATTTTGACTTTAGAGAAATTTGTGGAGTAGCATTTATTTTTTGATAACTAAGAATTATGGAAGGAGCAAGACTTGTGAGTGAATTGATTGAGCAGTATCATCCAAAAACTATTTTGGATCTCGGAGCTGGTAAGGGGTATTTTAGTATTTTAGCAGCGAGCTATGGAGCTCAGGTTGATGCAGTAGAGGATACCTTAATTAGAAATCTTTATCCTGATTATCTAAAAGTGCATCCAAGTGTGACTTTTTATGAAAGTAAAATCAGTGAGTTCAAGATTACAAAAAACTATGACTTCATCATAGCGAAGCATATTGTGATGTACATGGATAAGGAGTATGTTTTAGGAGCTTTCATCTCCTCAATTTATGATCATTTAAATAGAGGAGGGCTTGTTTTTCTAACTTATCATCATAGTGATTCAGAATTGATGAATGAGAAAGATTGAGTTGTAAAGTATACGCTTGAGGATTTTAAATATTTGGGAAAAAACTTTACTGTAAAGGATTTTTGAGATTATGCTAATCCAGCCTCTGGTATTAACAAAGAATATAAAATCTGATATGTGATACTCCAGAAAAACTAATTTTATCTAACAAAAAAGATATGCTTATTGATACTCTCTCAGAACATGATGCTGCTAAAAAGCAATATCTTCGTGAGCTCCGAGAAAAAATAATCTTAGCGATAGCTGGGCAATTTGATCATAAGAAAATGCTGACTTTTCTCTGAAATATTGGGATTACGGATATTGATGAAGTAAAAAAGGAAGTTGTAATCTGAGTGCCTAATGACTTTATTCTGATTCAGATTAAAAAGCTATTTAATAAGGCGCTTAAGGAAGCTATTCAGAGTGTGTATAATCCTCAATTTTCCCTTAGATATGCAGTGTATACTCCATTTTCTAGTGGGAAACATGAGTTGCTTTTGGACCTCAAAAAATTTCTAAATATTGCAGATGAGCAAAAGGTCCCTCAGGAGCAAAGTTTTGCTTTAGAAAAGACAGTAAAAGCTGAACTAAGTCAGTATTTTTGAATTTTGTTTGATCCTACCTATACATTTGATACTTTTGTGGCTGGAGCAAATAATCAATTTGCTTTTTCTGCTGCGAAGGCGGTCGCAGAAAATCCAGGTATTGTCTATAATCCTCTTTTTTTGTATGGAAATGTGGGGCTTGGGAAGACGCATCTTATGCAGGCGGTTGGAAATGAGATTATGCAGAAAAATCCTGATAAGGTAGTGATTTATTTACCGAGTTCAAATCTGATTCAGGAAATCGTAAATGCGCTCAGAAATAATACTATTCCTAAATTGCTAAAAAAGTTTGAGAATGTGGATGTTTTGCTTGTTGATGATATTCAATTTTTGGCGTGAAAGGATAGAACTCAAGAGGTATTCCACAATCTCTTTAACGATTTTAATATGAAGAAAAAGCAGATTATTATTTCTTCTGATCGTCCTCCAAAGGAATTGACTCTTTTGGAAGAGAGGATTACTTCGAGGTTTCAAAAGGGATTGGTAGCGGATATTCAGGCTCCGGATTTTGAAACAAGGATTGCAATCTTGGAGGAGAAATTACAGAGAAAGGGACTTCAGATTGATTTTGAATATCTTTCACTGATGGCGCAATATATCAAGAGTAATGTTAGGGAACTTGAGGGAGCTTTGAATATTTTGATCACTAGACAACAGCTTTCTGGTCTTGAGATTTCTGAAGATGATGTATATAATTGTCTCAAGACACTTGGTTACTATTCAGATGAGAGGCATAAGACAATGGAAAATGTCCTTCAGCAGAATAAGAAAAGCACGAAAAATTTTGAGACGTTAGTTGAAATGGTTGCACAGTATTATTCACTTTCTATCGAGGATTTGAAATCAGATAGTAGAAAAAAGGAAATTAGTACAGCACGTCAGCTTTTGATGCTTTTGGCAAAGAAATATTTTTGATGGACACTCGAAAAAATAGGTGAATATTTCTGAGGTAAGAACCATGCTACAGCGATTTATGCGATCAATAATATGGAAAAAAAGCTGAAATCAGATACAGAACTCCAGCATGATTATAGAGTGTTTACTGATTGGATTGAATAATTTATTTGGAGAATGTTAATAGAGAAAAAACCTACTGATACAGTAGGTTTTCTTTTTGCTGTTAAAGCTAGATTTCAGATGCTTATGCTTTGTAGAAGAATCTCATTGGTTCTAAAGTTTTATGGCTTTCAACTTTTGCTTTAATCTTTGCAATTTCAATTTCTCGTTGTTTTTTTGCTTCCTCAGTTTCGGGGATATTAAGGAGGTCATTGTTTCTCGCATTTCTCCTTGGTAAAGGATACTTTGGGGAATCTTGTTGAGAAAGTGAGGTTGATCGAATAGACTTCCCTACTTTGAAAACTGATTGAGGATGAAGTAATATTTCTCTTTTCAGATTTTCCGCATAATTTTTGAGTTTTCCATTACTGATTAAGAGTCTAACTCTTCGTTCAGTGATTTTTAGTTCTTGAGTGGCTTCTTTGACTGTCATAAAGGTTTGTGGTAGCTCTGTTATTTTAAGCGCTTCTTCTAATTTTTCTCTACTAACTACAGCATAGAAGTCACAAAAATTAAGTTCTAAATCTAGGTTCTTTGTTTCTTCAATGTTGAGAAGCAGTCTCATAACATTAGTCCTTATGCTTTTTTCAATGCGAAATAGGCGAGCGATATCTGAAATAGTCAGATATTCTGATTTGTTTACCGTGTCTAACATAGTAATTTATTTTTTATGATTTTATTTACAATAAAAACTATAAATATTTTCTATCAAAAGTCAAGATAGAAAAGTAGAGAAGGCACAAAATCTGAAAATCTTCGTAGATTTAAATATAAAGTTAAAAAAATTCTTGAAACCTCTCCGCATTTCCCTATTATGAGAAAAATTGGCTTTATATTTGATGAGATAATGGCAAAAAGAATTCTTACCTGACTAAAACCAACAGGGCAGCAGCTTCACTTGGGAAATTATTTTTGAGCGGTAAGACCGTTCATTGAACTGCAAAAAACAGAACAAGATTCAGAATTTTTTCTTTTTTTGGCGAATATGCATGGTTTTACACAAACTCATAATCCTGATGAGCTGAGGGCAAATACCATGACTATTGCAAAGCTCTATATGGCTTGTGGAGCAGATTTACAGCGTACATTGATCTATAATCCAGCTTTGATCCCTGCACATGCACAGCTTGGTCGGGTGCTTACTTGCTTGACGATTATGGGGACAATGGAGAGAATGCACAGCTACAAGGATGCTTTAGCAAAAGGAAAGGCTGGAGAAATCTGAGTTTGAACCTTTTGTTATCCAATACTTATGGCGGCGGATATTCTCCTGTATGATGCGGATATTATTCCAGTTGGGAAGGATCAAAAACAACATGTTGAATATGCGAGAGATATTGCACAAAAGTTTAATGCGGCATATGGAGAAACTTTTAAACTGCCAGAACCGTTTATTCAGCCACAAGTTGCGACTATTATTGGTATTGACTGAAGAAAAATGTCAAAGTCGTATAATAACTATATTGGGCTCTTGGATAATGCGGATATTTTGCTTAAGAAAGTGAAGCAGATCCCGACTGATACTAAGACTGTTGAGGAGCCGAAAAATCCTGATAAATGTAATGTTTATCAAATTGTGAAGCATTTGATCGATGCTGAAGAAGATCAGATTTTGAGAGAGAAGTATTTGGCAGGTGGGCTCTCATATAAGTATGCAAAAGAATATTTATATGAAAAACTTTCCGCATTCCTTTTGCCATTACAGGAGAGATTTGCTGAGATTTCAGATGATGAGGTAAGGAAACTTCTTCAAGGGCATAGTAAAAAGGTGAACGCTATTGCAACTAGAAAAATTAAGGAGATTTATCAAAAAATCTGATTCTATCTCTAGATAAAAACTGGGAAAAACTCAGTTTTTTCTTTTTTTATCTTTCTGCTATATAAAATATATCTTGAAAAATAAGTCAATATCTTTATAGTATATTCTCTAATTTATGCTTTATTTTGTTTGCCGGTAGTAATGAGGGAGAAGTATATAAAAGGCTATGCTTTTGATATTGATGATAATTTGCTTCATACAGATTTAAAGGTTTTTGTTGAGAGAGAGGTTATTAAGCAGACCGAAAAAGGAACTGAAAGTGTTTGGGTAGAGGAGGAAATCCCAGATAAGGAGCTAAAATCAACGATCCAAAAACCCGGATATAGACTACCAAATGGTGATCGAGAACAGGCTTTCCGTTGATTGAGAGCTCCCGGGGCTATGAAACAGGATTTGCTTAATGCTTTGAATGCGGATAAGATAGGACCGAGCTGGAAAAATTTTAAAAAAGCGAATATTAATGCTAGGCCGCTCTGACTGATTACTGCACGTGGAAATCAGGTTTATGATCTTATTGAATCACATCAGGCTTTGCTTTATGAGGGACTGACTGCTGAAGAACATGATCAATTTAAGGAAAATATGAATAAGCATGTAGGAACAAAGACAAAAAATCTGGATAAATTGATCGCAAAATACTTGGAGATGTCCTACTATGCTCCATGTTCTAATTCTGAGTTTGCTGAAAAGAGTAATATTCCTCATACATTGTCTGTTCCAGCTAGAAAGGTCTTAGCTTTTGATAATTTTGTAGCTTCACTACCGGAGCATCCTATATATAGGAAGTATATTGTTTCTCAGATAGGATTTAGTGATGATTCTTTAGAGAATATCTATGCGATGCAGGAGGCAATGCAGACGAACTTTGTGCAGAAGTATCCTGATATTATGTTTACGATCTATGATACTAATAATCCTTTGGTAGTTAAGAGAACGAGTTATATAAATCCGAATTCTAAACTTCACTCCGATATTTAGAAGAAAGAAAAACCTGAATTAGACTCAGGTTTTTTATTTTTTGATAGTGGGAGATTAATTTCCCGTGCTTTCTTCAGTAATTTCAGGCTTAAAGAAGTTATCCATAGTATGGAGCTTTCCTGGATTGAAGCTTGGGACAAAGAAACTCACGGTTTGCCCAACATAACTACAGAGAGATACAATATCTCAGAGAATCTTGTAGGTATGAATTTTTGTGGTTCGCTCTTTTTTGACTAGAGTATCTTTGAGCATGAGGATGAAGATTTTATTGGGAGCAGAGCCAGGATTGAAGGTGCAACAGTAGTCTACTTGCCTATGTTTTGCAACGATATAGCAGAGTGTTCATCCCAGTGAATGTCCGCAGATTCGCTTTTGGTACTCTTGATGTGATTTTCTTACTTGGTCAAACAGTTCAATACTTCCGGTTACTCTCGGATCGATAGCATTTACTCAGAGTATGATCTGTGCATCAGAGATGAGGTCAGAAGTATTCTTAAAGTCTGTTCCTCTATAGGCGATAATACAGATCTTTTCTTTGTGATTTAGATAAATACAGTGAAATATTGAATTATATATTGGTTCGAGATAGAAATCTCAGATTTGATATGGTCTTTTTTCTGGTGGGAGATAGGAATATCAGGTAATCTTTGCTAAAAGCTCGTCCTGAGAAGGAAGCTCAATATTCTTCTTGAGTTGGCTATTTTGCATTAGGGTAGCAACGGTAGCTTGTCAGCTTGGAGTTAGATTTTTAATCTCGTTCTCAATCGCTCAGAGTTCTGCTTGATGAGAGGTATTTCAGAAAAAGTTCTGAGTTTGATTTCAGATTTTTTCTTTGGTTTGTGAAAAGTAATTGCTGAATGAATCTCGCCACTTTTTAACTTGCATTTTCTTCTTTAAAAAGGGCTAAAAAATCTGGATTTCAGAAGATCTCGATCATTTTCTCCATCGTTTTTCTTTTCCTCTCTTCATCAAAAGGCTTGATCTGACCAAGTAATTCTCATACTACTGTACGGTCTGTGGTATCGATCAAGTCTTGCTTGAAGTAGAGGTTGTTTCTATCAATTGCGATATCAGTTACGCCTGAGTCTTTGAGCTCTTCGATTTTTTGTTTAACTTCTTTAGTGAAAATTTTTAGGTCATAAGGATTGATATAAGTGACACTGTGGTCCTGTACTGCAGTATTTTTGTTTCTAGTAAGTGTTAGGAGATGCCTGATAAATTTATATGCAAAGTATAACAGGAAAATCAAAAATGCGATCAGATTTACAAATTGGAGAACCTTTCCAACCGTTCATGGAATCAGAAAAGATATAAATCAGAATAATAAGAGCGAAACCATTGGTATCGACTTTACAAACGAAATAATATCTTGTGCAGACATTGATTTTTTTTGATTGAGTTTGATGTAGACTAAGGCGCGTGTGATACTCGTCTCTCTAGGGATAGTAATCTTGTGAACAAAAAAGGTATCATTGATCATATGATCATTATCATAGGTATCGATCTCTGCTCCTTGAACGAGTGTCGCTCGGCTCATCTTTTGAAAAGAATATTTGACATACATATCAATACAGAGAATATTTACAAATCAGATTTTCTGTAAAAACTCAATGCTTTCAGGAAAGAAATCATTGTTGCTAGAATATTGCAATCAGAGTTTTGGAGAGGTATCTGAGATTTGCATTATCGTTTTTGAGATAAAATATTCTTTTCTATTATACAGATAGGGGAGTAAAAAAGCAAAAAAATCAGATTTTTTTCTTGGTTTGAGTATTAGAAATATCGCTTAAGATTAGTGAAATTTCTAGATAAAGAACTAAAAACTGCTATTTGGTAATTATCTTCTTTTGTGAAAATGTAAGTTTCCTTGATTCTTTTGCTGAGTTCTCTATACTGATCTGAAGTCAAATTTTTAGATTTTTTTGCTTTTTGATGGCATATGATAGTAAGCATACACTGCTTTTAGACTCTGAAGAGGGATATAATCTTACTGAAACTGAGTACAAAAAATATTGGCCGCATTTGAATTCTTTTTATAGCTTGGATTTCAATAGATTTGTTCCGAGAGAGAGAAAGGGATATCGTGTTTTAGACTTGGGAGCATGAGATGGGAGAATGTATGAGCAACTTATGAAAATCTCTCCAGATGAATACGTAGCTTGCGATTGTGCTGAGAAACTTTTAGCAAAGCACCCTTCTAAGGGAGTAAAAGTGGTTTGTGATTTGCAACAGGACTGGACTATGTTTGAAGATGAATCGTTTGATCTCTTATGTGCATTCTTTTTGCTTGAGCATATTGAGGATTTAGAGCATTTTTTTGCTGAAGCTTACCGTGTTTTAAAACCAAATGGTCAGATTTTGATTGGTCATTTTTTACAAAGAAGGCTTTTCCTTTGGAATATTAATGCAAAAAGGTTTAAAATTATTCAATATCCACATACTATTGAGGAAATAGAAAAAGAAGCGAAAGAAATCTGATTTTTTACAGGGATAATGCCACTTCGTGATGTCTGTGATTCTAGGGTAGTAACTGGGCATCTCTTAGTAGCAGAGAAGAGGTAAGAGCAGGTCGTCTTTAAAAATATAAGGCAGTTTTTCAGTAAAACTTGCCTTTTTTTATTCAGATTTTTTTTATATTTTTTATATTTCTCTACTTGATAACTTATATATTGTCAAAATATTAAAAAAGTTTATAAAAAGTTGACATTTTTTGTTTTTGTGATTAAAATTAGTTTTGTAGTTTTAAATACTAGCACAAAAACAATGCAAACAAAATGGACCAAGTATGAGAACTTTCGTAGTACTCTTCATAAAAAGTTTGGGCTTAGAATGCTCAAAAAACACAATAAGGGGAGAAGAATTGATAAAACCTTTAATTTTTCCAATAAAGTGAATCAAAAGATGATCTATCTTGGAGAAATTATGATCGTTGCAGTTTTCAGTTTTTGTACTTGGATTTTTGGAAATGGTGATTTGACTCCAAATAATATGAAACTCGTTTATCCGCTCCAAGAAGTAGCTAAACTTGAATGTAGATCAGAGGAGTGGTCTAAACTCGATGATTCTTGTAAGATCAATTTACCATTGATTCAAAATGCTGATTATCAAAAATATGCTGGGAATAAGCTCTATACTGATATTTATACGGTACTTTTTGGTGGAAATTATTTGAGTGGATGGGCTGTTGATCAGGGAAGTCATTATGGAGTAGATATCGCCTCTGCTAAGGGGACTCCACTCTACTCTATTGCAAATGGAAAGGTCTATTATGCTGGTCCTCAAGCTGGATATGGAAATGTTGTGAAAATTCAATTTATCTATAATGGGGTACTCTATTTTGCTACTTATGGGCACATGGATACTATCTCGGTACAAAAGGGGCAGCCAGTTTCAATAGGTCAAAAAATCTGAACGATATGAAATAGTGGAACAACTATTGGCTGACTTGGTGGAAATCATGTGCATTTTGAGATCAATAAGGGAACTACAGGAAAGCCAGTTTATGCATTTCAGAATTGTGCTGATTTGAAAAAGTGAAGTATTGAAGTTATTAATCAAGGACTTTGTAGAGCGGAAATGTTTGAACATAATCTAGATCCTATTCCATTTCTCGAAAATGCAAAGGCTCAACTACCATATAGTGCATCAGCAGATGCTCAAGAACATAATGCAGCTCCTCAACTTTCATTGACAGAGATGCAGGATCGTAAGCATCTTTTAAAGATTGCGCAACTGTATGTAAATAGTCCATATATTTTGGGTGCTACTGGTACTCTTCCTGGTGAACCGACAGATTGTAGTCAATATACAAAAACAATCTTTGGACAGGTAGGAATTACTCTCGAAAAGATGGCTGCTGATCAGGCTTCTCAGTTTTCTTCAGGTGGATATTGGTATGAGGATATATCAAAGGCGAAGGTTGGTGATTTAATATTCTTTAAGAATACTTATGCGACACCAGACAATAGAGAAATTACTCATGTTTCGATTTATGCTGGTGAAAATATGTTGATTCATGCGAGTGCCGATAAGGTGAAAATTACTCCATTTGATCAATACTGGAAAGAACATTTCAAGGGAGTAGGTTCATTCTCACAGTTTGCTCTTGCATACAATAAACAAAAAGCTGAATCTAGTTACCAAAAACTTTCAAATATTGGTAAAGAGACTCCAACTCAACCTGAGCATCCATCTGCTCCAGTTCCAACCCCATCTCCAGAGCAGAAAGCTCCAGAACAGAAGCCAACTCAGCCTGCTGTGCCTACACCGCAACCTGCACAACCTTCAGTTCCAAGTCCAGAACAGAAAGCTCCTGAGCAAAAACCAACTGAAAATCAGAATTCTGGATTATTAAATAGTTTGGTGAAGCTCGATGAGAGTAGACTTGATGCTGTAGGTAAGAAGTTCTTTAGTGAGTGGGATATTAGTTTTACTGGTAATCTTCAAAGTCAGCTTAAGAAGTGAGAAACTACTACATTTAAACTTCAAATTAAAAATAAAGCCAATGGAAGTGCGTATAATGGTGTCTTAAAGCAGCCGATTGTATTGGTAGCTAGTAGTACAAATCTTTCTATTGATCCAGTAGCGATTAGCTTTGTTAAGGACTGAGAAGTTGAAATTAAGCTGACGGCTCAGCAGTCGGGACCTGTATATACCGCGATCAATATGGGAGTTAACAAGATGGGAGGTCTAAATATGCAAATCTATTAATATATAAAAAACCTGAATT
>ERZ772956.1189-NODE-1189-length-18086-cov-9.836504_pt1 | contig 18086 bp, 13 predicted proteins | sample MGYA00580683_ERZ772956 | MGnify/ENA primary metagenome ERZ772956 (study PRJEB29015, sample SAMEA2738077) | human oral metagenome | biome: human oral; feature: human-associated habitat; material: saliva | place: China | collected 2212 ... | reverse complement strand
GACTATTTGAGCCTGCACCTCGCTTTCTACCTGGCGAGCTGGGGAATGTATCGGGGCTCGTCCTTCCTGCTGCAGAAGGACTACAAGGTGCTTGTGCCCATCGTCGAGAAGATCCTGAAGCCCGACTACGACTGCCTGTTTGGGCTCGCGTGCACGGATCTGCGGGAGTCTGAGGTTCAGGAGAGGTACACGAACGTGTACGACGACATCGCCGAGCATTTCTGGCCGATACGTAACGAGGTCGCAGGGCGTGAGGTTCCGACTCCTGTATCGCCGGTCCTCATTACGAAGATCCTCATGGGAACGCTCGGGTGCGTGCCCGCGTACGACAGGTTCTTTCAGGATGGCGTTGCGACATACAAGGTGACGACACAGGAATACAGCCCGAAGTCCGTCCTCAAGCTCGTGGACTTCTACGAGGCCCACAACGACCGCCTCGAGGAAGTGCGGCGCGGTATGCAGAGCGATGACCTCATCTATCCGCAGATGAAGCTGCTTGATATGGGGTTTTGGCAGGTTGGGTTCGAGAAGAGCTGAAATGCCCGGAGATCCTGATGTGCTCCTCCTTTGAGTCAGTGCGTATCCGGTGTGTTAGCGCCGATACGTTGATCGGTTAAATTGTCTAACACTTGACTACTGCACAGCTTCCTGTGAGTTGTTCATGGTTTGACACTCATGCGGCGTGAGTAATGTCCGGTGATAAAGTGCCTGTGAAGCTGTCAGTGCGGACATGACCCGACTAGCGAAGGAGTAATTGTGGCGTGGATTGATTATGTTAAGGATGCCATAGGTGTTCTCGTAGGGCTCGGTGCGCTGTGGAATCTGGGAAGTAAATTATATGCAAAATTCAAGAATGGTTCTGAATTTAGATTTTGGTTCGGTCGTCGCCGTAAGGTGAAAGGATTAAAGTATGTGAGCATTTTCCAGAAACGCGGTGCTCTTAGCTCGAGGAATGAAATATCAAATTCCGTGAGGCAACAGCTAACGCGTGAGATAGCGAAAGATATTGTTCGCTCCTACAGCCTTGAAAAGCGTGCAAGTAGATTTAGTAGGAGCACTAGGGATGAAGTCAGACTTCTTGTAACATTTTTCTTCCTAATCGTTGCGCTGATATGTATTGCCGCATTGTCAAAGATTACTGAAGCTACAGCTGCGCAACAGGAATTTATTGACGATGCAAAATATATGCTCTGGTGGTGTGTTGCCGGAATCTTGATAATGTCGCTGTTGCAGGTGGTTATGGCTTTGAGTCGTTCACGCGACGAATTCAGAAGTATGACTGAAGCCTCCCGCCTTGATGTAGTACAGGCTCCGTTTGAATCTATTCCCTACTGTGTTGAGAAAGATAGAGATTACATATTCGTTGACGCCACCATTCGGTCGCGCTATCAAGTCCCGTTTATGGGGAAAGCAGATGGTGTACAGATGCTTCTTGATCATGATGTTACGACCGATGGAGAAGTGGGTTTGAAGACGTCCGAGGCAAAACAATGCAAGGCTGATGACTACGAAGAAGTGGCCGGTACGCTCGTAGACTCTTTCCTCTCAAAGACTTCAGAACATGGCAGCGAGCCGGTCTGCTTAGTTTTCTCACAGGCAGGCATCACCGCAGTGCTCGTCACGCAGCTGTTGCGGCGCAAAGGGCTACGAGCGTTCTACATCGGCGCGACGAATGGCTACGAATCTGAAGTCAGGGAGGCTATTCGAGAGATTCGTATGCTCCGTGAGAGTGGTCTGATCTGAGTTGCTCAGGCTTTGGTGGCGTGCTGAATGACCAGATTGGCGGGCGACAGCCCGGATCGAGACCAAATGTTGATGCTGGCAGAGCGACGACTTAAGTTGCTTGCGGCATGGCGGTGCAGTCAGACGGAGAGTAGTCGTTTCACTCGGCTGCGGATTGCGAGGTGCAGCATGACCGCCGCACGTAGCCGACTGCGCAACAAGCCCGATACGTGACAATGGCGGTGAGGCCTGAGAACCTCACCGCCACTAGTCGTTCGCTGACGCGCGGGTGTTGCTACCGCGGACTGCTCGCCTCTCAGGGATAGAGGCAGCACACCCACGGACAGAGCCCGTACATCCGCACCGACCTCAGCCCTGCACCTCCGGAATCTCTAGTTTCGGCAGCGTCGCCAGGAGCTCCTGGGTGCGCATTGAGACCGTCACCAGGCGCTTGATCAGGTCCACGACCGCGTCAGGGCGGCCCTGCTCGCGCAGGAAGTCGTTCGGGTCGTTCACGATGCCCGACGCCTTGTCCGTCTTCACGTGGTAGCGGTCGATGATCCACTCCAGGGGGCTGCGGCCCGAAATCGAATAGCCTTGCGCTTCAGCGGGAATGCCCGTCAGCGTCACGTAGTCGTTGTACTCCAAGCGCGTGAAGTCCTTATCGCGGCGCCCCAGCTTCGGGAAGCGCATCTTGCGCTCGCCGATCCAGTAGCGCTCCCACGGGTCCGCGGGCGCGTGCAGGCTCGCCTCCTCCTGCACCGACGGATACGGCTCCACCCGCTCGTAGTTCACGTGCAGGTCCGCCAGCTCGCGGCCCACGCTCGCATACGTGTGGAAACCCGCCGCGCGAGGAATATGCGGCAGCATCTTCTTCAAATCGTCCTCGTAGCGCTCCCGATACTCCGGGTGATGCAGCAGCGCGTACACGTAGAAGAATATGTCCTCCTTCGTGATCCCAGCATCCCCGTAGTGCTCCCGGTACGAGGCCAGCGTCGCATCCGTGACGTTATCGACGCGGCGATACCCGTCCACGATCACCGGAATCTAGTCGCCGATTGGCCGCGAGAAATCCAGGGACGAGGCCGTGGCTGCCCATCCGACTGGTTCTGCGGTGCGGTCGCTAGGTTCCCTTTTACATCTCCAAATGATTGAGCTTTGATCTACTGCTTGTCCTTGCTGTCAGTGAGAGCGGATACGTGCCGTTGAAGGCAGACAGGTTTCGCTATTCGTGCAAGTGAAGCTGTCGTCATTGATCCACTGAAGCGTTGGACATCGGTTGGACTCTGGACACCTTGATGTCATACAGCATTGCTGACCGGACTGGCGAAGGCTTTCAGGTCTTCCCACGAGTCGGCACGGGCGGTGTCTTGCTCGTAGGCGATCAGATAGCCCCAGTGTTGACCGGCGTAGGCATCCTCAGCCACCAACCGGCGCACCAACGCCTCGGCAGCCTTACGCTTGGCCTGCACCCTGGCGTCATCGCGGCCGCGCTCGTCCTTGCCTTCGATGATCCAATGCACGCCGTTGGTGTCCAAGGCTACGAAGTCGGGGAAGTAGCGGTCTTTCGCGTTGTAGTACACGAACGCCTGGTCTTGCGGATGCAGGCGATGCCACCACACGATCCCCGGCGACGTGTTGAGCAGGCGAGCAAGCTGGTATTCGCCGGTGAAGGAGTCGAAGGATTCCTCGGCGAATAGCGACTTGAACCAGCCGCCGTAGACCCGGCCTCGCATGAACTGGTCACGGCTCTCGATCTGGTCATGCACCTTCTCACCTAACGGGAGCGTGTAGCCGGTGCCTGGCATCTGCTTGGGGTGTATGGTCGGCACCTCGCGGGTGGCTCGCAGTGTCTCGGTTGTGTAGTTCTTGATCAGCGTTAGGAGTTCGGCGCGGGCGGAGTCGAGGGATTTGACGGTCCAGCCGGTGAACGTCACGGCGCGCCTGAACTTCGGCACCAGGAACGTGGCGACGTAGTGGGCGGTCTGTTCGGTTTTGGGCACCAGCGACATGTTGATCACCAGTTTGACCAGCGCCTCCTCGGCATCGGCGTCGTCGATGCGGACGGAGTCGACTTCGGCGCTTTCTCGATCCTCCGCGCGCAGTTTCTTGCCTAGGGCGGCGATGATCTCTTTGCGCAGTAGCACGTCCCTAGCAGAGGTGACCCGACGCGCCGCTTGCTCGATCACGGCGTCACTGATTTCGGACAGGTCAATCAGCGGCTGCTGCACAGTTATTGTCGTCACCGGGAATCGGTAGGACACGTCAGCAAAGCTCGGGTTCCGTCCGATCGAAACCAACTCCCAGGTGGGCTCATCCTCCTGCTCGGTGATGGTACGAACCCCGACACCGGGCAAACCCGTACCCGGGGAATCACTGCCGCCGACGGGAACGGTGCCTGGATGCGGTTCCACGCCACCGGTGCTAGCACCACTGGTACCAGCACCAGGCCACGAAATAGTCGTAGTCGATGCTTGACCGTCGGTCGAGTCTGTGCCTGTATCCGAGTTGGATTGTTCGGCGGCTTTGCGGATCGCCTCCTCAACCTTGGCTTTGTCGGGTTCGGGGATAGCTTCGTCCAATCCGAACTGCTGCAGCACGTTCTCGGCGTTCAACAATTCGGCGAAGGACTGGTGAGCGATGATATCGAGCTGGTCGATCTGCCACACGCCCGTGTACTTCCCGAACGGCAAACGCAGGCCACGTCCCATGGTCTGCTGGGTCAACACCTCCGAGGCCATCGCCCGCAGCGTGACCACGACGGCGATGTTCTTGACGTCCCAGCCTTCCTTGAGCTTGTTCACGCTAACCACTGCCAGCACAGGCGATTCGGGCTGATCCAATTCGTCGAGGCGGCGTTGGGTCAACTCATCCTCGTGCTTGGAGTCCACCTGCAGCACAGCCGATTCCCGGCCGAGGTACTCCGGCGTGCGCAACAGCTCAGCAACCTGGGTGGCGTGCTCCACATCGGAGCAGACCACGAAAGCGACCGCGTTCACATGCTCGCGGTTCTGGGAAGCCGTGTACGAGTCGTAGTAGGCCTGCTTGATCGCACGTAGCTGCAGAGCGTCCCGCAACTGTTGCTCTTCGGAGGCTTCATCGGTGCCATATCCAGTCTTGCGGAACGCCAACACCGGGGCCTTGACGTACTTGTCCTGGATGGCGCGGTAGAGCGGGTACTCGTAAATGACGTGATCGGTGGCCTTGTCCACCGATGCGGTCAACCCGATCGCCGCTGCTGGGTCGAGTTCCTTCAACGCTGCATTGAACGCGACCGCGCTGGACCCGTACAGGTGGGATTCGTCGGCGATCACAACCAGATCATCGAGGTTCTTCAGGTAGTCGAAGAGCACGCCGGCGTTCTCATCGAACCGGCGGGGCTTACGGCGCATCGCGTCCTGGGTACCACCGTGGGTGTCACCCTCGGCTTCCTTCGGCGCGATGAGCTGCTGAATATTGAAGATAAACGACAGCATTGGCACTTCACGGCCGAACGCGAGTCGGGCCGGGCCGTTCTGCCGGGCGATCCACGCCGAGTAGTCCTGTGGGGTCACCACCTCGGGCGGCACCGCCGCGCCGGTGATGTAGCGGGGCGTGCCGGGCGTGAAATTCTGCACGGTCTTGGCCTGCACCGTCTTGCCTGGGGTGACGATCACGACGTTGCCAACTCCTTGGCGGCGCAGATACTCCACAAACGCCGCCATCAAGTAGGTCTTGCCCACGCCCGTAGCGAGGTTGAGCACCTGCATCACGGTCGGGTCATAGTCACCGTCGAGAGTGAAGACCAGATGGCGCAGTGCTTCCTTGTTCGGAGCACGCAGGTCGAACTCGGCACTGATCGATTCCAGCATGTCCGAGTCAAAACTGATGTTGAGCTTGTTCGCCATCACTGGTCACCACCTCCGCTGTACCGAAACACATCATCGGGCAATGCGACCACCTGCGACCCCTTCACCAGTTTGCGCAGATGCTGGCGCACGCCGTCCATCACCGTGGTGGCGGCCAGCACGATTGTCTCGCCGGGCTGGATTTGGGAAGCAAGCCAGTCAACGATCTCGGTCGTGGCGACACCCTCCACCACCTTCAACAAGGCATTGCCACGGCGGGCATCAAAAATATAGTCATCATCCGGGTGCAACAGTGTGAACCCGAGGTTGGCAGCCACCGACTCGATCAGGGTCTGTCCGGTCGCGGCCGCCGTCAGCATCACCCTGTCCAGTTCAGGGGCGTAGTCGAAACACGCAGGCGACAGATGGGCGACCTGGAAGCCGCCGCCACCACGCCAGTTCAGCACTTCCTTCGTGCGCCTGGTCTTGGAGGCAGCCTTCAGTGTCTTCACCTCGACGCTCTTCTTTAATTCCGGGTCGTCCTTGATCAGCTTGTTGAGCACGCTCGTGAATTTCGCGGCGTCCTCCGGCGAGACACCATCAGGCAGCCCGTCTTCCGTAGCGTCGACTCGTTCGCCCTTCGTCCGGGTTATCCCTCCCGGGTCTTGATCGTTGAGCACCTTCTCCAGGCGAGGGCGCGTGAACGTCGTGAACGTCGACTCCAACAACTCACACGTCACCCAACGTCGCCCCATCTTCTGCGCCACCGCCGCCGTCGTCCCCGACCCAGCAAATACATCAAGGATGATATCTCCCGGACTGGAGCCGATATGAATGATGCGCTCAAGAAGACGTTCTGGTTTGGGTGTGGAAAAAGGGACTTTGGAAGGGAGTAGAGATTGTATTTCTTTTTTCGCCTGGTCATTATGCCCCACCTCATCATGTTGCCATAGTGTTTTCGGTACCAAACCGTTTTGGACTTCAGATAAGAAGCGCTTAATGCGGGGTATATTTTTGCCGTCATGACCAAACCATATTCTATTATCTTTGAGCATTTCTCTATATCGAGATTCAGTCATGAGCCAAACTCGGCCTGGTGGGGGCATATAGGTTTGTCCCGAGGGGGATGTTAGCTCGTAGATTTGATCTAGTCGTGGATTTTCTGCGGGATTGTACTGTGCGGTAAAGTCTCCCGACGTCCAGGGTCCTCGAGGATCGTTATCAGGATTTGTATATGCGACTGAGGTATTATCGGCGTTTCGTGGCAGGAGATTTCTCACCGATTTAAATTGCTCTCCTGATATTGCGTAAACGAGTATGAAGTCGCACGTCTTTGACATAGTTGAGCGATTATCTCTACCGGCAACTTTTTCCCATGCGATTTGCGCGATGAAGTTGGAATCTCCGAAAACCTCGTCGAGCAGGATACGCATCCGGTGGACTTCGGCATCGTCGAGGTGCACCCAGATTGACCCGTCATCTCTGAGGAGCTTCTTCATGTGCATGAGTCGGTCGCGCATCATGGTCAGCCAAATTGAGTGCTCTAGGTTGTCCTCGTAAGAGGCGAATGTCTGCGCTGTGTTAAAGGGCGGATCGATGTAGATCAGTTTCACCTGGCCGACATACTTCTCGGCCAGCTCTGGTACTCGCGTTAGTGCCTCCAAGACATCGCCGGACTCACCGAGGATCAGGAGGTTGTCTTCTTGTGGCTCGAGGTCGGCGCGTTCGGAGTAGGTGAACTCGTCGGTCTTGGGGGTCTGTGTGCCACGGACGTAGTCGTCCATGATGAGGGTGTGGGTCTCGCAGTAGCGGGGGTCAGAAGGGTCCACCCACGTGTAGCCGTACTTGCCGGTTTCAGTGGGAATGAGGGCTTTGTCCTTGTTGTACCAGGTGAGCTGTAGGCGCTGCGCATTCATCTAGTTGGTCTTTCCCTTCAAACAGGTGGAAACGACCTCACGTAAAGCTGTGATCTCGTGAAGGCCTTCTTTGCCTTGGCTATGTTCTTCCAAAATGCTTGCGTACTTATGGTTCCGTGTGAAGCTATAGAGGGCGTGCTTGTGTTCTCCCAGTTGAATACCTGTTGTCTGTCCGACGTCTGTCTTAGCGGGGAGCGTGGAGATCGGCGCGACGATAATGTTCTCAGCCTCCTGACCGTTGAGCTTCATCGAGTTCATCTTCGCATCCAAGCGCTCATTGCGCGCATGCAGAGCAGCCAGCGTGATGTGTGAGACTGGGAGTGCCACCAGGTCGATGCCCGTGTCGCCCGTGCGGCGCTCCGGCCACTCACTCCACAGATAGATCTCCTTGAACTGGTGCGCGAAACGCGCATCGTGGAGCAAGAACTGACGCGTCAGCTCCTCAAAGAGCGTGCCCTTCTCGCGCTCGCTTGCCGCGCGTGCATGGTACTTATCTAGCAGGGCGTCCAGTGCGGACTTCGAGGAAGTGTTGGGCGAAGCGTTCGACGAGGCGTTTGTCGAGGTGGTGGCGGTGTCCTCTGACAAACGTTCCCAGCTGTGGTGGGCGGCGGTGGAATTCGCTTCCATACTGGGCAGAGCCATGAAGTCGTCGTCGCGCACAGCAGTCATGCGACCAAGAATAGCGGGTAATCTACGACACACAAGCTAGGTGGCGTGGTGGGTGGGGGTACAAGGGGATTGCTGTTCGTGAAGCCGTGGTGATGAGTCTGTCGTGTTAGCTGAAACTTCGTGCTGCCCAGGGTGGACGCAGATGAGCATGCCCCTCTTTAACGTGTCGTTTGTCGGCTAGGGCTGTTCGGGTTGAGTTGTCGAAGACGGTAACTCTCCTCAAATTTCAAAAAACCCGAATCCTGTCCGCGTCGATTGACAACACAACATGATGACGAAAAGTTGGAGGTATCTACCACGATGTCTGCGAGAATGATCGATTATCCCTGTGCTATTGCGGACCATACTGAAGAAGGTGTCAAAGCGGCACTGCGTTGGGCGCTTCAGCATGTGGGTGTAGGGCAAGTGCTCACGCTTTGGGTTATGCAGAAGGGAATCCTCAACAACAATGAGTTCCTGCGGGATCTATCGAAAGAAGAGGGAGCGGATCTCGAGATTGCGGTAGGGAAAGATATGTACCGTGTCAATGGTCCTGTTCTCGCGATGTATCCCAATGCTGAAAATCTGGCATATCCAGCCGGCGCAGTAGGTTTGACAGCGCTGGCAGTGGTGGCTTCACCTCATGAGCTAGATACGTGGGCTGAAGAGGTGAAAGCTGAGGTAGTTCATTCCATTGACAGCAATGGGTCGAATACTCTCGAGTTGAGTGGCATTACGCCCGAGCCTGCGCTCGTTCCCGAAGTGATTGCGGGACTCAAACAGATGACGATACTCATCAACCACAACAACACCATCGCGGCCGGATATGAGAGGGATCAGGTGGTTAAAGTCCTGCGTCAACTGAAGAGGGACGGTTATGATCTCCCGGCGAAGAGGATGGCAGAATGGGCCGTTGCTAATGGGTGGACTCATGGCAATCCCAAGGAGCTTATCAAGCTCGTGAGGAAGGCAAATGATGGGGTTCGTTTGCGTTACAGAAGCTACTAAATGTCCAGTGTGCGTAAGCTGATTAGTGTGCGAATACTCTTGGTAGCTGAGTCAGGATGGGGCGCTAAGAACTCGGCCCAACCTCGGAGTTAGCTATCTCCGAAGATCGATGCTGTGGCGAACAGTCAATACCCTGATCCCCTCTATCCCTGCGCGACCTCAGCCCGGATGAGGGGGATCGGGTAGGCCGCCGCCGAGATGGGGGAGAGGAACGAGTCCGTGATGCCCGCCGTGAACGCGTCGATGCCGAGGACCTTGTACAGGGCGTTGCGGCCGAACTTCGTCGAATCTGCGACGAAGTAGGCGGTCGACGCGATCGAGCGGACCTTCTGCTGCAGCTCGATCGAGTAGCCGGTGGACGCGTAAATGCCGTCCTCCATCACCGAATTCGCGCCGAAAACGGCCGTGTTCACGCGGATGTGCTCCAGCTGATCGATGGCGGTGGGCCCCCACATGTGGGTCCGGTTCGGCAGCAGCTCGCCGCCCACGAACACCAGGTTGAGCGACGGCTTCTTCAAAATCTCGAGACCTACCAGCAGATCGTGCGTCACCACGGTCACGCGGCGCGCGTCGAGCGCCCGAGCCACCTCGAGGCACGTCGACCCCGAATCGATGAACACGGACTGGCCGTCCAGGATGCGCTCTGCCATGGCCGGGCCGATTGCCCGCTTCTCCGCGCGGTTCGGGGAATCCTGCAGGAACTCCTCGGTGTCCTCGTCCTGGGGGATCGGGATTGCGCCACCGTGGGTGCGGCGCACGAGGCCGGCCTCGGCCAGGTGCTCCAGGTCCCTGCGGATGGTTGACACGTTCACGTCGAGAGCCTCTGCCAAGGAGGACACGGTCTCGAAGCCGGTTGCCTCAATCATGGAGACAATGGTGTCTTGCCGGGTCACGATGGTTCCTTCTGCTGGCTATGGTCTACGCGAGGTGCGGCTAGGGAAAAGATGATGCTCGCAATGGTGCATCGTGATCGCCGCCCGCTTGACACTGTACCGAACTTTCGGCGCGAATGTGCGCGATACCGCGCAACGAGGGCATTTGCCTAAATCACCAGTCCATAGGGGCGTTTTTCGCTCAGCATTTGCGTATAACCGTGCGTTGAGCTGCGCGTCCATGAGCAGTTATCTGCGAATCAAGCCGTCAGAAATGCGCGAAAGCGAGTTGCCACTGCGCGAAACCGCGTGTAATGTAAGTGATTGCGACGCGGGTCACGCCATGATGCGTGCGCCATCGCAGGAGATGGCGAACCCGGAACGTCCGACAACTAGATCACGAGGAAGTGACGACATGAAGATCGGAAGACTGACGGCGGCATCGGTGTCCATTGCATCGATGCTTGCTCTGACTGCCTGCTCGACCGTCGGAGGGACGACAGGCGACAACTCCGCATCAAACACCGGCTCGGCCGCGGGCGATTCCGGCAAGACGATGGTCACCGTCGTCAAGGTCAAGGGCATCGCATGGTTTGATCGCATGGACGTGGGCGTCAAGGAATGGGGCGCCGAGAACGGATACGACACGCGAACGGAGGGTGGAACCGACGTTGCGCCGGAAAAGCAGATCCAGATTATCCAGGATCTGATCGCGCAGAAGCCGGTCGCCATCACCGTCGTTCCCAACTCGCCCGAGGCCCTCTCCGCCGTCCTCGAACAGGCGCGCGCACAGGGCATCAAGGTGGTCTCTCATGAGGCGACCGGCATCAAGAACGTGGACGTCGATATCGAGGCATTCGACAACGCCTCCTACGGTGTCGACATCATGAAGAATATCGGGGAGTGCACGGGCGGCACCGGCAAGTACGTGCAGTTCGTCGGTGGTCTGACCGCCAAGACCCACATGGAATGGGTCGAGGCCGCCTACGACTACCAGCAGAAGAACTTCCCCAACATGGAGCGCGTCGAGACGCCCATCGAGTCGACCGACAACGAGACCGCCGCCTACGAAAAGGCCAAGGAAGTCCTCGGCAAGTACCCGGACATCAAGGCCTTCCAGGGCTCCGCCGGTAACGACGTGCCCGGCATCGCGCGCGCGATCGAAGAGGCCGGCCTGTCCGATCAGGTCTGCGTCATGGGCACCTCCATCCCCTCGGCCTCCGCGAAGTACCTGGCCACCGGATCGATCGACAAGATCTTCTTCTGGGATCCCGCCCTCGCCGGCAAGGCCCAGCTGCAGATCGCGAAGATCCTCGCTGACGGCGGCACCATCACCGAAGGCATGGACCTCGGCATCGAGGGTTACAACAACCTCCACAAGCTCGACGGCTACGACAACGTCTGGGTCGGCAACGCCCAGATCGCCGCGGACGCCGAGCAGGCGAAGAACTACGACTTCTGATCACGCAGCCCCGGCCTCGTGACACATCGACACGAGGCCGGGGCGGGCGTCCCACGACAGCGCAGTCGACAAGACACTCGAAGGAGAGCACATGCGCAGCAATGTGGATGAAGCACCGCGCCCCCACGGAGAAGGCGTCAGCGTGCAGGAGAACCCCTTTCTAGAGGTTCGGGATATCGTCAAGAACTTCGGCGGTGTTCGCGCCCTCGATGGCGTCAACATGGCCGTCTGGCCGGGAGAAGTGCTGTGCCTGGCCGGCGAGAATGGCTGCGGAAAGTCCACTCTCATCAAAGTCATCTCCGGAGTGCACGCGCCCGACGCGGGACGCATCCTCATCGACGGCCACACCGTCTCCTCGCTGACGCCGCTCAGCGCCATGGACGCCGGCATCCAGGTCATCTACCAGGACTTCAGCCTGTTCTCGAACCTCACGGTCGCCGAGAACATCATGATGACCTCCTCGGTCACGGAAAAGAAGAAGCTCTTCAGCTCCACGAACGCAAAGAAGCAGGCCGCGCAGATCGTCGAGCGCCTCGGCGTCCCGCTCCCGCTCGACGCCGACGTCGAACAGCTCTCCGTCGCGGACAAGCAGCTCACCGCCATCTGCCGCGCCCTGGCCGGCAACGCGAAGCTCCTCATCATGGACGAGCCGACGACCGCCCTCACTCAGCGTGAAGTTGCGCGCCTGTTCATGGTCGTCGAAAAGCTGAGCGCGCAGGGCGTCGCCCTCATCTTCGTGTCGCACAAGCTCGACGAGGTCATGGCCATTTCGCAGCGCGTCACCATCATGCGCTCGGGACGCAACGTCATCGATTCACCGGTCGAAGACCTCGACCGCGAGAAGATCACCCACTACATGACCGGCAAGGAACTCGACCAGAGTCGACGCGTCCCACCCCTCGCGGAGGACGCCGAGGAGCGCCTGCGCGTCGAATCCCTCACCTCCCAGGGAGGCTTCGAGGACGTCAGCTTCTCCGTGAAGAAGGGCGAAATCCTCGGCATCACCGGGCTCCTCGGATCCGGGCGTACCGAAATCGCCCAGGCCCTCTTCGGCCTCCTGCCCATCGACTCCGGACGCGTCTACATCGACGGCGAACACGTCGAGGTGGGCTCCATCGGACAGGCCATCAAGGCCCACATCGGATACGTCCCCGAAGACCGACTCACCGAGGGTCTCTTCCTCGACAAGTCGATCGCCGACAACGTCATCGCCGCGTCCATCGACCACCACACCTCGAAACTCAACACGCTGCGCAAAGACAAGATCCGTCAAACCATCGCCCACTACTTCGAGTCGCTGCGCATCAAAGCACCCGACGTCCTCGCCCCCGTGCGATCCCTGTCCGGCGGCAACGCCCAGCGCGTCGTCCTCGCGAAGTGGCTCGCGCGCAACCCCAAGGTCCTCATCCTCAACGGCCCCACGGTCGGCGTCGACGTCGGCTCTAAAGCCGAGATCCTCGACATCCTGCGCGAACAAGCGGAAGCCGGCATGGCCATCGTCATCATCTCCGACGACGCGCCGGAACTCGTCTCCTGCTGCCATCGAGTGCTCATCACCAAGGGCGGCCACATCGCCGCCGAACTGGCCGGCGAGGACGTCGATGCTCGAACGATTAGAAAGATGGTCGTGTCATGAACATGAATACCGTCGCACGGCGTGTCCTGCGCTGGATCTGGGGACCCAACCGTGAAGGAATCGTCCTATCCGTCTTGGTCCTCCTGACCATCATCATGTCCGCGATCAGCCCCGCGTTCTTCACGGTCTCGACGCTCTTCTCCCTCCTGCGTTCCTCCATCGTTCCGATGATCTACGCGCTGGGCGTCCTCCTCGTCATCATCTCCGGCGGCATCGACGTCTCCTTCGCGGCCATCGCCTCGTTCGCCTCCTACGCCACGATCGTGTTCCAGCTGAGCCGAGGAATCAACATCGGCCTCGTCGGATCCTTCGCCATGGCGCTGGCCATCGGAGCACTCCTCGGCCTGCTCAACGGCTACCTGATCTCCAGGTTCAAGCTCCCGACCCTCATCGTCACGCTCGGCACCCAGGGAATCTTCCAAGGCTTCCTCCTGGCGTACATCGGCTCCAAGTACATCGCCCAGCTGCCCGAGGGCATGGCGTCGGCCTCGACCGCGAACCTCGTCTCCGTCGAAACATCGACGGGCGTCGCGCTGCTGCACTCCATGATCATCCCGGCCATCATCCTCGCGATCGTCATCGCGCTGGCACTCAGCCGGACCATGTTCGGGCGCGCAATCTACGCGATCGGCGGCGACACCGAATCCGCCCACCGAGCCGGCATCAACGTCAAACGCACCCAAATCTGGGTGTACGTCATCGCCGGAACCCTCGCCGCAACCGCCGGCATGGTCTACATGATCCTCGGCAGGTCCGCCAACCCCCAGGAACTCGTCGGCCACGAACTCGACATCATCGCCGCCGTCGTCCTCGGAGGCGCGTCGATCTTCGGCGGACGCGGGTCGGTGCGTGGAACGATCCTCGGTGTGCTGCTCGTCCAGCTCATCAACAACTCGCTGATCCTCATCGGCGTCCCCAGCGCCTGGCAGCGTGCCGCCGTCGGCCTGCTCCTCGTCGCCGGTGTCGGCATCCAAGCGCTCGCCGCAAAGCGCAGCACTCGAACGCTGCGCGCCAAGAGCGCCCAGGCCGACCACAGCAACGCCGTCCCCCAAGCCGTCGAAGGATGAGTCCCATGAACAACACACTCCGCGACACAAACTCCCGGATTGACCGATTCAGCGCCTCGATCCTCTCCCGGCTGCGCCGCGACCGGTCGATCGCCCGCATGGTCCTCATCCTTCTCGTGGCCATCGGAATCTTCTCGATCCTCTCCCCGAGCGTGTTCCTCACGGGCCTCAACCTGCAGAACATGCTGCTCGCCGTCGCAGAAATCGGCATCCTCTCCATCGCCATGATGATCTCGATGGTCACCGGCGGCATCGACCTGTCGCTCGTCGCCATCGCGAACCTTTGCGCGATCACCGTGTCGACCCTGTACACCTCGAGCGCGCTGGGTGGAACCGAACAATGGGGCCCCGTCATCATCCTCATCGGGCTGGGTGTCGGACTCCTGTGCGGCCTCGTCAACGGCGTCCTCATCGCCTACGTCGGCGTCACCCCGATCCTCGCAACGCTCGGCACCATGCAGATATTCAACGGCCTCGCCGTCGTGTGGACGGGCGGCAAAACCCTCTACGGATCCCCCGAGGCGCTGACGGCGTTCGGCAAGACCGCAGTCGCAGGAGTTCCCCTCCTCTTCATCGTCTTCGGACTCGTCGCCCTCCTCGTCGGATTCATCCTCAACCGCTCCCCGCTGGGACTGTCCCTCTCCCTCGAAGGATCCAACGGGACGGCCGCCCGATTCTCCGGAATTCGTTCCTCCCGAATCCTGCTGAGCTCCTACCTGCTCACCGGATTCCTCGGCTCCCTCACGGGCATCGTGTTCATCGCACGAAACCCCACGGCCTCGGCGGACTACGGCGCCTCCTACGTGCTGCTCGTCATCGTCATCGCCGTCCTCGGCGGGACCAACCCGAACGGCGGTTTCGCCACCGTCGGCGGCGTATTCCTGGCAGCCCTCACGCTGCAGGTCGTCCAAAGCGGCTTCACCTCCATGCGCCTATCCGCCTTCCAGTACGCAATCGCCCAGGGCGTCATCCTCATCGGCGTCCTCGTCCTCGACTGCGTCGACTGGAAAGACGTTCGAACACGCCTGACATCGACGTTCAGGCGCCCACAACCAGCAGCCGCCCTCAATAGCGGCGCAACAGAAAGGAAATGATCATGAAGAAGATCATTAACAACCCCGACCAGTTCGTCGATGAGATGGTTGAGGGCATTCTCCTGGCGCACCCCGATCAGGTCCGCACCCCCGGAGACGACAGGCGCGTCCTCGTCCGCGCCGACAGCCCCGCACCCGGCCGGGTCGGCATCGTCACCGGCGGCGGCTCCGGTCACCTCCCCCTCTTCAAGGGCTACGTCGGCAAGGGGCTGTGCTCCGGCGTCGCCATCGGTAACGTGTTCTCCTCCCCGTCGGTCCAGCAGTGCGCCGACGCCGCGAAGGCCGTCGACGGGGGAGCGGGCGTGCTCTTCCTCTACGGCAACTACGGCGGCGACGTCTTCAACTTCGACCTGGCCGTCGACCTCCTCGAACTCGACGGCATCGAGACGCGCACCGTCCTCGGCTGCGACGACGTGGCCTCCCAGCCCAAGGAACGCGCCAAGGACCGCCGCGGCGTCGCCGGCATCTTCTTCGCCTACAAGGCCGCGGGCGCTGCCGCCGAGCGCGGCGACAGCCTCGACGAGGTCGCCGCCGTCGCCCAGAAGGTCGTCGACAACACGGCCACCATGGGCGTCGGCCTCTCCCCGACGATCCTCCCGACCACGGGCGCCGCCTCCTTCGACCTGCCCGAAGGCGAAATGGAAATCGGCATCGGCATCCACGGCGAACCCGGCATCCACCGCGGCCCCCTCGGAACCGCCGACGAGATCGCGGACCAGATCCTCGACTCCGTCATCCCCGACCTCGGCCTGGCTGAGGGTGATCGTGTCGCCGTCCTCGTCAACGGCCTCGGCGCCACGCCCCTCGAAGAGCTCTACCTGCTCTACCGCCGCACCCACCAGAGGCTCGAGGAACTCGGCGTCGTCATCGAACGCCGCTACATCGGCGAATACGCGACGTCCCTCGAAATGGCAGGCGCCTCGATCTCGCTGCTCAAGGTCGACGACGAACTCCTCGAGCTCCTCGACGCCCCCGCCCAGTCGCCGTTCTTCAGGGAGGCATGACAATGCGTTCACCCGAACTCATCCAGCGCATTCAGGATTCGATGACGCTGCTCATCGAATCATCGGACGAACTGCGTGACCTCGACCAGGTCCTCGGCGACGGCGACCTCGGCATCACGATCTCCGCGGGTGCCCGCGCGGTCATCGAGGCGCTCAAGGCCATGCCGACCGAGCCCGAACCCGCCCCCTCCGATGTGGCGCGTGCCTGCGCGAAGGCATTCGCCAACGCCAACCCGTCGACGATGGCGGCGCTGGTCGCCGGCGGTCTCCTCGCCGGGTCTAAGGTGTGGGTCGGCTGCGAGGACGTCACGGCCGTCGAGGCCGAGGCCTTCATCCGCGCGGCGGCAAGCTCCATCTCTCACCGAGGCAAGAGCCAGGTGGGCGACAAGACCATCCTCGACGCGATGGTCCCCGCCGTCGATTCTCTCGCCCGCAGCATCGAGGCCAACCCCGCGGTTGCTTCGGACAGCGCGCTCGCGGCGGCGGCCCTCGATAGTGCCATTGCGGACGCCGCCGAGGCTGTCGTTGCTACCCGCGACCTCCAGTCGCAGCGCGGACGCGCCTCCTGGCTGCAAGACCGGTCGATCGGCCTCCAGGACCCCGGCGCCACCGCGTTCCTGCGGGCTCTCGAGGCCTGGCGTGACGCATCCACCGGCGAGCGCGGCCCCCGTGCAGCAGTCGTTGAGAATCTCTGAGGCGGCGGCTTAGCAGTTTGGTGAGGGGGTGGGGTTCCCGGTTGGGAACCCCACCCCCTCACTGTTTGGTCGTGGGTCGACGAGTGCGGTCTTGGCGAGCGGAACGTCTTGGCGTTATCGGGCTCTTTTACTCCGCTTTATTCCCTCGGCTTTGCCGTCGATTCGCGGATGGTGAGGACGGGGCTGAAGGTCTGGTGCTGCGCGGGCGCATCGGAGCCGGACAACAGGAGTTCCGCGGCCGCCGCTCCGAGTTCGTCCATGGGCTGGCGGATTGTCGTGAGCGGAACGGGCATCTGTGCGGCCAGGGGAATGTCGTCGAAGCCGATGACGGACACGTCGTCGGGAATGGAAATTCCTGCGACGCGCAGTGCGGACATCACGCCCACGGCCAGCAGATCGTTCGCGCAGAAGACGGCGGTGGGGTTCGTATCGTCGGAGGCGGCGCGGGCCTCGGCGATGGCGTCTTCGGTGGCCGCATACCCTGCCTGGGCGGTGTATGCCTGCGCGTTGTACACGGTCAACTGGACGCTGTCCGACCCTGTTAGGCGCTGCCAGTGCTCGATCGCGTCTCGCACGCCCGCGAGGCGCTGCACGGACTGGCGCATGTCGGCGGGGCCGTTGAGGAAACAGATTCGCTCATGTCCGAGTGCTAGAAGGTGTTCGATCGCCAGCGCGGCACCCGCGCGGTCGTCGATCGACACGGACGGCAGGCCCTCGGGCGCCTCGGCCGCGTCGAAGAGGACGACCGGCGTCCCTTCCTCGACCAAACGCGTAGCGGCCTCGTGCGTGGAGTCTGCGGGGGTGAGAAGAACGCCGCGCACCGCCTGGCGCCCCAGCACCTCGAGCAGGTCGCGCTCCTCCTGCACGGAGGCGTGCGTGGAAGACAGCGTCATGATGTATCCCTCGCGCGATAGCACGCGCTCCATGGCGGCAGCAGCTTCCATGAAGAAGGGGTTCGTCAGGTCGAAGACCGCTACGCCCACGAGTGGCGAGGTCCCCCGTCGCAGAGCTTGCGCGGTCGGATTGGGCTTGTAGCCGAGCTGTGCGATCGCAGCCTCGACGCGCTCGCGCACGTCGGGACGCACGCTGTCGCGCCGGTTAATGACGTTAGACACGGAGCCGACGCTCACGCCCG
>ERZ772956.1187-NODE-1187-length-18094-cov-4.187815_pt1 | contig 18094 bp, 17 predicted proteins | sample MGYA00580683_ERZ772956 | MGnify/ENA primary metagenome ERZ772956 (study PRJEB29015, sample SAMEA2738077) | human oral metagenome | biome: human oral; feature: human-associated habitat; material: saliva | place: China | collected 2212 ... | reverse complement strand
CCCACTTCATTCCGGGGATTCCGAAATGCATTAATTCATCTGAGTATTTCATTTTAGAACATCTCCTTATTTCTCTTGTAAGCTACAAAAGCATCCATTAATGCCGCAACATTATCGATCTTTTGGTCAGCTCGTTTCTTTTGTAATTTACGATTACCATTTGTGTCCTCAATTACAATACTATTATTCATGGCAAAGCTCATTAGCTCTTCGTCAAATATTAATAGTCGATCTTGTGCTAACTTCTTGAGTTCACCAAGCGGAACAGACTCTGTCTTTGATCCCTGAATAACTTTTGTTACTCCAAATGGATTAATTTCAGTAGTCCATCGTTTAACAAACTCGTTGGCATTATATGGGTCGTATCCGAATGCTTGAACATCGTACTCCCTTTGAGAAATATGAGTATCTAGATCATCAAATACATTATCCATATCCAGTATAGCACCTTCAAATACAATTAATGTTCCTTCATTTAAGAATTGCTCATACTTTATTCGTAGAGCGGTAGGTAGCGCATTCAATGTTTTAGATGTAATATAACTACGAGTCTTAACTCCAAAAGAGCCATCACCTAATGGAAATAAGAATGTAAATGCACAGAAGTCATCACCTTTAGATAAGTCAGCTCCCATAGCACATGGCATACCCCAGTAATCTCGTTTAACGTTATGAACTTTTGTTTCTTCATAAGTAAAGAAATATGTCAAACCTTCTAATGGAATTCCAAATCTCTTTGCTAAAATATCGTTTCTATTAGATGGAGAGTGTTCAGCCTTCTCAACATCCAACTGATACGATTCATAAGAAACAGTTACACCAAGATTTGGGTTTGCTTTTAACCACATCTCAGGTTTAGCAACTTCCTTAATATCATCTAAGCAATAATACCAGATTGATACGTGAGGGTTAATATACTCTCCCTTAAGAATCTTCTTACATTCGATTTTGATAGTATCACCAATACCGTTTCGAACAGTTCCTTCTGAACTAGTAGCTAATATGACGTAATCGTCAATCTTCATAGCACCTTGCTCTAGTGCACCAATAACATCTTCATTTACGTCACCAGATAGCCACTCGTCAACTGAACCAACTTTACAACCAAGTCCCTGCAATTTATCAATAGACATTGGTAAAGCTCTTATCACCGATCCTGTTATTGAATTTTCAATACCCTTCTTGGTAGACATAAGTTTAGGACGGTATGCTTGTGACGTACTTGTCGGTGAACCGTGTGTCAAGAATTTGAACATCGGTCCTTTAGCTCGTTTGATAGCTGCCTTTGCTGGTAACAACGTTAACTCGGCTTGTTGAATAGTTGGTGCCGTTACAATTTGGTCAGTGGTTGTTCCATCGACATTTAGAAAATACATATGGATACTTGACACGTACCACGTCTTTGCAGCGCTTCGCCCAACCATCAATATCTGTTTGTTTATCAGACGCTTCTTAACCCAACGTTGTGCATAGTGCCCAGGTGATCCATGCTCACCGGGAACATAAGAACTTCTTTGTTCGAAGTAGTACCAGCATAGTAGATCTTCTGCCCACAATTTAAACGTGTCTGGCATGTGTACATCATCACCATTGTTTAATGTTAGTTCTTCTTCGCAGTATGCAATATAACCTTCAACGGGTCTAGGGTCATAGTAGATTCCAGGGTTTCGAATGTTGTCATCAATTCGTTTCATCTGTAAATCAACCCATTGATTGACCGGAATCTCACCATTCATTACGCGTTCTCTAAATTGGCCATAGTATTTTGGAATCGCGGTATTTGATAATCCTTCGTGATTAAACATATACTACTCCTTCCAAGGTGCCTGGTCATTAGGACGTCGTTCTGTGTATACATATGATGTATCTTCGTAACGACCGTAATGAATTGCATAATGTGTTGAGTACGAACAGCAAATTAAGTTTTCAGGATCGAATACTATGTCTCGTCCTTCCAATATATCGTCCTTTGTTACTGGATTAATGTGATGTACATAGATAGCATCCTTAATCGGACGGTCTCTAAAACCAAGGTCACATCCATCATCTCGGATTATAACCTCTCGTCTAACTTTTTTCCATCTATCCGATTTGTATAGCATTTGATTCAAGTATCTATCGTCCCCAAACGTCTCTTGAAAAATACCATTACCCAATCTAAGATATGCATACCTCTCAGAAAAACTATCTCGCATCATTGCTTCTGAATATCTAAGCTTCATCTTCTTCACCTGTATCGGTATCAATACCAGCGTAGCGTAAAGTCGCTTGAATTGCTTGTTGATATAACTGTTTGGTTTCTTCCGATGCTTTAAGAGCTTCGATCTTAGCCTTATCAAGTTCCATCTTCTGTTTCATGAACTCTTTCTCAAGACGTTCCTTCTGAGAACCCATCTTTAAGAAAAATACAATCTCAGCAGAGGATGCTGTGTTGTTAGCAATTCGCTGTTCCGCAAGATCATACGCTTTCGCTATGATTTGTGCTTCACGATTCTCTGGAGATTGAGCTTTTGGTTCTAAGATCTCTTTCTCGATCTTAGTTTCGTATTCCTTTCTACGCATTTATGATCATCCTTCCTTGACTTATATGGAACTATTAAAGAGATGTACATACTTACTCATGACTTCATGTCTACTTTTATGACTAGGAAACCTCTGATTTGCGGGCAGAGGCGAAGGAGATCAATATACATAGGGGGAACTTGTTAGTATGTGCACCTCTTTAATAATTCCATAGGCCCGCAAAAGTTAGGACTTAATTCCTAAAAAATTCCTGCGGGGAAAAATTTGAGACCGAGGCGATGAAAGAGGGCATGCAATGTACACACCCCCTCCCCCGGGGTCTAAATTTATATCATTTTATATCATTTTATATTGTTATTTGGAAGAATTCCAACTTTTTGACATAAAATTGATAAATTTTAAAACTTTTTTGTATGTTACGAACCAACCGAAGACTCTTCGACTGTGCTATCCGAACCAGTAGTGCCTGGCTTAGTAACCTTACAGTACTTGACTGTCTCGTCTGACGTGATGAGTGGCGTGTATGCCCTAGTGTTCTTAACTACATCATCAATCAACGACTCTAAGTAGGCGCGTTCATCAGCATCTGAGAACTGTGATAGGTCGACTCCTCTAGCTGTTAGCAATCGGTCTATGAACTCAGGTGTATGATAACCCTTCTGAGTGTCGTAAGTATTCCAAGCATCATAGTCTTCTATTGGATTGTATGGGTTATCGGTTGTAGATAGCCAAATGTCCATAAAATATGCTCCTTAAATATAGTGAAAATAAGACGTGAAATATGATTAAGATATGAAATGGATATGAGTAATATGAAATCATCATCTAGAAATATACTTTTGAACCGTAGATGGAGAGACTCCCACACGATCAGCTATCTCAGCAAGAGAGTAGCCGTTTGAGTTCATGCTATTGATGAGCGACTGCTTTGAAGCAGGTATGCTTCGTTCATCCCTAGGAGTAGCATGTTTCTTTAAAATATCCAAATCTATATTTTCTACGATTTGATGTAGCTCATTACCAGAAAATGCGTTGGCCATTATAGCTTCCCATTCTCTATCTGTTAAATCTATATTTCTATCTCGCTTAGAAATAGACCCGACTTCAGCACGAGCCTGATTTAATAACTGGTTACGTAATTTAGACTTCTGGTCTTTAGATAATTTGGTGTCATTATCCTTCATCTTCTGATATAACCGAACATTAGATTTAAGCATTGCTTGTCTTTCTAAAGGTCGGTTGGATAATATAGCGCCTATCTTGTTACGAACAGAAATAATCTCGTTAGCATATATCTCTTTTGCAGAATTTGAACGCTTCTCCGGTTTCAAAATAACCGCACTCTTACGAGCCTGGTTAGCCAATTGCTTTAATGCATTAGCATGAGTTGCGTAAATAGATTCCATACGAGTACCAGAAGATAAAGTAAATGCATCATCGGTATCACCCATCTTAGTAATCGTTTGAATATACTTAACCTCTTTACCGTTTCTGTTAATATAAGTACGGTTGGTGTTTCTGTACTTCTTAGAACCATCAGGATTTATAGTATCTTCAGATAAGAACCATTCCTTACGTTCATCAACATTCTTCATTCCTTTGGCTTTGGAAATAAGAGTACTTGCTCCAGCATTTTCTCTGCCTTGGTATTTTTTCTTTAACTCTTTTATACCATTATCGATTTCGGATTGCTTCCAATTTAGTTGGTGCTTCTCCGCATCAATAACAACCATTGAATGTCTAACGGCTCTAGCCAATTCTTTTTCATCTGCACCATGTAACTCCATGTCAGTAATAAGATTGGATACACTACCCATTTGCATACCTTTATTAAATCCGTCACCGCCATTTTTCTTAGGAACTCCAACTTCAGGCATTCCATCATATTTGGCATATCGAATTTTTGGTTCAAAATCCTTAAGTCCAGATAAGGCATTAGCAGTTTTAATTTTTTGGTTCTTAGTTGGAATAACTGTTACACTGTCGCCATCGAAATCCGCACCGGATAAACGTTCGGCAACTGATGGATGTATACCAACAGCATCAGCAGCATTGAAAATAAGTCGTCTAGCATCTTTCTGTTTATTGTTAACAATAAGACGTGGTATCTCAAATGGTCCAGCATGAGGATATCGAATAAGAACAACCTCTTCACCATTCTGGTATTTAGGTGCATATATCTCATTTGGCTTCATGTTAGGTATTGGTAAAATAACATGAGTCGATTGTCGTGGTAAAGCGGCTGCTTTTAAATCAATAGCATCTTTATCACAACCATCAGCAAATGAAACTAATAACTTTCGGCGAATTGTCGGATTGGCAATATGCATAATATCGTTGTACTCGTCTTTACGCTGATCGGCAATTATGCCCAACTGACGTTTGGCTAGTTGCGGACTCTGTTTAGATAATACCTGAGAAGATAACGTCTTAGACCATTCGTTCCAGTCGCCTTCTTCGTTTACGATATTAATAGCACCCTTCTGACCACCTGGTTTAATGGCTGCACCAAATGGATTATCAGGATCATTTTTCATTGGCTTTAATACAGTATTATCCTTAGGACCTAACATTGGTGTTCCTTTTGGTTTGTTCGTGTTGAAAATAACGTCGTAACCATCTGGAATATGGTCAGTGTACATAGCCATTCCCTTTAAATAATGGGTTCCATCAACACCAATACGAACCTGAGCATATCTTGATGCACCCAAATCCAAATCGCCGACATTTCTTCTGAGCTCAATAACTCCATCTTTCTTAATACCACCGTCTTCGGCGTAACGAATAAGAACTCGGCTCTTGTCAATACTCTGAATTGGGTCTAGACCATATTTAGTCTTACCAGTTTCATGCTCAATATAACCCATTGGCAAGGAAATCTTGTCTTTGTTCTGAGCAGCTAAAGCAAATGCTTTACGAGAAATATCGGTTTCACTGACTCCTTCTGGTTTCTTCATTAAAACCTTAACAGTAGTATTCTTACCAGTACCAAGTTGCTCAACCGGAATATTAGTGATAATATAACCATCGTCTTCTAGTTTCTTGATAGCAGTATTCATTTTTGTAGAACTAACACCGATAGTAGTTTCGACACCAAGTCCTACATCAATATAACCTTTCTCGTCAACGCTCTTCTTCAAGATATCAGCAGTCTTAGAAATAGATTCTAACTTCTCTTGTCTAGATGGTGCTAATAAGGAACGAACGGACGATTCGTTTTGCATTCCTAATTTATCAGCAATCGCTTGATAGCTCATGCCTTTGTTTCTTAATTTAATTGCTTCGTAATAATCACGCTTCTTAGCTTCATTCTTAGCAATAGAGATACGGGAACGAAGTTCAGTAGTTGACATGTTATGCTTCTTGGCAATATCAACTTCACTCATTCCACTCTTTTGTAATTCAGTTACATCTTTAAGAAATGTGTCTTGCTCGGACTGATATGGATCCTCACCAGAACCCCAAGGATATCGACCTGAGCGTCGTGGCATACCATAATGTTTTAAACTATCGTCCATATCAATAATCATCCTTTCGTGTATTCTGAAATAATCCTATCACTACTAATAATAATCTTAGTTATGTTGGAAATGGTTGACCGTAAATCAATTTCTTGATTGTACGTATCCAAATACATAATTTCGCCGTTTTGATAAATACGTAACTCAATACGTAAGTCTGACAAATTTATGTTTAGTTCTTTGCCATACTCCAATAAAAACAAAGCGGCATATACTTCTAACTGATCCATATGAACTGGAGAAACACCAGTCTTCAAATCAGAAATACGTAAAGTATTAGTTCTTTCATCATAGCGAATTGCATCGGTTGTTCCGAAACAAATATCACTATAGTATAAAAGAATCTCAGGATCCATCATAAAACCAATTGCATCATTAACGTAATTTGCCAAATTATCGTAAATACGATCTATGTCAAAGAACTTATTAGAATAACCTTTTTGGTTCAATAAATAGTTTACCCACTTTTTATCTTTCGATGTATGAGACAACTTCATCTTATGATTAATCAAAGATGCTGCAATATCATGTAGTGCTGTCCCAATTTCTTGTGCTTTAGAATTAGCATATGATTCTAATAAACGATTCTCATCGTAATTTAACCATCGATAAGTACTTGCACCAAGAAATGCGTGCTTACCGTTTAACTGTAAATGCTGATTGTAAATCATCAAATATCTCCTTCTCGTTTTCAGGATAAATAAAAGCAGCGTAAGACATGTCATTCATCTTGTCCACATATAAATCCTGATTTGGTCTGTGACTTGCTGTCTCAGAACGTTTACATTCAAGTGCCGCCCACTTGTCATTGTGTAAAATTAACAAGTCAGGTACGCCTTGAATATAGTTTGCATCATTCTTTAGGACCATGCAACCTGGAAATTCTTTTTCTAACTTTTTAATCAGCTTACGTTGGTAACTATTTTCCCGCATAAAATAACACCTCACAAAAATTTAAAGGGAAGGTGCGTTTAAAAACGCTTATTCTATCCTTCTCTTCTATTATACGCGATGTTTTCTACGCGAATCAAAAATTACCCAAAATGTATGTTTTGCTTCTTCAAGAACGTAGCCTCATTAAATTTTTTCTTTCGAATTAACGTGTTTCTAATACTTCGGTCAATCGGCGAGTCACTCACTAAGTGATAGTAATATAAATGATCATATGGAGTGTTCAAACGATTTATACGACCAGCGGCTTGGGTCATAATTTTGTATGAATAGTTATCGGAATAGAAAATTATCGTATCCGTGGTAATACAATTCCAGCCTTCAGCGGCCGAAGAATAGTTAACCAAATATGCCCATTGGTCGCCAATCAATATGTCTTCATGTAAATGGCCATTCCATTCGGTAAATGGTACTTCCAAAGAAGTTAGTGATTCCTTAAGAATGTCAAGTTCATAGTTGTAGTTGTAAAAGATTATAACTTTAGGGTGCTCCATCACCAAACGCTTAAGTCTAAAAATACGACTGTTGTCAGAATTATTAATCTTACGAACAGTAAAACACAATTCAGATATGTTCTTAATCGGTTCATTAGTAAATGGGTTAACTCTAAACTTCATAACCTGCATGTATTCGGATTTATCATACCCAACACGTTCATAGATATGATGTAACTCTGCTGGTGGTTTGTAATTTACTGTTACAGTTATAGCATCTCTGTACTCAGCAAGTTTAACCGTCTTTAAATACTTCTCTATCTTGGGATAAGTAGAAAATCTAGACATTAAACAGTGCTCTTCCATAAAATGAGTTTTGTTTCTAAAGAATCCGTTAGCAATAAATACTGGAATATAGTCTTCCCATTTATCGCCAGGGGTAGCAGTAGCAATAACCCATTGGTTGTGTTTAGAAATGGTAATAAAACTTTTAGCCCATACACCGTAACCAGTAACCTTGTCTTCGTCAAATATAAAGAAAGCATCTTTCACCTCTTTATACTTTTTAACGTTGTTCCAAGAATCAATTACGATTTCGATTTTATTTGGATTCGCTTCCGAATGTTCTACATCCAAATAAAATTTGAGAAGCTCTTTGTCCCACTCTTTCAAATTTCGCTTCATGGCGGTTGTGATAATATACAACTTAGTGGAATTCTTAATAGGCTTCGATAGATTGTGTAAATCACCACCTAAAATTTTTGTCCAATAATAAGCAATAGTAAGTATGGATTTGCCAGATCCGACACCACCAACTACAATATTGCCATTCTTGATTTTAGATAACGATTCTTCTTGATGTGGAAATAGTTTCATTGGGTCCTCACAAATATAAGAGGGGTGGTTAGACCCCTCATCAAACAAATCCAACTTAAGTCGGTAAAATAATTCTTTATTCGAATTCGTATCCATCGAAGTCTTCTAAAATAGCTCCACCAAACTTCTTGTCTGATACGGCTAAATATAGAGTCTTTAAATAAGCTGCAATCTTACCACGCTTATACTCGTATGGACGAATAACCATTCTAGCATTAAGAATCTCACTTCTGTCCAATTCAGAAATAGTTTCTTCTGTTAAATCAACTTCACCACTAGGTGTAGTCATCTTGATTGCTGGTGGGTACTGACCAAATGTAACTTTAACACGGAGCATATATAAAGGCTCTGCACCTTCATCCTTTGGTTCGATACGATATACATTCCATCCATCTTCAATTAAGTCTTGAATACGTAATTCTTCATTACCATAACTATAGTCAGGATTTTCATGTAATTCAACACAGAATGTTCTGTTAAATACAGTACGACCATCATCAATAGGGTCCCACTGAGTTCTTCTACCACTGAAATTTCTAAAACGTGGCCCAATCATAATACGTGCATTGTTAGCAATAACTAAACTTTTCATTTTTTTCTTTCTCCTTTTTATTAAAATGTTTCTGTATTAGAATTTATGTCTGGTAAGTTATCATCAGAAATAAACTCGTAGAAGTCGCCATACTTACTAATTTCATTAATAGCCTCATCAGCCATCTCATCAAAATAGCGAATATCAATGATGTCTTCAGCTTGACCATTAGCAATTGTTGAAGATTCCAACCATCGATATCCTTTGGTGCCAGGAGCTGCATAATATTTACCGTCTTTGATACGATATAATTCTCCACCACCACATCCAGGCTTAATTGGTGAAAAACGTCCAACTTTACCGACAAAACGATAATCATGTTCACCTTCCGGTAAATTCTCGTTCTTGTCTAAATATAAAGTTCCTTCTTTAACACTCTTTGTTACACATAAATCATCGAACAAGATTGGCTCTTTTGAAAATAACTTCTTAAAGGTATATGGAATCTTGAACTGCGTTCCAGTAGCAGACCACTCGCCGGGACCGGCTCCGTTTTCTTTACCTTCCTTGACCTTACAAACATATACTGCATCATTGACCAAGCAATACTTAGAAAATGTAGCTTCATGTTCGAAAGTATAACCATAGGCCTTACCGAAATCCATAATATACTCAATGATGAATTTATCGGCGTTAGGAATCTTAATAGAGTCAGTCTTAATATGAGCAATAGTATAACCAAGTTCAGCAACCTTATGTTTCAATGTAACCATAAATAAAGCACCACGTAAAGCAACAATATTGTTAACGTTTCGTGGATCTCTAAACGGATTATCGAATCCAGCACTAGTCAAACCGTATACAGAGTTGATAGCAATCTTCAACGCTGTAGAAATATTCTTAGCATCGGCATCGCTTAAATCGTCTGGAATAAAGTCTGCTAACGCTCCATCCATTACTCGTTTAGCATTTACAATATCCTTATGCTTCACATAAATACGAGCATCCATCAAATCAGTAAAGTTCTTAGTATACTTACCAAATAAGTTTAAAGCCTTAATACTATGCGGATGCATAGATGCAATGTCCAATAATGCTACATTAGTATACTGACCTGGATTTGAAAATACATAACCACCTTTACCGACATCTTCACCCATGTACATGTTATGGAATTTGTTGTCTGGACCTCTCTCATAAGAATATCCAGGGAACTCTTCAGACAAATCAGTATATACTAAATCAGACTTAGTATCCTTAACTCCTCTAAAAATGATTCGAGTGGTTAATGTATTTGTAGTATCATTAGGTGTTGAAATAATACTTGGACATAGTTTGTTTGCAGCTTCTACTAAAATCTTTCTAGCCAAGAAATCATCCGAAGTAGCATCAAATACACTTTGAGTTGCCATAACATCGTTTGCACAATATTCAGCAATTTCAACCCATTTATCTTCAGGAACTGGTTGGTCCCAATCGTAATGGTTTTCAAGGTGAGTAATTCCCAATTCAATTTCCCACTTCTTTAAACTCTGTTTAGTAGATGAGTAATCGTAAATATCAGTGTACGAAATATTGTATGCTTCTCTGAACTTGCAGTTTGACTCATTAGCAATAATCTTCTTAGACAAGTGATACAAGTCTTCGACTGTGTACCCAGCAATAATATGAGCATACAGCATATGATTATCATAACTTCGATTGTTAAATCCAACTAGCTTCTGATTTAGTAAGAACGCCACATCATTACGTGACGGGTTGATGAAATATGTCGGTTTAGAGTCTGTGTACTTCTTATAAGCAACAACAAACAGATTAGGAAATGACTCAATATCATAGAAATACAAGTCATCGTTCTCGGTTTGCTCTACTGGTAGAATATCATTCTCCTTGTCTGACATAAAATGCATCTTACTAACCAACTTAACACACTTATCACTTTGATTAGTACTTTGCATAGCAAACGCCAATATAGTTGAGTGCAAATCACTGATGTCATAAATCAATCCAGAGTTATAAGCATTCTCAACCGTTGAATAAATAAAGTCCATCTCTGGTGCTGTCGCTCCATGATGCTCCTTGTTTAAACATTTTGCAATAAATTTTCTAAGACCAACTTCAGTCTTAATACCTTCCCAGTTAATCACTGTATCAACCTCCTTCAAAGGTAGTCCACTAGAAATAGTGGCAATTGGAATATCATTACATAGCGAAACTTTACGACGTAATGATGCATCTCCAGTAAATACTTTAATCTCAACATCATCTGAATATCGATTAGCTAGTCTACTTACATCTCCATTATACAAATAGTGAAGATGAATGCCCGCACCAGACTTGCTAAATTCAGCATATGTCTTAGGCCACTTGTTAGCGGCTTCTAAATTTAAATCTCTATTCTTATTTCCAGATCCATCTTTGATATCAAAGTCAACAACAATAAGATTAGATGGCACTTTAACATAATGAACCTCCCTAGTATCAATATCACGCAACTTGCGTTTATTGTTTGCCCATTTTCTACCTAGCCCATATGTTCCGTTTTTAAATACGATTTCTTTCTGAGCCGGCATGTCGGCAAACTCTTTGTCAAATAATGAAGTTCGCTTCTTCATTACCAACCATTTATCATTAACTTCTGGTATTGCATTTTCATCAACGACTGTTCTAACAAACTTCTCAGATATAAAGTTAATGTACACGTTGTACTCACCAGCATATCTATCTTGGAAGTCTTCGAAATAGTTTTTAAGCTCATCCTTAAATACTCTCTTATTAAGAACATATGCAACCCTAGAATCTTCAACCCAGAATTTATACAAACCCCAAGCATCATTCAATGTAACTGTTTTGCTTCCGTTGAAATATGTATAGTTATCAGCGATGAAGTTATAGAAATCATTCGTTGCATCAATCATGTGCATCGGAACATAATGATTATACATTTCCTTGTTGTCGTTATAGAAATTAACGCAATCGTTGATAATATGACCATACTCAAATCGGATACCGTCCATCAAACGATTATACTGATTGAACGAAACAATATTACCTGTTGGGGAAATATCAATCAAGCGTCGAATAATACCGGACTTCGCATCGGTAATCTTAACCGGTTTGTTAGTACCAATAATTAAGAATGATTCGAATCTCATAGAATATAAAGATTTATGTTTCTCATTCACAGTAATAGTTTCATGAGCCGTTAATGAGTTAAATCTAGTATTATCCTCAATCTTAGATAAATCACCATCATGCTCAATCGCAATAAGTGGGTTAGACTTTAATGTCTCAAGTGCGAAAGCATCCTTACCAGAACCAATTGCCTTGGCATTAAATACACCCCAGTAACCATCGAACATCTCTTGAATAATATTAATCAACGTTGACTTACCGGTACCACTCGCACCATAGAGTACTACGAACTTTTGAATCCATCTTGAATCACCAGTTGCTATAGCACCAATGAACCATCTGATTTTATCGAATTCAGACTTGGCATATAAGACACTCATCAACTCTTCCCAATTATCCATACTTCCTTCTTCAAGTGCATATGGTAATTGTTTAGTAACATATAACTCTTTAGTAATCTCATCGTTAGCAAATGCAATCTTAGAATCAAGTGTATGATAATTATCTCTCATTTGCTTCTGACAATACTTAAGCCATCTATCAATTGAACCTGAATCAGAATCCCACATCCAACGTACAATAATATCCTTATTTGTTGTTTGTCGTACTTCCAGTTCTTTCTTTTGTAACTCTTTGTCAATCATGCGAATTAAATCGTCTTGATCAGTTGTCCAAAACCCGGTCGACTCATTATAAACTGCATAAAAATCACCACCCTTAATCATCAAGTCTTTCGAACGAGTGACTCTAAATTTAGGTTTGATTTCAATACCGTCTTTTTTAAGGTCGGACACGCTAATAATTAGAAAATCCAACATGTCATAATAAACCTCCTTTTTACCCAATTTTTGACCCAAAATATACTTAGTTGTTGTTTTGTTGTTTTTTTCGTGGTATTTACTATATATATAAATTTTTTAATTTTTAATTTAAGTTTATACTTTTTTTAACAAAACAACAAGTATATTGCAAAAAAGTGCCAAAAACGTCCAAAAACACCCCAAAAACGGCCTTTTTAGCCCAAAAATCGCTACTTTTTCAAATATACTTCTCAAAAAAGTTGTTGTTTTCATTTTTAAAAACAACAAGTTTTGGCTAAAAAACAACAAAAGTTGTTGTTTTGGTAGAAGTATATTGCACTTTTTAACCCTCCAAAAACCAAATATACTTCTCAAAAAGTTGTTGTTTTCAAATTTTTCACATAAAAACAACAAGTATAATCACAAGTATATTGAGAAGTATCCTGACTCTGAAACTGGCTAAAAAATATACGAAAAGTACTACTTTTTAAGCTTTTAAACCATTCCTAAATAGGATAGTTTTCCTGCAAATATGAATGCATTTGATACCAAATTTCTACTCTTTTTTGATCAACATTTGAATACTTTAATGGGAATATACCGCCAAAGCCATCTCGCCAATACTCTCTACTCATAAAGACATCGCAGCGATGACGTACATTCATGGATGAATCCGGTCCAAATACGCCGTCTCTCATACCCTCAAGGCCGAGGTTTTTAACCATCAGCCAAAACCAGTATGAAGTACGATTACCCTCGTCAGGGTCCCACATAATATCATTTTCAATTCGATAAGCTAGTGCTACTAAGAACTCTAACATGGAACACTGCATTCCGTAGAGATTGGAAATATCATGTCCTGTTTCATCTTCATAACGATAACGAAGATTGACCCCATCATTAGCCCTATTCTCATCGTTTCTGAGCTTCCAGTAAAATGGGGTCGTGTACAGTTCTCTTAGCAATTCGATGTAGTCTACGTGGTTATCATCCACAGTAAAACTTCTTAAGTATTCAAAATAATTCTCATGCTGATCATTCCAGATCAACTCATTCGTCATAGTGTTCTTTTGCTACATCTGTCCAGTTTTCACTAGTTGTTGTAACCCCATAGTCAATACCTAACTTCGGATTTCGAACAAAGATGTAGTCTGCATCAGAACTACGAATAATATCAAGAGTATCAATACCGATAGTAACATCAATATCAATCTCTTCTGCTGTGTGGTCTTCTACTAAATAATCGTCAGCGTAAAGAGTAGCATACACTTCAGTATAACCAGTAGTTCCACTTTCTTCTTCGGTAATTATAAAAGGAGTATCCCCATCGTCAGGATATAAAGGAGCGACTTCTTTCGGAATATAATCTTCTGCTGATTCTTGTTCCTTGATTTCTTCCATCGCTTCCTCATCACTAATATCATCTGAGATGGTAGAATTACTTTCTAATATAGTTTCGACAACACTTGGTCTTGGATCTTTAACCTCTGGCATTTTTTCAACGCTTCCTTCTGATTCCTCACCACGGTACTTCTTAATATAAGTATCGATACCTGGTTTGTTCACGTTAATGTGCCCAGAATTAAATGCAGAACGTTCATGAATAGCATCAGCGAATTCCTGTTCCTTCTTACTAAACTTGTCTAAAGCATCAGAATATAAGTCTGAGTACTTCTTTCGAACATTCTTAACTTCTTCCTCACATTCCTTATCTCTAGCCCAACGCCCTAAAATATAACCACAACCTCCCGCCAGTGCAGCTGTGACCATAACTACAAATATAGTCTTCTTCATCTTTCGTCTCCTATTCCTTTAGAATATAAGAACTCTGATAATGTTATATCACTACCAGAGTCCTGTAATTCTAAATATTCCATTCAGATAGCGTCAATATTTTCAGCTCCACTATCCATTCCACATCTAGGTGTGCGTCCACTAGGTGCTGCTAAATATAAGTTCTCATAGTTGCCTAAACCACAACGGTCTGTATTGAACTTAAGAATTGGTTCTCCAAATTTAGCATAAGCATCCTTCCAACCTTGTACACCGTGGTCAATGTAGTCACTAATGCCTAAGTCGATGAAACCATTAGGGTTGTTCTTAATATCATACACATAATATAAGCTTTGACCCCATTCTGTCTTAGCATAACCCATCAACTCATAAATATCATTCAAGGATAGCGTTCCATCGTTTGAATAACGTAACTGTTGAGCTGCAATATTAAGGTGTCTCTTTAACACATCAATATGATCCAAGATTTCACTATCCGTTAGGTTTCCATAAGCACTACCATTAGGACAATATTCAGAATCACCCCAACGACGGTCTACAGTTTTTGAAATATCCAACTTAGAAACTTTACGTTTTGTAACTTTAGTCTTTTCATTTCCATTTTTATCCAAATACGTTTCGGCAACTTCGACGGTTTGCACATCATAAAAGATTTCATGCTCTTTTTCCTCTCCTACAGCAGCCTTTACACGTTCGCGATATGCGTCTAAAGCAGCTTTAAATCCATTTGCAGCGATAATAGCTTGAGCAGCGCGCTTAGTTAATACAGCATTTGAGCGTAAAATACAAGCTACTGCCAATCCTTCTAATGCTACTGGTAATGCATAAGTCTTTGCTACTGATAATGTAGTCTTAAAATAATGATTCGTTAAAGCCTTATTACGCTCCGAATCACTTGTGATATCATTTCGAATATTGCTCGCAACATCTTTTGCCTCCTTTAAGGTTTCATTTGCTTTTAATGTAGCTCGGCATGCTAAAATAGTACCAGCACCCAAGCATACTAATCCTAAACCTAATAATAACTTTGGCTCGTTGTTTTTGCAGTAACTTACTACACTACGAGTTCCTTCTTTGATTCCTAGTTTTAAATTGTCAAACATGTTTTCATCCTTCCTATTTCTTAATTTGTTCTGCCCGTGGGAATATGATTACCCAACGGTCCGGAGCTTCTTCAATATAGTCAATGCCTCTAAGTGATCTCCAGCCCCAATTATAGTCTGTAAATTCAGCTCGAACGTGAATTGCGTCATAATAATCACCTTTGGATATCTGCCCGTAACGCTCGAAACATTCGCGTAATGTAAATAAGACTTTCTTTACGTCTTCCTCACTACGTAATGGTAAATATCGAACTTCGCCCTCTGGCATGGATCTAACCGGCTCCATAGGACGAATATCACGCTCTTGGTAGTATGCTGAATATGAATTACTAGAACCCCATCCAGAATATCTACTTGAATTAGAGCGAGTCTCCCCAAATAACATCATATCAATTGAATTCTTAACCATCTTTGCTACAGTATCTTTGAAAGCTGGAACTAATATATCTTTTACGACATACGTTGCCACTTGCGGAATATCTTTCTTAAAGAATCCAGTAAAAAATTGTCCCCAACCACTCTTTTTTCCTTCACTGGGAGTATAGGTAATAACTGGTTCTACTTTCTTCCCAGCATTTTTTGGTTCTTCTAAATGCGGATTGTTTAATGTGTTTTTGTTCATACAATATCATACTTCGCTTTCATTGACTTAACTTCATCTTCTAATAACTCCATAGCTTTATCTACATCATTATTAAAGTTGCGCTTAGATATCTTATTGTATGCGTATTCAGCTGCCATACCAGATATAGTAGCTTTCGCCATAAAAATAGATAGTTTGGTTAGTAAGCCATGATGTGATGTATCACCTACTGCTTCTTTGATGATAGTATTCACACCACGGTCTACTAATAAATATGCTCCTAAACCAAGACCTATCTTAACAGTGTCTGTTTTAACTTCAATCTTCATCTTGTATTTCCTCCTTCTCATATCGAACGACTTCAAACATACTATCCAAAGGTCGATATTCAAAACCAGTTCCCCCGGTTGTAAGTCTTACGTCGTTTTGTTTGTAGTATAACCGAATATACCATACCCCGCTAATATATAAGGCTTTGTTGAACGTTACCTCATAATTTCGGTTGGTTGTACTTTTACGTTTTACGTATAATTTATAAAACGTTGATGGCTCAATCTTGTCCATAAAATATCATCCTCCTAAAAGTGACAAGAAAAAGAGTAGATGTGATTCTACTCTTCGTCTTCTGACTTTGGTTCTTCGGTGACTTCACTCACTACATTTTCAACTTCTGCTTCTGCAACGGATAGCATCTTTGCTACTTTGTTTGCCTTATGCTTCTTGTACCATACTGTACCGATAATTGCTGTTGCTGCAATTCCCAATACAACTAATAATACCTTCTTGCTGTGAGCTTGTGTAACTTCTGTTGCTACTTCCTCTGCTGTTTCTACTACTGTGTCTAATGTTTCGTTCATGATATTTTCTCCTTTTTGGACCTTTTGTCCTATTATATGACTTGTAAAATTCGCGAATGCGATACGTGCATTTCTAGAGGCGTTTAGAATATAAATGGTAAATACCTCACGCCATATGCACAATCCCTCTAAAACGCGCTAAAAATGGCCTTAAAACGCATTCTAGAGGGTCTAAATATGTTAATAATTAACGAATGTACCAGAGCCATCCAAATATTCAGGATTGTACTCTAATACGGCTACTGGTTTACCAATACGTTGGTCAAATGTGGATGTAAATGTGTATGGCACAAGCTTCTCGCCAAAGTTTCGTTTAAGACTACAGTTCTCTAGCTTAAATCCAAAATACTCCATGTTCTTAGGAGTTTGTCGCAAGTTAATATGTAGACGGTCATATAGGTCTGCTAGTGTTAACTCACCGGATAAGTCGTTCTTTAAATCGTCTGAGAATACTGAGAATCCATCGGCGATTGCTTGAGTGGAAGATATAAATCTAACGCCAGTCCATGCGTCCTGAAATAAGGTATCACCATAACCAGTATCAAATACTCTATTTGTGTCTACGTCAAATTTATCAACTTTACCCTGAGCGATAGAATTTCGAATTTGTTCTTCCTTCTTCTCACCGATTTTGTTCTTAACTGCTGTGGAATATTCATTGAATAATTCCTTGTTGTTCAAATATGCAGTATTTAATGCTTGTAAGCCACCTGCCAATAACTTAATTCGTTGGTTGTTAATATGCGATGACATGACAATACATGCCGCGGATGATGCCCCAAGAATAATAGGAACCTTATATGCACTTACTACTGTTTTTACCTCTTCCTTAACTGGTAAAATATCAGTCTGCAGCTCCTCTTTCTTCTTAGCTCTTAATTGGTCATACTTTCTAGTATCAGTTGCGATTCGATAAGCCATAACGCCCATACCAGCCAAACCAATAGCTAGTAATAATCCTGGAGAGTTACGTTTGACCATTGTA
>ERZ772956.1182-NODE-1182-length-18167-cov-6.853578_pt1 | contig 18167 bp, 17 predicted proteins | sample MGYA00580683_ERZ772956 | MGnify/ENA primary metagenome ERZ772956 (study PRJEB29015, sample SAMEA2738077) | human oral metagenome | biome: human oral; feature: human-associated habitat; material: saliva | place: China | collected 2212 ... | reverse complement strand
TGGATGCGTAGGCAACCATGCCGAAGCGGGAAACCGTGCCGTAGGTGGGTTTGATGCCGGTGATGCCGCAGTGTGATGCGGGCTGGCGAATGGAGCCGCCGGTATCTGAACCGAGCGCGGCAGGGGCAAGACGTGCGGCAACAACGGCTGCGGAACCGCCGGACGAGCCGCCGGGAACGTGTTCGGGATTCCACGGATTTTTGGTTGCGCCGTAGAACGAGGTTTCATTGGTCGAACCCATGGCAAACTCGTCCATGTTGGTACGACCGAGCGTTACCATACCTTCATTAAGCAGGTTTTGTACGACGGTGGCAGTGTAGGGGGAGACAAAGTTGTCCAGCATTTTGGAGCTGCACGCACTGCGCCAACCTGTTTGACAGAAAATATCTTTATAGGCGATGGGTACGCCAGTGAGTGCAGTAGCATTACCTTGCGCGATACGCGCGTCGGCGGCACGGGCTTCGGCGAGGGTTTTGTCTTGGTCAAGAGTAATGTAGCCATTGATAGCCGGGTTCTGCGCAGTAATGGCGGCGAGGTATTCGGTTGCCAGTTCGACGGCGGAGATTTGTTTGGATTGCAGCAGTTGGCTGGCTTGTTTGAGGGTGTATTGGGTCATGAGGGTCTTTCGGTTGAAAATAATTGGAATTTTAAAGGGTTAATGGTGCAGGCTGCTTTTTGAGGCCGTCTGAAAATATCAGCCTATCAATTTTTGGTAAGTATCCGGTTGGTTGAGCTGCGTGGCGGAACGGTACAGCAGCGATTGTTCGTCATTTTCATCATAATCATCAATATAAAACGCAAACAGCAATATGCCGTTTTCAGCACGATTGCCGAACAGGCCTTCTTGGTCGCATTGTTGTAGTGCGGCTATCAGGGCTGTTTCGTATTCGGTGCGTTTTTGCTCATAGGTATCGTAATCGTCATCTAGATTTTCTATGCTGCGGTATCCAGCTTGGTAGAGCTCGCTTTGGTTTTCCAGCCAGTTATCTGAAGCATTCTGGATTTCGGTTTGGCCTTCATAAAGTGTACATCTGCCATCCCAAATCGCCTGCAGGATGGTGCAGTTTTTGTATTTTTTCCTGTGCTTGGCAGCAAAGGCTTCTAAATCCTGATGGGTAATCGCGGCGTTGCCTGCGGCAAAAAAGTCGTCTACCAGATAGAAATAATACGCGGCAACTTCTTTACCTGCCTGTTCGACCTGTTGATTGATACGGTTGAAACATTGGCGGATGTGGCTAACGGCGGCGGAGTGCAGGTGTTGTTGCTCGGTGGACATGGGGTTCCTTTGCTTCGTGCATTTTGTCTATTCTTCTGCGGAACAGACTGTATTTGTCATTGTCTATTTCACAATTACTCTTTAAAAACCACACTTGTTCTTTCAGACGGCCTTTTAAAAATCTTATTTTTTATTGGGCAAAATATCGGCATCCGATAATATTTGGCTTAAGTGTTCAAATGCAGCCTGCCATGGGCTGTTGATACATGAATAGTAGCCGTCGTCGTAGGTATTTGCCGTTATTTCCACGAGAAAACGGACTGCATTCAACAAAGCACGTTGTTGTGTAGCGTTGAGTAGCAGTTCATCGGTGTAATAGCTGTTCTCCAATGCATAAGCCAATTTATCGGCAACCATACCGTCTGGGTCTTGTAATGCCCAAAGCAAGTAATATGGCAGGGCGAAATGCCTGCCTATACTATCCATAAATGTGATGGCGGAGCAGGGATTAAAACGCGGAATTTCTCCTACGCGGTGTCCTTGGAAAAGGACATTTTCCCAATAATCCCGTTCATCTTCAGCGCGGTAGCGGCAACGTTCCGGGTTGTCGGCATCCATCCAGTCATCCACACAGTCGGCTTCCAGTATTCCGATTCCGTCTTTCAGCTCGATACCGGCAAATGCGTGGCAGACTTGTTCCGCGATTTCTTCGTATACTTTGCTCCACTGTTGAGCATATTCACGCAAGTAGGCCAGTATCTTGACGAGCCGATCGGGAGACATCGTGCATATAGACTTGCTGTGTTTATGTTTCATAGTTATCAGGCCGTCTGAAAATGGTTCGCCTGCGTGACAGTGAAATGTTGCAAACCGTCCGTCATTTGGCGACTGACTTCAGAATAAAATCCTGCTTCATAGAAATTCCTTTTCAGGCCGTCTGAAAAAGCGGATATGACTTTACAGACGGCCTGCTTATGCAAAGCAAAACATCTGATGCTTGTTTATTTCACGCGGCGGCACACGGTTTCCACCATTTTGCCGCTGTGCATGGCTTCTTCGGAATCTTCTTTTTGCACCTGCTCAATGACTTCCTGCGGCATTTTTTCAGGGCTATCGTAATCGTGGATATCGGCGCGCTCTTCAAGCTTGCCGTTTTTTCCGAACAATGCAATCGCACTCATGACAGACTGCTTGGGCTCTTGGCAGTGCACCCAATCCAAAATCAGCATATGGGCATGTTTGCCTACGCGGGCAGGCTGATGCAGTGTGACGGTCGAATACCAACCGTTGCCAAGATTTTTTACACTGGACGGATAGAGCGATGCACTGTATGTGCCACCCGGGGTTTCGTAGTCATACAAATGCACGGTTTTACCCGAACGGCCGGCAAGCAGGGCGGCGGATTTTTCGTTATCACCCTGGTTCGGTGCGGCATGGGCACTAACGGCAAATGCGCCGAGCAGTAATGCTGTTAAGATTTTGTTCATCATTGACTCCTTAAAAAAATTAAATTCAACTTACTCTTCAATCACCTGGGGCACAATATACAGGCGATTGCGAACTTCGGGGGCGACAGCTTGATATTCGGCAGCGTGATCGGTTTCGGTAACGGCATCTTCACGCAGGCGCAGCGCGGTTTCATGCGGATGCGGCATAGGCTCTACTCCGTCTGTATTCACAGACTGCATTTTCTCAACCATAGCGAAAATGTCATTCAACTCGGACAAAGTTTTCGTTTTCTCGTTTTCTGTCAAACTCAAGCGCGACAGCTTGGCAATTTTTTCCACATCAGACAAATTCAAGGCCATGAAAAATTCCTTAAAGATAATTAGCAATATTGGCGAATTAAGGTATGATAGCGCGTTTTCCGAACTACTTCGGGCGCGGGATTATAACCGAAACCTTCCCTGCCATTAAAGATTTCCGCTTTTCAGACGGCCTGTTGCGCTTGATTCAGGCTGTCTGAAAATGTGTTCAATACATTGTTACCATTCAGGATTACTCATGTTTCTGCGTTTCATCACACGTTATTTCTCAAATGATTTGGCTATCGACTTGGGCACCGCCAACACCCTGATTTACTCCAAAGGAAAAGGCATCGTTTTGGATGAACCTTCAGTGGTGGCCATGCAGATTCACCCCGATACAGGACACAGTTCAGTTTTGGCCGTCGGCACTGATGCAAAAAAAATGCTTGGCCGCACACCGGGCAGCATTAAGGCTATCCGCCCCATGAAAGATGGTGTTATTGCTGAATTTACCGTAACTTCTGATATGTTGAAACATTTCATTAAAAAAGTAACCAATAGCCGTTTTGCCGCCACCCCGCGTATCGTCATCTGCGTTCCCTGCGGTTCTACCCAAGTAGAAAGAAAAGCGATTCAAAACTCAGCCGAAGAAGCTGGGGCGTCAGCTGTCTATCTGATTCAAGAACCTATGGCTGCAGCCATAGGCGCAGGTCTGCCGATTGACGAGCCGACTGGCTCAATGGTGGTCGATATCGGCGGCGGTACAACCGAGGTGGGCGTAATGTCCTTATCCGGCATGGTATATTCCCATTCAGTACGTGTCGGCGGAGATGCCTTTGACGAAGCGATTATTAACTATGTCCGCCGCAATTACGGAATGCTGATCGGCGAATCGACTGCCGAAAGCATCAAAAAAGAAATCGGCACAGCATTCCCGGGTATGGAAGTCAAAGAAATCGAAGTCAAAGGCCATAATGTTGCCGAAGGTATCCCGCGTTCGTTTACCATTTCTTCCAACGAAATACTTGAAGCCATTACCGAACCGATCAATCAAATCGTACAATCTGTAAAAACCGCACTGGAAAAAACCCCGCCCGAACTGGGTGCCGACATTGCCGAACGCGGCTTGGTACTGACCGGCGGCGGAGCATTGTTGAAAGGATTGGATCGGCTTTTGGCTGAAGAAACAGGATTGCCCGTTATGATTGCCGAAGACCCGCTGACCTGTGTGGCACGCGGCACAGGCCGAGCATTGGACTTGATAGGCCGTCTGAATTCCATTTTTGTTCCAAACCCTTAATTTTTGCCGTTGCCCGTCATGTCCAAATCGCTTAGTTTTACCCGCAGTTATCGCGAGCGTCCCGTCAATCGGCTGATTATCCTATCGATAATCAGCATCCTATTGATGGTATTGGACAACCGCTATGCAGCCGTCCGCCAAATCAAGACTTACTTGGCCACTGCACTGCAGCCTTTGCAATGGCTGGCCGACCAGCCTGTCGCACTATATGACTACGGCAGTACATTCCTGAAATCGCAGCAAACGCTTATCCGGGAAAATCAAAGACTGCAAACCGAAAACATGCGCCTAAGTACCGCCATCCGACAGAATAATGTACAGCAGCTGGAGCTGGCAGAATTGAAAAAGCTCAACCTCTTAGCCGGCAGCGGCATCGGCGACAGTAAGGCGGCAAAAATCGTCTCAAACGGTAAAAATCCCTTTTCTGACAAATTATTATTAAACAAAGGCAGTAGCGACGGACTAAAGACCGGTGATGCGGTAATCGACCAATACGGCCTAATCGGTCAGATTTCGGCAGTGCAGCCCTTCAACGCTGAATTGACCATACTGACCAATAGTCAAACCGTCATTCCAGTAATGGTGGCGCGTACCGGCGTACGCAGTTTGGTCTACGGCGATGGTAATCAGATTTCCCTACGCTATTTCCCATTAGATGCCGATTTGCAGCCGGGTGACTTATTGGTTACATCAGGAATGGATTCTGTCTACCCTGCCGGTATTCCCGTGGCCAAAGTGGAAAGTGCCCTGCGTTCTTCCGGAACGCCTTACTACCGCACAACCTTATCCATTCCTGCCGCCATACGCAGCAGCAAATATGTTTTGGTATTGCCGCAAATTGAAGAACTGTCAATTCAGACGGCCTCTTCCGTTGCAGCATCCTCTCCCCAATAAGAACTCATGACTGATTTTGACGACTTTCACAACCGGATTCCCAAACGTCTGATTGCCGCCACTTTCGCCGCTTCCCTACTGTTTGACCTGATTCCGTTTCCTGCCGCACTGTCTTTCTGGCTGCCCGAAATGACTGCCCTAAGCCTGCTGTATTGGGGACTTAACCGTCCGCAATCGGTCGGCTTGTTTGCCGCATTCGTCTGCGGCCTATTTCTGGATACCGGCCTCTCCCTACCACTCGGACAACATGCGCTGGCCTATGTCCTGATGGTCTTCTTCATTCAAAAATACCAACGGCGCATTATTTTGCAAAGCTATGCCTTTCAAGCGGTTGCCGTCTTCATCGCACTAACCAGCAGTCAGCTTACACTGCTGATTATCCGCCTGATAAGTGAGCACCGCCTCATCGGCCTATGCGGACTTTTAGCCCCTGTTGTAGGTGCTCTGGCCTGGCCGATGCTGAACAAATTGATGCTGGCCGCCCTCAACCTATACCGTCGCCGCCGATGAAAACACTCCGCCACATTTCGCGTCCCGGCAATGACAATGCCTCCATCCAGCGCGACTTCCGTATTAGACTGCTTGCCACCTTTCTGTTTATCTTCCTGTTATTCGGTATATTGGCGGCACGCTTTGTCCATCTTCAAATCTACAAACGGGACGAATTTACCGCCCAAGCAGCCTCTAACCGTATTTCCTTAATTCCTACCGCACCGATACGGGGAGAAATCGTCGATGCGAACGGCGTCGTGCTGGCGCGCAACTATCCGGCCTACTCATTGGAAATCATACCCAGCCAAATCAAAGGCAAACTGGACGACACCATCGCCGTCCTAAAAACATTGGCCGACATTACCGAAGCCGATTTAAACCGTTTTCAGAAATTCCGTACCGAATTCCGTTCCTACGAAAAAATCCCGCTCAAGCTGAAACTCACGCCGGACGAGGCATCGCGTATTGCCGCCCGCTTATATGCGCTGCCCGGCGTGGAAATCAACGCCAGAACCTTCCGCGAATACCCTTATGGGGAATTGACCGCACATTTCTTGGGTTACATCGGCCGCATCAGCGACAAAGACCAAGCCAAACTGGCCGAAGAAAAACTGGGCTCACTGTATCGGGGCAGCACCCACATCGGCAAATCCGGCTTGGAAAGTTTTTACGAACGCCAGCTGCATGGCCTGCCCGGCTACCGCGAAGTAGAAAAAGACGCCTACGGCAACATCATCCGCACCCTGCGCACCGTTCCGCCGCAAAACGGCCAAACCCTGAAGCTGGCAATGGACATCCGCCTGCAACAAGAAGCCGTCCGCCTGATGCGCGGCAAACGCGGGGCCATGGTGGCCATCAACCCGCAAACAGGCGGCGTACTGGCTTTTGTATCCAACCCGTCTTTCAACCCCAACCTCTTCATCGACGGCATCGACAGCGAGAATTGGAAAGCATTGAACGAAAACTGGCAAAAGCCGCTCATCAACCGTGTTACCCAAGGCCTGTATCCGCCGGGTTCCACTTTCAAACCATTTATGGCCATGGCCCTGCTCGAAAGCGGCAAAATTACCCAATCATCCGTGATTCCCGCCCCCGGCGCATGGAGCATTCCGGGAACCAAACATATGTTCCGCGACTCTGTCCGCAGCGGCCACGGTTCGGCTAACTTAAGCAAAGCCATCCAAGTTTCCTCGGATACCTTTTTCTACCGCCTCGGATTTGAAATGGGCATTGAGAAAATCCGTCCGTATTTAGCGGAATTCGATTTCGGCCAACAAACCGGTATCGATTTGCCGAACGAATACCGCGGCGTACTCCCCTCGCCCGAATGGAAAGAAAAACGGTTTTCCAAGTTACCGCCCGAACGACGCCGCTGGAACATAGCCGAAATGGTGCCGATCAGCATCGGCCAAGGCTATAACGCCTATACCCCGCTGCAAATGGCCCACGCCACCGCCACCTTGGCTAACAACGGCGTGGTTTACCGCCCGCACTTGGTCAAAGAGCTGCTGGATCACAATAAACAGCAAATCACCCTGATCGACCCTAAACCGCAGCGCGTCCTGCCGTTCAAGCAAAGTAATTTCAACTACGTCAAAGCGGCGATGGCCAAAGTACTGCAGCCGGGCGGAACCGCACGAAAAATCGGCGTGGGTCTGAAATACAGCATGGGCGGCAAAACCGGTACTGCCCAAGTGGTGCAAATCGCCCAAGGTAAAAACTACAATGCCGCCGCACTGGCCGAACAACACCGCGACCATGCCTGGTTCATTGCCTTCGCGCCCATGGAAAAACCGCAAATCGCCATTGCCGTGATTTTAGAAAACGGTGGCTGGGGTGCCAATGCCGCCCCCCTGGCCCGCGGGCTGAGCGATTATTACCTGCTCAAACTCAAATCGGGCGGCGACCACGACATCCCAGTGGACAACCGCAACAAAACAGGCGTGGAAAATCCCCTGCTGGCAGGCAGCGGCACTGTGAGGCCGTCTGAAAACAAAATCACCGAAGCCTTCCGCACCATCCACAACCCTGAAGCCGCACATTCGGCCGCCTCGGAAGCTGCACCATGACCGAAGAAAACATCCTATTGAAACTCAAACGTCTGATTTGGGATCCGATGGATGCCTGGCTTTTTTACGCCATGCTGATTATCTACATCATGAGCTTGTTCCTGCTCTACTCGGCCGACGGCCAAGACATCGGCCGGCTGGAAAGCAAGACCATGCACACCATCATCGGCTTTGTCCTGCTGTGGATTATTGCCCGTATCAAGCCGCAAACACTGGCTGCCTTTGCGCCACCCGCCTACATTCTCGGCGTACTGCTGCTGGTGGGTGTGCATTTTTTTGGCATTACCGTAAACGGCTCCACCCGCTGGCTGAATCTCGGCATCCGCATCCAACCTTCCGAAATCATGAAAATAGCCCTGCCGATGATGGTGGCCTGGTATTTCCAACGCCATAGCGGCAGCCTGCGCTGGCATCACTACCTGATCGCACTGATATTGGTCATGGTGCCGGTCATGCTGATCCTCAAACAGCCCGACCTCGGCACGGCCACCCTGATTATGGCTTCCGGCCTGTTCGTCGTCTTCTTCGCCGGACTACCGTGGAAAGTCATTTTCGCCTCCGCCGTCCTCTTCATCTGCGCCCTGCCGTTGATGTGGAACTACGGCATGCACGACTATCAAAAAACCCGCGTCCTCACCCTGCTCGATCCGACAAAAGACCCGCTTGGCGACGGATACCACATCATCCAATCGATGATTGCCATCGGTTCGGGCGGCGTTTGGGGCAAAGGCTGGCTCAACGGTACGCAAACCCATCTCGATTACATCCCCGAGTCCACCACCGACTTCATCTTCGCGGTATATGGCGAAGAATTCGGCCTGATCGGCAACCTCCTTCTGCTGTTGATTTACCTGGTCATCCTCGGCCGCGGGCTCTACATCTCCTCGCAGGCACACAACCTCTATAGCCGCACGCTGGCCGGTGCGCTGACCATGACTTTCTTCTGCTATGCCTTTGTCAATATGGGCATGGTCAGCGGCATCCTGCCCGTGGTCGGCGTACCGCTGCCACTGGTCAGCTACGGCGGCACATCCACGTTGTCCATCATGATCATCCTCGCCCTCTTGATGGGCATCGCCAATCAGAAAGACAAACGGCGTTAGGCCGTCTGAAAACCACCCTTATAGTGGATTAAATTTAAATCAGGACAAGGCGACGAAGCCGCAGACAGTACAGATAGTACGGCAAGGCGAGGCAACGCCGTACTGGTTTAAAGTTAATCCACTATACAATCAATCTTCTCCCGAATCTTTCAGACGGCCTTGACATGGTTTCCCCGCTTCGCACACCATCAAGGCCGTCTGAAAAACATATTTCCCCACCAGCCGTTTAGAAAGTACCCGCATCATGGCACCCACCCTGCTCATCATCCTCGGACTGATCGCCTTAGTTATCGGCCTCCTCGGCACGATATACCCCGCCCTTCCCGGACTGATCCTCATGTTCGTAGGAGCCTGGCTGCTCGGATATGCGGACGACTACGCCACCATCGGCGGCGGCACCCTGATTGCCATCGGCATCTTTACCGCCGTCGGCACGGCAACCGACTTCGTAGCGGGTATGCTCGGCGCAAAATTCACCGGCGCAAGTAAAGAGGCCGTCTGGGGATCGTTTTTCGGCGGCATTGCCGGTGCCTTTTTCGGCATTCCCGGCCTGCTGCTCGGCCCGCTGCTCGGTGCCGCAATCGGAGAATTCCTCGCCCGCAAAGATGCCTGGCTGGCAGGGAAAGTCGGTATCGGAGCCTTTATCGGCTTCATCTTGGGCGTGGTGGCGAAAGTCGGCTGTGCCGTCGCCATCCTCCTGACCCTGTTGGGCGTATGGCTTTATAGCCTGTTTTAAGGCCGTCTGAAAAATTCCAAATCCGGCACGTTATCGGGCGTATGCCCTCTTATGCTACAATCCGCCGATTTTTGATTTCCCTATTTGAAAGAGCAATTCCATGATTTCCACCAACAACATCACCATGCAGTTCGGCGCGAAGCCGCTGTTTGAAAACGTCTCCGTCAAATTCGGCGAAGGCAACCGCTACGGCCTTATCGGCGCGAACGGTTCGGGCAAGTCCACCTTCATGAAGATTTTGGGCGGCGATTTGGAGCAGACCAGCGGTGAAGTGGCGATTGAAAACGGCGTACGCTTGGGCAAACTGCGCCAAGACCAGTTTGCCTACGAAGACATGCGCGTGCTGGACGTGGTGCTGATGGGACACACCGAAATGTGGGCGGCGATGACCGAGCGCGACGCAATTTACGCCAATCCCGAAGCCACCGAAGAAGACTATATGCACGCCGCCGAATTGGAAGCTAAGTTCGCCGAATACGACGGCTACACCGCCGAAGCGCGCGCCGCCGAACTGTTGAGCGGCGTGGGCATTGCCGAAGAACTGCACAACGCCACTATGGCGGAAGTCGCGCCCGGCTTCAAACTGCGCGTGCTGCTGGCGCAAGCCCTGTTTTCCAAACCCGACGTGCTGCTGCTGGACGAGCCGACCAACAACTTGGACATCAACACCATCCGCTGGCTGGAAGGCGTGCTGAACCAATACGACTCCACCATGATTATCATCAGCCACGACCGCCACTTCCTGAACGAAGTCTGCACCCACATGGCGGATTTGGACTACAACACCATCACCGTTTACCCCGGCAATTACGACGACTACATGCTCGCCTCCGCCCAATCCCGCGAACGCGCCCTGAAAGACAACGCCAAAGCCAAAGAAAAATTGCAGGAACTGCAAGAATTTGTGGCGCGCTTCTCTGCCAACAAATCCAAAGCCCGCCAAGCCACCAGCCGTCTGAAACAGGCCGACAAAATCAAAGCCGAAATGGTCGAAGTGAAACCGTCCACCCGCCAAAACCCGTATATCCGCTTTGAAACCGACGAGAAAAACAAGCTGCACCGCCAAGCCGTGGAAGTGGAAAACTTGGCCAAATCATTTGATAAAACCCTGTTTGAAAAACTGTCTTACATTCTGGAAGCAGGGCAACGCCTCGCCATCATTGGTCCGAACGGCGCGGGCAAATCCACCCTGCTGAAACTGTTGGCCGGCGCGTTTGACGAAAAACTGTCCGATATCAAACCCGATGCAGGCTGCATCAAATGGGCGGAAAAAGCCACCATCGGCTACTACCCGCAAGACCACGAAAACGACTTTGACGTGGACATGGATTTGACCGAATGGATGCGCCAATGGGGCCAGGAAGGCGATGACGAACAAGTGATTCGCGGAACGCTCGGCCGTCTGCTGTTCGGCAGCAACGACGTGGTGAAGAAAGTGAAAGTGCTCTCCGGCGGCGAAAAAGGCCGCATGCTCTACGGCAAACTGCTGCTGTTGCGCCCCAACGTGCTGATTATGGACGAGCCCACCAACCACATGGACATGGAAAGCATCGAATCGCTGAACATGGCGCTGGAAAAATACAAAGGCACGCTGATTTTCGTGTCGCACGACCGCCAGTTTGTATCTTCACTTGCTACCCAGATTATCGAGCTGGATGGCAAAGGCGGCTATGAATATTATCTGGGCGATTACGAGAGCTATTTGGCGAAAAAAGGGATTGAATAGACCATAAATTTCAGGCGGCCTAAAAAGCGGGAAAAACGGCTTTTTAGCCGCCTGAAAAGTTTATTAACAGCCAACTGTAGAAAATAAAATGGCGTATTCCGTTTAAAACTATCGTGCCGAATACAGGGCTGCATTCAAGGCGCAAGCCCTGATGCGCGGATGGGGCGGTATCGCTGTCGGCACGCTGTCTGCCGATTTCGGCTTAACGGAACTGTCGGATAACTTCGGTTAGGTGGTAACGGGATACCACGACAACATTTTGACCTTCGTTTTCCCCGACCAAGGCCGGGATAAGGAAAAATTGATCATCGGCCTGCTTGGATATTCAGAGCGTGCAACGGATGCGGAAAGCCTGAAAACCGTTTATATCGAAGACAATCGCGGCGCGTAAAAAGACATTTTGAATAAGGCAGTGCCGCTTCCAAAAACTAATCTCCCGCATCACATTGCGGGGTCTCAACAATCTGCCCTTAACTATTTGAAATGTGTGATACTCCTAAACGAGGCATATTATTCTGCCGCTGTGATGTTCCCGCTGATGACATGCGCCCCAAGTGGATTATCCGCCGCTATCAAGGATGCGACTGGATGGATATGGAAATCGGACGCTGCCTGCAATTGCATTATTCCGCCCAAGAACAGGATTTTGCCAACCAACTCACCGCCGAACTGAACACTGCTCCGCAGTTCGATTTTGACTACACACCCGTCGAAGGCGACGTGCTAAACATAGAAACAGTTTCATCCGTTCGGAAAAACATAATTGAATTGCAATTCAGTGCAGGACAATGGATTCAGCAACGCCAAAACAGCAGCCACTTAAACCGCAAATTGGAAATCGGCAGCGGCGTGCTTATTCATCGATAGTCAGCAGAACAACGGAAACCAACTTTTTAGTCGCCTGAAACGGATAATGGATCAAATTTTTAGGAAATGACATGACCTATCTTGAATACCGTGATGAACAATCCGAAAAATTCTGGCAAATCAATATAGAAGGATGCAGCCACACGGTTACCTTCGGGCGCATCGGCACGAAAGGGCAGAGCAAAACCAAAACCTTTGCCAGCACGGAAGAATGCGAAAAAGATGCCACCAAGCTCATCCAATCCAAAAAAGCCAAAGGCTATGCCGCGCCGCGTGAAAGGCCGCAGACCAAAGCCCCTGCCGAAAGCCTGCTGCAACAACGCTTTGCCTTGTCAGACGGATATGACGGCTTGGTTGCCGAAGCAACGCTTTGGGGCAACGCCGTCCCCGTCGTGCTGGATGCCGACGAATTGTTAGACGAATACGACGGCGACGAAAACGCGCTTTACGACCCCGCCGCCGTGGAAAAACTATTCAAAAACAAAATCCCGTATAAAAAGATTGAAGCGGTGCTGAAATGGATTGAAAAGAACCGCAAAAAGATGATTGATTTCGCACTGGATTACGAAGATTTTGTCGATGTGTTCAACGATTGGGCCGCACAAGAAATCGCACAAAAAGGCAAAGCCACCCTGTATGATGGCACGGTTTTGACTGCTAAAACGGACAGACAGGCCGTCATCAACAGCATCCGCCTATCCGGCATATCCCTATGGGTGGATTTTGACGACAAAACCGTCAGCGATTTCAGTATCGATTTATCCACCGAACAGCCCGATTATTTCGGCGGCCACACGCTCACCATCGAAGTGGACGAAGACAAAGAAATATCTTTCGGCGGCATGAATGGGTGAGGCCGCCCACCCTATTGAGGCCGTCTGAAACATTATTTTCACAATTTTTACATTGATAAAGGAACAATCATGTTCGGATTATTCAACGGTTCAAACACCGACATTGTGGATGACATCGAAGCCGTGCTGCGCCCCATGGCGGGCATGGCGATTGCCAAAAAATTCGCCCTGCACGATATCGTCGGCGACGTGGAGACATGGCAGGCGGATTTGGAATCAGCAGTTTTGCTGCTGAACGAAACCGAATTCCGCGACATCCAAATCATCGGCACTTACGCCTTCGACGCCGGAACTTGGCTGTGGGCTTGGGGCAATCAAGGTTCGGATTTTGCCGAAAACATCGTGCGCGACAGCTTTGCATTGCAGCGATACGGCAAGGAAAACGGCATTGCGTGGCTGACCGAGCGTACGTTTGAACTGGAACAGGATGATGTGGAGGCGGTGGCTGCCGTTGCTGTCGGCATCGCGCAGGCGGACGGCTATTATTTGGCGTTCCACGATGCGGGCATTGCGGTATTTTCCCTGCGCGACACGCTTCTTCAGCAGGCATTGGCCGCCGAGAATCCTGCCCGCGCCGCCGCCGTTATTCCCGAGATGGTGGCAACGTTTGTGCTGTATCAGCAGCATGAGGCCGTTGCCGAATATCTGCACCAAGCGGGTTATCAAATCGAGCAGAACGAAAACGGCAAACACATCGGCATTACGGCGCAACGCAACGGCAGCGTACTGAAAGCCGATTTTGAAGACGGCTTCTTCCGCGATTTGTCTGCCCGACTGCAAAAATAATCTTTCAGACGGCCTCCAAACGTATCAAAAGCCGCTGTAAAGGCCGTCTGAAATAATATTTGCGATGTCCGGAAAATCCCCTTAATTTAATTTTTTGCCATTTCATGTAAATTCATGTTATCGTGCGTATACCGAAGCTTAGGCTTTCGGCAAGAAGAATCCATTAGGAGAGATTTTCCATGACAAACAAACCTCAAACCGACCAACAGCCGGAAAACGTGGAACTATTGAGCGCGCAAGCGCCGATAACCAATTTCCGAGGCCTGATGATCGCCATCGTCGCCACCATTATCAGCGTGGTGCTCTATCAAATCCTGCCTTATGACGAAAACGTCAATAAAGGCCTGACCATCTTGGCATTTGTCGCCATCATGTGGTTTACCGAAGCCGTACACATCACGGTAACCGCATTGATTGTGCCGCTTTTCGCCATTTTGTTCCAAGTTCCCGAAATGGGCACCAAACAGGCTTTGGCGGGATTTTCCGACCCGATTATTTATGTCTTCTTCGGCGGATTTGCGCTGGCCACCGCGCTGCACATGCAGAAGCTGGACCGGAAAATCGCTATCTGGCTGATTTCCCTATCGCGCGGCAATACCTTTATCGCCGTGCACCTCCTGTTTGCCGTTACCGCCTTCCTTTCCATGTGGATCAGCAACACGGCCACTGCCGCCATGATGTTACCGCTGGCCATGGGTCTGATGAGCCATCTGGATAAGGAAAAAGACCGCAATACCTTCGTTTTCGTCCTTCTCGGCATCGCCTATTGCGCCAGTATCGGCGGTTTGGGAACCGTAGTCGGCTCTCCGCCGAACGCCATCGCCGCCAAAGCCTTGAATTTGGATTTCGCCGGCTGGCTGAAATTCGGCCTACCGATGATGCTGGCACTGTTGCCTTTGATGCTGTTCTCCCTGTTCGTCGTTTTAAAGCCCAATCTGTCGCAACGGGTCGAAGTGGAAAAAGAAGACATTCCGTGGACACTGCACCGCGTGATTGCCATGCTGATTTTTATCACCGCCGCCGTAGCCTGGGTGTTGGGCGACAAGCTGAAAAAACAATTCGGCATCGACAGCCCGGATGCGTTCGTCGCCCTTACGGCAGCCGTTGCCGTGGTAATTTTCGGCGTAGTGCGCTGGCGCGAAGTTGCCCGCAATACCGACTGGGGCGTTTTACTGCTGTTCGGCGGCGGTATCGCTTTGAGCAACCTGTTGCAAAAATCGGGCGCATCGGCCGCATTGGGTAACGAAATGGCTTCCGCTTTCGTTGCCGCCCATCCGTTTGTCGTGATTTTGGCCGTATCCGCCTTTATCATCTTCCTGACCGAGTTTACCAGTAACACCGCTTCCGCCGCCTTGCTCGTGCCCGTTTTTGCCAGCGTGGCCGAACAAATGGGCATGCCGAAAGAAGTGATGGTACTCATCATCGGCATCGGCGCATCTTGTGCCTTTATGCTGCCGGTGGCCACGCCGCCGAACGCCATCGTGTTCGGCACGGGGCTGGTTACGCAGAAAGACATGCTGAGGGTCGGTATGCTGCTCAATATCCTCAGCATCATCCTGGTTTCACTGTGGGCATACTTCTTCCTGCGCTAAAACCCTGAAACCGTCTTAGAGGCCGTCTGAAACCTTCTTTCAGACGGCCTTTCAGTTTTTTGCCGCTGTAAAATCGTTTACAATACCGCACATTCCTTGACAAACCATCCAACGGACATCCCATGTTAGACATCCAACAACTCCGCAGCGACACAGCCGCAGTCGCCGCCCGCCTGGCCGCACGCGGTTTCCAATTCGATACCGCCCGCTTCGAAGCCCTGGAAAACAAACGCAAACAGCTTCAGGTCAAAACCGAAGAATTGCAGGCCGAGCGCAACAGCGAATCGAAAAAAATCGGCATGCTCAAAGGCCAAGGCAAACACGAAGAAGCCGAACGGGCCATGAATGCCGTGGCACAAATCAAAACCGGTCTGGAACAGGCCGCCGCCGAACTCGAGGCCGTGCAGGCAGAACTCGAAGCCTGGCTGTCCGCCATCCCCAACCTGCCGCACGCAAGCGTACCCGCCGGCAAAGACGAAACGGAAAACGTCGAAGTGCGCCGCGTCGGCACACCGCGCACATTTGATTTCGACATCAAAGACCACGTTGATTTGGGCGCACCCTTGGGCTTGGACTTTGAAGGCGGCGCGGCCCTCTCAGGCTCCCGCTTCACCGTCATGAAAGGCCAAATCGCCCGCCTGCACCGCGCACTGGCGCAATTCATGCTCGACACCCACACGCAGCAACACGGCTACACCGAACACTACACGCCCTATATCGTAAACGACAGCACGCTCTACGGCACGGGGCAACTGCCCAAATTCGGCGAAGACCTGTTCCACGTTACCCGAGGCGGCGACGAAAGCAAAACCACGCAATACCTGATTCCTACCGCCGAAGTTACCCTCACCAACACCGTGCGCGACAGCATCGTGCCGTCTGAAAAACTGCCGCTGAAACTGACCGCCCATTCCCCCTGCTTCCGCAGCGAAGCCGGTTCGCACGGCAAAGACGTGCGCGGCCTGATCCGCCAACACCAGTTCGACAAAGTGGAAATGGTGCAAATCGTCCGCCCCGAAACGTCTTACGACGCGCTGGAAGAAATGGTCGGCCACGCCGAAAACATCCTGAAAGCCTTGGAACTGCCCTACCGCGTCATCACCCTCTGCACGGGCGACATGGGCTTCGGTGCGGCCAAAACGTATGACTTGGAAGTTTGGGTGCCCGCGCAAAACACCTACCGCGAAATCTCAAGCTGTTCCAACTGCGAAGACTTCCAAGCCCGCCGCATGAAGGCCCGCTTCAAAGATGAAAACGGCAAAAACCGCCTGGTGCACACCCTGAACGGCTCCGGCCTGGCAGTCGGCCGCACCTTGGTCGCCGTTTTGGAAAACCACCAAAATGCAGACGGCAGCATCAATATCCCCGCCGCCCTGCGTCCTTACTTAGGCGGTTTGGAAAAACTGGAAGCATAAGCAGGCCTTCCCATAGAATAAAAGAGGCCGTCTGAAAACCTTGAAACGGGTTTTCAGACGGCCTCTCTTCATGAATCTGCCAACCTTTAATACTGCACGGAATCTTTGCCCGTATTTTTCTGGATGAACTCGATTTTATAACCGTCGGGGTCTTCCACAAAGGCAATCACGGTCGTGCCGTGCATCATCGGCCCGGCTTCGCGCACGACTTTCCCGCCCTTCTCTTTCACACGTTCACAGGCTTTATAAGCATCGTCCACTTCGATGGCAATGTGGCCGTAGGCGTTGCCCAAATCATAGCTTTCGGTATCCCAGTTGTGTGTCAGTTCCAAAACCGTGCTTTCAGCCTCGCCGCCGTAACCGACGAAAGCCAACGTAAACCGCCCTTCGGGATAATCCTTCTGACGCAGCAGCCGCATCCCCAATACGTCCTGATAAAACTCAAGCGATTTTTTCAAATCGCCCACCCGCAGCATGGTGTGGAGCATACGCATAATTGTGTTTCCTTTTTTATCCGTTTAATCGACAAAGTGCTTCCAATCCCGCACTTTAAGCGGCAGCATTGTACGGCAAGCGGCTACTGAGCGGCAATAAACGATGCCGAGAAGCGTTTTTTCAGTCAAAGCGGTTGCCCCTGTTCAGGCTTTCAGTTATAAAGTTAATCAATATCCTCGGATAAACGCTATGCCTTAATTTTCGGCGGTCTTGCAGTCGTGAATCCCACTGCATCAATTGCCTTTTATCGCTTTCCATATCCTGAATATTTGAAAGGAAACAATACATGAAAATCGGTATCCCAAAAGAGTCCCTTGCCGGTGAAACCCGTGTGGCCTGCACACCTGCCACCGTTGCCCAATTGCAGAAACTGGGCTTCGACGTGGTGGTGGAAAACGGAGCGGGCTTGGGCGCGAGTTTTGACGATGCAGCCTATGAAGAAGCGGGGGCAACGGTTGCCGCAGCCGCCGAAGTGTGGAAATGCCCGCTGATTTACAAGCTGAACGCGCCGAACGGTAACGAATGCCGCCGTCTGAAAGAAAGCCAGACTTTGGTCGGCTTCCTGTATCCGAACCAAAACGAAGAACTGGTTCAAAAACTGGCCGATAAAAAGGTCAATGTATTGGCGATGGACATGGTGCCCCGTATTTCCCGCGCGCAGGCCTTGGATGCTTTGTCTTCGATGGCAAACATCAGCGGCTACCGCGCCGTGATTGAAGCCGCCAACGCTTTTGGCCGTTTCTTCACCGGTCAAATCACTGCCGCCGGCAAAGTGCCACCCGCGCAGGTTTTGGTGATTGGCGCAGGTGTGGCGGGTTTGGCAGCAATCGGTACGGCAAACTCGCTCGGCGCAGTGGTGCGCGCGTTCGATACC
>ERZ772956.1179-NODE-1179-length-18188-cov-6.323609_pt1 | contig 18188 bp, 18 predicted proteins | sample MGYA00580683_ERZ772956 | MGnify/ENA primary metagenome ERZ772956 (study PRJEB29015, sample SAMEA2738077) | human oral metagenome | biome: human oral; feature: human-associated habitat; material: saliva | place: China | collected 2212 ... | reverse complement strand
CTATCTTATTAGTTCTATTTTAGCATAAAAATACATTTTTAGTTTTAATAAAACGCATTATAAAAAAGAAGTCTTTTCCAGCTCGGAACGTAATTTAGATAACTTTAAAACAAAAAGTCTGGGATACAAATTTCCCAAACTCTTACAAGATATTGTTTTTATAACGAAGCACAGTAGTTGAGAGTGGGCTGACAAAATCAATTGCTTTCGCAATACCGATTTTGTTTCCCTTCTTACTTGTTGATAATCCCATACTCTTCGTTTTTCTTTTGTTCCTGTGTTGATCGGTGATTATCATATAAATTTGCTAGGAACTTCGCAATTTCTTTCAGAATGGAATAAGCTGGAATCGCTACAATCATCCCAACAATCCCATAGATATTACTCGACAAAAGTAAGAGAACCATAATGGTAATCGGATGCACCTTCATCACACCACCTACAATTCGTGGGTAGAGAATATTACCATCAATTTGTTGCACAATGAGCATATAAAGAACAGCAATGATCATTTTTTGAGGGTCCATAATCAAATAGGTAATAATCATTGGAATTAAACCAATACTTGGCCCAATATAGGGAATTAAATTTGCAATAGCAGAAAAAATAGCAAATACCAAAGCATACTTCAAACCAATGACGCTATAACCAATGAAAGCCAACGTTCCTATAATAAAGGCATCAATCGAAATCCCACTAATATATCGTGCAATCGTTGCATTTAGATTGGTCAACAGCTTACTGATATTCAGCTTATCTCGCTTCAGAACAGTTCTTTCCAACATCGGAAGCAATTTGTCTCCATCAATTAAGAAATAAACCAAGAAAATCGGTGTCATAATCAAGATTAAAAGCGTGTTTAAAACAGCTGACACAACACTTCCCAAGCTATTAGTTACACCATTTAGGATATTTTGTAAAATATCCACATAAGATAAATTTAACTGCCGCAAGATTGATTGAATATTAAAGTTTTTGAATAATTCATTCTGAGAAAGTTGATTAATCCACTTTTGTAACCCTTCATAAACATCCTGAGTAGAATTGATCAAACTGGTCAACTGCGTAATTAAAATAGGCAAGAGATAAATGATACCCAAGGTAATAAGCCCAAACAAAAGCACCAAGGTAATTAAAACACCAAAAATCCGTTTAACTTTCAGTTCTTTCTCCAAAAATTTCACCAATGGATTGGTTACATAATATAAAAAGCCTGCGATAAGAAAAGGAATTAAAACCGTATTTAAAACACTCACAAAGGGGGAAATCAGACCTTCCATTTGTCGCCAGATAAAAAAGATAATTGTCAGTAGTAAGACTTCGGTGGTCCAAAAAAATAACTTACTTTTATGAAACATACAGTTCCTCCTAACAGCTATTCTATCATATTTTCCAGGAAAAATGAGTGCTTTTTTAAAAATGAATCAAATTATTTTTTAAGAAGATGTACTTCTATCTCACAATTCCAAAAACTAGTTCATTTTTCTCGCTTGCTTATAAATCATGATAACATAGACTCGTGATTCTAGAATAAAGGGTTCGCTAATAGATTTAAACCCAAATTTTTCATACAAACCAACAACCTACTCTTGCTCCTCTATCCGAATCTCTCTTTCAAGCCATTTTTCAGCACAAGTCTCCGGATTAACAAGTCCTTGACTGCGAGCAAATGTCGCCGTTAGAACACAACCAAAGTAAATAGTTTCTCCCTTTCAAATATTCTCGTTATACAAAAAACTAAGCCCAAGTTAGTAAAAACGTTGAGCTTAATCTTTTCTGTTATTGTTCATTCCTTTATGTTGACCAGAGACTAAGTGTGTGTTCAGTCTCTTTATTTCGTTTCAAAACCTTCTGCAAGCACTTGCGCAAAATGTTCTTCAACAATTTCTGCACAGTGATCACAAACAATTGCATGATAGCTACGTTCTGTGACTGTTTCATCTACTCGACGGCAACGTTCACAAACTTGACCTACTGCATGCTCTACTGTAAAGGCTACATCCTCAAAAGCAAGAGCATTTTCAGGAACTAGTTCATCTGCGATTGTTAATTTAGACACAATGAGAAGTTGTGCAACATCGCTATTAACTGCTTCAAGTAGTGTTCTCACTACTTCATTTGGATAAACCGTTAAGTGAGCTTCCAAGGATTTTCCAATAACCTTTTCATTACGTGCTTCTTCCAAAGCTTTTTGAGCTTGACTGCGGAAGTTCATAAAGGCTGTCCAAGTATCCAACAGTTCTTCCTCATTAGGGAAAGTCAACGCATCTGGCAATTCCGCTAATTGAACAAATTCTTCTGGCTCATGTTCTAAGTAAGACCAGATTTCTTCTGCTGTATGTGGAAGAATTGGGGTCAATAATTTTGTAATTTTTACTAAAATATCGTAAAAGACGGTCTGCATTTGACGGCGTTCTAATGATTTAGCTGCTTCAATATAGACAACATCTTTTGCAAAATCAAGATAGAAAGCTGATAAATCAACTGTCACAAAGTTTACAATCGCTTTGTAAATATCCAAAAATTCAAAGTTGGCATAAGCCTCACGAATCGTCTTGACAAGTTGGTTAAAGCGAACAGTCATGTACTTATCAACAGAGCGAAGGTCATCATAAGCAACAGCGTCTTCTTTCGGATTAAAATCAGAAGTATTAGCAATCAAGAAACGCAGGGTGTTACGGATTTTTCGGTAGGTTTCAGATACTTGACCAAGAATATCCATAGAGATACGCACATCGTTGCTAGAATCCACACTCGTCACCCAAAGACGCAAGATTTCAGCCCCAAATTGTTTTTCAACATCACTTGGAGCAATGGTGTTGCCGAGAGACTTAGACATCTTCTCACCTTTGCCGTCCAAAGCAAACCCTTGTGAAAGGATTTGTTTATAAGGAGCCACTCCATGATTTGCAACAGATGTGATGAGAGAAGAGTTAAACCAGCCACGATATTGGTCAGAACCTTCAAGATACAGGTCGGCAGGATAAGTCAATTCAGGACGATTGACCACCACACCATTCCAAGAAGAACCTGAATCAAACCACACGTCCATGATGTCTGTTTCTTTAGTGAACGTACCATTTGGTGACCCTGGATGAGTAAATCCTTCTGGAAGCAAATCTTTCGCTTCTCGTTGCCACCAAATGATAGAGCCATGTTCCGCAAAGAGCTCAGCCACATGCTCAATTGTTTGCTCTGTCATAATCGGTGTGCCGTCCTCCGCATAGAAGATTGGAAGTGGCACTCCCCAAGCCCGCTGACGCGAAATGACCCAATCTCCACGGTCACGGATCATATTGTAAAGACGAACTTTACCCCATTCAGAGTGGAACTTCACTTTTTCAATCTCATCAAGAATTTCCTGACGGAATTTTGAAACTGAAGCAAACCATTGCGGTACCGCACGCCAAATAATTGGCTTTTTCGTCCGCCAGTCAAATGGGTAGGAGTGAGAAATTTCTTCTTGCGCAAGGAGAAGTTGACCTAACTTTTCAATTACTGTAGGAACTACCTTGTCATAAAATTGCCCTGCAAAATCTGGGCCAGCATTTTCCATCATGATACCACGTTCATTGACTGTAACGGCTACTTCTAAGCCATTTGCAACTCCAACATTGTAGTCGTCCTCACCAAAACCAGGAGCTGTATGGACAATCCCTGTACCTGAATCTAGTGTAACGTGGTCACCAAGAATCACCAATTCATCTACTTCCTCATCCCACGGGTGCTCTGTCACGATATGATTCAGTTCAGCACCGCGATGAGTTGACAAGACCTCTACATCTTCCCAGCCGAATTTTTCAGACAAGCTATTGAGCAAGTCAGCAGCAACGACAAATTTACGGCTTTCCCCAGCTGGTTTTACCACAACATAATCAAAGTCCGCACCTACTGTCAAACCGCGAGAAGCCGTAATAGTAAATGGTGTTGTCGTCCAAACTACAATATAAGTATCTGTATCTAGCACATTTTTGCCGTCTTTTACCTTATTTGCATAGTAAAGAGAGGTTGAAACCAAATCATGATACTCAATTTCTGCCTCTGCAAGAGCTGATTCAGATGACCATGACCAATAAACCGGCTTCGCACCGCGGTAGATATAGCCTTTTTTCGCCATTTCTCCAAATACGCGAATTTGAGCAGCTTCATAATCCGGAGTCAACGTCACATACGGATGCTCCCAATCACCAGAAACACCTAAGCGTTTGAAATCTTCCCGTTGCTTGTCTACTTGACTCAGTGCATAATCGCGACAAAGTTTTAAATACTCTGCCAAATCCATTTCTTTTCGCTTCACACCTTGCTTTGCCAGAACTTGCTCAATCGGAAGACCATGAGTATCCCAGCCTGGGATGTAAGGCGCATAATAGCCAGACATTGATTTTGAACGAACGATAATATCTTTTGAGATCTTATTCATAGCATGACCAACATGGATATTTCCATTGGCATATGGAGGTCCATCATGAAGTGTGAAATGCGGTTTTCCTTCATTCAATTCTTGACGGCGTTGATACAATTTTGCATCTTCCCATTCTTTTTGCCAAAGAGGTTCTTTATTCGGCAAACCAGCACGCATTGGAAAAGCTGTTTTTCCAAGATTAAGAGTTTCTTTTAATTTCATAAGTTCTCCTTTTTCATATTAGTAACAACTAAAAAAACCACAAATTCATCAAAAGGACGAAAATTCGTGGTACCACCTTCATTTAGATAAGAATAAGATTCCTATCCCTCTTACTCGTAACGTGAGTTAAGCGTTAAATCTTACTGTTTTCAGATTTAAGTTTGCAAAATGATAATCCTAACAAAAGGGATTACAGGTCTCTCACCGTCACCTGCTCGCTGCGAATATTTTGTTAGCACCTTATTTTTACATTTTCTTATAAAATATCTACAGATTCTGTTGAAGTAGCTGCTGAGTTTTCTGTTGAGTTCTCATCATTTGTTAAATGCAAACCCAAAACAGACTCGTCTAAAGTTTCAAATGCTTGTGTTTCGGCTAATTCACGATTTGCTTCTTCAATGCGTCTTTGTAATTCTTCCATTTCTTCTGGGGAGAATTGACGTGTCACATCTACTTCATCCTCTTCTGGAGTCGTTACGACTTCACCTAAAGCAGACTGAACAACTTCTTTAAAGGCTTCATCACTAGTCTGCAAGTAAGTAGCTGTTGGGCGAAGAATATCTTCCCATTCTGAAGAATTCACAATGCTTAATTGACTTTCAATGGTTGATTTTAAACGTTGGTGGAAAACACGCGTTTTATTTTTCAACTCTTCTGTTTCAACAGCCACTTTCTTAGCATTATCAGTCGCTTGACGAAGAATTTCATTAGCCTTGTATTTTGCCTCATCCAACAAATGTTGGGCTTCTTGCTCAGCCTTATGAACAATGTTTTCAGAACGGTCATTTGCCGCTTGTTTTACACGTTCTGCCGTATCTTGTGCAATCAATACAGATTGGCTAAGGGAATCCTTCATCTCGTCAAAATAGGTCAAACGTTCTTCCAGATTTTTAATTTTTGACTCTTGCTCATGATTGACACGAACTAAATCTTCGTAATCTTGGACAATGATATCAAGAAATTCATCTACTTCGTCAACATCATATCCTCTAAATTTGTGAGCAAAAGCTTTATCTTTAATTTCTAATGATGTAATAGCCATATTTTCTCCTTACTTACTAGACAATAATTCAACAGTTAATTTGTACTTTCCATTTTTTGAAAAGCCATTTTCTCTTAAAACTTTTACTCTCCCATATCCTCGTACACTAATCAAGTCATTTAATAACAAATGATGACTGGGATTATCCAGCGTAGAATAGTTTACCTTAACTTGCTTTGCTGCTATCAGCCGAGCGGCAATGCTTCGTGACAAATGAAATGAGGCAGCCACCACTTTATCCAAACGCATACTAGAGACAAGCACATCTCTTAACTTTGAATCAGTTTGAGCGATAATTTGTTGTGAAAAATCTACTTGCTTCAATTTTACAGGTGTCTTTGCTATCCTTGAGATATGATCGATGAAAAATTGAGTGAATTTCTTATCTACCATAATTTGTGCTCTACCTGAAGCTACAAGAATATCACCAAAAACTTTACGTTCAATCCCTAATTGATTCAATAACGTTCCCATTATTTGCGAATGGGTTAAGTGGTGAAATTTATTCGCATAGCTGATTTCTAACAGATCCATTTCAAAATCATTTAATTGCAACTCATAGTAGAGAGGAGCAATAATGACTTTAGCAAATTCACTCGTATAATAATCCGAACTTGAAAATATTTGCAATTGCAAATGATTCCCAAGATTTCGCAAAACTTCAACTTGATGTGGATTTACAAACGAAGTCACTTCAAAAGAATAAGAATCCTCAACGCGCTGCATCTGTTCTAAACTTTTATCAACAAATCCACGATCTTCTTCAGCAAAATGTTGGTATAAATATTTGGTATTCTTCATGAATTTAAGCTAAAAGCAAAAGGGCATTCAAAATGATGCCAGAAACAAAATTCAGAAGAAAGATAACGACAAGAACCGTCCAATCAATCCCAGCAAATTGTAGGTTGAAACGTTGAAATGGTTTTAAAACAGGCTCTACTATCCGTAAAATCAACTGACCAAACGACGTTTGATAGGCACCTGGAAACCAAGATAAGAGAGCATACACCACTAAAATAAATGAATACACTCTTACCAAATTATAAAGTATATTTACAATCCAAACCATGTTTTTATCTACGTTTCATATCAAAATCAAATTCGCCACTTTGCAAATCATCAGGTAATTTTAAATCCTCAACATTTACAATAACATTGATTGGTGTTAAAAGGTACATTGTACTTGCAACTTTTTTTATATTTCCTGCAAGCACATAACGAGCACCATCCAAATAGTCCAAACAACGACGAGCTTGCACTTCTGTCATATATTGAAAATCAATCAAAATACTTTCATTAACAATTAACAAATCAACAATTTCAGTTGTTTCTTCATATTTTCTTGGGTAACGAACATTGATGGTCACTTTGTCATCTGAAATCGTGCGATGTTGTGCCAATTCTTGCTGGCGCGCATGAAGACGAGTGATGTTTTCATTTGCTCCTGACCTTGTAGAAGATTGTACAGAACTACTCGCTGTGTGTACTGTTCTTTCTTTAGTAGGTGTTACAGATTGACTACTCGCACGTAGTGGTAGCTCAGGCGTTTGAACGCCAGCATCTTCACCATCTTCCGTAAAGTAATCAATAAATTTATCAAATCTATCTTTAAGAGACATAATACTTTCCTATTTAAAAAATGCGGTACCAATTCTGACAAAAGTCGAACCATTTGCAATAGCTATTGCATAATCACGGCTCATTCCCATACTTAAATCAGTAAAAGGCATATTAGGTAACTGTTTACGTTGTAATCTTTGCTGTAATTGATAGGCTTGTTGGAAAATAACATTTAATTCCGCTTCATCTGCTTCAATCGGTGCCATTGTCATCAAACCTACAATCTGGATGTTTTCAAGTTTTTCTAGCTCAGGTAAAATCGTATCAATTTCCTCTATAGCAAAACCATGTTTACTGGCTTCTTTGGAAATATTTACTTGTAAAAAGCATTTAATGATATGTTCAGCTCTTTTATTGATTTCTTGAGCTAATTTTACGGAATCTAAGGCATGGAAATAGTCAACATAATTGATGACATCTTTCACTTTCCGTCTTTGAAGTGTACCAATTAAGTGCCAAGTTACACGTTCATCTTTCAGAGCCTGATATTTCTCTAGAAATTTATCAACTCGATTTTCACCGATATGATGAATTCCTGCTTTAACCAGCTCTTTAGCAGTAGAGCTGTCAACATATTTGGTGACAGCTATTACTTCTACTGAATTTTTTGAGCGATTAGCTTTTTGAGTAGCTTGCGCTACATTTTCCAAAACTTGATATGTATTCTTTTCTAAATCCATTTTAACGGTTTTTAAAGAAAGGTGGTGTTTCTAATTCATCGTCATCAGAACTAGTGTCTTCATAACGCTCTACAGCTGGTGCAGCACTCGCATCTGTTGAGCGAACAATATTTTCACGACGCAAATCCCAATCACCAAATGCTGAAGCCTGTGGTGCTTCTGTCCGTTGACGACTTGGCTTTGGTACTTCAAGATTTTCAGTCAAATCAAAGTTACGGTCATAACCTTGGCTTCCTCTAGAATTACGATTTTCACGAGTTCCAGCCGCATAAGAATTTTGTTGAGCAACTGGACGAACACCACTTACTCGATCAATTTTTTCTTGACGAACACCCGTTGCAACAACTGTCACACGAATTTCATCTTTCATGCTGTCGTCAATAGAAGTACCTAACCAAATATTAACACCATGACCTGCTGCTTGATTGACGATTTCTGATGCTTCTTCTGCTTCAATCAAGGTCATATCAAGACCACCTGTAACGTTGATAATGACATCTTCAGCTCCATCAATCGTTGTTTCAAGAAGCGGTGAATAGATAGCCTTACGTGCAGCTTCAATAACACGTTCTTCGCCACTACCAATACCGATTCCCATAAGAGCATCACCTTTATTTGCCATAACGGTTTTTACATCGGCAAAGTCAAGGTTAATAAGTCCTGGGCTTGTAATCAAGTCCGTAATTCCTTGTACACCTTGACGAAGGACATTGTCTGCTTCGCTCAATGCTTCAAGAAGAGGAGTTTTCTTATCAACAATTTCAAGTAAATTATTGTTTGAAATGATAAGAAGTGTGTCTACATGCTCACGAAGTTCATTGATTCCTTCAATCGCAAAGTTACCACGCTTACTTCCTTCAAAGCCAAACGGACGAGTAACAACTGCAACAGTTAAGGCACCAAGACCTTTTGCAATACGAGCAATAACTGGTGCAGCACCTGTCCCAGAGCCACCGCCCATACCAGCAGTAATAAAGACCATATCAGCTCCCGTAAGAGCTTCCGTCAACACTTCTTCGCTTTCTTCAGCCGCTTTACGACCGATTTCAGGCTGTCCTCCAGCACCTAGGCCGCGAGTCAACTTTGGTCCAAGCTGAATAACTGTTTCTGCTTTTGAGCCACTCAGAGCTTGCACATCTGTATTGGCAGCGATAAATTCAACGCCTGATACTCCTTCATCAATCATGCGGTTAATGGCATTACCACCACCACCACCGATACCAATAACTTTAATTACTGCTCCCTGTGCCGCAGCTGTATCAAATGAAAATGTCATAATGTATTACCTTCTCCTTTAATCAAACATATTGCCAAGTAGATTTCGAACACGATCTGTCAATTTTTCTTTTGGTTGTTGAGATTGTGTCGGAAGTGGTTCGGGACGTTCAACTTCTTCTGCTGGTTCAGCAATCGGAGTCACAGTTGTTTGTTGCGGCTGAGTAAAGCGCTGCAACGGATTGAACGACTGAGTTTGTTGAGTCGGACGAGAAAATTCAACCGGTTGATGACGCAGAAGTTCATCACCGTGAACGGCAGCTTGTGCTAAAACATCCACTTCAGATAGATTTCCAGCATATTCTGATAAGCTAATGACATGAGCAAAAGCTGGATTACGAATACCGATTTGATTTGGTACGTATAGTTTAACAGGAACACCGAAAACTTCTTGCGCCAATTCCACCACACCTGGTAAAATTGCACCACCACCAATAATAACAAGTCCACCTGGAAGTTCTAATAAGTGTCTTCTTTCTAAATCTTGCTTGATTTGTTCAAAGATATGCTTAACACGTGCTGAAATAATTTCTGCTAAATAGCGCTCTGTTACTTCAACTGGCTCCACTTCTCCAATCACTTCCACTTGGAATGACTCATTGCTAGCAGCCGGTACATAAGCCTCTCCGTAATTAAACTTCAAACTTTCGGCAAGTTTTTTAGAAGTTTTTAAAACTTTTGAGATGTCTTTTGTGACGTATTCGCCACCTTCTTGATAGATATTAGTGAATTGCAATTCTTGGTTGCGGACAGAAGCAACTGTTGTCTGTCCTCCACCCATATCAATAACAGTTGCACCAAATTCACGTTCGCCTTCATTTAGAACAGATTTGGTCATAGCAAGCGGAGAGATGATAATATTTTCAACTTGAACTCCTGCACGCTCAACTGTTTTTCGTAAATTGTGAAGAATGGTACGTGGTCCTGTGTAGAGAAGTCCACGCATTTCTAAACGAATGCCCATCATTCCACGAGGATCACGAATTCCTTGGAAGCCATCTACAATGAACTCTTCAGGAATAAAAGTAATAACTTCCCGGTCTGGAGTCATACTTTTTGTCAAAGCAGATCTCACAACATTTTCAACATCTGCATCTGTAATTTCTTTCGTTTCACTTGTCACAGGAATCATACCTTGTGTTGCTTCAATCTGCAACAAGTTAGCAGGCAAACCAACATTCACCAACTTAATTGAAATCCCTGCTTTTTCCTCTGCTTGTGAAATTGCAGACTTTATAGCACCTGCTGCTGCTTCGATATCTACAATGATACCATCTTTGACACCAGCACTTTTGGCGTTACTAACCCCAATTACATTTAATTCATTGTTTACGTGTTCTGCTACCAAGACCTTAATGGAGCTTGTTCCGATATCTAATCCTGTAAAAAAGCCATCTCTAGCCATTAGACCATTCCTCTCTATCTACCAAGTTTCTCACTTATCAATTTAACTATCAAAAAAGTATAGTTATTCAAAGCATATTATAACATAAAAAAATAAAAATTGGGTAGATTTTCTGCATTATTTTAGCTATTTCTATAACTAAATATTCCTGCTTCCATATCCACAACACTTGTTTCCGTCAATTGTGGTTTAATTTTTTCATAATAAGGTAGTTTTTTAGCTACTTCTGACAAAGGAACTAAGATTTTATTTCCATCTGTCATAGTGATTGTCAGCAAATCTTCGGTCGCTTTACTCGGTGTATGCTGAACCGTTTGAATTTCTGATTTGATTGTATTAGAAATACCTGATAATTGTTGCACAAATTTCTTAAGCATTGCTTTATCTGAAAAATCAAGTGTTATATAACTTTTTGGCAACTGTGATTTTTTAACTGGAGTAGCAATTTCTTCTCCACTAGATAATACTGGGAAATACTGCTCCCCAGAATAATCATAAGCAACAACCGTGTATTCTGTTACTTTTATTTTAAATGTAATTGGAAATTGGTAACTTATCTCTGCTTTTTTCACCCATAGACTTGACAATTTAATATTTCTAGCATGTGCCTTTTGACTTAAATATGTCGTCAAGGTGTAAGCCTCTTTTTGAATACTAGAAGCATCCAGCACCTCTGTTTTTGAAAGCTGTTTATTGCCCGTTACCTCTATATTCTTTAATTTTGAATAGGGGCTTATAAAATAAATAGCTAAAATTAACAAAATAGAACTTAGAATCAATATTGGCAAAGCACGGTAGATATGGCGAGGAGCGATTTTTTCTCTTGTCTCTTTTGCTTCCCGCTTAGCTTGTTTGCGTTCTGCTTTCTTCTTTTTTCGCAAGGCTGCTTTATCAAGAAGAGGTTCATCTTGTTCTTCCTCAGAAGTTTCTGTCTCGGTAGGCTTTTCCGTCTCCTCTGACTCGTTCTCTTGAGTATCCGCTGTCACTTCTTCTGTATTTTCATCATTCTTTTCGACATTCTCTTTTTCAGAACTTGGCAAATGCTGCTTTTTTTGCTCTGCTAGTTCTTTCTCTTTTTCAGCTTCTTCTTGAGCCTTTTTTTCAAGGTATTCCTTGTTTCTTTTTTGCCACTCAGAAAGTTTTTCTGTTTCTTGCTCTTTCTGATCCTCTTGCTTCTTTTTTGTCATTTTCTTCCTTTGTCCATGTCATTTTTTAAAAGATTATAAAATTCATCTAACGATTTTATTTCGTGGGACTGTTTCATGTTTTCTTCATAAAATTCTTTCTGTTCAAGTAATTCTGTCATCATTTTTTGAAGATTTTCCAAATTCAGTTGAGATTCGTCTAATTTTTTAGCATAGCCTTTTTTTACAAAATAATCTGCATTTTCAATCTGATCACCGCGACTTGCTTCGCGTCCCAAAGGAACAATTACATGGAGTTTTGCCATAGCCAACAATTCAAAAATAGTATTAGAGCCGCCACGTGTGATAACGATATCCGCCAAATCCATCAACGGTTGATAGAGGTCAGTCACATAGGCAATTCGGTACAGATGATTTGATAATTCATCTAAATGAGCATCGCCTGATAAATTGATAATATTATAATGCTGAGTTAGCTCTGCTTTATTTGCCGTTACAAAATCATTAAAAACCTTTGCTCCCGCTGATCCACCAACAAACAGAAGTGTCGGAAGGTTTTCATCAAAATGCTGCCGAATCGCTTGAATCTGCTCATTTGGAGCAGTTGTTTTTTCTCCTACTTTTGTCACAGCTCCCACATGCTCAATTTTTGTCAACGCATGGGCTTGTTCAAAAGTAGAATACATTTTTATCGCACATTTGTAAGCAATTTTATTTGCTAGACCAATAGAGAGGTCTGATTCATGTACATAAACTGGAATCCCAGCTAAGCGAGCTGCAATGACAGGAGGAACTGATACAAAACCACCTTTAGAAAAGAGAGCTTGCGGACGAACCTTTACCATAATTCCTAAAGATTGCAAAATGCCCCAAGCCACTTTGAATACATCTAACATATTTTGCCAAGAAAAGTAACGTCGTAATTTCCCCGTCGCTATAGAATGAAAAGCGATATCCAACCCCGACTTCTGGATTTCTTGGTATTCAATCCCATGCTTATCACCAATATAGTGGACTTGCCATCCTGCTTCTAGGAATTTTGGAATGAGCAAAAGGTTTAGAGTCACATGACCAACCGTCCCTCCACCTGTAAATATAATCTTTTTCATCTTAACCCTTTAATTCTTCAAATGTTGCAATAAATTCATCGCCACGAACTTCAAAATTTGGATACATATCCCAGCTAGCATTTGCAGGACTGAGAAGAACAATGTCACCTGCTTGTGCTTCAGCAAAAGCTTTTTGCGTCGCATCTTTCACATCAGCAGCATCCATATAGCTAACACCTGCTTTATCCGCTGCTCTCTTAACACGTGCTGCAGATTCTCCAAGAATAACCATTTTCTTCAATCCTTGAATATCTGGCACCAATTCGTCAAATTCATTGCCACGGTCCAGTCCACCAGCAATCAAGATAACCTTGCTATTGTCAAAACCAGACAAAGCCTTTTGCGCTGCAAGAATATTTGTGGATTTGCTATCGTTATAAAATTTAACATGGTTGATTTCACCGACATATTGGAGACGATGTTTAACACCGCCAAAACCTGCCAAAGTTTCTTTGATGACTTGATTTTCAATGCCACGCAGTTTCGCAACTGCAATAGTTGCGAGGGCATTTTCAACATTATGACTTCCCGGAACGCCAAGCTCATCTGCTGCCATAACAGGCTCTCCACGGAAGGTCAACATGTTTCCCTCTAAGTAAGCGCCGTCTACCTTTTCTGTCGTTGAAAATGGTACAACGGTCGCTTGCGTCTTTGCAGCCAGCTCTTTCGCTAATGTTTGGTTGAAATTCAATACGAGGAAGTCAGATTTGCTCATATTTTTTTGAATGTTCCATTTAGCCGCCACATAATTTTCAAAAGAGCCATGATAATCAATGTGAGTTGGCATCAAGTTGGTAATCACTGCAATCTCTGGGTGAAAGGTTTCAATACCCATGAGTTGGAAAGAAGACAACTCCATGACTAGAGTATCATTTTTGGTTGCAGTTGTTGCAACTTGACTGGCTGGAAAACCAATATTTCCAGAAAGTAGACCACTTTGATCACCTGCAGTCAAGACTTCCGCAATCATCGTCGTTGTTGTTGTTTTTCCATTAGAACCCGTAATCCCAATAATTGGAGCATCTGAAATCAAATAAGCCAACTCAACTTCAGTGATGACTGGGATTTTCTTTTCCAATGCTTTCTTGACCATAGGGTTGTCGTAACGAATACCAGGATTTTTGACCATTAGTTCAAAGTCTTCATCCAAGAGTTCCAAAGGATGACCACCTGTTACTACTTTGATGCCTTCTTCAAGAAGAGACTGAGCAGCAGGATTTTCCTCAAATGGCTTTCCGTCATTCACTGTGACAATCGCTCCCAACTTATCTAGTAAACGAGCAGCGGATTCACCAGACTTGGCCAAGCCTAAAACTAAAACTTTCTTATTTGCAAAATTTGTAATGTGCTTCATAACATGCCTCTTTTTAATTCTTCTGTATCTATTTTACCTTTTTTTCAGAAAATAAAAAAGCCTTTACGGCTTTTTATTCTTGTCTGTTACGAAGTTTTGAGCGAAACGATACTTTTCTATTTTTTTGTGACAATTTTGAAATATCACGTAGAGAAAAATAAGCTACGCCAATCATTGCAATTCCTACGAAAAATTCAGACGGTAATTGAAAAATCTGAAATACTGCCAATCCTAATAAAATGATAAAAGCGACTAGAGCAATCACTAAAACTACTACATTTAAAGTCCCTTTAATGCTTTGCGGAGTAGCAAAAATGTAAAATAATAGAATGAGAATTCCAAAGATCAAATAAAACATTTCTGCTCCTTTCTAGCCTATCCACTTCTTTCATATATTAGCAGCAAAGCAAATCATTCTTTCATTATTCAGCTGATTTTTTCTTTTTAGCAGCTTTGGCACGTTGATTTTTATCAAGAATTTGTTTCCGCAAACGGATAGATTCTGGTGTCACTTCCATGTATTCGTCATCATTCAAAAATTCGAGTGATTCTTCCAATGTCAAAATACGAGGTGTTTTTATAACTGCTGTTTGATCTTTCGTTGCAGAACGTACATTAGTCATTTGTTTTGCTTTTGTAATATTGACCGTCAAGTCATTTTCGCGTGAATTTTCACCAATAATCATTCCTTCGTAAACTTCTGTACCTGGATTAACAAAAATGGTTCCACGTTCCTCAATAGACATGATTGAATAAGTCGTTGCTTTTCCTGTATCAATCGAAACAAGAGCTCCGCGACGACGACCGCCAATCTCACCTGGAATCAATGGTAGGTATTGGTCAAAAGTATGGTTCATAATCCCGTAACCACGCGTCATAGAAAGGAATTCAGTTGAGTATCCAATCAAGCCACGCGCAGGCACAAGGAAAATCAAACGTGTTTGTCCGTTTCCGGTAGCTACCATGTCTAACATTTCACCCTTGCGCTCAGAAAGACTTTGGATAACGGAACCTTGGTATTCTTCTGGTGTGTCAATTTGCACACGCTCAAATGGCTCGCATTGCACACCGTCAATTTCTTTGACGATAACTTCTGGACGCGATACTTGTAACTCATAGCCTTCACGACGCATGGTTTCGATTAGGATTGATAAGTGTAATTCCCCACGACCTGACACAATCCATTTATCTGGTGAATCAGTCGGATCCACACGAAGTGAAACGTCCGTTTGCAATTCAGCCTGCAAGCGTTCTTCAACTTTCCGAGACGTTACCCATTTCCCTTCACGACCAGCAAATGGTGAATTGTTCACTAAGAAAGTCATTTGCAGTGTTGGCTCGTCAATGTGAAGAATCGGCAATGGTTCTACCACATCCGTCGGAGTAATGGTTTCACCAACGAAGATATCTTCCATACCAGATACAGCAATCAAATCACCCGCTTTGGCTTCGTCAATTTCACGACGCTCTAGCCCAAAGAAACCAAATAACTTGGTAACACGAAAGTTTTTCGTTGTGCCATCTAGTTTAGAAAGAGTAACTTGATCACCAACTTTCACCGTTCCGCGGAAAACACGACCAATCCCGATACGCCCCACAAAGTCATTGTAGTCCAAAAGAGAAACTTGGAATTGAAGGGGCTCATCTGAGTTATCAACTGGTGCTGGGATATGATCAATAATTGTATCAAAAAGTGGTGCCATAGTGTGTTCTTGGTCAGCTGGATCATCTGACATAGAAGATGTCCCATTAATAGCTGAAGCATAAACAACTGGGAAATCTAATTGGTCATCGTCAGCACCGAGTTCAATGAAAAGTTCAAGAACTTCATCCACGACTTCCGCTGGACGAGCTGATGGTTTGTCAATCTTATTTACTACTACAATTGGTACAAGATCTTGTTCTAAAGCTTTTTTTAACACAAAACGAGTTTGTGGCATAGTTCCTTCATAAGCATCAACAACTAGAACAACCCCATCAACCATTTTCATGATCCGCTCAACTTCTCCACCAAAGTCCGCGTGCCCTGGCGTATCCATAATATTGATGCGAACACCATTATAAGCAACAGCTGTGTTCTTGGCGAGAATGGTAATCCCGCGTTCTTTTTCAAGATCGTTGGAGTCCATTGCTCGTTCTTGCAACTCTTTACGCTCATCCAATGTATGTGATTGCTTAAGCAACTCATCAACCAAGGTTGTTTTCCCATGGTCGACGTGAGCAATAATAGCGATATTGCGAATGTCTTCTCTTAATTTTGTCATTTTGTCCTCTATATCTTATGTTTTATTTCTAACTGAACAATTATATCACAGATTGAGGTAAAAAACACGGTTAAACCAGGTGTAAATGTTTTCATTAAAAAATCAATCTTCTCCAATTTTATTTCCATTTCTTATCACAAAAAATTATGGTATGATAAGAAAAAATTCAAGGGAAATGATATGCGTTTAGATGTCCTACTAGCCCAAGCTCACATTAGCCGTAAAAAAATGAAGCAAGCTCTCCTAAAAAAGAAAATCTTGGTAGATGACTGTCCTGCTCGAAAACTTAGTCAAAATGTTGATACAGGCTTGCAGACGATTACAATAGAGGCACAACCTCTCTTCATCAATTCACATCAATATTTTATGATGAATAAGCCACTTGGTGTTGTGACTGCTAACTCTGATAGGAAACACCAAACCGTTCTGGATCTCATCAGACCTGAAGACTTCAATGAAGACCTATATTCTGTTGGTCGACTTGATCGAGATACCTGTGGATTGCTGTTAATCACTGACAATGGTCCACTCGGTTTTCAACTACTACATCCTCAATACCACATCGCAAAAACATATGAGGTTGAAGTGAACGGTCTCCTAGATAACCAGATGATAAAAGCCTTTCAAAAAGGGATTGTTTTTCTTGATGGAACTATTTGTAAACCAGCTCTACTTACAATTCATTCTTCTACTCCAAACAAAAGTACTGCGACAGTCACTATTTCTGAGGGAAAATTTCATCAAATCAAAAAAATGTTTTTGACTGTCGGTGTTAAAGTTACTTTTCTTAAACGGACTCATTTTGGAGCTTTTGAGTTAGACCCAAACTTAGCCGCAGGAGAATATCGAGCATTCAACCAATCAGAACTCGAAATAGTGAAGCACTACCTAGAAAAAAGCTATTAAAAGTGAGCAATCCTTTTAGATTACTCACTTTTAACTTTTCCTTTCCATCCATCTAGTCCTGTAGAGAGGATGTAAATATTTTGATAACCTTGTTTTTTTAATAGAATAGCTGCATTCATCACACGTTGTCCACGACTATTTTCATATAGTAAAACAGTCTTGTCCTTACGAATCGCTCCTAAGCTTGTTTTTAATTGCTGTGACGGAATATTTCGTGCCCCTAAAATATGTTTACGACGAAAATCGGCTGGATCTCGTAAATCAATTAACTGACCTTGACGAATCATATCACCAAATTCTGCATTGTCTACTACCTTAGCCGCACGACGAACACGAATATAGTTAAAGCCCATCCAGCCTAACGTTCCAACAATAATTGCCAATAAAATCCAGTTTAACATGTTTTCTCCTCATTCTTCTTCAAATATTGTAACTCCAACTGATGTTCCTTTCGCAAGACCCGCTCAGCTTCTAGATAGTCCATTCTTTCTATCAAGCCCGCATCATAAATCCTCTCTAACTCAATTTTCATCATTTCAATATCATACAAGCGCTTACCCATATAGATAATAATGCCAAAACTTTTGAGGTATTGCTGCACATCATAAAGTGTTTTCATGAGGCTTATTTTACCAGAATTTTAGGAGTATTTCAAGGTTGAAAAGAACTCATTTTGTAAGTAAAACATTCTTCAAGTGCTCAAAAACAACAAAAAAGCCGCCGATTGGGCGACTCTTATAGGGAGATTATTATGAAAAAGAAAA
>ERZ772956.1175-NODE-1175-length-18227-cov-3.205591_pt1 | contig 18227 bp, 15 predicted proteins | sample MGYA00580683_ERZ772956 | MGnify/ENA primary metagenome ERZ772956 (study PRJEB29015, sample SAMEA2738077) | human oral metagenome | biome: human oral; feature: human-associated habitat; material: saliva | place: China | collected 2212 ... | reverse complement strand
TGGTTGGGTAGAGGTCTTCGCCCGCGAAGCTCTGGTAGATGGTTGCGACAACCGACTTGAGCTTATCCCCGTTTTCGATCCCGAAAAGCCTATATACCAAGCCTGCAAACCTTACGCGACTACGACGAAGGCACGCTTTCTAACAGCAAGTCCACCGGGAATGCACCAGCGTGGAGACCAGCCATGCTCGTCTCCGGCTCACCCCAGAATCAGCAACGCGGCTTAACCAGGCGAGTATACCGTGGTAGCTCTTGTTGATGATGAGACCTGGTATAAGGTGCAAACCGTCCTGAGTGCCCACTACAACGGTGAGCGTCGGCGGGTTCATCATCACCACCTTAAGACCACGGTGCGCTGTGGTCAGTGCGGTAGCCGCCTCATTATCCAGAACACTAAGAACAAGCGTGGGGTTGTGTACCCATACTTTGTCTGCTCGTACCGGCAGCGTCAGCGTGATGGGTGCCGCTTCAAAGCAGTGCTCATCGATGAAGTGGAAGCGAAGGTAGCAGAGCTCTACCGCATGATCCGCATAACCTCAGCTAAGCGCAAGCGGATTGCAGCGCTAGCCGAGCGGGAACTGGAGCGTATCTATGCTAGTCGGACGGAGCATGTTCGCCAGCTGGAGCAGCAGAGCCGTAGCCTATTACGGAAGCGTCAGAAGCTGCTTGATGCTCACTACGCTGATGCCATTCCGCTGGATTTACTGAAGCAGGAGCAGGACCAGATTGCAGTGCAGCTGGCGAGTATTGAGCAGCAGCGTGCTGCGCTGAGCCTCGAGTCCCACGTAGTTCAGACGCACCTTGGGTATGTGCTGGATCTGCTCGAAGATTGCTTTAGCCTGTATAGACAGGCAACGCCGAGTCTGAAGAAGTTGCTTAATGGGGTGTTCTTTACTGCGGTTGCTATTAACCCGCAGGATAATGCGAGTGGGGTGAGTCGCACGGCGACTGCTCACCTGCAGCCTGTTATATCGGTTCTGAGGCAGTTTGATGGTGAGGTGGATGATGGAGGCAAAGAAAACACCACTTGGGTGAGTACCGCAAGTGGTGTGCATGATAATGCGTGTTTAAGTAAGGGAATCGTGGTGCGCCTGGGGAGACTTGAACTCCCACGCCCTAAGGCACTGGAACCTAAATCCAGCGCGTCTGCCAATTCCGCCACAGGCGCTTCAGGGGGTTATCTTACAGTGGCTTGCGGATTCGTCAAAGTACCAGCCCGCGCTCAGCTCACACCCACAACCTCACAAGCCCGCTACGCCGACACCCAAGACGCAGACCTCCCTTCTGAATAAAATCACCCCACTGCGCTAACCCTTATACCCACCCCCAACTCACCCGTATCTTATCTGCCAACCGTAGCCACGGCGGCGTCGAAAAGCTTCTACCTGCATGAACCCTTACGCGCATGAGAATTTGCCAAAAAGTATCGCAAAAAGTTAGCGTCGCGTTACCCCTATCGCGGCGCGTCGGAAAAATATTACATGTGCTGAGCGTAGGATTAGCAGATATCGCAACCTGCTAAGTGTCCTGGTGAGTATCCGTTGGAGGTAGATGATGATCACTCGTAAGAGTGTGTTTCAGCTGTTCATGGCCTTTTCTTTGGCGTGTGGTGGTCTGGGCGCTGTCTCCGTGTTGAATGCTCCCGAGGCGGCGGCGGCGAATACGTGTGGCACAAGTTACCGTATGGTGAAGGATGGTCGCGTGCCGGTGAAGGACGCGTCGGGGGAGCGTTTCGCCACGATTGAGGTGTATTTTTCGTCGAAGGATAACCAGAATTGTGCGATTTTGGTTAAAGAGGGCCGTCACTGGGGCTTGGAAGAGAATGTGAATGTCAGTATTGCGTTCTCTGGGGATCAGGATCGTCAGCACGGCCAGGACACCGATAGCGGCCGGATGAAGGAATATTCGCGTGCCGTGTACACGGCTAAGGGCGTTGCCGCTGGTGATAAGCCGATTAAGGTCTCGGCGACTGTGGGGAATGCGAGCGCGTCGGCCGAGGGCTGGGATGGCTCGGGAAATGCGCCGCGCATCACCAACCCGAAGTAACTAGTACACCCCGTCCTGCCTGTTGATCGCGTCGATGGCGTCAACAATGGTGGTGCCGGGGTTTTCTTGTCGGTAGCGTTTGACGCGTTTCGCATCGGGGATGGGGGCACCCTTGGGGAGTTTCTTGGTGTCGCCAAACATGCTGCCACTGCACCAGACCAATAATATTCCCGGCAGGCACAGAAAGAGTGCCAGTGCGGAATGCCCCATAAAAAACGCGATGAGCGCCCCTATAACAAGCGCCCAGGAGAGAAAAGCGGACGCATAACCGATCCATGCTCGCTTCTTCATAGGCCCATTGTGACATGCTTCCCCAGGGCTATGCTTGTATGCTGGATAAAAATAAGCTGAGACTGAGGATACTGTAGTGCTACTTCTGTCATTGTTTTTCTTCGCTATTGCGGGTGTGAGTGGTATAGGAGCGCTATATTGCTTCAGCAAGGCGCGTCAGGTTGATGACGAGCAGCAGCCAGCACGTAATTTGTTTGCCGAGGTCCCAGATGCCGCCGATTTCGGACCGGATCGCTTGGGCCCGGGGGCCGTCGTTACGTATGGCGCGACGGACTACCTGGTGCGCGGCACGCTGGTGGTGACCCAGGGGCAGTTCACCTGGTATGAACACCTGCTGGACGGCGGTGACGGTAGCAGCTTCCTGGCCGTGGAAATCGACGACGGCGAGCTTGAGCTGGTGTGGTGGACCTCGCGGAAGGCGACGGGTCTCACCCCGCAGAGCGTTCTGGAGTTTGAGGGCGTTCACTACGTGGAGCAGGAGCGCGGCCACGCGCGCTATGTGTCGCACGGCACAACCGGGCTTCCGCCGGAGGGGGAAATGGCCTACATCGACTACGCCGATGCGTCCGAGCAGCTCCGCCTTGGGTTTGAGGGCTGGTCCAATGACGATTCCTGGGAGGTGTCCACGGGGCGGGTGATTCTTCCCGGTGAGCTGATCATTTACCCCGCGCCCCCAGCGCCTGATTACTCGGTTTAATATGCTTTTCGACGCCCCGACAACAACGCTTCCGACAACAGTAAAGGCAGGTTTTCCGTCATGAATAGTGGCCGTTGGAGGCTTCTTGGCATTGTTCTGGTTCTTGTGAGCGCAGCATCCGTGGGCCTGACTTTTGTGACGGCTGCCGCAGGATTCGCTAACGCGAGTAATCCCGAAAGCTATGTGTCAAAGAACTACACCAGAAAGAGCGGCAATACCTACGAGTGCAAGTCTGGCGATAGCGTGCAGAAGACGGCTTCGGATATTGCGAATAAGGTTAAGCCGATGGCCAGGCAGTTTGACTCCGCGTCGGGGTCGGAATACTTGCGCTACGACAAGAGACTTATTGTGGTGTCCAACAATAACGGGAAATGCCAGATTGAGGTGGAGGACCTGCACCGCTACAACAATGGCAGTTTGATTTTCCTGGGGCCTGGGTTCAGTCCGTCCTCGCCGCGTGATTCCTCTGGCGGGTCGTCTGGCTCGGGAAGTAATGGTGGCAGCAGTAGTGGTGGATCGTCGGGATCCGGTGTGAAATAAAAGGAGAGAAAATGGACGTATTTGCAGAGGTCGTGAGTACTCTGGCCTATTTCGCCCTCGCCGGCGTGATGCTGGTGCTGGGGTTTGTGGTTCTTGACCTGCTTACCCCCGGGAAACTACATCGCCTGGTGTTTGTGGATCACCTGCCCAATGCTGGTTTTATCGCGGCGGCGCAGCAGATAGCTACGGGAATTGTGGTGGCCACCGCCGTGCATAGTTCCGCCTCCGAATTGGGCTTAGGCAAGGGGCTTATTGAGGCCGGGGTGTTTGGCCTTCTGGGAATAGCGCTCCAGGCCGCGGCGTTGGTGGCCATGGAATTGGCCATTCCGGGAAGGTTCCGGGACATTGTGGAAGATAAGAAGCTCCGCGCCGGTGCCATTGTGGCTTCTGTGTCGCTGGTGATGGTTGGCGTTGTGAACGCCGCGTGCCTGACGTAGCACGCTTCGGTAGCGGCAACGCCAGGCACGATACATCAGGCACACTGGGGCAGTTACTCTGCCGCGAGGTCCTGCACCGGTGGGCGTCGTGAAGCACCCATGGCGGGAAGCAGGGCGGCGAGCACACCGGCGGTGCCTGCACCTGCGATGATCAGGGCGACCTGCAACCACGGGATGTACAGGTCCAGCTCAAGCTTGTCGGCGGTGTGTTCCAGCGCGTTCAAGCCGGACCAGCTGGCGAAGATCCCCAGCGCGCAGCCACACACGGCGGCGACAACGGCGGTGAGCATGGCCTCCACGACGATGGTGGTGACCAGTTGGCGGCGCTCCAAACCAACCGCCCGCAGCAGTGCGGATTCGCGACGGCGCTCCAGCACCGACAACGCTGTGGTGTTACCGATGCCTACGAAGGCGATGACCAGGGTAATGGCCAGCAGCGCTAGCACCACCATGAGCATGATGTTCAATATCTTGGTGTAGTAGGCGCGTTCCTGGGCGCCGCCGCCGGTGTTGTAGCTGTCATTCAGAGCGTTCAGATCGCTGGTGACCTGCTGAACCTCGTCCGCTGAGAGACCTGGGGTGAGCCGCAGGTACACGGTGTGAGTGACGGTGTTCCGCGCCACCTTGGAAAAGTCATCCTTCGACATCATCACATGATCCGCCTCGCCCTTGTCGCTCACATCTGCTGAAACGACCAGGCTGCCCGCGTCGCCCTGAATGGTGATGGGTGACGAATTCTGAGTGATCGGGGCTACCATGCCCACGCCGGACTGTGGGAACAATGTATCACCCTTGGCATAGAACACTTCGCTGAGCTGTGAGCTATCCGCAGTCTCGGCCTTCACTGAATGTTCCTGACCATCAGAGGTGGTCACTGTCACCTGTGCGGATTGGGATTCAGCGCTGGCCGTGACCTTGGGATTGTTCTTAATCTGCTCAAGCTCCTGCGGCGAGAAGCCAGCCGGGTTGCTCGTGGTCACCATGAGGTCGAAGGGGCGTTCCCGATTGATCTGAGAAACAATGGACTCCTGCACCGAGTGAATGCCCGTGGCCATCAACACCAGCACAGCCACGCCGATCAGCATGGAAATACCTGTCGCTGCTGTGCGCAGCGGGTTCTTCATTGAATTGGCGGCGGCCAACTCCACCGGCAGCGACACTCGCGACAGTGCCCGACCCACCAGCGACACCAGCCTTGGTAGCAACGTCGTGGCGGCCAGTAGCACGCCCATGCCGCATATAAACCCGCCAGCAATAGCCACAGCCATACCGCTCGTCGCGCCGTAAATCAGGCCCGCCGCGCCCAGCAGGGTCAGAGCGGAACCCACGATCGTGCGCCCCAGTGGCAGCTTGTCCGAAGCCACTGCCTCAAGCGGGCGAAGTGCCTCCACCGGATGCACGCGGGTCGCGCGTTTCGACGCCCCGAGAGCACACGCAACCGTCACCACAACGCCCACCACAAAACCAGCGATCAACGCCAGCGGACTGATGGTCAACGCACTCATCATTGACATGAACTGGGCAAAGATCACTGTGGCAACGACACCCAGTAGGCAGCCCACCAGCGCGGCCACCGATGCCGTGATACCGGCTTCGCCCAGAATCAGGCCATGCACCTGCCGCTTATCTGCACCAATGCAGCGCAGCAACGCCAGTTCTTTTGTCCGCTGCGCGACGAGAACCTGGAAGGTATTCGCGATGACGTAGCCCGCCACAATCATCGAAATAGCCACAAACACACCCAGCATGGCGGTCAGCGTCGCGGTATTGCCGGAAAGGTCCGCGATCTGATGCTGCGCCTGCTCGTCGCGAGTGCGCACCGTGATGTCGGGAGTGCCCTGAGTCTGGTCTTTTATCTGTTGTGCGAGCTGATCCGGGGTGGTGTTGCTCGTGCCGTCATGGGCAGTGCTGCGAACCAGAATACTCGTAGCGTATTTCTGGGCTTCAAGACGATCCAGCAGCTCCGGCATCACACTAATCTCGGCGAAACCCATGGACATCATCTGATCTTCTTGAGAGGTAATGCCCGCGACGCGAACGGAGTTCTTATCATCTAAGCGCACCGAATCACCCACAGATACCTGCAAAGAGTCCGCCGCGGACTTGTTCAGCACGGCCTCGTCCGGTGCCTGTGGCCACGTGCCTTCCGCCAGCGTGGCCCAGCGCAAAGGCTCACTCGGCATCGCCTGGATCTGTGCGTTTGCCCTGCGGGAATCGTGCCGTACCTCACCGGATGCGCTGCGCTGCACATCGGCGGCCTGCACGTCGGGACGCTCGCGGATGCGGTCAGCGGTTTTGGCCAGCACTTCATCTGCATTGTCTGGTAATGAGCTGTCATAGCCCACCCAGACATCGGAGTTCTTCATCTGCTCCGTCACACTGTTCGACAGGGCAGTGTTGTAGGTGCCCATAATCAGCAGCGTGGCCACCATAAACGCCACCGATAGCGCCACTGCGGTGGCGGTGGCGATGAGCCTACGCAGATTGTTTCTCAAACTAGATGCTACGAGGAAGTTCATTACTCAACCTCCTGCAATGCAGCCACAACCTGTTCCACAGTGGGGGAGACGAGGGTGGCGGTGATGCGGCCATCGGCAAGCAGAATCGTCTCATCCGCGTAGGTCGCGGCAATGGGATCGTGCGTCACCATAATCACGGTCTGGCCAAACACATCAACGCTGTCGCGCAAAAAGCGCAGCACCTCCGAACTGGATACGGAATCCAAATTCCCCGTCGGCTCGTCAGCGAAAATCACTGTCGGCTGAGCAACAAGCGCGCGGGCAATAGCGACACGTTGTTGCTGTCCGCCCGACATTTCATGCGGCTTATGCGATAAGCGTGACTTAATGCCCAGTCGCTCCACCACATTGTTGAACAATTCTTGATCCACCTGACGCTTGGCTAATTTCATGGGCAGCATAATGTTCTGCTCTGCGGTCAGGGTGGACACCAAATTGAAATGCTGAAAAATAAAACCAACATGTTCACGCCGAAGGCGTGTTAAATCACGATCATTCAGACTTGTGATGTCAATCCCACCAATTTTGATATTGCCCGAATCAATGCTGTCAAGTCCGGCCAAACATTGCATCAGTGTGGATTTGCCCGAACCTGACGGTCCCATGATCGCCAAAAACTTACTCACACCCACACGAATGCTTGCATTGTTGAGCGCTGTCACCTGTGACTCCCCAGCGCCGTATGTCTTCCGTAGGTCCTGCGCGACCACGGCATCCTTGGCCTTAACAACGCGACTCATAACTCCTCCTTGCGTAGAGAACAACAACTGTCTGATAACCATCATCGCTGCTCGGAGGCCTAAAAGAATCACCCGACGGGCGGAACATTGTGACCTAGAATTCATCTTCGCGCCTACGCCCAGGGGATGAGAACCAGCGATGATCGCGAGGGGTTGGATGCGGCCGGGTATGGGAGGGGCGGCAGCTGAAGCGACGTCGAAAAACGACTGTTGGAACGTGTGGGGACGGGCAGTCTGGTGTGAGAAACCACACGAAAAGACACATGTCGCAGTACAGGAACACCTCAAGGCCACACGAACCCACACAAAGCAACAGCTGGCCATACCCGAACGTGCAAAAATCTGTAAACTGGCGGTAGATAAGCAGGCACTTTCCAGACAAAAACAGACACAAACCCTAGCCCTAAGGAAACAACGTGGCTGTGCGCATCGATAAGCTTGGCGATAAAGCGAACGAGCTCATAAACAGGCTCATCGCCGATGGAGAAGCGCTGCCTTTTTTCAAAGACACCTGCGTCCACATCATCGACGACACCCCCTACACAGCAGCAGACCTACGAGAATTCATTTCACTCATCAGCTACAAAGACGTACAAAATGGCGACACCTACCCGCGCAGCGAAGAACTCGCCATCAAATACGCATACCTGCTGGAAAAATCCAGCGCCCGACTCGGGCCTGACCTCGTGGCAATCCAGGCAATCCACAACGTTGCGCAGGCCGCACATGTGCTTTTCGACGACCCGATCATCGACCGCCGCGTCGCCGCCGCCATCAGCATGCTCATCAGCGTGCTTTACACCGAAGAACAGCTCTGCAAAGACATCGAGCGCTTCGCCCTGAAACAGTATCGTGGGGGAAGCGATTTGCAGTAGGTGGTGGGGAAGCTGGGGCGGGTTGCCTGGCTTGGACGCAACCCGCGATGCGTAGTGCTCGCGTTCGTCGTAGCATTCCTGCCGATCTTTCTTCTGCGGGGGTATTGAATGATGTTTAGGTAAGATAGGTCCACCGCTGAGCTCGGAAAAGGGGTGTTTTTGAGCCTAGCGATGGACCTATCTTGCAGGGGGCCGCTCATGATGCTGTAAAAGACCGGGAAAGATGGCAGTTTGGTAGATCATGGTACCGCTTAGAGTCTTGAACGGCGTTAGTGCAAACGATTGCATAGAAGTTTGCTTATCTCCAAGCCGGAAAATGAGGTGTTTTCGAGCTTGGGCGTAAGCAGATTTTACAGCTGGATCATAATTGCACTGCTTCATCGCAACCAGGGAAAACTGACTTTTTGATAAACCGCAAAACAAGCCCCTTCAAGCCTCTTGTCAGATAGGTCTATCCGCGGGTACAACAACACCCTTTTTTGAGCTCAGCGGTGGACTTATCTTGCCTGAACATTGCTCAGCTCCGCAAAGCCTCAGCTTTTGTACACCCTGCTGAGGATGCGGTGGAAGATGGTGAGTGATTCCGGGTCGGTGGGGATGTCGATGGGATCGCGGCCGTCGGAACCCTGCCCGGTGCGGGGGAGGTGGATGGTGTCTGGTGTGGTGATTTTGCTTTGACCGCCGAGTGTCAGAACTGTCACTCGATTGTCACGGGCGAGGGTGCTGAGCTGGTGTCCAGGCTGGTAGAGCCACTCATGCCCGGCGTGGTGCCTGTCGGCAATGAGGAACACATGGTTGGCCATGGCCACGCCAGAGGAGATTGTTTCCGGTGGGCAGGTGTAGGGGAGGTTCATGACCACGGTCGGCCATCGGTGTTGCACGCGCCGTACTGCCGATTCGAGAACTTCTGGAGGGATGAGCCCTGGGCCTTCTTTCCAGCAGGCGAGAAGCGGCATCGCCCCCTCTTGGTCGACAAAAAGTTCTATTTCGCTGCGGTCAAGGGATTCCTTGGGGTGGTCGGAAAGTCCGACGAGGTCGCCGCCGTTCCCGGCGCGCAGTGGCCCGCGGAGGGGCTGGTTGAGGCCGTCGGCATCTATGGCCACGACGGGTACTTCGGCCTCGGCATTAATAACCAATGAAATAAGGGCGGCTGCTGGGCTGGTGAGTAGTCGGTCATCCATGGATGCCACGGCGACTATTGTCGCGTTATCTGTCGCATGCGGTGGGGTTCGCTGGGCGTGCGCAAAGCGGTTATTCCATTGCAATGTGCGAAGGATAGAGGGTTTGCGTAAAGGCACTAGGTCTCAGTCCTTATATAAATTCTTTACCGTTTAGAAATGGTAGCAAGCGTGCGACACTCGGTGGCTGCTATGTTAGAAAATTGTACCGTGTGCCAAACTGTTTGGTTTATTGGAGGAATTCATGGTTTCAGGGCCTGAGCAATCCCATAATCTGCCGCCGTGGCTGCAGGTTCAAAGGCCGCAATCTGAGCCACATGATGTTCATAAGTCTGCGGCGCAGCCTGCCGAGAAGCAAGCGCCGCGCCCTACCTGAAATTCGGCGGACTGGAGGTGGAAAAAGGCGGAAGGTTGAACCCGAAAATACTCAGGCGTCTGACACCCTGACTCCGCGTATCGACGCCTCAATGCCGAAGCCTTCCGCAACCACCCAGCGTGCGCACACGAACACCACACGGGAGGAGCGAACCGGCCGTGTTACTGCGGCTGCACACGCCGCTGTCTCGACGTCCTCGTTGGAACCCGTGGCATCGGGCGCGCACGCAGTGCGAAGCAGCTCTGAGACGAAGAACAATCGCACCGTGCGAGGTGATGAGGCACCGACAAGCATGGCATCAACAAGTGAGGCGACGGAAAACTCCGCAGATAAACCTGATCAGGCGCCGAGGGCGCGGTCGCAGCGCGCTCAGCCGAAGAAGCCCGCGCATGATGACGAACGGTCACGAGGTGCGCATGCCAAGGCGGAGCCGGCTGAGACTACGTCGCAACAGTCTAAGTCGCAACAGCCTGAGCCTGTGCAGCAGGCACCAGCGCAAGCCACACCAGCACCGGCGGAAAGTGCTCCTAAGCAGCAGGCCCAACCCAAGCAGGTCCCCCCGCTGCCGCAACAACCCTTGCCAGCGCAGTCAGAGCAGCAGCCGCAAACCCAACAGCCTCAGCAGGCTCAGGCGCAGCCGCAACCCCCGCAGGCCGCGCCGCAGCAGGCTCCGGGGCAGTGGCCGCCGTCTCAAGCGCCGCAAGATATGCCCTCGGGTCAGTATTTGGCACCGCCTGCCGCGCTGGATCAGACGATTTTGGTGAATCCGGTGAAGGCCGCGCCGAAGACGGGGTGGCGGAAGTTTGTGCACACGTTGACGGCCGGGCATGTCAATCTTGGTGATTCGGAGAAGGTGGCGCGGCATCAGAATTTGGTGGATTTAGCGCGGTCGCCGTTGAAGGGTGATTATCGTATTGCTGTGTTGTCGCTGAAGGGCGGCGTAGGTAAAACAACAACGTCGGTGATGCTTGGTGGCATTTTCGCGAGTTTGCGGGGCGATCGCGTTATTGCTATTGACGCGAACCCTGATTTGGGGACGTTAGCGCAGCGTGCGGCCCTTCCGGGGTCGCCAACTATTCGTGATTTGCTGAATGCTGAAGATGTGTCCCGGTATTCCAATATCAGAATGTATACCACGCAGGCTGAAAGCCGCCTGGAGGTTATTGGTTCTGACCGCGATCCGGAGGTGTCGGAGGCGTTTAGTGAGGAGGATTATCGCCACGCGATTGATATTCTCCAGCATCATTACAATGTGATTCTCACCGATTGTGGTACTGGGCTGATGCATTCGGCGATGGCCGGTGTGCTGGACTTGGCGAATACGCTGATTTTGGTGACGTCGCCAGCCCTGGACGGTGCGCAATCAGCCTCAGCGACGCTGGATTGGTTGAATCACCACGGTTATGGCCAGTTGGTGTCCAATGCGATTGTGGTGGTGTCGTCGGCGCATCCGGGTAACGCCACCATTGATGTTGATCAACTGATGGAGCATTTTAAAGCGCGGACACGCGCGGTGCAGCTCATTCCGTATGACCGGCATTTGTCGGAAGGCGCGATTATTGATCTTGAGCGCCTTGATCGCAAAACCTACATGGCATACCTGGAATTGGCGGGTCTGGTGGCACAGGACTTTTCTAATTGGCATCGGCACGCCGAATAGCGGCCTGCGCACAGCTTTGGGACTAGTGAAACAGAAGAAATAGAGCAAGAGAATAGTGGCAAAACGTTCATACGCTACGGTTGGGTTTGTAGCGTTAATAGTGGGGCTGTCGATGTGGGCGGCCGGGTGCGCGGACAGGTTGGAGCCATCCCACCCAAAGACGTACCTGGAAATCGATCAGGTGAAGGAGTGGTCGGAAAGTCACGCGTCCCCGTACAGCATTCCCGAACGCTCCATGCGTGCCTACGCGTACGCGGCGAGCAAAATGTCCCAGGAAGGCTGCACTCTTGGGTGGCCGACGCTTGCGGCGCTGGGATCGGTGTTCAGTAACCACGGATTCACCCACGGCTCTGAAATTGGGGAGAATGGTGTGTCTACGGTCCCGCTTCGCGACCTTGACCTGGTGAAACTCAACCCCGTCGCAGACACCGACCAAGGCCGCATCGATGGCAATCCCGAACATGACATCCCCGTCGGCCCCTTCCAGATCATGCCCAGCCGCTGGGAACAGTTCGAAAAAGCCGTCGAACCCGGCACCACCGCCAACCCTGACAGCATCGACGACTCCGCGCTCACCGTTGCCCACCAACTGTGCCTCGGTGGTGACCTCAACAGTTCCGAAGGCTGGGACACCGCCATCAAAAACATTGATGCCGACCCCGAATTCGTGAAAAAAGTACACGCCAAAGCAAAGGAATACTCACGGTGACGCCCGCTTATCGACGCCCGTGGCTGGTCACCGGGGCCACCACACTCTTACTGCTGGCCACCCTCACCGGCTGCAAAGAAGCCGGCTGGGCCAAAGACGAAGAACTCAACCAGATGAAACCCCCAGCCGGGCAACTCCCGCCCCTACCCACCTCATACTTTCCCCCGCCGCCGACCTCGTCCAGCACGCCGCCGCCCGCCCCACCGCCAGCGCCTGTGACATCTCAGGCGCCTGTGACAGTGACACAAACTGTTCCAGCACCAGCGCCTGCGCCACAGCAGCCAGCACGCCAGCCGCCGGTGATCACCATCCCACTGCCTGGGCAATTCTTTAACCAATAGATAAGCAGGTAGCACGATAACCATGGCCAGACATGAAAAAGCCACCCGCGACAAGCAAGATGCCGAAAAACGGCGGTCCTCGCGCGCATCCAACCGGCGCGACCATCGCGCAGCCCTGCAAGCCAACAAACTCCGCATGGGCCTAGCGACCAAAGCAATGTGCTTTGGCATGGAGGAGCCCGTGGTCACCCCCAAGCACATGCGCATCTTGGTGATTTCCCTCATCATCGCCTGCGTGGTGCTCGTTGCAACCATCGGCGCGGCAAAGATTATTCAAATGCTGTGAGGTGGGGATGTTTGCGGGCTTGAACGCTGTTAATGTCAGGTAGGTCCATTGCTGGGTACGAAAAAGGGGTGTTGTCGTGCTTGGGGATGGACCTACCTGACAACTTTGCGCCGTTTTATGCCCCCTGCAAAATCTGCTTACGCTCAAGCTCAAAAATGCCCCATTTTCCGGCTTGAAGATAAGCATACTTCTATGCAAACTATTGCACTAACAGTGTTCAAGACCTGGCAATGGACCTACCTTGCATAAAACCAGCACAACCTCCTAAAAACTAGATCGTCGCCCAGTAGTAGGTGAGCACACCCTGGGCGACCAGGATGGACGGGATGGCGAAGATGCTCACAAAGGTGTCAATACCGGAGATGATTTTGGCGGATCGCGCTTCTTGCACATCGTGGGGTTTGTAGCCGATCAGTGAAAGCAGGATCAACCCGATCAGCAGCAGCGTAATGCCGAAGTAGAGCCAGGGCTGCCAGGCGTCCGCTCCGAGCTGGGTCCACCATGGGATGTGGGGGACGGAGATATCGTTGCGGTGGGCTATCCAGCCGGGGAGTGCGCCGGCGCACACGGCTACGCCAAGGCTGCCGCTGAGGATGAGTGGCGCGATGAGTCGGGCATCGCTGAATCCGTTGCTTCGGAGCATGAGAATGAGGGAGAGCACGAAGGCGCAGATCCCTTGCTGCCAGTATGGGCTGCTCGCAAGGGTGAGAATGATCAGTAACCCAAGTGCAGTGCTGAACCAGACCAGGGCGTCGCAAAGCGCGGCGGAGCGGAGGGTGCGGGTGCGGATTTGTTCGCGGTCAATGGCATCCCCGGAATCGCTTTGCCGGAGCAGGGTGGCAAGCCCGGAGGAGCTGACGGCAATGGTGGGGGTGATCAGCAGTAGGGCGATGGGTGCCCAGGAGGACCAAGCGGCGAGTGCTAGGGTGCTAACCCCGAAGTAGTCGCAGGTGCAGACGATGCCGCCAACAAGCGCAATGCCGCCAAGGGCGAGGGAGCCTGCGAGGCCGTTACGTTCCCTGCTTTTCCCGGCGATGATGGCGACGGGGATGCTGGTGAGGCAGATGATCGCTATAAGGGCGCTAAGTTCAATACCTGCGGGAAAATGCCGCAGAAACGGGCTTGCACAAACAAAAGAAACCAGCGGTAGGGAAATAGATAACCATCGCGTGGGGGATTTTGGTTGCCATAGTGCAACGCCCACCGCAGCGATTGTCAGTACAACAGCGAATGCCGCCATAAGCCAATGGTCGTTAGTCCAGGCGTCAATGTGTTCGGGGGCGCTGAAGATTTTCAATACCGCTGGGATAAACAGTACTAGTGCGAGCACACCGGCTGTAATGAGCAGGCCGCCACTGCGTACGCTGTCAGACCAGCGCCATTGATTGTCGGAGATGGTGCGGCGCACTTCGGACATGACATCGTCGACGAAGGGGGAGTGCGCGGCATCGGCACGCTGGGTCAGAAACAGCCGGTGACCATCGACAATGTCGTAGCTTTCCAGCGTCGCCTCAGAATTGAGTATTCCGGTAGTGGGGGAGGACAGTACCCACGTGCGAGCGTCCACAACGTTGTCCTGGGGGTTGGCATCGTGGGCATCAGTAGCTGTGAGTAAGCCCGTGACGTCGTCAATGATGTCCACAATAGGGCGCTGTGCTGGTAGGCTCACGTCCAATTGGCGGTCTTGCCAGAATACGCTGAGACGAATAAACACTCCTGCCATAATAGTGATATTAAGTTTTACACACGATAAGAGGCGTTGCGTAGGCAGTTTGAAGGGGACTGATGAGTACTCGTTTAATTCACCGTCCGGCTCGTTTGCATCGGCAAATTACGCCCGAAAAGCCTGTTGAACTGGCATCGGTACCCACCATCCGCGCGGGCGGGGGCGGCGGGGGTGGCGCGTTGAAGGCAGTGCTCCCTGTGGTGGCGGGCATGGGCATGGTTCTCATGATGTTTTCCTCAGGAAATCCCATCCGCATGGCCGTCGGCGTGGCCATGCTGGTGGTGGTGCTCATCACGGCGGGCGGTGCATTGCTGCGAGCCAAGACCGGTCCCCGCAAACAAGCGGAAGACTCCCGCGAACGTTTCCTGGAACACCTGGAGGAACAGGAAGACACCATCCGCGACCTTGCCGAAGAGCAGCGCGAACAGTCGGCGTTGCGTAACCCCGCGCCGGGCGCATTGTCGGATGTGATTCGCCAGCCGCACCGCCTATGGGAGCGCCGCCCGTCTGACGAGGATTTCCTGGTGGTGCGTTTGGGGGTGGGCACGGGTGATTTGGCGTGCGGGGTGACGGTTCGCCCGGCTGGCGACCCGATGTTGGTACCCGAACCGATCTCCCAAGCACATCTTGACCGCATGCTGAAACGCTGCAGCACTATCGACGACCTGCCCATCGCCGTCCCCCTTCACGGCACCGTGTCGTTGATCGGCCCGCACGACGTCACCGCCAACGCCATCCGCGCCCTGTTGCTGCAGGTGGCGGTGCTGCACGCCCCTGATGACCTGCGCCTGCACCTGGCGCTGCCGCTGTCCGGCGGCGAGGACACCGGACGCTGGGCGCTGTGGCTCCCGCACATTCTGGACGACCACCGTTTCGACGGCCCGATCGGCCTGCGCGGCGCCTCCACCGACGAGGATTCCGCCGAGGCGCTGATCTCCGAATTGGATGAGCGCCGCGAAGAAATGACCGCCAAAGGCAAAACCCGCATGATCCAGGTGGAGCGACCGCACCTGATTGTGGTGGTGGATATGGAATCCGACCATGGGCGTTTTGTGATGAGCAAACTCGCCGAGGTGGAGGACCTGGAAAAAGCCCGCATCACCATCATCTCCACCGCCACGATGCAGCGCATGGAACCCTCCCACGTTGATGTGCGCGTGAGCTTTGGCCAGGGGAAGAAGCAGCGGCGCAAGGCGGCGTCGAAAAGCACAGATGATAAGCGCACGCTTGACGACGTCGCGCTCGCCTTCAGCGTTCAACTCCTCGACCGCGGTGTGGTGGGGGAGCCGGAGGAAGGTGCCAAGGGTTTCCCGCAGCGCTTGCTGTACGGCGGCTACAAAGGCACCGCCGATGTGGTGAACCCGAGGCTGGCGGAGGCGACCGCCCGCGAACTGTCGCCGTTGCGCCTAGTGGAAGACGCCATTCCCGACGCGCCCCTAGAGAAAACCATCACCCTGGACCGCCTGCTGGGCATTGCGGACTTTAACACCTACGACATTGACGCCCTGTGGGCACCGCGTTCCGTCGAGGACTTCCTCAACGTGCCCTACGGTGTGGACTCCACGGGTGGGCCCGTGAGCCTGGACATCAAAGAATCCGCACTCAACGGCATGGGACCGCACGGCCTGTGTGTTGGTGCGACCGGTTCCGGTAAATCCGAAGTGCTGCGCACCATCGTGTTGGGCCAGGCCATCTGCCACCACCCGGACATGCTGTCCCTCGTGTTGGTGGACTACAAGGGTGGCGCGACTTTCGCGGGCTTGGAAGCCCTGCCGCACACCGCCGCCATCGTGGACAACCTGGAAGACGGCGCTGGGCTGGTGGACCGCCTGCACGACTCCATCCTCGGCGAAATCCAGCGCAGACAGCGTGTCCTCCAGGCAGCAGGAAACCTGCCTAATGTGGGCGAATACAACAAACTTCGCAACAAAGGCGAAGTCACAGACCCGCTGCCGCACCTCTTTGTGGTGATCGACGAGTTCGGCGAGCTCCTAGCGGCCAAGCCTGAATTCATTGACCTTTTTGTGCAGATCGGGCGCATCGGCCGTTCCATTGGTGTGCACCTGATGCTGGCCTCACAGCGCCTCGAAGAAGGCCGCCTGCGTGGTCTGGAATCCTACCTGTCTTATCGACTGGGTCTGCGCACCTTCTCCGCGCAGGAATCCCGCGCCGCCATCGGATCGCCCGATGCCCACGAACTGCCGCCCATTCCCGGCTCCGGTCTGCTGAAAGTGGACCCAGACATTTTCGAACGCTTCAAAGCCGCCTACGTGTCCGGCCCGTATGTGGCCACGGCCCGCGAAGCAGACCGCTCGCTCCCGCCTGTGGCCATGCCACTGGAACTACTCAACACCACGGAGCACTGGTTGCAGCAGCGGGAAGAGCAATACCGCCTGGAGCGGGAAATGCAGGCCGCCATGGCGGGCCGCAACAACGACGAGCGCATCACCCTGGAAGTGGTGGTGGATCGCCTGCGCACAGCCGCTGAAAAAACCCGCCAAATCTGGTTGCCGCCGCTCCCAGAGCGCTTGGGCCTAGAGCAAGTGTTGGGGAGGGCGCACCTCACCTCCGACAAGGGACTCCAAGTAGAGCGCGAAGCCTACCTGGAATTCCCCCTGGGCATAAAAGACAAGCCCATGGAACAGTGGCAGGGCCCCATGACCATCAACCTCGCCGGATCCGGCGGCAACATGGCCATCCTCGGCTCGCCACAGTCCGGAAAGTCCACCGTGCTGCGCACCCTGATCACCTCTGCGGCGCTGACGCACACCCCGGAAGAGGTCAACTTTTTCATTGTGGACATGTCCGGCTCCGGGCTCAGCTACCTGGAAAAACTGCCGCACGTTGGTGGTGTGGCATCCCGGCTTGAAGAAGAAAAACTGAGTCGGCTCATCGCTGAAATGAAGAACTGGCTGCATCAGCGCGAGGAACTGTTCAGCCAATACAAAATTGATGGTGCCGAACAGATGCGGGAAATGCACCGCAACGGCCGCATCCCTGAATTGGTGGCGTCCGATATCTTCCTGGTTGTTGATGGTTGGTCAAGCTTCCGGCAAGACTTTGACATGCTCGCCGAGATTGTGCAGACCATTGCACAACGCGGCCTGGGCTTTGGCATCCATGTGATCTTCGTGTCCGGGCGGTGGGCTGACTTCCGCCTGCAGCTACAGGCCGTGATCGGCACCAAGGTAGAGATGCACTTGAACGACCCCATCGACTCGATCATCGGCCGCCGCGCCATGATCGGGATGAAGGGCGCTCCGGTTGGCCGGGCACTCAGCATGGACGAACTCTATTCACAAATATGCTTACCGACGTTCGACCAACCCGACGTTATCCGCGACAACACGATAGAAGGGGTCGTCGCAGCCATTGCCGACGCCTGGCAAGGTGGCGGTGCGCCAGCAGTGCGGATGCTGCCAGAACTGGTCACCTACGAACAAATGCGCACCGATTACGACAGCGCCCCTGCAGCAATTGTTGGCATTGCCGAGGCGGACCTGGGACCCGTGCAATTCGACCTGGATGGTGGGCAACGCCACATCATCGTGGTGGGGGATTCCCAAACCGGCAAGACATCCACACTGCGGGCGTTGATCTCCGAAGCCTTGATTGGCAAAAAAGCTAACGAAGTGATGTTCGGCATGTTCGATATGCGCCGCAACCTCCTGGGATTCGTGCCCCCAGACTTCCTGGGTGACTACGCGGGTACCGCCAGCGCGGCCAAAACACTCGTTGAAGGCATCCGGCTTGAGCTGGAGCGACGCCTGCCGCCCTCCGACGTGACTGTGGAACAGCTCCGCAACC
>ERZ772956.1173-NODE-1173-length-18238-cov-3.757026_pt1 | contig 18238 bp, 16 predicted proteins | sample MGYA00580683_ERZ772956 | MGnify/ENA primary metagenome ERZ772956 (study PRJEB29015, sample SAMEA2738077) | human oral metagenome | biome: human oral; feature: human-associated habitat; material: saliva | place: China | collected 2212 ... | reverse complement strand
TAGAGCAGAAGACTCATAATCTTTTGGTCGCTGGTTCAAGTCCAGCTATGCCCACCACAAGTAAATAAACTATATAGTAACATATATATAGGTTCGTTGTTCTTCAGGCAACGGACCTTTTTTTGTTTGTTGCTATGAGTATTGCAGAATAAAGGTTGTTGGGGACTTTGATAAGATTACTTTTTTTGTTTTTTTATCTTAAAAAGAGTAGAAGGAGACTATTGTTTTTTTAACTTATTAATTTTGATAAAAGATGAAAAAATTCGCGGTCATTTTTTCTATTATTCAGTATATTATTGCTGTTTTGGTCCTTATTGGAGGGGGTATAGATATTTAGAGTTATTCCTAGCAATCATGATTATGAATCTAATAAATTTTCTAATTTTATATTATTTTTATTAGAAAAAAGTAAAACTCTAGCTGATGTTTTTCGGAATTATGGATGATCGAGGTGAATTTTGGTATTCGATGATAGGTGTTTCAAAGTTTTTATAAAAATAGATAAGTAACTTATCTATCTTTAGGGTATAATTTATTCTAGGAGAGAGGTTCATTTTGTCTTGCAAGCAGGGGGTCATAGGTTCGAGTCCTATAATCTTCTATCATTCTGTTAATTAAGCCGAGCAGCTCTGTTCCTTTAACTCAGCACTGAAATACATTCAATGTGATGAGTGTGGGGGAACATGTCAACCGCTTGAATCTTCTGAAACTTAAAGTCTTCTTCAACTAGGAGTTCTATATCTCTAGCCATCGTGATTGGATTGCATGAGATGTAGAGGAGCTTGAAATCATATTCTTTTTTGAGATTAGAAAGGTATTTGATAACATTCGGATGAAGTCATTCGCGAGGTGGATCGATGACAACGAGTCAGATATTCTGAATTTTTTCTTTTAGTTCTGGGAAGTTAATCAGCATTTTTTCAGCTGGTGATGCGACGAAATAGCATTTATCCTCAACTCCATTGATTTTTGCGTTATATCTAGCATCGATGATTGCTTTTTCTACGATTTCTACTCAGATAAGTTCTTCTCAAAGTCCTTGTTTTAGCAGAGAAAGTCCGATGCTTCCTGCACCGCAGTAGAGGTCTAGGATATTTCCTTCAATATGTCCAGTCATTTTTATCGCAGTTGAGAAGAGTTTTTGGGCTCCGAGAGTGTTTGTTTGGAAAAAGGAAGAAGGTGAAACTCTGAAGTTTACGAGGCATTCTTCTTGGGTATGTTGGAGCTGTGTAAAATCGAGTTTTTCATAAATATATCCGTCTCCTCGGAATGTTTTCATTTCAACTCCTGGTGCGTTTACAATGTCTGCCAGTCCGTTATTATAGCTGATTACCATAGTGGTAACCTGCTGTTTGAGGAGGGGATCGTTTTTTATGGTTTCGAGGAACTGTTCTCGGTGATGAGATTGTTCTTGATCCTTAAGGTTTTCGTCAGAGACTGATAGATTTACTAGGAGTTGACCTGTATTTATCCCCTCTCTAATTACGAGATGGCGAAAGAATCCTTGGTGATTTTTCTGATCGTAGACTGGTAGGTTTGATCATAGGCAGAGGCTTTTCATATGTTCAAAAATCTGATTCGCCTTTGTGCTAATCAATCCGCAGTGATCAACATCCACGATTTTGCTGAATTCACCTTGCTTATGAAAACCAAGGTTAAATTCAGAATTAATTTCATATTTTGTGTGTCCAGTTTTGACAAGCTCTTCTTCGCTTTGACCAGATTTTTTTGCTTTTCTAAACTCTTCATTTAATTGTTTATAAACTCCAAAGCTGAACTCAATTTTGTTTCTATACCCTTCTTGGAGTGGTGATCAGATAATAGGCAAAAATCAGATTTCTTGTTTTTTTGAAAGTTTTGAAAATGCGTCTTCAACGATGCTCTCTTTGAGCTTTAGTTGAGCTTCGTAGTTCATGACTTGCCATTTACATCCTCAGCATCAGATCTTATGCGCTGCTTGTTCTACTGTATTTTCCTGAAATGGAGAAAAAAAATGAGTACAAATTGGCTTCCCATTGAGTAATGAAGTATCATATTTTTTGATGGCGAGTAGATGACCTTCGATATAATCTTTTTTTGATTTGATAACACGGATATCTACAATACTTCCTGGTAAAGCGCCCCCTTTTACGAGGACTTTTTTCCCATCTGGGAGTGATCAGATTCCGATTCCTCCGTATCCGATTTTATAGATAGAGATCCCTTTCAGGATTTTTTGCATTTTATGGAAAAAAGAAAGATAAATCTGATGATTATTGTAGAGATTTGGTTGTTCTTTGCAATTGAAAAGAAAAAAAGATGAAAAAAATTTGCTTTATTTGATTTTCTGGATATACTTAATGTGTTAATCTGCTTTTATTCTTTATAGTAAACAGAAAATGAAACAAAAAATTGCAGCTTTTATGATGGGGCTTGGGCTTCTAGTAGGAAGTTTCGGTCTTGCATCTGCAGCAGGATCTAGTTCGTCTACGAGTAGTACACCACCAATGGGATTCGGTCTAAATGAAAGTTATTCTGATGGAATTAGTGGTGTTGCTAATACTGGTAAGAAGTGAGAAGATGGACTAATTAAAGTGATAAAGAGAGCTATCAACTGGGTGCTCGGAATTCTTGGATTGATCACTTTTGTACTTCTTCTTTGGGGAGGATTTCAGATGGTGACTGCTGCCGGAGATGACAAGAAATTTGGAGCTGGACAGACTATCCTTAAACAGGCTGGTATTGGACTTTTGTTTATTGCAGGTTCGTGGCTAATGGTAAGTCTGATCTTCTGGGTAATCTGAATCGTTACGAGCTGAGTTTAAAGATAGAAAGAACTCACTTCATAAAATGAAGTGAGTTTTTTTGTTTGATGAACAAGTTAAAAAATTCTTGTAAAACAAAAACGAATATCTATACTCTAGAAGATAATTTTTATATCGTTTTGAAGTAGTATGGTAAAGATCTGATTTCAAAAATTGAAAAAAAATCTGACTTTAAAATCTTTTTTTCTTGTGTTTATTTTTAGCTTTTGAGTGCTTTGAATTTGACTTTTGGCAGGGAATGCCTTTGGGTGGTTTTCTACGAGTCCTCAGCTAGAAAAAACACTTGCTGGAGAAAAGGTGCCATTTGATAAGACGCATCAGTTTAATATTGAGAGATTTGATAGAGAGGTTGCGGTTAATCAGATGAATGAAGCTCAGATGAAGATTATCTGGAAAAGAGCTCCGCTTTTTAAGCCTTTTATTGATAAAAAGTTAGAAGCGGCTGGTCTTCCAAAGGATTTGTATTATTTAGCATTGGCAGAGTCTGCATTAAGAGAAACTGCTGTGAGTTCTGCAAATGCGGCTGGTATTTGGCAATTTATCCCTTCAACAGCTAAGGGATATGGATTGAGGGTTGATGATCTTATAGATGAGAGATTTCATCTGGAGAAATCAACAAATGCAGCTATTGAATATCTCAAAAAATCTTATGAGAAGTTTTGAAATTGGGGATTAGCTATGGCTGCTTATAATAGAGGTTCTAATGGTATCTCTAGTGATATGGCATATCAATATCAAAATAACTATTATGATTTGTATTTGAATAATGAAACTTATAGGTATGTCTTTAGGATTCTTGCAATGAAGGAGATTTTTGAGAATCTAAATCAGTATTTTGATATTTCTAAGTGGGGAAGTCAGTATCAGCTTCCTGAAACTCAGAAGATTACTCTAGGAAAGACTGATAATCTTGCGGCATGGGCTACTGCTAATGGATATACGTATCTTGAGGTAAGGAATTTGAATCCATGGATCAGGGCAAATAAGTTGCCTGAGGGATCTTGGACTATTGAGGTGTATAAGAGATAGTTTTTAGCTATATAGAGTTAAAAAAAGGGGAGAAAAATCAGATTTTCTTCCTTTTTGTTTACATAAAAATTAAGAAAAAGCTCTCTAATATAGAGAGCTTTTGGGGGTCTTCAGAGTTTATCATAGAAATTGATAAGCTTCTTGATTTCTTTGAAGTCTTCGGTGTCTACAATATGGCAGAGGTCTGCCTCCATTGCGATGAGGTGTTCCTTGTGTTCTTTGAGGTAGCGTCGGTTTTTGAAGAAACTTCTTAACTCTAAGATTGTTGATGCAACCACGAATATAAGGATTATTAGAAAAAATACTAGCTTATTGCCTGTGCTTAGTATCCCTAATGTAGTACATATTATGATTATAATAAAAGCAACTACACTGCTGGAGTAGCTAATTCTTAGTTCGTTCAAAGATGTAAGAATGTCTTTGTGTTTTTCTCTGAAGATTTCTTGAGTTGTTTTTGTGTTCATAATGGTGGTTTTTTTTGTTTATTGCGAGGATGAATAGTAGCCTTTTTAGACAAGAAGTCAAGAGATAACTTTAATTCTAGTTTTTCCTAGGAGAAGTTTTGTGTTAGAAATTTTTTTTCCAATCTTCTAAAATTCTATTGAGATAAACGATATTATGGAGTCAGATAAGGGTTCCTCATAGCGTTTCCTGCTCTCTGATGAGATGGCAAAGATAAGCTTTTGAGAAGTTTCTGCAGGTATAACAGTCACAACCTTCGGTTAAAGGAGAAAAGTCTGTTCTAAATTCAGAATTTGTAATTTTTATGTTTCCTTGGTCTGAAAAAGCTATTCCGTGTCTTCAGAGTCTTGTTGCCGCTACGCAGTCAAACATATCTACTCCATGCTCAATGGCAAATCTCAAATCTTCAGGAGTTCCCACTCACATAAGGTACCTTGGTTTATTATTTGGTAGGAGAGGAGTTGTGTGAGCTACAACTTGTTCGATGAGTTCTCTACTTTCTCAGACACTTACTCCTCAGATGGCGATCCCGTCTCGAGCAAATTGGCTAAGGTACTGTGCGGATTCGGTTCTCAAGTCAAGGTAGCTCCCTCACTGTACGATTGGAAAGAGTACTCCTCTTGAGCTTTCATATTTCGGTTGGAAGTGGTCAAAGGCTCTTTTGGCCCAGCGATGTGTCATTGCGATATGTTTTTGGATCGTTTTTTTGTCGGCTCAGGCTGGAGAACAGACATCTAATACCATCATAATGTCTGAACCGAGTTCGCACTGAGTATCTACGACATTTTCTGGGGTAAACATATGTTTGCTTCCATCATATGGAGAGCGGAATTTTACACCCTCTTCTGTGAGCTTTATCCCGACTTTATGAGTATGTTTTTTATCGTTAAATTTTTGGTTTGCTAATCAAAGAGAAAAAACCTGGAATCCTCCACTATCAGTCAAAATGAGTCAGTTTTTTCGATTTTCAAAAGTATGAAGTCCTCATGCTTGCTGAACGATCTTGCTTCCGGGTCTCAGATAGAGATGAAAGGTGTTTGCGAGAATAAGGTTGATGGGCTCTATTTTATCTCAGATGTACTTTTGGTCTTGGAGGAGATCTAGGATCATACCTTTGATCGTAGCTTTAGTTCCAACGGGCATAAAAATTGGGGTTTTTACCTTGATACCGTTGAGTGTTATTTCTCAGGTTCTGGCATTCCCTTTTTGTTTCAGTATTTTGAAGTCGAGTTTTCACATTTAGTATTTTCTATGATTAAAAGTTTAGTTTATATTATGATTTTTCTTTTGAAAAGCAAGGTTTTGGCTAATGAGTATCCTCTTAAATTCAGATTTTTTTAGTTGATGATTTGTATTTTAGTGATTTAGAAATGCATTAGAGAATGGTTGGAGAATTTCTCTTGACATTTTGGAGGAATTCTTTATTCTTTGCTTTTGTCTTTTATTTTTACTTTTAGAGATAGAAATGAACAAATTGTCAATTGTTGCTGCTCTTTCTGTAGGTCTTTTGACTCTTGGGGGAGTATATGCAGAAAATCAAACTGGAGCTGTTGCTTCAAACACTACAGGTGCAAACACTACAGGTGTTGTTGCCCCATTGACCAGGGATAAAGCTCCATTGACTGGAGATAAAGCTCCATTGACTGGAGATAAAGCTCCATTGACTGGGGATAAAACTCCATTGACTGGGGATAAAGCTCCACTAACTGGAGATAAGGCTCCAAAGAATGAAGATGATGGAGTAGCTATTGGTGGACATAAGATTTTTATGTCACAACCAGTAGGTTCTCTTAGACCTCTTTATCATGTAGGAAAGGATTTGCCTGTTTCATTCCGTGTTATGAAGAAGGAAACTCTTTTCTCTGGAACAACTACTGCTTATGGTTCTATTGAGAGTTTCTCTGGAAGCTTCAAGGTAAGTCTTGAGATGAGTAATAATCTTGTTGAACCTAAGACATGGAAGGCTCTTGATCCTAAGGATTATCATTTGACTGGAATCGTTCCTATGTACTCTGGAACAAGCTATCAGCTTTCAGGACTTAGAGTAAAGGAACCAGGTTTCTATAGAATTACTATCCAACAAGAAGATGGAGAAAAACTAAGTGGAACACAAGAAATCAAAGTTTTCACTTATCAATCAGAATATGCATTTACTGGTGATGAGCTCGCTAAGGTAAAGGCTGTAAGTCAGATTTGGGATAATTTGGTTGATACTTTGAAAAAACAATCTCCAAAACTTTCTGGAGATCAGAACTGGATTAAAGCTTCAGATGAGGTAAAATCTAATATTAATGCTATCCTTGCATATGAGGCAGATGAGAAAGTTGCAACTAAGGAAAATAGACCTCACTATTATTCAGCTCCAACTGATTGGAGATCATTCTCTTACTTGATCGGAGCTTGGATGGCTGATACTATTCAACTTAGAAAATAGTTTGAAAAAGCTGAAGAAGTCCTTGTATTAACTAGGAGAAAGAAAGTCCTCATTGTGAGGACTTTTTTTGTTTTTCTTGGATACTTTTCCTTGCAAATGAGCTTGATTTCACTACACTAGAGTCAGTTTTTTCAGCTTTTTTATTATTAAATAGAGCAGGGATATGCCTCGTATTGTAGATGTGATCGAAGAACTTAAAATTGATAAAGCAACTTTTGCCAAAGTGTATGAAAAGGTGATGGATAAGCCGCTCAGTGCAAAGGCTGCAACAATTTCTGATGCAAATTTGGAAAAGATTAAGTATGTCTTAGATCAATTGCCGTCTAAGTGAGCGAAAACTGCTAAGGAGGAAAAACAGCCTGCTAAAAAAGCAGCTCAAGAGGCTAAAGTTTTGAAATCTGATGAATTAGGATTTTGAGGTGGATTCTTGTCTGGACTTGGATTTTCAAAGCAGGAGGAAAAGACAGTAGAGCCTGAGCAAGATGAAGATGATCTTGCATTGCATAATATTCAGATTCCTGTAGTTTCTAGTGAGGAAGTTTCTCAGGAAAGAATTAGTTTTTCTCAACCTACGCAGAGATATGAGGCGCGTAAGATTTCTTCAGCTCCTGAACAACCAAAAGAAAAGAAAGAATTTCCGGCAAAAAAGCAGCATGGAAATATCTCAATTGGACAAGGAACTTATAAACCAAAGGAAAAGGTTGTGGCAACTGCTGCTGATTTTGCGAGATTTCAGACTGAGAGAGCACCAGAAAGGAAATCAGATTTTTCTGAATGAGTTGCTAAGAAACATCATACTTCACAGCCTGAGAAAAGGGTTGAAAAGAAACCTGAGAATAAGCCAGTTGCACCAAAGGTGCATAAGGAAGCTACAACTTCAGCAAACCTTGTAAAGAAAACGGAGGTGACAATTGATGAAAATATTACCGTAAAAGAGTTCTCAGAAAAGATCTGAGTTCCTTTGCCTGAGGTGATGAAAAAGCTTATTGCAAATGGTATTATGACAAGTTTGAATGCAAGTTTGGATTTTGATACGGCATCTTTAATTGCTGAAGATTTAGGTGTTTTGCTGAAGAAAAAAGAGGCAACTTTGGACGCTCAGAGTTTTATGGAGTGAGATTTGCAGAAGATCTTGGATATTGATAAGGAGGCTGAACATCAGATTGAGAGAGCTCCAATCGTTACTGTAATGGGACATGTAGATCATGGAAAAACTTCACTACTTGACTATCTAAGAAAAACGAGTGTTGCTGGTTGAGAAGCTGGAGGTATTACTCAGTCAATCGGAGCTTCGATGATTGATTATAATAATAAGAAGATTACTTTTATTGATACGCCAGGGCATGAGCTCTTTACTTCGCTTAGAGCGAGAGGAGCGAAACTTACTAATATTGCGATTATTGTGATTGCAGCAGATGATAGTGTGATGCCTCAGACGATTGAGTCAATCAATCATGCGAAGGCTGCTTGAGTGCCTATTATTATTGCGGTGACTAAGATTGATAAACCTGGTAATAATATGGAACAGATCAAAGCTGACGTTGCCAAGCATGGTTTGACTCCAGAGGATTGGGGAGGAGAGACACCTTTTGTTGGGGTTTCTTCAAAAACTGGACAGGGAATTGATGTCTTGCTAGAGTATGTTCTTTTGCAGGCTGAGATGCTAGAGCTAAAGTATAATCCTGAGAGACAGGCGGTTTGAGTTGTTGTGGACGCTTATAAGGATCCAAAGCAAGGAGTAGTTGCAAGTTTGATTGTCTTGACTGGAACGCTTAAAAATGGAGATATTATTGTGGCTTACAACACTTATGGTAAGGTTAGGAGAATGCAGAACTGGATTTGAAAGAATGCTTCAAAGATTTCAGGAGGAGAACCAGTTCAGATTCTTGGATTTACTGAGTTGCCGGAACCAGGAAGAATTGTTGAGGTTGTTTCTAATGAAAAAGAGGCTAATCAGAGAATTGCCTTTATCAAGGAAAATGAGACTAAGGCAAAGGGAGATGGAGCTTTACAGCAGTTCTTGGCTCAGTTGAAGGCTGGAGATCAGTCAAAGATATCAGAATTAAGACTGATTTTGAAGGCAGATGGTTCTTCAAGTTTGGAAGCCTTGAAACAGGCTGTTGATGGAATTTCTCTACCAAAGCATGTTACCATCAAGGTTGTGCATAGTGATGTTGGATATTTTGGAGAAAGTGATCTTTCATTAGCTCAGGCTTCAAGAGCAATTTTGCTCTGATTTAATATCTCAATGAATGCGGCTCTTAAAAAGAAGGCTGAATCTCTCAAGATCGAGATGAAGACCTTTGATATCATCTATGAATTGACTGATTATCTTACTAATCTTTTGCTTGGTATGGTTGAGGTTGAAAAAGAAGAGGTTGTTGTTGGAAAGCTTGAGATTCTTTGAGTTTTCCATACTGAGACCAGAGAAATGACGATTTGAGGAATGGTTAAGGAAGGAAAGGTGAAAAATAAGCTTAAGTTTAGAGTATACAGAGGAGAGGATATTTTGACAAATGGAGAGATCTTGTCTCTCAAGAGAAATAAGGATGAGGTGAAAGAAGTGAATGCAGGAGAGGATTGTGGAATGAAGGTGAAGATGGGAAAGAGACTTGATATCTGAGATATTCTTGAATTTTATGAGATGCAAGAGGTGAAAGAGTAGTCTTTTATTCTCTTGTGTTGATAATTTCGCTTTTAGATTATGTAAAGAATGAAAAAGCTGATTGGAAGGATCAGTTTTTTCTTGTTTTTGGGAGGTAAAAAAATATAAAAAAATCTGATTTTTATTTTTCTAGTTATGAGTAATGCAAACTAATTCATTGATACATAATGCGGTATATGCTGCAGATAAGCCACAGGTCGAGCTTCTTTTGGATACTCCATTCTCAAAGGAGATTCGTATCTGTCTTTCAAAGGGGCAGGAAATGAAGAGACATCAAACTGCCTTTCCGATTGTTGTTGAGCTTTTCGAGTGAGAAGCTGAATTTTGAGTAGAGGAGCAGGTTTATCATTTGTATAAGGGAGATATCCTTACTTTGGAAGGAGGTATCCCTCACGATGTAAAAGCACTTGAGGAGAGTATTATTCGTTTGACGCTTTCAAAGCAGGATGCGGTTGCTCGTGTGGAACAGGTTGCTCAGCAAAGTGCATAATGAGTATAAAAGGCTGAGAAATCAGCTTTTTTATCTTTCTTTATTTTAAAAAATTTAGTATTTGATGGCGAAACTTTACTTTAGATATGGGGCAATGAATGCTGGGAAATCAACTGCGTTGATGCAGGTAGCATATAACTATGAGGAGAGAGGTATGCAGGTGCTGATCTTAAAGCCAGCTACTGATAGTAAGTGAGGTGCTAGCGTTGTTTCTAGGATATGACTAGAGAGAAAGGTTGATGCTTTTATTGAAAAGGGCGAGAGGATTGATGATATTCTAGATAGGATTTCTGAACAGGGAAAATATGCGTGTATTTTGGTAGATGAAGTGCAATTTTTGGAGGAGGCACAGATTGATCAGCTTTTTGAAATTGCGATTTTGAGAGATATTCCAGTAATTTGCTATGGATTAAGGACAGATTTTTTATTGCAAACTTTTCCTGCGAGTGGAAGGCTTTTAGCATTGGCGCATAGTATTGAGGAATTAAAGACTATTTGTCGCTGCGGGAGGAAGGCAGTATGTAATTTAAGGCTGATAGACTGAAAACCAGTGTTTACAGGAGCACAGGTGGCGATAGATGGAAGTGGTGATATTCGTTATGAGTCAGTATGCTGAAAATGTTTCTTTAAGCTTAAGGAGCAGTATGCCTAATTTTTGGTTAGCTCTTGCAAAATCTGAAAAAATAGCTATACTTTTGCTGTGAAGATCGCTCTCAACATTTAGGTGGATTAAAAAGCAGGAAAGGAGTCTAAAAATCAGATTTTTTTGCTTTTTAATCTATCTTGAAGAAGAGTGCTGAGGCGGATTTTCTCAGACTTTTTTATTTTTTAGAATATAAAAAAATGGTAGTAAGAAAACAATTTGAGCTTGCTCGCCAATCAATGACTTGGCAAGGAAGGGAAATCTCTCTTGAAAAGGGGAAATTGGCTGTGCAGGCAGATGCGAGTATTAGAATGCAGATGGGAGAAAATGTGATGCTTTACTCAACAGTTATGGAGAAAAATCCGAAAGAAGGACTAGATTTCTTGCCATTGATGATTGATATGAGAGAGAGTTATTCAGCTGCTGGAAGAATTGCTGGAGCTGTATATAGAAGAAGAGAGGGAAGACCTTCTGATACTGCAATCTTGTATGCGAGATTAACAGATAGAGCTTTGAGACCTATGTTTCCAAAGGGAATGATCAATGATGTGGTAGTTTCAATTACTCCGCTTGCATTGGATCATCAGTTGGGGCTTGGAGTAATGCATATTATTGGAGCTTCACTTTCTATTATGGCGGCTGGAATTCCGTTTGATGGACCTGTTGGAGCTGCGCAGATAGGATATCTTGATGGAGAGTTTATTGTAAATCCAACTCTTGAACAGTTGGAAAAATCAGAATTAAATCTTTTGGTGGCTGGAAAGAAAGGTTCTATCAATATGATTGAATGTGAGGGAAAAGAATTTCCAGATGATTTGATGAAAAAGGCCTTTGACCTTGGACAAAAGGTGATTGATGAGGCATGCGATTGGCAGTTAGAATTCCTAAAGACTTTGGAGATTAAAACTCAGGAAATCACTTTTAATAAGCCATCTGAGGAAACCATGCAATTGGTAGATCAGGTTTTGACCGCTGAAAGACTTGAGGCGATGGCTGGGAATACCAAGACTCCATTTAATGAGCTCTATTCTCAGTATGAAAAAGAGGCTTTGGCACTAGCAGCTGAAAAGGCTGAGAGTGAGCAGGCGAGTGAATATACTGAAAGTAAAATCAAGATGGGAGTTTTCAATGCAATTAAGAAATTTATTAGATCAAGAACTATTGAAACAGGGAAGAGAATAGATGATAGAGGAGAGCTTGATATTAGACCACTCTATTGTGAAGTTGATAACTTGCCTAGAGTACATGGAAGTGGACTTTTTTGGAGAGGAGATACTCAGGTACTCAGTACTGTTACGCTTGGTGGACCAACTGATTATTTGGTGCTTGATGATATGGAACATGATGATGTGCAGCAAAAGTATTTTCATCACTATAATTTCCCTCCATTTTCAACTGGAGAAGCGAAAGCTATGAGAGGAACTGGAAGAAGAGAAATCTGACATGGAAGACTTGCTGAGAAAGCGCTTGAAAATATGATTCCGAGCAAAGAAGAATTTCCATATTCAATCAGAGTTGTGAGTGAATGTCTAGGATCTGGAGGTTCGACTAGTATGGGATCAGTTTGTGGTTCTACACTTGCATTGATGGATGCTGGAGTGCCTATCAAGAAGCCAGTAGCTGGAATTGCTATGGGATTGATGACTGAACATCTAGAAGATGGAACAATTACTAAGTATCGTATTCTTAATGACCTTATGGGAACAGAGGATTTTACTGGAGATATGGATTTTAAGGTGGCTGGAACCAAAGAAGGAATTAATGCTATTCAGCTTGATACTAAACTGAAGGGACTTACACTCCAGATTATCCATGAGACGATAGACAGAGCAAGTAAAGGATATAAGGAGATTATGGACTTTATGCTTGAGACTATCGGACAGCCAAGAGAAGCTGTTAAGGAATATGCGCCTAAGATTCATGTTTTTAAGATCAACCCTGAGAAAATCAAGGAAGTTATTGGAAAAGGAGGTGAAGTTATTGATAAAATTATTGAACAATGTGATAATATCAAGATTGACTTTGAAGATGATGGAACTTGTTTCTTGACTCATAGTAAACAGGAAATTATTGAAAAGGCGAAAAATCTGATCATGGAAATTGCGACAGATTTAGAAGTTGGACAGGTTTTTGATGCAAAGATTGTAAGAGTTGAGGCATATGGACTTTTTGTTCAATTGCCAAAGGGAAAACAAGGACTTTGTCATGTTTCAAATCTTGGACAGAAATTTACTGATGGATTGGATAAACATTTCAAAGTTGGAGATGCGATTCATGTTGTGATCTCTCAGATTGGACAAGATGGAAAGATTGCAGTTAAGAGAAAGCTTGGTTAAAAGTTTAAAATAATAAAAAATCTGATTTCTCAGTTGGGAGATCAGATTTTTATTTATTATTTTGGAGTTTATATCTGATATTTTCAGAGATTTTTTTTCTATCTCGGGCTCTACTCATAAATTCATGCATTGCCTTTTTTAAGGTCGGAAGGGACTTATCTGCTACGAGAATTCCTGAATCTTGATCAATAAGTTCAGCACTGGCACCTTCTTCAAACCCGAGGACTGGAACGCCCATGAGAAGTGCTTCTGCCGTTCCTATTCAAAAACTTTCCTTTGTGAGATTGATGAGCCCTGAGCTGTCTTTTATGGTTTCAGCGAGTCCGTCTTGCATTCGACCTGTAAAAATGATTGTTTCTCCAGCGATGTTTTTTAATTTTTCTTCATCTGGTCCAGAACCTATCATTAGTAATGGCAATTTGAGTTCATTGAAAAGTTTGATGATGACTTCACACTCTCTTACGAAGCTCACAAGTCTTCCTACGCAAACAAAATATGGTTTTGGAGTCTGGGAAATGCCCATATATCGGTATTGATCACTGATGGTAGGGTAGTGAACAGTTGATGAGAAACCGTAGATTTGTTTGGCTAAATTTTGAGTGTAATGACTATTAGAAACTATTGTGTTAAATTTGGTATAGGACTGATCTCGTTTGCGAAGCTTTGGAGTGATTTTTTTAAAAAGCCATTTCTTCCATCAATGAAACTTGCCTAGGTATTCCTCGTAATGACTTCGAATATATTGCATTGGAGAGTGTAGGTATAGTGAGGTTGGAACTCCGATTGGATCGATATTTTTTGCAATAGCAAAAGATGAAATCTGAACTTCATCAGGTTTTCGTTTTTTTATCTTTCTTGAGAGAATTTTCATAAATAGAGGATAAAAAACAATCAGGTTGCGGTAGTCAAAGATCGAAGATAGAATTTTGACTTTTCTTTTTTTGAAATAGAGGAAAAGTTTTGCTAGCCAATTTGGTAGAGCCTGAATAATAGGGATAGTATAGCTTTTTTCAGGAGATCAGGGAATTGGGATATGAAGCTGTTTTTTTTCTGAAATGAGGGTGAAAAGCTGGATCTGCGTTTCTGGTCAGTTTTTTCTGAGAGTTTTTATGAGAAGGTCGTTTAGGACTTGCATTACGCCTCATGGCATGGTCCGACAGTTGACAAAGGCGATTTTCATTTCAATCTCTCAGTATATAAAAGTCGTTTGAGTATAGGAGAAAAAAGGCTGATTTCAAGGGTATTTTTGCACTTAAAATTCTGACTTGACTTTGGTGGTAGAAGTGATACACTCTTTAGATATAGAGCTTATTTCAGGCTTTTTTATCTCTTAAAAGAGTAGAAACGATGAAAACTATGGATAGATTGCTACTTTTGGTGATTGCTGGAGTGCTAGCTGGAACCTACTATTTTACGAATAGTCATGTTCCTAGTCCTGTTGAGCAAAAGAGTGTGAGTGTTGTTGGAGTTGGTGAGGCGAGTGCGACTCCAGATCAGTTGACGATTACTTTTTCTATTGCTCAGACTGGTTCAACTACACAAGTTGCACAGGAATTAGTAAGTAAGCAAATTGATCAGCTTAGAAAGGGGCTTACTGATCTTGGGATCACGGAACAGCTTAAAACAGAATCATTTACTACTTCTCCTGATTATTTTTGGAAAGATGGAGAGCGTGAGCTTCGTGGGCAGAAAACCATTGCTTTGTTTAGTATTAAGCTAGAGGGAGAAGATTTTCAGAAGAAATGAAATCAGATTCTTCAGTTCTTGCCTCATGTTGGTGACGTAGAAATCTCTAGTACTTATTATACTCTTTCGTCTCAGGAGACGCCAAAACTTAAGGCGAGAGAAAAGGCATTTGAAACTGCGAAAGCTCAGGCTGAACAAATGGCAAAACTTTTATGAAAAAAGCTTGGAAAGGTGCTTTCAATTTCGCCTGAAAACTCATCTTATGATCGTCCAATGCCATATTATGCAAATGCAGTGATGAAGGAATCTGCTGTTGCAGCAGCGAGTCTCAATGCTGATTCTGAATTAATTTCTGCGGGAGAGGAAAAGATTACCGCAAGTCTTAATGTAACTTTTGGACTTGAGTAATCTGAATTTTAGGTCAAAAATAAAAAAAAACTGATTTCAGAGATTGAGATCAGTTTTTATTTTAATCATTTATTTACTCGCTTAGCTGAAGGTATAAGGAGATTTTTCCTCAAAAAGCTCTTTCGTAAGATTGAGCTTATTGACCGAATTTGCATAGCAAGTGATAAGCTTTTCTCATTTCTGAACTTTATCTCCAAGTTTTTTGTGTAGAAAGAGTCCAGCTCAGGCGTCTCCTGGAGCTCCAAGTGTTCTCGCAAGCATATTAAGGTATTTCATATCAATACCTGTGAGTTCTCACTCTGTTGGTGCAGTATAGTCAAAGGTTTCTGATCCGAGCGAAAGTTCTTCGGAGTTGATATCAGGTTTTTCTCCTCCTTGTGCCTTGATGATTTCTTGAAGCTTTGTCCGTGCTTTTCAGCTGAGAAGTTCTGAAGTGGCAAGCTCTAGGGCAGAGGAGTAATCTTCTTTCAGTCCGCAGATTACGATGAGCTGAGCTGCTAAATCAAGTGCTTTTTCTTGAAGGTCAAGAGCTCTCTCTGGGTGCTGTTGCAGGATTCTAAGGACTTCTCTTACTTGGAGAACGGCTCAGATTCCGTTTCCTATTGGCTGAATGGCTTGAGTAATTGCGACTTCTGTTTTTATTCCTAGTGATGAACCGATATTTCTGAAATGGTTTGCGATTCTCTCAGCATCGGCTTGGTTTGTGACTTTTGCTGTTGGTCCGACTGGGATGTCGATCAAGCAATGGTTGATTCCCATAGCGTAATTTTTTGCCATGATACTTGAGATCATTCTGGCATATGGCTCCATCCCAAGTGGAGCTGAGACCTTGATAATTCTATCGTTTGCTGGTGCAAGGTTAAGATTTCCGTTCCAAGCGAGGCAACATTTGTGCTTATCTACCAGTCTGATGATTTCAGATTTTTTAAGTTCGCTTTTCATGAGTATTTCTACGCATTCTCCAGTTGCAGCTGGAGAGGTGATTGATTTAGAGAAGGTTTTTGGGATTGTGATCCCTAGTGAAGCGAGCAGTGGAACGATGATCATTGTGGTTTCGTTTCCTGATACTCCTCAGATGCAATATTTACTCGCAACAATCCCTGGGAAACGGTACATATCTCCAGTATAAGCGGTTGCTTTCGTAGTATAGGCAAGTTCTTCAGGATCAGATTTATAGAAAAAGCTTGTCGCGGTATAATAGGCTAAAATCAGATCTGAAAGTTTATTATTTTGCATATCTTCGATGATAGCGTCAATTTCCTCGGTAGTGAGCTTTTCTCAAAGGAGTTTTTTTCTAATGGCTACCAGAGAGAGTGGGTTTGTCCTCATGAATGAAACGAGAACATTATCTCCTTCCATAATTGGGTAATTATCTAGTAATTCCTGAGTTGCTCAAATAATCCCAGGTTCGAGCTCATCAGAAAATGCAACATCAACAACATATTCTTCTTTATTTCTGATGAGTGAGATTTTGTCTTGAGGAGAGATTCCGTAGGCAGTCGCTTCTTGAGTATTGAGCATAGCTACGATTCCTTCTCAGTTACTGATATTGAGTTTTTTGATTTTTCAACTAAAGATTTCCATAAAGTTTGATAAAAAGAATAAAATCAGATTTTTTTTGTTTTTTTATGCAGGTGTATTTTGGATTTTTGGTAGAATCACTTTATCTGCATAGGCGATTTCTTCCTTTCTGACTGTTGGTTCTACTTGTCTTAGATATTCGCTCTCGATATCTCTAAGAAGCTCATTGTAGCTACTTTGATATTCTTTATTTTTTGTGATATCTGGGCTTTCTCGTTGATTTACGAGTGTTGAGACTTTTTCGATATCTAGAATCCTATCGTCTGTGCCTCCTTTCCCTCATGATTTCTCCAATCGATTCATTATTTTTCCTATGGTAAATTTTGATTTTTCTCGATTGTTTTGGAGACTTTCTACTTGTCTAATTTTTTCTCAGGAGAGGGCATATTTAATCAGATTTCTTGGGGTTGCAATATGTTGTTTGAAATCTGTATATTGAACAACTTCATTAGTCTCTGTCGGTGTTTTTCAGTTGGTAAATTGTCCTCTTTCTCCGATACGATCAGCAAATTGTTTTAATATTTTTAATTGATTTGTTGAGATGTTTGGTTGCTTGAATGTTTTTAGGATTGGAGCAAAGAAGCTATAATAACCAGGATCAGTATTTTTATTGAGTTGTTCTTTTTTGAGTCCAAGTCCGGATTTGATTTTTGTGATGATTCCGGTTTTTAGTTGCTCTTTTTCTATTTCATGTTTGATGCTAGTTGCTTCAGTGTCTCAGAGGTTGTGTTGAATATTTTCTCCAAGCTTAGTTTCAATTACTTGTTTGATTTTTTCGTATGAATCTAGTCTTTTATCTGGGAGGATGGTTTTGGGATCTGCTTGATTCATTAGCTCGGTTAACCCTGGGATTTTAAAGAGTTTTTTTTGTTTTGTCCCTGTAATATCTATGGACTTTGTTGCGTCGTTGATATTATTCATACTTATAGAAAATTCTCCTGTTATCGGTGTAAATTGGTAGGAAACTTTTGGATTATTGGCATCACTATATTGGTAGTAGCTTTTACTCTCTGCTTTTTGTATTACTTTTCATTTTATTGCCGAGATTCCTAGCTTCTCAAACAGTACTTTTCATGCTTTTAAGGCTGTTAGTTTTGCTTTTTCTTTAATGATCTGTTGAAATTGTTGTCTCTCTCTTGTAATCATTTTCTCTCTTATAGGACTTTTTGCTCGAACTTTTTGAAGCTTTATGAGATCAGGATTCGATTTATCTTTTATGAAGAGCTTTGATAGAAGTGCCATGAGCTTGTCTGTCTTCAATTTGAGAGCTTCAACTTCAGGACTTTTTATGAAGGCTTTTAGGTATTCTTTGTAGGTTTCCTTCGGGATATTTTTTAGGATATCTTCTTGCGGAAGATTGTCGAGTTCTTTGATGAAATCAGTTTTTTCACTTGTTCCAGCAGTGGAATCCATGATTTTTTTATCATTATTTTGTTCTAGGAGTTCTGCTTTTGTTGTATATTTTTTTTCTTGTTCTTGTAGGTCTTTTTCTTTTGCTTTTTTTTCAACTTTTTCTCCATTGAGATTCTTGTCTATTGTACCTTTTGAGATATAGGCTCCTTCGTTTTTTTGTCTTTTTTTATTTAGATAATTAATGTGTTCTGATAGTTTCTTTTTTAGAAAGGTCTCAAAATTATCTTTATCTTCTTTTAGTTTACTATCTAGTTCTTTGCTGAGTCAACTCAGTATAAAAGTTTGTT
>ERZ772956.1172-NODE-1172-length-18271-cov-5.943511_pt1 | contig 18271 bp, 11 predicted proteins | sample MGYA00580683_ERZ772956 | MGnify/ENA primary metagenome ERZ772956 (study PRJEB29015, sample SAMEA2738077) | human oral metagenome | biome: human oral; feature: human-associated habitat; material: saliva | place: China | collected 2212 ... | reverse complement strand
TCTCACCGGGTGCGGGAGGGCCAGGGAAGGGTGGGGTGGGATTGTCGGTCATGATGCCAGGATCGCAGGTTTCCGCGGGCCCGGCTCTGTCGCCTCGGCAACAGGACCCCGCGCGGGACCCGCCCCCGCGAGCGGGAACAACCGTCACCACCGACCGCCGGGAAGCGCCCGTCCGCCCCCGCCCCTCCGCGAGCGCGGTCAGCCGCGGGGCATGATGAAGGAGCTGCCGAGGGCGAAGGGGAATCCCGGTTTGAGCACGGCGTCGGCGACCGGCTGGGCCAAGTCGATGAGGCCCTCGACCTCGAAGCCCGGTTCGCCGTCGGGTTCGGGAGTGGTGAGCAGTTCGGAGTAGGGCACGTCGAGGTCCAGCAGGGACATGCCGTCGGCGTGGGCGGCGTTCTCCCACCGGCCGGTCTCCATGTCGAGCAGAGTGCCCAGGTGGAAGTGCATGACCTGGTCGGCGTCGACCTCGCTGGGTGCGCTCAGCACGTGGTGGGGCTCCGGATCGCGCGGGGCGCGCAGGGTGAACAGGAGGATGGCGCCATCACGGGCCGCGCGCAGCATGAGTCGGGCCAGGTGGACGGTGAAGCCGGTGATGTCGAAGTCGGAGGGGCTGGAGCCCATGGCCTCTTCGACGGTCAGTGCAGGGGTTAGGGGGACGGCGGCGCCGCGGCGCGGGTCGTTGAAGGCGCGCCGCCCGGTGGGGGCCTCGGCGCGCAGGCGCAGGATCGGGCCGGACTCGCCGGTGGCGGCGGAGTCGGCGGAGTCGGCGCCCGGTGCCAGCAGGGTGCCGGTCTCCACGACCTCGACCCACCCCTCGGGGGTGGGTGAGGGCCCGGGTTCGGTCTCGACCACGCCCAAGCCGAGTACGGTGGCGAAGTCGGTGCCGTCGGTGGCGCGGTGCCAGGTGATGTCGGTGCCGTCGTGCCAGATGGGGACGACGCCGTTGAAGGGTACTCCGAAGCGAACGTGCTCGGGGGCGGCGTGCCGGCCCCGAGCGGGCGTGGCGGCGTGCCGGCCGCGGACGGGTGTGGCGGCGTGCTTCGGCGTCCTGCCGGTAGGCGGATCAAGCGGGCCGGTGTCGTCGTGCTTCCCCAGGAAGTACTCGCTCATGGTCGCAGCCTACGGGGCGAGTGCGCGCCCGGCACCCGTCCGGGCATCGGTCAGTCGCTCTCGAGGATCACCGTCTCGCGGGAGGAGTACGCCTCGTAGCTCTGACCGCCGTTCTCACCGGCCACGGCCTTCCGCTCGTAGACGAGGGTCGTGGCGTCCTCGGGCAGGTGGTAGGGCTTGCCGTCCTTCGGCGGGAGGATGAAGGCGTACCACCCGTCGACGTGGTCGGCGCCGTAGTCGTCGGAGTTGATCGCCTTGATGCCCGCCCGTTCGAAGTCGTCGCCGAGGTCGGACGACGTGCTGAGGTAGCTCCGATGATTCTGATCGCTGTCATCAACGAGGCTCAGGGCGTGGTCGGTCTCGGGGCTCAGCGAGAGGTCGCCCGTGAAGTTCAGCGTGCAGTGCAGGAGGTAGACCGTCTCGTCCTTGGCCGAGGACTGCGCCTTGTAGGTTGAGGCGTCGAAGTCCGGGATGACCTGATCGCACGACTCGGTCAGGCCGATGGCCTGATCCGACACGGTGACGGGCTCGATGGCGTGGGCGCCGGCAACGCCGATCTGGTTCACCCCCTGCGAGGCGGGGGCGACAGGGTCGGCCGCCGGTCGGCCGTCCTGGGTGCCGGGCGCTCCCGCATCCTGCGGCGCAGCGGCCTGCTCCTGACAGGCGGACATGCCGACGGCGCAGGCCGCGACGGCGGCGGTGATGAGAATCTTGGTGGGGGAGCGCATGAGGATCTCCGTTCCTGCGGGACTCGTAATAGTTCCCAGTGTGCTCAATGATCGCCCTGACGGCGATGGGAAGGCGTCTGCGGGGAGCTTTCGAGCAACCGCCGCGTGACAACCGGGCCGAAGCCTCCCTCCTCGACGTGAACGGTCAGGACGCTGCCGCCCTCCGGTCCGGTGGGAGGCGCCCGCCTCCTGCCGTCGTACAAGGCCCCGTCCGGCATCGGAGAACGCGCCGGAGCGGGCGGGCGGGGCGCCGCGCTAAGCGGCATCACCGTTCAGCCGAAGGTCAACGGCTCCAAACCTCTGACTCCCGGTTCACACGCGTACACGCTGCCGGAAGCCGGCTCGACACCGTCGGGCAGATTCTCGCGGGACGTCGTGATGAACAGCAGATCCAGCCCCTCCCCGCCGAAGGTGCAGGCCGTCACCTTGCTCACCGGCAACTCGACGACCTCGCTGAGCCGTCCGTCGGCGTCGTAGCGCCTGACCGCTGAGCCACGGTGCAGCGCCACCCACACCCCGCCCTCGGCGTCGACGCACAGCCCGTCGGGTTTGCCGGCCCCCTCGTCGATGTCGACGAAGGGCCGCGGGTCCGCCAGGCCGGCCCGCGCGTCGTAGTCGAGGACGGTGACCGTCCGCGTCGGGGTGTCCACCCAGTAGCCGAGCTCCCCATCGGGGCTGAAGCCGAGCCCGTTGGCGGTCGTCGCCCCGCTCCAGGCGAGCACGGGCGCCGTCCCCGGCCCGTCCCAGCGGTAGACGCCGGCCGCACCGACGACCTTGTCGTAGGACATAGTCCCGACCCAGAAGCGTCCGTCGGGGTCGCAGCCGCCCTCATTCGTGCGGATCGTCGGGTCGTCGGTGAGGCTCACGACCTCCTTCAGGTCGCTCAGATCCTCCTCCCGCCCCAGGGCGATGCCGCGCTCAGTGGCGACGAGCGCACCGCCGCCCGCGCGCGGGCGGATCACCGACGCCACGCGCGAGGGGACGGGCAGACGCCGGTGGCCGCCCTCGGCCCTGTCGTCGAGCTCGACGACGACGCCGGCCAGCATGTCCACGAACCGCAACCGACCCGTGGCCGGCCACCAGCAGGGGCCCTCACCGTGGTAGGAGATCGAATCGGTGATGCGCTGCGCCTTCATGGACTCACCCTACGACTTAAGAGACTGCCGGGAGAATGGGTCAAGGGCCGCCAGGAGAACGACGACCCCGGCCCGAACGCACGAGGCCCCCGCGCCGATATCGAGGCCTTCCGCTCCTCAAGGGGCCCGCGGGGCTTCCAGAATTTCTCTCGGCCTATTCATCGAGTCATGGTCGTTCCCGCTCTTCTTCGAGGGCTTCGAGAGTTCGAACGATGAGCTGCACAGCATCCGCTGCCGAGACGTGCTCCCAGATGCGGAGCACCCGCCATCCCTCGGCCCTCGCCATGGCGGTCGTCTCCGCATCGCGCTCAACATTCCTCGCGAGCTTCGGTTCCCAGTACTCGGCATGCGAGGCCGGGATCGTCCCGTGCTCGGGGCACCCGTGCCAGAAGCAGCCGTCGATGAACACCGCCAGGCGGCGACGGGTGAAGACGATGTCCGCACGACGGCGCTTATTGCTCCACGGCGCGAAATCGACACGATACCGGTAGCCGCGCGCGTGCAGGAGCCGACGGATCGCGAGTTCCGGACGCGTGTCGCGGCGCCGATTCGATTTCATCGATCGGGCTGTGCCCGGATTACTGGCCCACGAATCGCCGCCGTTCTTAGCGCCGACCATTTCGTCTACCCGAAGGTCGTCAGTCATTCTCGATCACTCAATGTCAACAACGGGATCGTCACCCCGATCGGGCCGCCTCACGGTGAAGGCGATGCGCCCCTTCGGAGCCGCCGAATATGGAATCGCGAGGGAGAAGACCGTCGCTATATCCGCAGCCTTCATCTCCTCCGGAAACAAGTTCGGGGAACGTTCTTCACCCGGCTTCGGGTCCGCCGCGAACATGAGGAGCATCGCACCGCGTTTCCCGGTGTTGTAGGCCCGGGCCGCGGCCCCGCCCGAAACACCTCGGCGCCCGGCGATCGCCTCAATGGCGCCTCGTTGCCGGAAGGAACTTCCAGAGAATCCTCCGCGAGTTCCGTCGCGTCGGGTCCGTTTGAGCACCGGGAGTCGAATGCCGTCGACGGACTTCTCAGCGGCGCCGGTGAGCTCGGGCAGGAGAACGGCCCAGTCCTCCAGCTTCCCCTCCGCACAGGCCTGGTCGATCATTCTGAGCGTGGGCTTGAAGTCGAATCCCTCCACCCACTGGAAGCCGCCGAGGACCCGCCGCATCTCATCCGCGGGAATGATCACGACGCGCCCCCCGAAGGAGCTGGACCGACCCGTTCCGGCGTCGCGGTACTCGAATTCCTCCATCGGCCCGAATCGATGCTCCTCGAACCACGGCCGCACAAGGCCGAAGTGCTCGATATTCGCCGAGCCGTCGCCGCGCTCGGGCTGACGCGGGAAGTCCTGGAGCCTGCCGCCGACGCCGCAGTAGTCGAGTTCGGCGTTGTACATCTTGGTCGGGCTGGTGGGGCGCAGCCAGGGCAATTGCTGGAATACGAGCGGGGGGACGTCGATCGGCCTGACCGCGGGCGCGCCGTCCTCCTGCACCTGCGAGAAGACCTCCAGCTGGGACCGGAAGTCCTCCTCGTCCCTCATGATCGCCCCGAAGGCCTCGTAGAGGTCGTAGACCTTCCGTCCACGCCCCTTGATCTCCCGGGCCATGAAGAGGCGAACGAGGTCGCAGTACCCGGGTCGATACCCGAACCAGCGCCCCATCTGCATGAGGCTGTCGGCCTGCATGGCCTTTCGCTTGAAGTAGGTGGTCGTCAGTCCTTCGAGCGTGAATCCACGGCTGAGTTTGGTCCCGCCGACAAGGATGCGCCATACGCGCTCCCGCTGGAAGTCCACCTGCCTGTACTGCTGCTCCTTATCGCCGTTGATGACGACCACGGGGTCGCCGCTATTGCTGAGGACGAGGTCGAGCACCTCCCCGACGAAGGGGGCGACGTCGTCGAATGAGCCGGCGCGGGGGATTCCCGGCTCCCATTGCCGGGCCGCCGTCACCACCTTGAAGTCCCTTTCGAACAGCTCGCGCAGGCGCCCGTTGGCCCGGGGGGATCCGTATCCGGCCCTCTTCCACAGCTTTTCGATCCGCATCGCCAGGTCCGCGTGCCCCTTCTGCGAGACGGATTCGTGGACGAGCATGGTATGGTGCCGGAATGCGCCCGACAGCCCCGGATCGACCGAGGCCCGCCAGAGCTTGATCGCCCCGCTGAGTACGAAGGAGTCCAAGGCCTGAAGCAGTTCCGCGTCGACCTCGCCCGGATCGGCATCGTCCGATGCCGTCAAGTCACGCACGAAAGCCCGCTCGTTGGAGATTGCGGGGTCCTTGCGCTCATCCTCGGTGAGCTCCTCGAAGTCATGATAGGCCCGGCCCCCTCGATAATCGGGCGGCGCACCGAGGCTGATGATGAAGTCGCGCGGGAAGATGTCCTCGGCATCCTCGGGTGAGACGAAGACGTTGGCGAAAGGCGTGGCAGTGTAGCCGACGTACTGGCCGCGATCGAGATGTCCGAGGAGTTCGGCGATGAGTTTGTTGATCGCCGTACGAGACTGGTTCTCCGTCGCCTTCTTCGGATTGAAAGTATTAACCGATGCCTGATCGGCCTCGTCGTCGATGATGAGCGCCGGAATCTCGCCCAGGAGAGCCTTGATACGGCGCAAATCCCTGACGAGTTTGGTGAGCACGGCCTTGTTCTTCTTGACGACGGCGATTCGGACGTCGGTGCGATGGATATTGTCGGGGTGCCACACCGGCTTCCCGGGCTCTCTCAGTTCATGCCCCGAGCGCGGATCGAGGGCATCGAGTCCCGCCTTGAGGAGCTTGTAGTCGTCCTTGGCCCGCGTCAGCCGCCTGATGGCGGGCGCGCCCGCGAGGTCGCCGTGCGAGACGAACCTGCCGGCGAGCCAGTCGACGTCGTCGGAACCGGCGTAGTCGACCTCGGCGACGAGGTCCTCGTCTCCCGGATCGATGCCCCCGAGGATGTTCTCCCTGCCGATGAGCTCCATGTCGAGCCGGCGCTGCGTCTGGGAGCGCAGGAGTTCGACGGTCCCGGTGAGGACGATGATGAGACGGTACCCGGCGTCGATGGCCTTGGCGATGACCCCGGTGAAGTTGGCCGTTTTCCCGCTCTGGACATGGCCGACGACCAGTCCCTTGGACTGGTAGGGCCGGCTTCCGGAGGGGTCGGCGAGCCGTCCGACGATCTCCGTGGTGGCCGAGTCGATCGAGGCGACGGCGTCGGGATCAAGTCTGCGCTCCAGAACTCTGCGGTAATCATCCCAGTAGAAGTGATGCGCTCGACGACGGTCCTCGTCGTACCAGGGCGTCCACTCCGGATTGGCGATGACGGTCGTCTTGTCGAGAACCGGAGGGAATATCTCGTTGACACGGGTTGCGATGCCGTCAAGGCCGAGTTTGGTCAGGATCAGGGTCCGACGCTCGTCAGTACGGGGTGCGGTGCCGTCCGCCCAGGCCACGCCGTTGGCCGCATCCCATTCGGCCAGTCTCAAGTGGAAGCGGAGGCGGCCGGGATCGTTGGGATCCGAGTCGAGGACGAGGCCGGGGATTTCCCCCAGTGCGATCGTCTCTCCGGACACCGCGAGGAATGCCGAAACGATGCGGTGGAGGAATATCGGCCCTGCGGTCATTCCTGACAGCGCTTGTTCGAGCGCCCGGCCGTAGACGTCGTCGCCCATCCGTCAGTCCTCCTCGTCGGCATTGCGCGTGAAGTACGCGGGAGGGAGGATGGACTCGAGCGCAGTGACATCGATCCGATAGGCGACGGCGCGAACGAGTTCGGGACGTTGGAGGATCCTGGCCAATCCGGCGGCTGTGATGGCGGGGAAGGCGTCATCGACAGCGTAGAAGGCGGGTTCGCTGCGCAGGATAAAGCGGGTGGTGTAAAGACTCTCCGCCCGACGGCCGTCCCATCCCAGTGAGTCGAGCTTGCCGTCGAAGTCGGTCCTCCCCCGGCGCAGGCGCCCACGAATGTCCTCGATGACCTCCGGCAGGGTGCGGCCCCGCGTCGCAGCCCCGGCCCGCGTGATCTGAATCGACATGAGGTGGAGCGGGCGACCGGGAGTGGGCGTCAGCTGGCCCGCGCCGTGGATGACGTGGACGCGCCTGTCCGCCTTCGTCGTTTTGACTTCGACGTCCCCGTCGGGCAGCGCGAAATCGTGTTCTTCGGACTGCGGCCCGAGCCAGGAGGAGAGGGCGGACTCCTCACCCAGATTCGCAACGAGGCGCCCGAGGGCGATGAGCTCGCCGAACAGTCCGATCTCCTGGTCCTCGCTCAAACGCGGCGTCCGCGCGAGGAGGCCACGATATCCTGCAAGGGCGACGTGGAGCGCTCGCCCCATGTCGTCGCCCTGCTGCAATTGGTCCGCCACCGACTGCAGGAATGAGTACGCCTCGTACTCGACCCCGTCGGCATAGACGGTCAGACGGAACCAAACGGTCTCATCGCCCGGCTCCTCGAAAAGATCGGTGCGGATGATCCGGTAGGCGGTGACGTCGATGTCCGCACCCGTGGCGGGTGTTCGCAGAGTCAGCTCCTTGCGCGGCGGGTCGATGCCGAGGATGCAGGTCGGAGAGTCGCCGATCCGCTGCTCACTGGGGAACCCCGATGCGATATAGGTGGCGAGCGTCTCCGGGGTGAAGGCGGTCGAGTGTTCAGAACAATCATCCACGGGTTCGTCCTTCCCTGAGGCCGCGGCGCTCGAGCTCCTCATCGAGCGCCGCACGGATGATGGAATTCCACGCCTCCAGCTCGCGCCTCTCGCGGTCCCCGAGGTAAGAGCCTTCGAAAAAGCGGGAGTAGAGGAGTAGGAGCAGGGTCTTGAGCAGGGGTGTGTCGTCAGGACGCGAGGACCCGGACAGCGCTGACCTATAGAGATCGTTGAGCCACAGTGTACGTCGTTCGAGATCGACATCGACGAGGGACGCGTTGGGCAGGCGCCTCCAGCGGATGTCGAGAGGATCCGCGTCAAGGAATTCAACGGCGTCGCCGATGGCGTCGTACATCTGACGGCTCAAACCCCGGCGAGGCTCGACAAAGGCGATGGGGCGCTTCACACGCCTGCGCGCCGCCGAGGCTGCAAAACGGGCCCGATCGAGGATATCTTTGAAGCTCCGACCATCGCCGTCGACCGCCTCGTGCACCGCCCGACGCATTGTCGCATTAATGACCACCCCGCTCTTCTCGGGATTGATCTGAACGAATTCCAATAGCGAGTCATCGACGTCGAGGGAGATGCGCAGGTGCTCGTAGTTCCGTCCCCCGCGGATGACGGAGTTCCATCCCCCGATCTGAAGGAGCCTATCCCTGCGATAGACGTAGAGCCCTTGGCCGCTGGCCACGGTGGAGAAGCACGCCGAGGCCCGAACGGCGGGGTCCTGCAGCGCATGCTCGGTCAGGATCACGGCGATGAGCCGGAAGGGGCGGGAGTCCACGGCGCCGTCGAGTGCAATAGGCCGCACGCCCGCGACCGCTCCGGCCAGCGGGTCGAGGCCCCGTACTCTCCGCGTAGCGCCAGCCTCCCCGATATCCAGATCGAATTCATCGATACCGATCTCAACGCGGGATCGTGCGAAGATCCTGTGGAAGACGAGGCCCAGGTGAGTGCGGACCTCCTCAATGCGCCCGCTGAGCCACTCGGTGCGCTCATCCGGATCGGGCGAGACGAGAGCGGTGCGGAATCCTCGCCAATGAACGACGGTTCCGTGCGACACGTCCGCGCCGGGAATCCGGAGGGGCTGCCGGGCGAGGGCGTCACCCACCTGTTGGGGGTCGAGGGTTTCGACGCGAGCCGGGTCGTCCTTGGTGATGCGCCGTCCGACTGGAACTCCGCCGACGGCGCGACTGCAGACGTCGAGGACGTCGGCCTGGCTGAGGGAGGCGGCCTTGAGGCCCAGGCCGTAGTGGCCGAGGTCGTGCTCGCCGTACGCGCGTGTGCGGGCGAACGTCATGGCGGCGTCGATGGTGGCCTCGTCCATGCCACGGCCGTCGTCCATGACGAGCAGATCGGTCAAGACCCCGCCCCTGGTGAGGAAACGGATGTGCACGCGGCGTGCGCCAGCATCAATCGCGTTGTCCACGAGGTCCGCCAGCGCGGTGGCGAGCTCATGGTGGGTGCCGACGGCGTCGGCGATGGACGGGTCGGGCGGCACGATCCTGTGCGCAATGGCGATGATGGGATCCATCAGTCAGTCCTTGAACCGTCCGGGTTTGAGCCCGAGTACGCGCGCGTTCTCGGTGACGGTCCGCACCGTCGCCCGATCGAAGCCGGCGTAACGCGTCGCGTCGATGCTCACGGCGACCTCGAGGCCGTCCGCACCCCCGCACCGGAGGTGCACGATGATCTCCTCGGCCAGGGACGCGAGCTGGGCGGCGATGTCGCCATCCGGGTCGAGTTCGGCAGAGCCGGTGAACCTGGTGTTCTCCGCGCGTGCCCCGTCAGGGTCCGCGCCGCCGGAGTCCGGCATTTTTCCGCGCCGCCCGGGAGCGGGAGTAGACGCAGAAACAACGGCCCCCCTCGCGGCCGCCGCGCCCACGACACTTCTCTTTTCATCCTCCGCAGTGTCCCGGGCCCGGGCCTTCGCGGCCGCCTCCTCCCGGTCGCGCTGCGCGCGCGCCAGGGCGGGGGCGACCAGGACCGTCTCGTCGGTGATGGGGGGCGCGTCGTCGTGGGGTGGGACGCGCAGGCCGATGAATTCGTCGCGTGCGGCGTCGTACCCGGAGGCGAGGGCGAACCCGCCGCTCTCCCAGCCCATGTCGTCCATGGCGGAGGCCAGGGCGGCGCGGAGGACCCGCTCGTCGCGCAGGCGGGGCATGTAGGGGTAGCGGGTGAAGATGCCCCACAGCTCGCCGGCGGTGATCCTCCCCTCGTCCCACTTGGCCCTCAGGTTCGGGCCGTTGAGCTGGAGCGCGATGGTGGCGGCCGTGGCGGAGGTGAAGACGATGTCCTCCTTGCCGAGTTTGCGACCGGCGCGCACGGCGATGCGCGGCTCCGAGCCGTCCACGCGCATCGCCTCGACGACGAAGGGGCGCCCCCCGTCCGGCTGGTCCGGGTGCAGGGCCCAGATCCATGCGGCGGACACGGTCCGCTCGGCGGCGGCGCGCGCCTCGTCGGCCTTGGTGCGCGCCTGCGCCGCCTGGCTCTGGGTGAGGTCGTGGGCGCGGATCGAGTCGGGGCGGGCCATCTCCGACCAGGCCAGGTGGAGGCGCAGGGCGTGGTCGGCGTCCTCCCACCTGGCCGCGTCCGGGGCGACGAGGATGAGGGCGTTGGCGTTGACGCGCGCGGCGGAGGCGCGCCTGCGGAGGAGCTCGTCGGCGAATTCCATGCCGGGGCCGCTCAGGGAGGCCGCCCTGCCGCCGACCGTGTGGCGCGGGTGGAGCAGGACGAGTCTGACGCTGCGCGAGTCGGCGACGTCCCCGGTGGAGGCGGGGGCGATGTCGACGGCGCTGAATTCGGGCGAGGTCCCCGCGACCGCGCGCAGCACCTCGACCCCGGCCTCGGCGACGTCGGCGGCGTCCAGGGCGGCGGCGCGATCGACGACGATCCGGTTGATCGACGGCTGTCTGTCGTACCAGCTGCGCGTCCCCTCGGTGTAGACGTAGGTCGCCCGGTCGGAGAGGAGCTGGAGCGAGGAGCCGAAGTTGCCCAGCGTGTCCCCGGGCATGGCCACGCCCAGGAAGAGCCGCTCGCGCTCGATGCCCCGGTGGGCCGCGTCGATGGTCGCCGCGGAGCCGAGGAACAGCGCCCTGGCGATGCGGCGGGTGAGGGCCCGCCTGCCGAAGAGCGGGCGGTCCCGGTCGATCCGGAGGGGCGTGGCGCGCTCGCCGTCGACGTCCTTCTCGATAATGGTGCGCCAGGCGTCATCGAGGTAGGCGGCGATCTCGTCGCGCACGGCGGCGTCGTCGAAGGGGACGGAGCCGGGCATGATGAGCGGGGCGTCGTCGCCCGCCTGGACGAGGGAGTGGACGACGGCGCTCATGAGGCGCAGGACGCCGCGCGTGCGCTGGAACTTCTCCAGGGAGGACCAGTCGCCGTAGAGCCGGTCGAAGAGCTCGGGGTGGATCGGGTAGGCGGCGCGCAGGCGCCCCTCGTAGTCGGCCTCGAAGGTCTCGCGGGGCAGTTCGCCCCTCTGGCGCCGGTAGTAGTCGGCGAAGCGCTTGACGGTGGCGTCGCGCTTGCGGGCGGCGTCGGCGTCCAGGTCGGTGAACAGGCGCCGCCGGACGATCTCGAAGCTCTCCCCGGACGTGGCCGGGCTCCAGTTGTGGGCGACGCGGGAGACGACGTGCTGGAGGCGCTGGAGGGCCGCGCGCCCGCCCTCGCCGCCGATCTCGAGCTCGGAGGCCCGGGTCGTGGTCCCGTCGGCGCGGACGTCGGAGGCGGGGATGGACACGAGCAGGAGCGCCCCGGGGACCCCCTGGACGGCGGCGGTGAGCTCCTGGGCGAAGGTGAACTGGGTGTCGAAGCTCCCCCCGACCAGGTCGTCGCGCCCGTAGAGGCCCCGCGCGTAGGCGACCCACTCGTCGATGAGGATGAGGGCGGGGGCGTGGCGGGCGATGAGGGTCCGCAGGGCGCGGCCGGGGTTGGTGCCGGTGCGGTCCGCCTCGGCGACGGTCGCGTAGGCCTCGGCGCCCCCGAGTTGCCACGCGAGCTCCCCCCACAGGGTGTTGACGACGGTGCCGTCGGGCTTGGCGGAGGGCTGGCCGGGTGGGATCTCGTTGCCGACGACGGCGACCCGGTTGACGGGCCCGCGCAGGGGGGCGCCGCCGAGCAGGTCCTGGACCCCCTGGGGGAGCTCGGCCAGGGGCGTGCCGCCGGCCAGGTGCCATGCGGCGAGCATGGAGTGCGTCTTGCCGCCGCCGAACGTGGTCTGGAGGTTGATGACGGCCTGGGCGTTGGCGTCCCCGGACAGGCGCCGGGCGCTCATGGCCAGCAGGGTCCTGAGCCCCTCGGTGAGGTAGGTGCGCTCGTAGAAGCGGATGGGGTCGACGTACTCCTCGGCGCCCTCGCCCCGGGAGACCTGGTGGAGGTCGGCGGCGAACTCGGCCTGTCCGAAGTCCCCGGACATGATGTCGCGGTGGGGGCGCACGACGTCGCGCCAGGGGGTGAGGCCCTCCTCCCCCAGTCCGGGCATGGCGACGGCGGCGGCCCGCGTGTCGCGGCGGGTGGCGGCCTCGTAGGTGGAGCGCTGGGCGTCGACGCGCAGCCGGCGCACGCGCCCGGCGGACTCGGGGGCGCCGATGGCCCTCAGCAGGCGCTCCGCCGTGTCGAGGGCGCGATAGGTGTCGTCGGCGTTGAAGGGGGCGTTGTGCGCCCAGGCGTTGCGGACGTCGCGGAGCTCCCCGGCCAGGTTCTGCTCCCCGCGGGAGAGGACCCCGCTGAACGGGAAGCCGAGCTCGCCGATGCGCTCGGTGAGGATGCGCAGCTGGCACTGGAGGTCGTCGGCGCGGTACTGCCTGTCGGGGCGGGCGTCCTTGGCGGCCAGGAGCCGGGTCCAGGAGGCGTCCGCGGGCAGCCGGGGGGCGAGGGTCTTGGCGATCCAGGGGCCCAGGGCCCCGGAGAGGATGTCGATGGCCGCGGCGATGCGCGCGCGGTTGGACGGTGCGGGCACGTCAGTCCTCCTGGTCGAGTCCGAGGTCGAGGGCGGTCTGGTCCGCTGTTCGCGCGCCGGTCCCCGCGGCGGTCGCGGCCCGGGCGGCGGCCTCGATCTCCGGCCAGGAGCTGCCGAGCCCGTTGAACAGGCCCCCGTCCCTGGTCCTGCCGTGCTTCTCCGCCAGGTCGTAGAGCCGGTAGGCGAGGGAGCGCAGGGCGTCGCCGTCGAGGCCGCGCTCCCGGGCTCCGGCGAGCAGCCGCCCGGTCGAGTCCAGCCCGCCCGTCTCCAGGGCCCGGGCGAGGTGGAGGACGACCTCCCAGTGGGAGATGCGGTCGTCGGTGCGCGGGTCGTAGTCGTCGGGCAGGTCGGGGGGCGCGATGAGCGAGACCCTGCCCCCGCCGGCGTTGAGGACGCCGGAGCGGCGCAGGGCGTCGATGGAGGCGTTGCGGGCGGAGGCGAGGGTCTCGGCGTCGCCGTAGGGGCCCTCGTCGAAGCCGCGGGTCTCGTACCAGCTGAGGCACCAGCGGGTGTCGGGGTCGAGGTCGTCGTCCTGGTCGGTGAGGACCTCGTCGAGGACGGCGTTGATCTGCATGAGGGCCTCGGCCACGCTCATGTCCGAGCCGTCGGGGCTGACGACGCGGGAGTAGCGGGAGAAGACGCCCATGCCGGGGCCGATGGCGGCCTGGGCGAGGTCGACGGGGGCGATGCCGCCGCTGCGCAGCGTCTCGACGGCCCCGGGGAGGGAGGCTCGCAGCTCGCGCATGAGGCCGCGCCGGTCGATGATCGGGGCGTCCTCGGGCCGGGGGCGCAGGACGAGGACGATGGAGGAGGCGAGGGCGTTGGTGCCCGATGCGATCATCCTGTTGCCCAGTTCTGATCGCATGGGCCAGGTGGCGGTGATCGTCCAGCCCGAGCGGATCATGGCGCCGAGAATGGTGGCCCAGCCCGTGGAGCCGCGCCCCGCGGCCGTGGTCTCGGACTGCTTGAAGGCGTAGTAGACCGTCATGGGGTAGTCGGGGTTGGCGTCCCGGCGCGCGCGAGTGAAGACCCTTTCGAAGCCGTCCTCGAAGAAGTCCTTCGCGCCGTCCCTCCCGCCGTGCCGGTAGGGGTTGGCGACGAGCTCCTCCTCCTTGGGCACGAGGACCGTGGACAGGAGACGCGGATGAATGCTCTTGAGGGAGCGGCGCAGCCACACGTAGAAGAAGTCGGACAGGTCGGAGTACCCGATATTGTCGTAGTAGGGGGGATCAGTCGAGATCGTGAAACCGCTGTATGTGCGCGACGCGGCATCAACTTGAATGGCACTTCCACATCCTTTAGCAGGCAGTGAGTGCGTCGTGTCGGCAATGCGTCCGATCTCCTTCAAAAAATCCCCACTTGAACCAGCAAAAGGGTTAGATTCGGCGAAATCCCATGCCATAGGCAATGCCTGTCTTGCAAATACGCTGCGAATCGCCTCCATCTTGCTGCTGCAATCCCATGAACAGATCGACGACATTTTATTAGTCATTCTGCTAACCGAGAATGATAAGAGAGTGGCGACGGCGTCGGCGTACGCGGCGGCCCCGGAGCCGCCCTCCTCGAGACGTTCCCCCTCGGCCGCGCCCATCGAGAGCGCATCTCGTAGCACCCGCTCGCGCGCCTCGCCCACGAGGTCCGAGAAGGTCGTGAGCGCCACGAGCTGCCGCGTCGTGAAGGCGTCGCCCCACGTGGGCATGCCGTACATCGGCAACCGATCGACATCGTGGTTGGGCGTGGGCACCATCTGAGTCGGCACGTCCGCGGGACGCTCGGTACCGACCGCCACGTCGCCCTGCGCCTGTGTCGGCTCAAGGTAAATTCTCTGCCGGTCGCCCTCGGCGACGATGGCGATGAGCTGCTGCCCGAGTCCCTTCGACGTCGCCTGTCGGCGGATGTATGCATTCTCGACGAGGGCGTCGCACGCCAGGCATCGACCCTTGCCCCCGGAAATGGTGCCCGCCGTCGGCGCGTTCTTCGGATCGTGTCCGATGGAGTACTCGATATGATCTCCGACGACCGTCGGGACGATGTAGGCCTCCTTGCCCTTCTTCCTCCCCAGCCACCACTTTGATACGAGCGGCATCTCGATCCCGCAGGCGGGGTTCGGGCAGGTGATGGTGCGCGCCCAGATCCAGGCGATGACCGTCGCCTCGCCGCCGTCGGGCAGCTGCGCCCTCGGGTAGAGATGTCCGATGCGGCGCAGCGCCTCCTCGCGCATCCACTCGCCGTAGCGGCGCACGTCCTCGGCCAGGCCGTGGGCGCCGGGCCAGGTCCGCGTGCCGTCGTCGGCGCCCGGGAATACGGGCGGGCGACCGGCGAAGCGCGGCGGGATCTCGATGAGGGCCTTGTTGATGAGGACGGCGACGGGGTTGAGGTCAGAGGCGTGCGCCTCGAGCCCGAGCCTCTGGGCCTCCAGCGGGATCGATCCGCCCCCGGCGAAGGGGTCGAGGACGGCGGGCGGGTCGTCCCCCGTCGAGCGCCGGATCTCCTCGCGGACCTCGCGGAGAAGATGCTCGTCGCCGATATCGTCCCAGTTCGCCATCCGCGTGATGAGGGTGAAGAGGCGCCGCCGCTCGGCCTCCACCTGTGCCCGGGCCGCCGCCTCCGGGTCGCTCTCGCCGGCGGCGCGGGCCGCATCCAGGAAGTCCCCGTAGCGCCCCGAGGGGTCGTCGACCAGCTGGGAGAAGAGGACCGCGCGCGCCGTGGCCGTTGGCTTCCGCGACCACCACAGGTGCAGGGTGGACGGGTGCCCCTTGCGGATGGACTTCTCCCGGCTCGACTGCCTGTTGATCTCCTCCAGGGGCAGCGCGACCTCGATGAGCTTCTTCGACACGGTCATCCTTCCGAGGGATCGGTGGGGCCCAGGCGCCCGCGCCGTCACGTTCCGCGGATGAGTCTACTGGCGTTCCGAGACACGAACTCCCGGCTTCGGAGGCTCAGCGAGTCCCAGTTCCATGTCGTCCGGGCCGGCTACGCTTGCTCCATGCACAGCCGAGCCATCCGCGTCCTGGACCTCTTCGCAGGGGCGGGCGGACTGACCGAGGGCTTCCACCTGGCATCGGAGCGCTTCCGCAGCGTCGCCGCCGTGGAACTGGACCCCCAGGCCGCGGCCTCCTATTCGGCGACCTTCGCGGAGGCCGAGGTCTTCACCGGTCCCATCCAGGACTGGCTGACCCGGACCCGCATGCCCGTGGACATCGACATCGTCGTCGGCGGCCCGCCGTGCCAGGGATTCAGCACACTCGGCAAGCAGGACGCGGAGGACGAACGCAATTTCCTCTGGAAGCAGTACGCGGAGGTGCTCGCACGCGTGCTCCCCAAGTACTTCGTCGTCGAGAACGTCCCGGCGTTCAGCAAGTCGCAGCAGTACCGCGACTTCCTCGCGGCGACGCAGCCGGGGGAGCGCCTCGATAAGTACTCGTTCGCCCACCGAGTGCTCAACGCAGCCGATTACGGTGCGCCTCAGACCCGCAGACGCACCGTCATCATCGGCCACCACCGGGACCTGCCGGCACCCGAATTCCCCGTGATAACACACGGGCGGAGGGGGAAGGATCTGCTCCCGTACAGAACCGTGCGCAACGCACTGATCGGAGTGCCCGCCGAGCCCGACATGGATGAGCGCTTCAGCGAGACTCGCACGATCATCGGAGGCCGTGAACTGCCCGGAGCATTCTCACTCAGGGAGCTCCACGTCTCCCGCCGTTACCTCCCGAGATCTCTCGAGCGCTTCGCCGCGATCCCCGAGGGCGGCAATCGGACCGACTTGCCGGACGAACTCAAAGCGCCCTGCTGGCGCAAGCACACGACGGGGACCATGGATGTCATGGGGCGTCTCCGCTGGGACAGCCCATCCGTGACGATCCGCACGGAGTTCTTCAAACCGGAGAAGGGGCGCTATCTTCACCCGACCGAGGATCGGGCTATCACTCACTATGAAGCGGCCCTGCTCCAGGGCTTCCCCGACAGCCACCGCTTCATCGGCTCTCGCACCGCCATCGCCAGGCAAATCGGCAACGCCGTGCCGATCCCATTGGGCGCGGCGATCGCCCGGAGCCTCCTGAAGGAGATGTGAGTTCGAGGCGCTGAGGCTCATTACAAGGATAGGCTCGACCGTGCGATTCCGACCCCGGCCCGGGAACCTTGAAAAGCCGGTCCGGCCGGGACGCCGGCTCAGAACTCCCAGTCCTCGTCCTGGGTGGCCTCGGCCGTACCCATGACATAGGAGGAGCCGGAACCGGAGAAGAAATCGTGATTCTCATCCGCGTTCGGAGACAGGGAGGCGAGGATCGCCGGATTGACTGCGACGGCGTCGGCCGGGAAGAGGGCCTCGTAGCCGAGATTCATCAAGGCCTTGTTGGCGTTGTACCGCAGGAATTTCTTGACATCCTCGGTCAGGCCCAGCTCGTCGTAGAGGTCCTCGGTGTACTGCTCCTCGTTCTCATAGAGCTCCAGGAGCAGGTCGAAGGTGTAGTCCTTGAGCTCGGCCTGACGTTCCGGGGAGGACTCGCGCACCGCCAGCTGGTACTTGTAGCCGATGTAATATCCGTGAACGGCCTCGTCTCGGATAATGAGGCGGATGAGGTCGGCCGTGTTCGTCAGCTTGGCGTGGCTGGACCAGTACATGGGGGCGTAGAAACCAGAGTAGAAGAGGAAGGACTCCAGCATGGTGGAGGCGACCTTACGCTTCTCCGCGTCGTCGCCGCGGTAGTAGTCCAGGATGATCCGGGCCTTGCGCTGGAGGTTCTCGTTCTCCTCACTCCAGCGGAAGGCCTCATCGATCTCGGCGGTGGAGATGAGGGTGGAGAAGATCGAGGAGTAGGAGCGGGCGTGCACCGATTCCATGAAGGCGATGTTGGTGTAGACCGCCTCCTCGTGGGGGGTCCGCGCATCCGGGATGAGGGAGACGGCCCCCACGGTCCCCTGGATGGTGTCGAGCAGGGTCAGACCGGTGAACACGCGAGTCGTCATGTTCTTCTCGGCGGGGTTGAGGGTGGCCCAGGACTGCACGTCATTGGACAGCGGCACCTTCTCGGGCAGCCAGAAGTTGCCGGTGAGGCGATCCCAGACCTCGAGGTCCTTGTCGTCGACGAGGCGGTTCCAGTTGATGGCCTGGACGCGGTCGATGAGCGTGATGGGCTCGGGCATGGGTTCTCCTCGGAGCGGGTCGGGCTGACTGGCCGGCTGGCCGGCTCCGTCATGCTACCGATTCGGAGAACCCGAGTCGGTGACGGAAGCCTGCGTGATCTGCGGAAATCCCGCTGTTCCAGCTCTCCAAGCCGAATTCCTCCGCGCCCGCGCCGCCTCACGCCCGGGGAGCAGAAGCGGGGAGAACCGACGCTGCGGGGTCAGCGTCGGTCGACGAGAGCCAGACTGAGGGCGGTGATGAGCACCGACAGCAGGGGGCGGCGCGCCGTCGGGTCGGAGGCCGCCCAGCGCCGGATCCGTCGTGAAGCCATATCGGGAGGCTACGAACCCGCCTCCCCCATCGGCATGGGCAGTCCTCCCCACGGCCGAGCCCTTGCCGCACTCGCCCTCGTCCCGTCTCCGCCCGAATCCGCTGGCCGCCCCTCCGCCGAGGGCGACCACCCATAATCGGATCATGGTCTCCCCTCCCCCCACCCGCACCGGGACCGCACAGGCGCTGCTAGCCGACCTCGCCGACCGCCTGCCCGCGCTCCTCGACACCGTCCCGGCGCGTCTCGTCATCGGACTCGCC
>ERZ772956.1163-NODE-1163-length-18330-cov-5.991135_pt1 | contig 18330 bp, 16 predicted proteins | sample MGYA00580683_ERZ772956 | MGnify/ENA primary metagenome ERZ772956 (study PRJEB29015, sample SAMEA2738077) | human oral metagenome | biome: human oral; feature: human-associated habitat; material: saliva | place: China | collected 2212 ... | reverse complement strand
CTCACATAACTAGCATAACTAATTATATGAGTTAAAATTATTTATTTATATTTTTAAATTTAAAGTATGATACGCTTCCAATTATACTAATTAATATAAAAGCCACCAACAAACCTGGTAAAGCTCCCGTTTGAGGTAAAATTCTATTATAAACTGTATTATCTTTATTTTTATCTAAATTTTCCTTATCAATTTTATCAACTTTTTTATTATTATAATTTTTAACTTTAGACATATTATTTAAATTTAATATCTTTTCCGAAACACTATTTCCGTTTTTAGCTTTAAGATATAAATATAAAGCATCCGAATTAATAATATCAGTGATATTAGTTAAATCTTTAGAATTTATCTTAAATTTTGCAGAATATGAACCATCACTTTGTTTATTAAGATTATTTATCAAAACATACTGATCATCAGCAATTTTCTCTCCAGCACTACCTGCCAAATAATATTTAATGTTATAATCTTTAGCATCTGAAATCTTAATATTTGAAACATTAACTTCTATTTCAATATAATTTTTATTAGAATCAGTATATACAAAATTATTTGCATCAATAATTTCAGCTTCAGAATCTGCAAAAATATCAGAAATTTGTTTACTATTATCATTATCTACATTATCATTATTTGTTTTATTTTCATTAATTTGATTAGAATTTACTGTGTTTTCAGATACTGTATTTTGAATTTTATTTTCATTAGAAACTTTATTTTCATAAACAACATTTGAATTATTAACATTATTCTCTACTACTTTGTTTTCATCAACTTTATTTTGAACAATTTGGTTTTCCAAAGTTTTATTATGTGCAATCTGGTTCTCTACAATTTTGTTATGAACTATCTGATTTTCTACGATTTTATTGTTTTCAATTTGATTTGAAATAATCTGATTCGAAACTATTTGATTTTCTAGAATCTTATTATTTTCTATTTTATTGGCAGTAATCCTATTTGATATAATTTGATTTTCTATAATTCTATTATTTTCTATTTTATTAGCAATCACACTATTTTCTATAATCTTGTTTTCGATAACTTTATTTTGAACAATTTGATTAGTAATAATTTGATTTTCTAAAATTTTATTCTCTAAAACTTTATTTTGATCAATTACAGGCTCATCCCTAATTACTTCCACTTCAAAATTCAATAATTTATTAAAATCTTTTAATTTCAAAGCTACATTTTGAACACCTAAAGAGTTTGAATTAAAATTACTATATTGCACTAATTCACTATTATCCATAGTAACAATTTTATTAGTTCCATCAGAATAATTAACAGTAATTTTTCCTCCAGATAAATTAAGCTCTTCACCTTTTCTATATTTCAATTTATCCGGCTTTCTTAAAATCCACGCATCATTAATTGTTGCTTCTGGTCTTTCTACAATATTAACATCAAAAGATGTAGTCTTGCCTTTATAACTAACACTTAGTCTATTCCTTCCAATATTCGAATTATTAAATCCAACAACATCCACATCAGATGAATCCATTTGAATATCTAAAACATTGCCATTTGAAAAAGTAGCTCTAATTTTACCACCAGTCAAATCTAAACTTTCAGTATTTTGAATATAATCAGTTTTAATTGGTAAATTTAACACTTCAATTTTATTCAGAGTTATAGGCTTTTCTTTTACCAGGATACTATAATTAACAGACCTACCTCCATATGTAATTGTTACATTTTTTGTTCCAGGAACAGTCATGTTAGGTGAAGAAAACTTCACAGATGCACTATTAGTACTAATCTCTGCAGTTTTTCCATTACTATATGTAGCCTGTAAAACTCCTCCATCCCTTGCTAATGTGTCATTAACCATATATTCCACTTTAGTTGGAGGTTTCTTCAATGTTAACGAAATCAATTGGTTAGGAGAATCAATTACATTTACAACAAAAGTTGCCCTATTATCCATATAATCAACTGTTATAGTTTTAGGACCAACAGTAGAATTATCAAACCCAGTCAATTTAACTTTTGAATCTTCAAGACTTTTTTCAATAGTTTCGCCATTACTCATAGAAACCAAAATTTTTCCACCAGTAACATCAAGTTCTTCAGTATCTTTAATATATTCCAATTTATTTGGCTCAGATAATATTTTTATCTTAGTTGGTTTTGGTTGAGTTGAATCAAAATTAACATATGCTTTTAAAGAAGAATTACCCTTACCAGCAACAACAAAATCCTTCCAATAAGCCGCATTACTATTATCCACATAATTAACAAAAGTTTCCCCAGGTTCACTAACACTCGCCGTATATCCTTCCAGCGTATTTTTTCCTTCATACATCATATTAAATTGATTATCAACATTTGGCATCTTGGCAGCCACAACAAATTTCGATCCAGTCAATTCAACAGGATTATTTAATTTAACAGTATGAAAGCCCTTTCTTAAATAAATCTTATTAACCGAAACCTTAGTTAAATTAGTCAAGTCATCATTATCTGGATTAACAAAAAATTCATATATTCCAGATCTTGCAGCTTCAATACTTAATCTTGTTATTTTTTCATCGGATTTACTAGCATCTCTTGAATAAACTTCAGCAACAGTTAATTGTGAAATAACCGGTCCTTTTTTTACATGAAAATCAACTATAGGGGGTAATACTTGATGCTGATATTGTTTATCATAATTTTTACCTTCTTCTACATCTTGAAATCCATAAGTTTCAGTATAACTAGTCTTATCATAATATGATAAATATTCAACAGTTGAATAATCACCATATGAATTTTTAAAAATCCACGCCCCATCTTTTCCAGGATTATTTTTAAAATTACTTGCACTATAATTGTCATCCCATCCAATTAATACAACCACATGAGATGCAGCTTCGTTATTTTGTAAAGGAATGTCACAATATCTAGCCATATTAGCTGTATTTGTATATTGATCACCAACTCTATAGTTTAATGCAAAATACACACCACCATAATTTTTTATATGTGTTTTGATTTTAGAAATCGCATCATTAATTGCATTTTCATCACTCGTATCTTCAACAGATAAATTAACAGTATCCATTACTGTCGCAGCTTGTGTAATCGATTCAATTGAATTCAAATCAATATCAGGTTCATTAGGATTATATTTTAACCATTTTTCCTCCACTGGGCCAAAACCATTAGTCATATAATTTATAGCATCCATAAAATTTCCGCCATCCGTCCTAACAGCATTAAATCCCTTTACATTCTTTTTTCCATTTAAGAACATTAAATATCTTGAACCGTATTTCACATGAGCTTCAGAAAAATCAAAAACCTTTACACCTTCACTATGCTTTTTTCTTTTTAATGCCAAGGTAGTTTCTAAAGCACCTATCGCTGCAAAATTCCAACAATTATTAGCTCTACCTTGATTTCGTACAATTATATTTTCAGGAATAATGTCTTTCAAATTAAATCTTGCATCAGTATCAGATTGACCCAGCAATAATTTAAAAACATTGTCATGTTCATCACTATGCGTTGTCAAAAAGCCTGTAGCCTCAATTACTGTCATACTCATAATAATCATTATTACTAAAACACATTGAACAATTACAAATATCTTTTTCTTCATACTTTATATTCCTCTAATTCCTCTTTTCATTATTATATTTTTTATATATATAATAATTAATACAATAGTACAAAATAATATACTAAATAATACAATTGGTATAGCTCCAGTTTGTGGTAATAAGCCTTTTGCCATTGTATTATCTGGACGATTTTGTCCATTTTTATTTACATTACTATTAAAATTACTAGAATTATTATTAGATGAATTACTCTCACCTCTAGAAGTATTAATCTGAACAAATTTGGGTGCTTGTGTACTATTATTGTTATTTTCAGATTTTCTATCAACGCTTAATTTTCCGTTTAATTCAGGATTATAATTTTCAAGTATATTAACATTAAATTTCTTTTCAAAGCCTTTATATCTAACAGTTAATTCCTGTACTCCAGGTATTTTATTATTAAATCCCTCAACTACAACCTCTGGGTCAGTCATTTTTACAACGCCTAAAGTTCCATCTTCATAAAAAATATCCAATACACCTCTTCTTAAGTCTAAATCTTCATAATTCTGTATATATGAATACTTAGGAGCAACTTTAATATCAAACCCTCTAATTGGATTTTCACCTCCAGCACCAAGAACCGTATTATGTATTTCATAATCAACACTTTTTTCTAATGTTACATTGCCATTAATCATGACATTATCATAAGAAAAATTAATAATAATATTAGATGAATCTCCATCAAAATTAACACTTTTTACAATATCTTTAGACATCATATCAATTAATTGATATGAATCATCTTCAAATTTAAATAAAATAGCACCACCCCTCAAATAAATTTTTGAAGAATCGCTATATGTTAAATCATCAGGCATTTTATAAATACCCATACTATCTACTTTTTTTGTTTTATCAACAACCTGCTCTACATTTTGTTCTATTTCTTGCATTTGAACAGAACCAGTTGCTAATACATTATTTATTCCAAAAAACATAAATAATATTAAAACAAAAAATATAAAATTATAAAATCTTTTCATTCGTATCTCCATAGTTCTGCCCTTTTCAAAATTATTTTATTTTATTAGTATATACTTTATAAGCAATACATATACTAAACAAAGCAATAATTATTCCAAAAATCCAATTTTTTTCTCCTGTCTGAGGCAATCTGCCCTTAGCCATTGTATTATCAACAATAGTTTGGCTTTGTTTATTATTTTTTGCATTAGTTCCAGTATCTTTTTCATTTTTTTCTATACTTAATTCTAATTTACCTAATTTATTATTTTCAACACCATTAACATATTCTTTTAAATCAACAATTAAATACTCAGACTTTTTTAACATTCCAGAATTCAGAATATCGTTATCATTAATTACGTACTCATAAAAATATGAATTATCATTATCTTTTTTTAAATCACTTGAAGCAAATTTAACTTTTTCAATATTATTTTTATTAATTAAAGTAGCACTTACATTATTTTTAGAATCTTTCATTATAATAGAAAATTCATAATTTGAATTAGAAATATACGGTTTTATATTTCTAATCTTAATTATTTTATTACTTCCTTGATTAAATATATCAAATTTAGCATCATCAATTGAATTTTTATATTTTATTTTTTCATCATCATTAGCATAAATTGTATCATCATAAAGCTTATCTTCTTTTATCAAAACACTAAAATTAGTTGTTTGATTACCATACTCTAACGTCAACAAATTATTTCCAAGAACTTTATTATTAAATCCAGAGATATGTATATTAGAATCAGTCATTGAAACAACTATAGTACTTCCATCATCATAATAAACTTTTACATCTCCTCCATACAAATTTAAATCCTCTTTATTTTGAACGTACTCTCTTTTATTTGGCAAAGTTTTTACTTCAATCTTACTTATAGTTTTATTTTTTTCAACACGATCATTATTTATCTCAACATTCTTTGTATAAGCTTTTAATGTAAAATCACCATCCGTTATCTTCAATAACTGCATATTATTATTAGAATCACTTACTCCAAAATAACTATTTCCTGTCGGCGTAAAATGATTAAACCAATTAGAATATGTCTCTTTAGTATTTGCCATGCCAACAAGAACATGATCATTAAAATTATATGACTTTGCCGCTACCGCAAATTTATTAGAATTAAGTTTTAGAGGTTCTTTTAAATAAATCGTATGATATCCCGCTTTAAGATTAATTTTATTATCAAAATTCTCAAGTTCTAACTTTTGAAATTTATCAATATTCATATCATCATCATTAACATTAGCATAAAATTCATAATCCGCATCAATAGGAACATATATAGAAAGTTTTGTAATTAATTCTCCATTAGATTTCGAATTATACTTTTCAGCAACCATTATACTCGCACTTCTAGAATCTAATTTAACTCTATCAAAGTTTTCTATTCTTGATAAAGCATAATAATTCTGATATATGTTATCATAATCTTTTCCTTCAGAAGCTCTAATTATACCATTATAACCTTTTAAAGTATTATCTTCATAAGATATATATATATATCCTTTAGTTCCAAAATCTATCGAACAATACTTTTTCCCATCTTCCTTTGTTATCAATTTAACTGGTCTCACTTTATACATTTTATAATATGTATCATTAATTTTATCAATTAATAAAGAATCTGGAATCTGACTTGCTGAATAAATACCAAGTGAATTTAGAAAACTCTCATTATCACTATAAACTTCTTTCTTAACTTCTTCAACAAATTTTTCTTTTTTCTCTCCATAAGAATTTTTTGCAATCCATGCACCATTATTATTAGGTTTGTTAAAAAAATTATCCTTTGAATAATCATCATCCCATCCTATAATTGTAACAGCATGATTAGGTTCTTCTTTTACACTACTATAAATTGAACCAGTAACTGGATTAAAATCATAATTTCCTATATCAGGCATCTTAACTCCAACAGCTACACCACCATTTACAACAATATGTTCTTTTATTTTTTTTCTCAACTCAATTAATTCAGATTCATTCTTAGGATTTTTAAAAGTAATTGTATCTAATACATCTGCTTTAATTTTTTTATCATTAAAACTATTTATATCCACAGGTTTTTCAGAGTTTAAATATGGATAATCCTCCTCATTTACTAAACCATATCCACTCATAATATTTCCCATAGCTCTATAATCAAAATTTCCACCTTCATATGGCTTAAATCCCATACCCTTATAGTTCTTTATTCCATTTAAATAGTTATCATAAAAAGAGCTTGATACCATATATTGTTCCGAAAAGTCATAAACTTTAGTCAACCCACCATTTTGCTTATTTTTCAAAGCCAAATTAGTTTCAATTGCTGCAATTGCGGAAAAAGCCCAGCATGAATTTTCTTTTCCCTGGTCTCTTATTACTGTATTTTCTGGAATAATATCTTTTAAAGAAAATTTTGATAAATTAGTATATTTTGAAACATTTGCTATATAATAGGGATTATTAGAATTTCCTAGCACAGATGCAGATGTACCAATATCATATTTATTTGGAATATAACCACTAGTAGATTTATTTTCACTTTTTTCCCACTCTTTATATTCCTCATTAATAGTAAATTCACTTGTATTATTTAATACATCTACAGCAAAAACATTAAAATTAATTAATAAAAATGCAAAACTGCAAACAATTATTGAAATTAAAATCTTCTTAAATTTCATAATAACCCCTTATTTTTTATCTATTAGTCATTTCCTCTTTTAATAAAAGTTTTTCCCAAGCTCTATCAACACCAGCTTGAAATTCTTCAATCATCCATTCATTTCCAGGCTTAAACATATGTGCAAACCTCTTTTGAAGTTTTAAAAATTCAATAACTGGAACTTTTTTAACTGGTTTATTCACTTTATACACACCATTTTCCACTTCATATACTGGCCAATAACAAGTATCAACAGCCAATTTATTTATCAACATTAAATCTTCATCCGGATATCTCCAACCTCTTGGACAAGGAGCAAACACGTTCATATATGTAGGTCCCTCAGTATATATCGCCTTTTCTGCTTTTTCATATAAATCTTTGAAATTTCCATAAGCAGCTGTTTGGCATACATAAGGTAATTCATGAGCAACCATTATTTCCGTGATATTTTTTCTTTCCTGCATTTTTCCAGGAATCACCTTTCCTTGAGGTGTTGTTGTCGTATCAGCAAACTTTGGTGTAGCTGAAGATCTTTGAATACCAGTATTCATATAAGCACCATTATCATAACAAATATATGTTAAATCATGACCCCTCTCCATTGCTCCAGACAAAGCTTGAAAACCAATATCATAAGTTCCACCATCACCCGCAAAAACCAAAATTTTAGTATCTTTATCTTCAGGTAATTTGCCTTGCTTTTTTAATGATTTATATGCAGCTTCCACACCAGACGCTGTTGATGCAGCAGATTCAAAAGCTGTATGAATATACGAATCTTTAAATGAAGTATATGGATAAATAAAAGATGAAACTTCCAAACATCCAGTTGCATTTGAAACAACAACATGATCCTCTGGCTTAACAGCTCTTAAAATCATTCTTGTAACTGGTGGTGCCCCACAGCCCGAACACATTCTATGTCCTGAAACATATCTAGATGGTCTATTAGCGATTACTTCTTTAACGTTATACAACTTTTTATTTCCTTTCTTTTAAACCTAAATATCTATATGGTTCACTCATATCTTTTAGATTTTCTAAATCTTTATAAACACTCATAATTAATTCTTCTGTAACATCTCTTCCACCAATTCCATAAGAATAATTAATTACATTCAATCTCACATCATTATGAAACATTGCACTAACAATATCTTCATATAACGGACCAGCCGTATTAGATAAAAATGCTACTTTATCAAGCACAGCTACCGCTTTTGCATTTTTCAATGCATCAACTATCATTTCTCCAGGAAATGGTCTAAATACTCTAATTTTTAATAATCCAGCCTTAATACCCGAAGCTCTCAATTTATCAACAGTATCTTTAACAGTTCCCGCTGTAGAGTTCATACAAACAATGACATAATCTGCATCATCCATTTCATACTTCTCAAAGAAATCATAATATCTACCTGTTAAATCTCCAAATTCCTTTGAAATATCAGCAATAACTTTAATTGCATTACTCATAGCAACTTGCTGTTGTTTTTTATGCTCCATTAAATATGGTTGTAAATCCATTGGACCAACTGACATCGGATTTTCCGGATCTAACAAATTAGTATGTGGATCATATTCTCCAATAAACTCCCTAACTTTTTCAGTTTCCAATAATTCAATATTCTCAATAGAATGTGAAGTAATAAATCCATCCTGACAAATCATTAATGGTAATAAAACATCCTTATGCTCTGCAATTCTATGAGCCATAATCATATTATCATATGCCTCTTGATTATTTTCAGAAAAAAGCATAATCCAACCACTGTCTCTAACAGACATAGCATCAGAATGGTCACTATGTATATTAAGAGGACCAGAAATCGCTCTATTTACTAATGCCATAACAATTGGCAACCTTGTACTAGATGCGATTTGAACCATTTCCCACATAAACTCCAAACCATTTGCAGATGTTGCAGTCATAGCTCTTGCTCCAGAAGCTTGAGCTCCAATACAAGCTGCCATAGCACTATGTTCACTTTCAACCGGAACATATACTGTATCAACTTCACCATTATCCACATAAGACGCAAAATATTGTGGAATTTCAGTTGATGGAGTTATTGGATATGCAGCAACTACATCCGGATTAATTTGCTTCATAGCATAAGCTGTAGCCTCATTACCACTTAATCTTTCACGAATTCCCATTAATCCACCTCCGTCATTTCTATAGCACCAAAAGGACAAGCTTTAGAACAAACTCCACATCCTTTACAATAATCATAATTAAAATCAGTTCTCTTTAAATCTTTTCCAACAGGAATTGCATCATCCGGACAAACTGGAAAACACAATCCACATTGTTTACACTTTTCAGGAATAAAAACAGGCTTTCTAGTTCTCCAATCCCCCGTTTTATATTCCAATGAGTTAGCAGAATCACAAATCGTTCCGCCAATAGTCATATCCTGCCAAGCAGAATCTTTATTTATATTCATTAATCCTCCTTAACGCAATTTGTTAATTTCTTTTAATGCTCTTTCAATTGCTTTCATATTTCCTTCTATAACTTCAGGTTTAGTAGCAAACTTATGCTTAAAAGAACCTTCCATATCTCTTAAAAAATCTTCATCACTCATAATCCCAGTTATTTTAACAATTGCAGCAAGCATTGCCGTATTTGGAAAATATCTTCCAATAGTTTCAACTGAAATTGTTTTAGCATCAATAGCATAAATCGCTCCATTATAATCTTTTAAAGATTTTTCAATTTCCTCTAAACTTTTTTTAGTATTTATAACAATAGCTCCACCTTCTCTAATTCCTTGAGCAACAGGCACAGCCTCTAACAAAGTGTCATCCACAATAACAACATAATCAGGATAGTAAACATTAGAATGAGATCTAATTGGTGTTGTACTAATTCTATTATATGCAGTTAATGGAGCACCTGTTCTTTCCGGACCATATTCAGGAAAACCTTGAATATATTTACCGGTATTAAAAGCAGCATCAGCCAATAACAATGAAGCCGTTTTAGCTCCTTGTCCGCCTCTTCCATGCCATCTTATTTCTATTAAATCTTTCACTATTTAGCATTTCTCCATTCTTTGATTTTTTTAGCATACAATACTAGACTTTTTATCATATTGATTATATAATTACACAGGGGTTAATGTCAAACAAAATCCCAAAAATCAACATTTTTAATAATTTTGAAATATTTTTATAAAAAAGGAGAAATTATGTTTAAAGAATTTAAAGAATTCATTTCAAAAGGAAATGTAATGGATTTAGCGGTAGGCGTTATAATAGGTGGCGCTTTCAAAGCAATAGTCGACTCATTAGTAAATGACATTATTATGCCAATCATAACTATGATTACTGGTAAAGTTGATTTATCAGGTGTTTCAGTACAAATCGGTTCTGCTACACTTTCTTATGGAAAATTCATTTCAGCAATTATCAATTTTTTAATAATTGCCATTGTAATTTTCTTAATGATTAAATCAATAAATAAAGCACAAAACATGACAAGTAAAATTGTTAAAAAATCTGACGATTCTGAAGAAGAAACTGAACCAGAAGAAAAAGTATGTCCATATTGTTTAAGCAATATTCCATACCATGCAACAAAATGTAAATATTGTGCTTCAGATTTAGAAGAGAATAAATAGAAACAAAAACTGTTTAACAAACTATTTTATATACTTTGTCAACAGCCTAAAAAATGCAGTACCTATGTACTGCATTTTTTAATATTCTAAATCAGACGCTTTAATTTTTTTATAATAATAATTATTTTCATTATCAACAAATTTAACTCTAACAAGTTCTTTTAAATACTCAACTGAATCAACTACACCTTTGCCTTCAGTCTTACAAAAAACTTTAGCACCAGGCTTCGGAAGCTTATTTGCTTTATCTTCATAAACATTTTGTTCATATCTTAAACAACACATTAATTTACCGCAATTTCCAGTCATTTTAGAAGTGTTTAACGATAAATTTTGTTCTTTTATCATTTTTACCGAAACACTATCAAAGTCATTAATAAATTTTTGACAACAAAGCTCTCTTCCACAAATACCACAACAACCTTCCATTTGACTTAATTGATCACGTACACTAATTTGTCTAAGTTCTATTCTTGTTCTAAAAATCGAACCAAGATCTTTAACTAAATCCCTAAAATCAACCCTTTCATCAGAAGTAAAACTAAAAATCAGCTTTGATTTATCAAACAAATATCTTGCTTCAATTAAAGTCATCGGTAATTTATAACTTTCTATTTTCTCTTTACAAACATCAAAAGCCTTCTTAGCTGCAACTTTATTCTCTTCAGCAATTTTTTTATCATTATTATTTGCCTTACCCTTTATTGATTTTAGTTCATTTCTCAAACATTTTTCATCAATTTCCTTATTTGCAACAGCTACAACCGCTAATTCCAAGCCCATTAAAGTATCAACAAAAACATAATCATCTATTTGAAAAATTTCATCAACAGGATCATAATAATAAATCTTGCCATTTTCTCTAAATTTAACACCAATTACAGTTTTCAAAATAACTCCTCATTATAAATTTTCTATAAAATTCAAAATCATATAATCAATACACATTTCAAAATTATTATTCATTAAAATTTTATTTTTAGTTTTTTCTACAATTTCAACTAATTGAAAATACGAATTTTCAAACAACAAAACATTTAAATATTCTAGCAATCTAATAATTTTATCATGATTATCATAAAAAACCTCTGCATTTTTATATATTTCAATTATTTTAGCATTTTTCAAACTTCTCACAAAATTCGTTAATCTAAGCAATTCATCATAATCATCTTTAATAAAATTAATATTATTTAAACTTCCATTTAAAACTTTAAAAACATCAATACTCTCTTTTTCAATATTTAAATTATTATCAATAAAATGTTTCTGTATATCTTCATTTGACAATTTATTAAAATGCAGATTAATACATCTAGACTTAACAGTACTTAGAATATTGCTCTCATTATGCACAATCAAAATAATTACTACATATTTAGGTGGTTCTTCAAGAGTTTTAAGCAACGAATTTTGTGCTTCCACCGTCATTAAATCAGCATCATCAATAATATAAACAGACTTTTCCGAAACAACAGGTTTAATATTGATTTCAGTCTGTAACTCTCTTATTTGAGCAATTTTAACCGACTTTCCATCAGGTTTAAGTTCATAATAATCCTGCATCATATCATCTTCTAAAATCATCTTAGCGAATTCTTTAGCTAACGTGTATTTTCCAACACCTTTATTACCACTAAAAATATAACTATGTGAAAAATTTTTATTATTAATGCAATTAATTAGATATTTTTTAATATTATCATTTCCTAAAATATTTTCGAACATCTAATTCTCCTTTTTTGTAGGTCCCATTTTATTAAAAGGCCAAAATCTAAATACAACTTTACTCTCGATTTTTTCTACAGGAATACATCCAAAATTTCTACAATCCATAGAACCACTACGATTATCACCCATTAGAAAAATATATCCCTTTGGTACTATAAAATTATTAAATACTCCAGTCGCCTCTGTTTTAACACCCTCTGCTAAATATTTTTCAGGCAATAATTCATTATTTATATAAACTTTTCCATCCTTAATTTCGACTTTATCACCTTCAAGAGCAATAACTCTCTTAATATAAGAGGTTTTATTTATTTCTAATACATAATAAGTAAATTTACTAAAAACATTAGTAGGTTGATATGCATATTTTGCCACAGGATTATTCAAATCATATTCTCCAGGCCCATATATATTTTTTGAAGGAGCTTCAAAAGTTACAACATCGCCTCTTTTAGGCATCTTCGACCTTTCCAATCTATTTAAAATTAATCTATCATTTGGTTTATATGTTGGGTACATTGAATACTGTTTCACAACAGTGGGTGTACCTAAAAAAAACTTAATCAATAAAGCTAAAACAATAGCAATAACAATACAATATATCCACTCTATAATATTTTTAGTAGAATCACTCATATTAAACCTCTTCTTCACTAATTGTAGGTATCTTGATAATTACCTCAGTACCTTTTCCTAAATCACTATTAATCTTAATAGTTCCTTTATTCTGTTCTATAATTTCCTTTGCGATTGAAAGACCAAGTCCTGTACCACCCATTTTTCTTGAACGAGCCTTTTCAACTCGATAAAATCTTTCAAAAACTTTTTCAACATCCTCTTTAGGAATACCAATGCCTGTATCCTTAATTTTCACATATGCATCATTATGCACAAATCCAATATATATATCAATCTTACCGCCATCAGGAGTATATTTTACAGCATTACTAATAATATTCAAAATAACTCTTTCAACACCATCTTTATTAGCATAAACAAGTGGAACTTCTGCAGTAACAAAACATTTTAAATCAATATTTTTCTTCTTAATTTCAATTTCAAACTTTTCACTACACTCTTTAGTTAACTGACCCAAATCAAACTTTTCTGGTTTATTATTTTCTCTCTTACCATCAAACTTAGATAAAGTTAACAAATCATGAATCAAATTTTCCATTCTATTAGCATTATCATTTATAATTTTCAAAAAATGTTTCTGTGTCTCCACATCACATTCATCTTCCAATAAATTTTCAGAAAAGCCTTTAATAGATGTTAACGGAGTTTGCAATTCATGTGACACATCAGCCACAAACTCTTTTCTCATTTCATTTAATCTCTCATGTTCACTGATATCTTGAATTACCACCATTAACCCAACAGGTCTATCAATCTCATCTAAAAAAGGCACAAATAACAATTCCATTGTTTTATCATTAAACATAACTTTTTTATCATATGATGTCCATGTATTTAAATAAATTATCTTTTGCAAATCAATATCATCATCATTAAATTTACTAAAAATTTTATCAAAACTATTCTTACTTTCATCAATTTCAAGCAATCTTTTAGCCGCCAAATTAATATATGTTACATTTTCATCCATATCAAAAGCAACAACACCATCAGTCATATGTTCTAAAATAGTATCCGTTTTCTTTTTTTCGTCATTTGCTTTTTTCAAATTCTTTCTAAGATAATCCAGCATTCTATACACATCTGCATCATTTTCTTCAACAATACCATCATCAATATAGTTTTTATCAGGACTATTAAGCATTCTTGACATAGGCTCTAAAATATTGTTTTTTACATATAATTTTAATAAAATCACAAACAAAAATACTAAAAAAACAAAACCACATATAATCTTAATAATGTCACTAGTATTAACTCTGAAAAATTTAAACATCATAATACTAAAAATTGCAATAAAGAACAATTCAATAATTGAAAAAATATAAACTAATCTATAATAATAATTTTTCATAATATCTCCATCAAAGAAAAATAGCATTTATTAATATAACTTAAGTAATAAATGCTATTTTATATTTATTTATTTGCTAAATAGTATCCAACTCCACGTTTCGTTATAATAATCTTTGGATTTGATGTATTCTTTTCAATTTTTTCTCTAATTCTTCTTACAGTAACATCAACTGTTCTGATATCACCATAATACTCATATCCCCATACTTTTTCTAATAAAGTTTCTCTTGTTACTATTTGTCCAGGTTTTTGCGCTAAAAACTTAAGAACTTCAAATTCGCGTCTTGTTAAGTCAGTAACAGTAGTACCTCTAACAATCGCTTCAAATTTGTCTAAATCAAGTATTAAAGAACCTACAGCAATTTGATTTTTTTGTTCTTCTTCAGCGCTCTTATTTTTATCAAATTTTCTTAAATTAGCCTTAATTCTTGCAATAACTTCTCTAGGGCTAAAAGGCTTTGTAATGTAATCATCCGCACCAATCTCAAGGCCCAAAACTTTGTCAATTTCTTCGCCCCTAGCTGATAACATGATTATTGGAATATTAATATTTTCCTGTCTGATTTTCTTACATACAGATAATCCATCCATTTTAGGAATCATAACATCAAGTAATAATAAATCAGGTTTTTCATTTAGTACTTTATTAATTCCTTCTTCACCATCTTCTGCAGATATAAAATTAAAACCTTCTTTTTCTAAGTTAAATTTTAAAAGGTCCAAGATTGAACTTTCATCATCAACCGCTAAGATAGTTTTCTTATTATTATCAAGTAAAATGTTTTCTTTATTTTCTATTAAACCAGCCATTTATACTCACCTCTCTAAGATTTACGATTAATATATCATAAGCGACTATTTTTTTCAATAGATTACTATATTTTATCTTTATCTTTACAATTATTATTTTTATTTAACTTAAGTATTATAGATCAATATCAAGACCAACCGGACAATGATCACTACCAAGAATATCACTATATATTTTTACATCCTTAATTTTATCCTTTATACGATCCGAAACAATGACATAATCGATTCTCCAACCAACGTTTTTTTCTCTAGAACGGAACATATATGACCACCATGAATATGCATCCGTTAAATCAGGATTAATATATCTAAAAGTATCTATAAATCCAGCATCAAGAAGATTCGTCATTTTATTTCTTTCTTCATCAGTAAATCCAGCAGATCTATGATTAGTATTAGGATTTTTTAAATCTATCTCCTTATGAGCAACATTTAAGTCCCCACAATATATAACTGGCTTTACCTTATCAAGAGAAATCAAATAATCCCTCATTTGATCCTCCCACTCCATTCTGTAATCCAATCTCTCAAGCTCCCTCTTAGAATTAGGAACATAACAATTAACAAAGAAAAAATCTTCATACTCACAAGTAATAACTCTTCCCTCATTATCACTACCATAAGTAACATTCAAGGGTTTATTCTTTAAAAAAACAGCAGTTCCAGAATATCCCTTCTTCTCAGCACTATTCCAATACTGATAATTACCAAGCTTTTTCATATTATCATCAACTTGATTTTCTTGCATTTTTGTTTCTTGAATACCAAACAAATCAGCATCCACTTCATTAAAAAAATCATAGAACCCTTTAGTTATAGCAGCTCTAAGTCCATTAACATTCCATGAAACTATTTTCATTTTTCCTCCTTAAGTATAAATCTTTCACATAATAGAAAAAGATGGTATAAAAACCATCTCTTCTTCATCCTTTAAAAATAAACGTTACCACCAATATGAACACCTTTTATGCCAGTCCAAGATGATCTAAAAGAATAGAAGTTGTGACTTCTCTTTCCATTTAATGCATCTTTAACTGCTTCTTTAACAAAAGATGGTACTTTACCATTTAAATATTTTTTCCAATAAGAATCAATTGTATAACAAAACTGATTTTTTCTTTTATATTCAGAAAGAGGATCAGAACCCCTCTTTTCAGCTCTATTTGCAGCACAAGTTATAACAGCTAACGCACCTTCATAACTTGACCCTGATTCTTGACAAGTAATAGCATATAATAAATTCATATCATCTTCACTATAAGACCAAGTTTTAGCACCTGTTCTTACAACACTACTTCTTGTTGTAGCTTTAGCTCTTACTTCAATAATTTTATCAACTGGTTCCTTTATCACTTTTTCAGAAATCACATCTTTAGAAATTTGATTTCCATTTTGATATCTAATTCTATATTTTATTTCTTTAATACCATTTACACCGGCTTGAACAACTTGGTTCTGTGTATTTTGGCTACCATTTGCAACTTCCTTAGTAGTAGTTTTAAATGGAATTTCTACTTTTTCTGTTACAATTTTTTCGATTACTGATTGATAACTTTTTAAAATTTCTTCAGGTGAGAACTCTTGTTCTTGAGCAATTGTAACACTTTCACCTTTTTTAATAGTAATTGTGCTATTATCTGATAAATCTGATTTAACATCAGGTGTAACACTTTCACCATCAAAAACAATTATATGATTTTCTTTTAAAATATCTTCAACTTTTGTACTAGTAGTTACAACATTCATTTCATAACCACTTGATAATAATATTTTAACAGATCTTACTCTGTTACTTGAAGCCATAACCCCAACTGTTCCCATTAATAAAACAAATAAAATGGCAATTGTTAAAACCTTCTTTATAGAAAATTTTCCGGATTGAGGTTTGTCAGACTCCGGTTGAATACTTATATGTTTTCGCATAAATCCTCCTTTAAGTAATCATATCTATTATACCACTTATACAAAATATAGTCAAATTTTAGATATTTTTACTAAAATCACTTACGGCCATAAGCATTTGAAAACTAAACAAATGTGTATTAATAATTTGTCTTTTTCTTCAATCCAGTCCCATCATAAGGATTCGGCTCCACATAAACTTCCTTAACAAATTTTAATTTTTTATAATCTTTTTTATAATTCTTAGAAGATTCAAAATATTCATTCCTTAAACTTTCTACATATTTCTCATGATCATTACTATTAAGAACTTCTCTTTTATCCTGATGAACATTCATTTCACTTATTTTTTTTATTTTATCTCTATTAAGCAGCTTTTTAAAGAAAATTTTTAATCCATCCAAAAAACTCATACTAAATCTCCCTTTTCTTTATCTTCTTCATTTTCTTTTTAACTCTGTCTTTGACTATACTACTCTTACTGATTATGAAGTTTGTACAGATTGTAACCTTAACATCTATCAGAAGAAATATTCGAAATATTTTAGATGGCCAAAAAATAGAGGTAAGTAATCAGGAAGACATTGATTATGGATTTGAAAAAATTGTTGCTAAGATGGCATTGTTAACAGAAAATCTGCAGAAGTCTGAAAATCAAGTTCTTCAAAACGAAGAGGTGATTGTTGAGAAAGAACGCCGTCGTATTGCTAGAGATCTTCACGATACGGTTAGTCAGGAGCTTTTTGCAGCGAATATGATTCTATCTGGTGTCTCAGGTCAACTGGGAACTCTGGAAAAAGAAGTGGTAGAGCAGCAATTAAAAGGAGTATCCTCTATTTTGGATACTGCCCAAAAAGATTTGCGAATCTTGCTACTACATCTTCGTCCTACAGAATTAGAAGGTCGAAGTTTGGTCGAAGGTTTGGAAGTGCTCTTGAAAGAGCTAGTTGATAAGAGTGAGATCGAAGTCAACTTTGAACATCGTGTTGGTTCTATTCCTAGACAGATTGAGGA
>ERZ772956.1161-NODE-1161-length-18350-cov-25.011096_pt1 | contig 18350 bp, 23 predicted proteins | sample MGYA00580683_ERZ772956 | MGnify/ENA primary metagenome ERZ772956 (study PRJEB29015, sample SAMEA2738077) | human oral metagenome | biome: human oral; feature: human-associated habitat; material: saliva | place: China | collected 2212 ... | reverse complement strand
ATAGTAATACAGAATATGAGCGTTCAACTTTTTCATTAGCATATAGACCTTATGAATATGTAGAAGTAACTATTTATTTAATATTTGGAGAAGTTTTATTAATAAAAATATTTGATGAAAATTTTCAAATAGATAATACTTTAAAAGTAGGAATAGCACTAACTGATGAAATAATAAATAGATATGACTTATATTATGATGATTTTGAAGAAGTTTATTTATCAAAAAAATATAAGGAATTGGTTGTTATAGTAGATTTAGCAGATAATATAATAGGTTTTTCTTTTGTAAAGGAAAGAGATGAAGAATGGGATTATCCAAAAGATAAAATTAAAAATTATTTAGAATGTAGAAATTTACAGGATATATATGGTTCTTTACGCAATAGCAAAACATTAGATACTAATATAGAAAAAAGAGAAATCTATGGGCAACTAGATAACTATAAATTCACTTTTGATATGATAAAAAGAGATATAAAAAGTATTCAAAATTTAGAAACAGGAGAGTATGTAAAAACCTCTTTAAATAAATAAAAAAAAGGTGATAAGATGGAATACAGATATAAAAATATTTATTTAGAAGAAACTATAGAAGAAATTTTCTCTGAATTAAATAATAGTAATACAGAATATGAGCGTTCAACTTTTTCATTAGCATATAGACCTTATGAATATGTAGAAGTAACTATTTATTTAATATTTGGAGAAGTTTTATTAATAAAAATATTTGATGAAAATTTTCAAATAGATAATACTTTAAAAGTAGGAATAGCACTAACTGATGAAATAATAAATAGATATGACTTATATTATGATGATTTTGAAGAAGTTTATTTATCAAAAAAATATAAGGAATTGGTTGTTATAGTAGATTTAGCAGATAATATAATAGGTTTTTCTTTTGTAAAGGACGAAGGAAGAGATTGGAGTTCTCCAAAGGATAAAATTAAAAATTATTTAGAATGTAAAAATTTACTAGATATTTATGGCTCTTTACGCAATAACAAAACATTAGATGCTGATATAGAAAAAAGAGAAATCTATGGGCAACTAGATAACTATAAATTTACTTTTGATATAATAACAAGAGATATAAAAAGTATTCAAAATTTGGAAACAGGAGAGTATGTAAAAATTTCTCTTGAATAGATAGAAATTTTTTTAGATTTTTAAATATGAAATGAGATTAGAAAGTAGATATTATTAAAAATGGATATTAAGGGTTTGAGTGATGTTTATGAAAAATAAAGCTTTACATTTTTTATGGGATAGTAGACATTTTTTAAAAGATTTAAAAAAAGATTATAAAAAATTTTTAATATTTTTCTTTTTAGGTATTTTGTTACTTCTTTATCAACAAAGGTCTTCGATAATTAATATTATAGTAATTCTATTCTCCTCTTTATTACTTCCTTTATTAATGTTAATTGACTGTAATAGATGTGAGAAGTATAAATACATTATTGAAGAATTATCTATAAAAGAAGATGAAATTATTATTTTTCATATTAATAAAAAGGAGAGAATAGAGAAGCATAAAATAAAATTAGATGAAATAATAGATTTAGAATATAAAGATCCTTTCTTTTTGAGTCCTTATAGACCAGATACTTTTTTTAATAAAAATATAGAAAAATGTAGACTCTTAAAAATAAAAATAAAATCTAAAAAAGTTATTTCATTTGGTTTCTTTCTGAAAGAAGAAGAGGCAAGAAAAATTATAAAAGCTATTAAAGAAAGCAAAATAAACTACGAAAAAGTTCAAGAAGAAATAAAAGAATTTCAAATTAAATAAAATAAATGATTTATCTAGGTTGCTGATTTTTGTTAGCAACCTATGTTTTTTATAAAAAAATATGATATAATTAAGGATATAATATTCAAGGAGACTAATATGGGAAAGATTATATTTTTTACTGGTGGAAGTAGAAGTGGAAAAAGTAAATTTGCTGAAGAATATATTTACGAACAAAAATATAAAAATAAAATTTATTTTGCTACAGCTATAGCTTTTGATGATGAAATGCAAGATAGAATTGAAAGACATATTAAAAGAAGAGGTAACACTTGGAAAACGATAGAAGGTTTTAAAAATCTTATCTCTCTTGTAAAAAATGATATAGACAGTACTGATGTAATTTTATTTGACTGTATTACAAATTTTGTTTCTAATTTTATGATAATGGATAGAGATATAGATTGGGATAAAGTAGATCTATCTGTAGTTCAAGAAATAGAAGATCAAATTGAAGAAGAAATGTCTAATTTTTTAGAATTTATTAGATCAAAAAAGACTGACTGTGTTTTTGTAACAAATGAAATTGGTTCAGGTCTTGTGCCTGATTATCCTTTAGGTAGACACTTTAGAGATATTTGTGGAAGAATCAATCAGCTTGTTGCAAAGAATTCTGATGAAGCTTATTTAGCTGTTTCAGGAATAAAAGTAAAAATTAAATAATGGGAGGAAATATGAAAGGTTTTTTATTACTTTTATCGTTTATGACAAGAATACCAATGCCAAAAATAGATTATGATGAGGAAAAGCTTGGAAAGTCAATGAAACTTTTTCCACTTGTAGGAGTAGTAATAGGTTTTATTCTATTATTCTTTTCTATAGTGTTTTCTTATGTCTTGAGCAATTTATCTTTTTCGGCTTTTTTACCAATAATTATATTGGTAGTAATTTTAACAGATTTAATCTCAACAGGAGCTTTACATCTTGATGGTTTAGCAGATACTTTTGATGGAATTTTTAGTTATAGAAGTAAACATAAAATGCTTGAAATAATGAAAGATTCAAGATTAGGTAGTAATGGTGCTTTAGCATTAATCCTATATTTCTTAATAAAGTTTGTATTACTATATTCTTTATTGATGGAAGATCAAGGAGAAACAGTTTTTGCTGTATTAACTTATCCAGTTGTAGCAAGACTTTGTAGTGTTATCAGTTGTGCTTCAGCTCCTTATGCTAGAGGAAGTGGAATGGGTAAAACTTTTGTTGATAATACAAAAGCTAAAGAAGTTGTTATTGCATCATTGATAACTGTAGTATATAGCAGTGCTATGTTATTCTATATGATAAATAGTAGTTTATCACTTGAATTACCTTTAGATTTTGTTATGATGAGATTAGGAATTAATTTACTTATAATTGCAATACTAGGACTATTTGCTTTTTCTTTCTCTAAATTGATAGAAAGAAAAATAGGTGGGATAACAGGAGATACTTTAGGTGCTTTACTTGAAATATCAAGCCTTGTATATCTATTCTTAATTATAGTTGTACCTACTTTCTTCTTATAAGGAAATAGTATGGGGAAATTAATTTTAATAAGACATGGGCAGACAGAAATGAATGCTCAAAATCTATATTTTGGAAAGTTAAATCCACCTTTAAATGACTTGGGAATAGAACAAGCCTATATGGCAAAGGAAAAGCTTTCAAATATAGCTTATGATTGTATCTACTCTAGTCCTTTAGAAAGAGCTAAAGAAACAGCAGAAATTTGTAATTATTTGGATAAAGAGATAATCTATGATAGCAGATTAGAAGAGATAAATTTTGGAATTTTTGAAGGTTTAACATTTAAAGAAATTTCTGAGCAATATCCAAATGAAGTAAAGGAAATGGAAAAGAATTGGAAAACTTTTAATTATATAACAGGAGAAAGTCTTGAAGAACTATATCAAAGAGCTGTTTCGTTTTTAGAAACTTTAGATTATACAAAAGATAACCTTATTATTTCTCATTGGGGAATAATAAATTGTATAATCAGTTATTTTGTTTCAGGGACTTTAGATACCTATTGGAAATTTAAAGTAGATAATTGCTCTATTGTAATCTTTGAAGGAGATTTTAATTTCAGTTATCTTACTAAATTATATTAGAGAGTTGGTAAAAAATGAAAGATATAAATTTTTTATTTGATTTAATCAATAAAATAGAACCTGTAGATAGTTCAGCAATTAAAGAAGCTCAAACTGAGCTCGATAGAAAAATGAAACCTAAGGATTGCTTAGGAGTTTTAGAAGAAATTTGTAAAAAAGTTGCTTCTATCTATGGTTATCCTATAAAGAAATTAGATAGAAAGTGTCATATACTTGTTTCAGCAGACAATGGAGTTATAGAAGAAGGAGTATCGTCTTGTCCTATTGAATATACTCCAATAGTTTCTGAGGCTATGTTAAATAATATAGCTTGTATTGGTATATTTACAAAAACTTTAGGTGTGGACTTAAATGTTGTTGATATAGGAATGAAGAATGACATAAAAAGAGAATACCCTAATTTAATTCATAGAAAAGTTAAAAGAGGAACAAATAATTTTTACAAAGAAAAAGCTATGTCTATGGAAGAATGTCTACAAGCTATTTTTACAGGTATAGATTTAATAAATGAAAGAGCTAATGACTATGATATATTCTCAAATGGAGAAATGGGTATAGCCAATACTACTACAAGTTCAGCACTTCTATACTCTGTAACAAGAGAAAACATAGATATAGTTGTAGGAAGAGGTGGAGGCCTATCTGATGAAGGCTTAAGCAAAAAGAAAAAAATAATAGTGGAAGCTTGTGAAAGATATGGAACTTTTGATATGAATCCTATTGAAATGATGGCTGCAGTTGGAGGTTTTGACTTAGCTTGTATGCTTGGAATGTATATAGGGGCAGCTCTTAATAAAAAGCTTATGCTTGTTGATGGCTTTATATCATCTGTTGCAGCACTATTAGCTTGCAAGTTAAATAAAAATATTCAAGATTATTTATTATTTACTCATAAGAGTGAAGAACCAGGAGTAAATATTATCTTAGACTATTTAAAAGAAAAAACTTTTTTAAATATGAATATGAGACTAGGTGAAGGAACAGGTGCTGTTCTTGCCTATCCTATAATTGCTTGTGCAATAGAAATGATTAATACTATGAAGAGTCCAGAAGAAGTATATGAATTATTTTTTTAATAGGAGCTAATTATTATGGCAGAAGAAGAAAAAACTAAGAATAATGCAAAAGGACACAGAGAAAGAGTTAGAAAAAAATTTCTTGAAAATGGATTTAATGGTTTAGAAGATTATGAGGTTTTAGAGTTATTACTTTTCTATGTTATTCCAAGAAAAGACACTAAAGCTATAGCTAAGGAACTGATAAAAAAATTTAAAACTTTAGCCAATGTACTTAAAGCAGATACTCTAGAGTTAAAAACTGTCAATGGTTTAGGAGATGTGGCTATAACATTTCTAAAAATGATGGGAGCTTTGCCAGAAAAAATATATGAAGATAAATTAAAAAATCAAAAATTAATTAAAGATGATAAAAATAAAATAACTGATAAAGAAGTTTTATTAAGTTTTTTAAGAAATAAAATAGGATATGAAGATGTAGAAAAATTTTATGTTATCTATCTTTCAAGCTCAAATGAAGTAATAGCTTTTGAAGAAAGTTCATCAGGAACTTTAGATAGAAGCTCAATTTATCCAAGAGAAATATATAAAAGGGTAATAATGGAAAATGCTAAGTCAATAATTATAGCTCATAATCACCCTTCAGGAAATACTTGTCCTTCAAAGTGTGATATAGATATAACAAATGAGATAGCAAAAGGACTTAAAAATTTTGGTGCTTTGTTGTTAGAGCATATAATAATAACAAGAGATTCCTACTTTAGTTTTTTAGAAGAAGGATTAATATAGATTAGGAGAGAATATGGAAAATAATATTATAGATGAAAATACACAGATAGTAAGCACGGATCCAGAGAGAATCCACAAGGTTTTAATAGTAACTTTTGAAACAACAAAAAAGAGATACTATTTTGAAGTATTAGGTGATGAAACATACAAAAAAAATGACAAGGTTATCGTTGAAACTATAAGAGGAACTGAGTTAGGTATAGCTTCTAATAGTCCTTTACCAATGAAGGAAAAAGACTTAGTTTTACCTATAAAGCCAGTTATAAAATTAGCAAGTGAAAAAGAAATTGAAATCTATAACAAGCAAAGAAAAGAAGCAGATGAGGCTTTTATAGCTTGTAAGGAAAAAATTAGAAAACATCAACTTGAAATGAAGTTAATCACTTGTGAATATACTTTTGATAAATCAAAATTGATATTCTATTTTACAGCCAATGGAAGAATAGATTTTAGAGAACTTGTAAAAGACTTAGCAGTGATGTTTAAAACAAGAATAGAATTGAGACAAATTGGTGTAAGAGATGAGGCTAGAATTTTAGGAAATATTGGTCCTTGTGGAAAAGAATTGTGTTGTAAAACTTTTATTAATAAGTTTGACTCTGTTTCAGTTAAAATGGCAAGAGACCAAGGGCTTGTAATAAATCCTACTAAAATATCAGGTGTATGTGGAAGATTACTATGTTGTATAAACTACGAATACAGCCAGTATGAAGAAGCACTTAAAAACTTCCCTGCAGTAAACCAATCAGTAAAAACTGAAATAGGTGAAGGTAAGGTTGTTAGTATAAGTCCACTAAATAATTTCCTATATGTAGATGTTAAAGATAAGGGAATATCAAGATTTTCTATAGATGATATAAAATTCAATAGAAAAGAAGCTAGTATCTTAAAGAATATGAAAACAAAAGAAGAAATTGAAAATAAAATTTTAGAGAAAGAATAATATGCTAAAAGATGATGAAATTATAGAAGAATTGGATAAGAAGTACAAAATTATTCAGAAAAAAGGTGGATATAAATACGCTGAAGATACTATATTGCTTTTTAACTATTTAAAAAAGTCTTTATCTAAAAGAAATATAAAGCTATTGGATATAGGTACAGGGAATGGAATACTTCCTATACTTCTATCTGATAATGATATGATAGAAGAAATTGTTGGAATTGATATACAAGAAGAAAATATTGAAAGAGCTAATAAGGCCTTAAAACTAAATGAGATAGAAAAAAATATTAATTTTACTTGTTTAGATGTTAAGGAATACAAGAATGCCAATTATTTCGATGTTGTAATTTCTAATCCACCATATATGGAGGATAATGGAAAAAAGATAAATGAGAATGAGCATAGAGCATTGTCAAGACATGAGATAAAATTGAATTTAGATGAGTTTATTCAAAATGCTAAAAGACTTTTAAAGCCTATAGGGACTTTGTATTTCGTACATAGAACTCATAGATTAATTGAGATAATAAAGACCTTGGACAAAAATAAATTTTCTGTAAAAAAGATAATTTTTGTTTTTTCAAAGAATAATACATCAAGTATGATGATAATTGAGGCATTAAAAGGCAAAAAAATAAAATTAGAAATTGAAAATTATTATGTATAACAGAGAGGTGTTAAAATGGCAAAGATATCAGTTATTGGTTCAGGTGGATGGGGAATAGCCCTGACTATTCTATTACACAAAAATGGACACGAGTTGACAGTTTGGTCTTTTGATAAAAAAGAAGCTGAAGAGTTAAAAATAACTAGAGAAAATAAAGCTAAATTAGCTAATATATTACTTCCTGAGGATATAGTAGTGACTGATGATTTAAAAGAAGCTGTAACAGATAAAGATATTTTAGTTCTAGCTGTTCCTTCAAAGGCAGTAAGATCTGTTTCAAAATCTTTAAAAGATATTGTTAAAGATAATCAAATTATAGTCAATGTTGCAAAAGGACTAGAAGAAGATACTTTAGCAACTATGACAGATATTATAGAAGAAGAATTGAAAGGTAAAAATCCACAAGTTGCAGTTCTATCAGGCCCAAGCCATGCTGAAGAAGTAGGTAAGGGTATACCAACTACTTGTGTTGTATCAGCTCATAATAAGGAACTTACATTATATTTACAAAATATCTTTATGAATCCAGCTTTTAGAGTATATACAAGTCCTGATATGCTTGGAGTGGAAGTAGGAGGAGCTTTAAAAAATGTTATTGCTCTTGCAGCAGGAATAGCTGATGGGCTAAACTATGGAGATAATACAAAGGCTGCCCTTATAACTCGTGGAATAAAGGAAATTGCTTCTTTAGGTGTTGCAATGGGTGGAGAACAATCTACTTTCTATGGTTTAACAGGTTTAGGAGACTTAATAGTAACTTGTGCTAGTATGCACAGTAGAAATAGAAGAGCAGGTATTTTACTAGGACAGGGTAAAACATTAGACGAGGCTATAAAAGAAGTTAATATGGTTGTTGAAGGAGTATACAGTGCTAAGTCTGCTTTGATGGCTGCTAGAAAATATAATGTAGAAATCCCTATAATAGAGCAAGTGAATGCTGTTTTATTTGAAAATAAAAATGCTGCTGAAGCAGTTAATGAACTTATGATAAGAGATAAAAAATTAGAAATTCAATCTTGGTAGTTAAAAGGAAAAGAGGATGTAATAATGAAAAAGATATTTTTAATGTTTATTGCAGTTTTATTAATAAATGCTTGTACTAATTCAAATGTGGCATTTAATGAAGTGGAAGCAAATTTAAATCAAAAATACACTAATTTAAGTAATGAATATTACAGAATGCTAGAAAACCCAATAGTAGAAAGAGATAGAAGAGCTATATTAAGTAAGTTTGAAAGCTTTAGAACAGAAGTTAAAGACATAAAGAAAACTAGAAAAAAAGCTAGTTCTAATGAATTAAGAGTATTAAATTCATTTATTGATAAAGCTAGTATAAACATACAATATTTAAATGATTTAGCAGAATAAAGGAATAAAAAAGCTATTGCAAAATAATAAAAAGTAAAAAATAGTTCGTTACTGAGTAAATTTCTTATTTTTTACTTTTGAATTGAAATTTATTTGCAATAGCTTATTTTTTATTATTGTGGTTCAAATACAAATGTTTTTGTAAAATAAACCTTTATATTTTTTCCCTTATGGAATATAGGTTTAAATCTCCATTTCTTAATAGCTTTCATAACTTCTGCATCAAAGCCTAAATCTTTATGAGATTTTATTATTTCAGCCTTTTCAACATTACCTTTTAATCCTACTAAGAATTTTACAGTTACTTGTACCTTCTTTGAATATCCTATAGATTCAGCTTGAGAAGGATAATCAGGTTCTACCTCATTGATTATTTGATAGTTTATTCCTTCAGAAGTAAGAGCTATATTAGTTCCATCTCCATCTACAATGAAGTTTGAACCTAAGTCTTCACCTGAAGAGTTTCCATTAGGAGAGCCACCATCACTGCTATGATTACTTGACTTATCAGAAGAACTTGTACTAGAACTTTCTGAACTAGACTTAGAAGAAGTATCTGAATGACTTGGTTCATTTTTACTTGGAATATTACTTTCTATTTTCTTCTCTTCTGTTTTTTCAGCCTTCTTTTCAATAGGTTTTTCAACAGGCTTTTTCTCCTCAACTTTCTTTTCTTCTACTTTTTTCTCAATTTTAGGTTCACTCTTAGGCTTTTCTTCTTTAGGTTTTTCTCTTTCTTGAGTATCAAGAGTTTTAGCACCAGGATTATCAGAAGTTTGTTTCGCAACAAAAGCAATGGGAACAACTTCATTTTTAACTAATTTTTCTTTTTCTACTTCATCAGTTTTAATAGTAGCAAAAAGAAATAATATAGCTAAATGTACTATAAGGGATATAAGAACATATTTTTTCATAGTACCCCCTATTCATAGAAACTTAATCCTAAATTATCCACACCATTTTCTTTTATCTTAGTTATAACGTCCATAATTACTTGATATTTTAAATTTTTATCTGCTGAAACAGTAGCTTCTTTAGCAGTTTTTAAGTAAGAATCTATTTCTGAAAATTGAATTTGAGTGATTTTTCCATCTTCAGAGATATGATAATTTCCATCTTTATCTATTATAATTTCAATACTTTTAGTTTTGTCAGTTTGTTGTATAGTAGAGCTAGGTAAATCTATTTGTACTGAACCAAAGTTATTAAATGTTGTTGTTACCATGAAGAATATAATTAAAAGAAATACAACATCTATAAGAGGAGTCAAATCTAATTTAGCTGATTCTCTACTTTTTTTGTACTTGCTCATTTTTATCTCCTAAATATATTTATTATGTTTGTGACGATATCGTCTATTTCATTTTCCATCTTTTCTAATCTTCTATTTAAATAGTTATAGACAACGATAACTGGAATAGCTATCATAAGTCCTGCAGCAGTTGTTAAAAGAGCTTCAGCGATACCATCAGCAACTATAGCAGCATCTCCTGCACCATACTTAGAAATGTTTGTAAAGGCTTTAATCATACCTGTAACTGTTCCTAGTAGACCTAACATAGGTGAAATACTGATAATACTTGATAAAAGATTTAATCTGCTTTCATAAGGAGAAGTTTCTTGAATAGTGATTTCTTTTAAAATAAACTCATAGTCTTGAACTTCCATTCCTTTTTCAGCTTTTTCTAAAAATTTCTTTACAGCAGAAGCCACACAACTTTTTTTAGAAGCACAAAGATTTCTAGCTTCATCAATTTTTTTATTGGCTACTAAAGAAAGAATTTCCTCTTTAAAAGTATTTCCTACAGCCTTCTCATTCCTAGAAAAAAATGCTATTCTTTCCAATATAACAGCAAAAGCAGCTACGGAAATAATAGTTAATACCCATAGTATTGGTCCCCCAACTTGTAAATAATGTAACATAACACTGTCCTCCTACAAAATTTTCATTCTAAATACTTTTATAATATATTATTTAAAAAGTCAAGATATTTTTATTGGATTTTTAAGTTTATCAAAATAAAAACAAAAAATTCTAAAAAAATGAAAAAATAAAAATAAAAGGTTGAAATTATTTCATAAAAATAGTATCCTATATAAAAAGGAATAAATAATAACAAGGAGAGTGTAATCATATGGCAGATAATAGTAATGTAGATATAGTTTTTCTAAAGCCTTCTAAATTTGAAGATTGCGTAGTTTGTGCAAAATATATAAAGGAAGATAAGATAGTTAATATGAATTTAAGTCAACTAGATGATAAAGACTCAAGAAGAGTTTTAGACTATGTTGCTGGAGCAATTTTTATTACTAAGGCAGATATTGTTAATGTAGGTAATAGAATTTTCTGTTCAGTCCCTGTTAGTAAAAGCTTTTTAAATGAAACTGATAGAGAAAGTGTTCGTGACTATGAAACTGAAGAAGAAATAATCAGAAAATAATTGATATTAAATAAGAAGTCTATTAAAATTAGACTTCTTTTTTGTAAGGAGATATTATGAAAAGAATTTTATTAATTTTATTTATATTTTTTTCTGTAACAGTTTTATCAAAAGAAAAATATGTTGTGTGCCTAGACCCTGGACATCAAACAAAAGGAAACCCTGCTCTTGAAGAAATTGCACCTAACAGTGATAAGAAAAAAGCAAAGGTTACAACAGGAACTAGGGGAGTTGTTACAAAGAAATATGAATCTGAGCTTATGTTGGAAATAGCTTTAAAATTGAAAACTAGCTTAGAAAGCAAAGGTTATAAAGTTATAATGACTAGAACAAAAAATGATGTGGATATAAGTAACAAAGAAAGAGCTATATTTGCTAATGACAACAAAGCAGATGTCTATATAAGATTACATGCCGATGGTAGTGAAAATAAAAATGCTGCTGGTGCAAGTGTTTTAACTTCATCACCTAAAAATAAATATACAACAAAAGTTCAAAAAGAAAGTGAAAAATTTTCAAAAATATTGTTAGAAGAATATGTAAAGGCAACAGGAGCTAAAAATAGAGGCCTTATATATAGAGATGACTTAACAGGAACAAATTGGGCTACTGTACCTAATACTTTAATAGAATTAGGTTTTATGTCAAATGCTGAAGAAGATAAGAAATTATCTGAAAAAGATTATCAAGATAAAATAGTTAAAGGCCTAGTGAATGGTATAGATAGATACTTAGGGGGTAAATAATGAGTGTACATATAGCAGCAAAAAATGGTGAGATTGCAGATACTGTATTATTGCCAGGTGATCCTAAAAGAGCAAAATGGATAGCAGAAAACTTTTTAGAAAATGCAGTTTGCTATACAGATATTAGAGGAATGTTAGGATTTACAGGAACTTATAAGGGAAAAAGAATTTCTGTTCAAGGGACAGGTATGGGTATACCTTCTATGTCTATTTACATAACTGAACTTATGAAAGATTACGGAGTTAAAACACTAATAAGAGTTGGTTCAGCAGGTTCTTATCAAGAAGATGTTAAAATTCGTGATATAGTTGTAGCACTATCTACTTCGACAGATTCAAATATAAATAATAGAAGATTTAAAGGAGCTTCTTTTGCTCCTACAGTAAACTTTGATTTATTATCTAAAGTTTTAAAAACAGCTGAAGAAAAAAATATAAAAATAAAGGCTGGAAATATTTTGACAAGTGATGAATTCTATAATGATGACCCAACTTACTTCAAAAAATGGGCTGCGTTTGGAGTTCTTGCTGTTGAAATGGAAACAGCAGCACTATATACTTTAGCAAGTAAATATAAGGCAAAGGCTCTTTCAATATTAACTATTTCAGATTCTTTGGTTAGTCCTGAAATAACAAGCTCTGAAGAAAGAGAAAAAACATTCAATGAAATGATTGAGCTTGGTCTTGAAACTGCAATAAAATAAAAATAGACTATTATAAAAACTGTTAAATTGAAAGTAAAAAATAAATGAATTACGAATGGAAATTTTAGATAAAAAATCAAATAGAATGAGCCGAGCAAATGCAGGAGTGTTTGAGTGTAACGAGTTTCCTGATTTGCAGCGAATTCTTGATTTTTTATCGTTAAGAAATTTACTCAGTAATGAGTTATTTTTTACTTTTTTAGTAAGTTTATAATAGTCTAATTTTTTTAGTATTCAAAGAATACTTCTATTGTTTTTTCATCAGATTTTTTTCCTAGATATGAGAATATTATAAAAGCTGTAAGAGCAACAACAAGACCTGCATGTCCTTTTATATCTATTCATAAGGTGCTAAGCTTCAACTCATAATATTTGTAAATATTATAAAAAAATAGTAAGATTATATAAAGGAATATTGATTTTGAACAATATAGTGCTTACTGATATGGAGGTATAAAATGATAGAGATTACAAAAGAAAATGATGAGATAAAAATAGTGATAAGCTATAAGAAACTTATAAAAGTTTATCAAGTTTGCTTCTTATTTTTTCTTATTTTAATATTTATTCTTTTTGATTTTGAATTTCCAGCAATGATTTTAAATCCTCTTTCAGCTATGTTTTTTATATATTTAATTCTCATTTCTTTTTTTGGAATTTCCTATGAAAAGATAACAATAAAAGAAAATTATATATTACTAGAAGCGATAAGAAATAATAAGAGAATTTGTTATTCTCAAAAAATATTTCTAGATGAAATTAACAAAACTTACTTTAAATCATCATTTTTGAGAGGACGCTCAAGAGATTTATTAACTTATATATTTCCATTCGATAGATACTTAAAAATAGAAACAACTAAAAAGACTTATTCATTTGGAAAAGAAATAGACTATGAGGATTATTTAAAAATAAACAAAATTCTTATAGAAAAAGTGAGAGAATATAAAGCTGAAAAAATAATATTAGATAAAGAAAGAAATAGAGAAGAAGAATTAGAAGCAATGTATAATTTAGGAGTTGAAGAAAGATATATAGAGATACTGAATGCTATTATAGATGAAGAAAAATTATTTATTTCAAAGAAAGAAGAAAATTTTTTAATAGACGCTATTAATAAGTCAAGAGATTTAGAAGAAACAGATTTCTATGTTTTCTATGTAAATTATCTATCAAAAAAAGAATATGAAAATCAAAAAGTCTTGGTAGGATACAATGGAGTTGATGGAAAAGAAGTGACTATGTCAAAGTTAAAGGAAGATATAAATAAGCTAAGAGATGATAGAAGTACATTTAAATAATTTTAAATTTTGAACTGCACAATAATCTTGGGTACGAGAGAAAGTGCAGTTTTTTAATAAATAGGACATAAAAGGACAAATACATTGAAATTTGATTTTTTGCAGAAAAATTGCTATTCTAAAAAAGGTTAAAATATTAAGAAAGGAAGCAAAATACTATGAAAAGAAAATTATTTTTTGGAAAAATATTATTATCAATTTTATTAACTTTTGTTTTTGTTGCTTGTCAAAAAGAAGAGAGCAAAGAAGAGAGCATTAGAACAGTTTCAACTGTAGATATAGATAGTTTAAATCCTTATCAAGTTGTTTCTAGTAATTCTGATCAAATTCTTTTAAATGTGTTTGAAGGATTAGTTATGCCAGGAACAGATGGAACAGTTATTCCTGCCTTAGCAGAATCTTATGAAGTTTCAGAAGATGGTAAGACATATACATTTACAATTAGAAAGGGAGTAAAATTCCACAATGGAAATGATATGGATATTAAGGACGTAGAATTTTCATTAAATTATATGTCAGGAAAGTTAGGAAATGCTCCAACAGAAGCTCTATTTGAAAATATTGAAAAAATAGAAGTATTAGATGATTCACATATTGTAATTCATCTGTCTGAACCTGACTCAAGTTTTATTTACTATATGAAAGAAGCTATAGTTCCTGATGAAAATAAAGATCATTTAAATGATACTGCAATAGGAACAGGGCCATATAAAATTAGTGAATATCAAAGAGACCAAAAATTAGTTCTTAGTAAAAATGAAGAATACTGGGGAGAAAAAGCAAAAATCCCAACAGTTTCAATCTTAATAAGTCCAAATTCAGAAACAAATTTTCTTAAATTGTTATCTGGTGAAATAAATTTCTTATCAGGTATTGATTCTAAAAGAATTCCTGAATTAGATAAATATCAAATTCTTAATTCACCTTCAAATTTATCTTTAATTTTAGCATTAAACCTTAAGGAAAAACCTTTTGATGATATTGAAGTACGTAAAGCAATTAATCTTGCAATTGATAAAAATAAAATAATTCAATTGGCAATGAATGGTAAAGGAACTCCTATTTATTCAAATATGAGTCCTGTTATGTCAAAATTTTTATGGGCTGCTCCTGAAGAAAAAGCAGATCCTCAAAAAGCAAAACAAATTTTAGAAGAAAAGAAACTGTTACCTATGAAATTCACTTTAAAAGTTCCAAATAGCTCTAAGATTTATTTAGATACTGCTCAATCTATTAAAGAACAATTAAAAGAGGTAGGAATTACAGTTAATTTAGAAATAATTGAATGGGCAACTTGGCTTTCTGATGTATATACTAATAGAAAATATGAGGCAAGTTTAGCAGGTTTAGCTGGGAAAATGGAACCTGATGCTATTTTAAGAAGATATACTTCTACTTATGCAAAAAACTTTACAAATTTTAATAATCCAAAATATGATGCTTTAATAGAAGAAGCTAAAAGAACTTCAAATGAAGCAAAACAAGTAGAAAACTACAAGGAAGCTCAGAAAATTTTAGCTGAAGAACAAGCAGCTATTTTCCTTATGGATCCAAATACTATAATTGCAACAGAAAAAGGATTAGAAGGATTTGAATTTTATCCATTACCATATTTTAATTTTGCAAAACTATACTTTAAAAAATAAGGAAAAATTATGTATTATATAAAAAAAATTTTTAGAATGCTTTTAAGCGTTTTTTCCATTGGAACCTTTTCTTTTTTACTTTTAGAATTGATTCCTGGAGATCCAGAAACTACTATTTTAGGACTAGAAGCAAGTGCTAAAGATCTTGAAAATTTAAGAGAACAATTAGGATTAAATTTAAGCTTTGGAACAAGGTATTGGAATTGGCTTTGTGGAGTTTTTCAAGGTGATTTAGGGATTTCTTTCAAATACAAAGAGCCTGTGTTTAAACTAATTTTAGAAAGACTTCCCTTGACACTTAAAATTGCTTTTATTTCTATATTCATTATTTTCTTGGTATCTATACCTTTATCGTTTTTTCTACACAATACTAAGAGTAAAAGAATTAAAAAGATAGGAGAATCTATTTTTAGTTTATTTATTTCTATACCTTCTTTTTGGTTAGGAATTATATTTATGTATCTATTTGGAATCATCTTAAAATGGACATCAACAGGATACAATAACTCTTGGCAGTCATTAATACTTCCATGTATAGTTATTTCAATTCCTAAAATAGGTTGGATAAGTATGCACTTATATTCGAATTTATATAAAGAGTTAAGAGAAGATTATATTAAATATCTTTATTCTAATGGAATGAAAAAAATCTATTTGAATTTTTACATATTAAAAAATGCTTTTTTACCAATTATTCCTTTAACAGGAATGCTACTATTAGAATTAATTACTGGAGTTGTTATCATAGAACAAATTTTTTCTATCCCTGGAATTGGAAGACTTCTAGTGCAATCTGTTTTAATGAGAGATATTCCTTTAATACAAGGTTTGATTTTTTATACATCAACTTTTGTGGTTCTTTTAAATTTTGTAATAGACATACTATATTCTTTATTAGACCCAAGAATCCAAGTAGGTGATCAATAATGAAAAAATGGCAATATTTTATATTAATTCTAGTAGGAATTATATTCTGTATTTTCTTTTATCAAAATCCATATAAGATTTCAGAAAACTTTACTTTATTAAAGCCTAGTTTTCAACATATTTTAGGAACAGATAATTTAGGAAGAGATATTTTTAGTCGTTTATTACTAGGAACTTTTTATAGTATTTTTCTTGCTTTTAGTGCCATTTTATTAGCAGCCATTGTTGGAAGTATACTAGGTGCAGTTGCAGGATATTTTGGTGGCTATATTGATGAATTTTTTCTGTTTATTTCAGAAATATTTATGTCAATACCAGTAATTTTAATTACTTTAGGAATTATTGTACTTCTGAATAATGGTTTTCATTCTATCATTTTGGCACTTTTTGTTTTATACATGCCAAGAACACTTTCTTATGTTAGAGGTTTAGTAAAAAGAGAAAAACATAAAAACTATATCAAGATAGCAAGAATTTATGGGGTTAGTAATTTCAGGATCATGAGGAGACATATTGCTCCTAATATTATACTTCCAATTCTAGTAAACTTCTCGACAAATTTTGCAGGTGCTATTCTAACTGAAGCTAGTTTAGGATATTTAGGTTTTGGAATTCAACCTCCTTATCCTACTTTAGGAAATATGTTAAATGAATCACAATCTTATTTCTTGTTGGCACCTTGGTTTACAATCTTACCTGGACTTATGATTTTATTTTTAGTCTATAAGATAAATCAAATTTCAAGAAAATATCAGGAGAAAAAGTAATGGAAATACTAAAAATAAAAAATCTAAATCTTAAAATTCGTGAAAAAGAAATCTTAAAAAATGTTTCTTTAGAAATAAAAGAGGGAGAAGTCATAGGATTAATAGGAGAATCAGGAAGTGGGAAAACTATTTTTACAAAATATATTTTAGGTATACTTCCCTTAGCAGCTCAGTATACTCAAGAAACTTTTGAAGTTGTTCCAAAAGTAGGAGCTATTTTTCAAAATGCTTTTACTTCCTTAAACCCAACAATGAAAATAGGAAAACAATTAAAACATCTTTATGTTTCTCACTATGGGACACAAGAAAATTGGAAAGAGAAAATAGAAAGTTTATTAGAAGATGTTGGTTTGGATAAAAATAGAAATTTTTTAGATAAATACCCTTATGAATTAAGTGGTGGAGAACAACAGAGAATTGTTATTATGGGAGCTTTGATAGGTGAGCCTAGTTTTTTAATTGCAGATGAAGTAACAACTGCTTTAGATGTAGGGACAAAAATAGAAGTTGTTAAATTTTTTAAAAGATTACGTGAAAAATTTAAAATATCGATTTTATTTATAACTCATGATCTATCTACTTTAAAAAATTTTGCTGACAAAATTTATGTTATGTATCATGGAGAAATTGTAGATGAAGATCATCCTTATAGAAAACAATTATTTCAACTTTCTCAAGATGTTTGGAGGAGAACAAAATAATGTTATTAACTGTGGAGAATTTAAGTAAAGAATACATAAAAAAGAAAATCCTAAATAATGTTTCATTTTCTATGGAAAAAGGGGAAATTCTTGGAATGTTAGGTAAGTCTGGTGCTGGGAAATCAACTATAGGAAAAATATTACTTCAATTATCAAGGCCGACAACAGGGACTATCTTATTTGAAGGAAAGGCTCTGTCAGAAGTGCCTAGAAAAGATATTCAAGCAATTTTTCAAGATCCCTATACTGCATTAAATCCAAGTTTAAAAATAGGGGAAATTTTAGAAGAACCTCTTATAGCCAATGGAAAATTTACAAAGGAAGAAAGAAGAAAAAAAGTTGAAGAAACTCTCGTAAAAGTAGGACTTTTAGAGTCTGATTATGAGAAGTATCCTGAAGAATTATCAGGAGGACAGCAACAAAGAGTTTGTATTGCAGGAG
>ERZ772956.1154-NODE-1154-length-18408-cov-23.816978_pt1 | contig 18408 bp, 12 predicted proteins | sample MGYA00580683_ERZ772956 | MGnify/ENA primary metagenome ERZ772956 (study PRJEB29015, sample SAMEA2738077) | human oral metagenome | biome: human oral; feature: human-associated habitat; material: saliva | place: China | collected 2212 ... | reverse complement strand
TTTGCCTCTGCGGAGCGCATGCTAGGCAATGTTGGGCCGGAGTCGTTGGGTTGGCTGTTTATTGATGAGGCTGGTCAGGCATCGCCGCAACATGCGGTGGGCGCGATATGGCGTGCACGCCGTGTTGTTGCTGTGGGTGATCCTCTGCAATTGGAACCCGTAGTGACTATGCCCAAGAAAGCGCAATCGGATATTGCTGCCACCTATGGGGTATCGCAAACATGGATCCCACCCAAGGCATCGGTGCAGACGTTGGCGGACAGGGTGTCGCTGTATGGAACGACCCTCACGCAGGGCGATGAAAATGTGTGGGTGAGCTCACCACTCCGGGTCCACCGGCGTTGCGACGACCCCATGTTCACCCTGTGTAATCAGATTGCCTACAACAACATCATGGTCAATGGCGTGCATCGGGGTTCAGCTGATCTGGATAAGTTCGCCGTCACCGATGATCCGACTATCAAGGTAAGTTGTTGGATTCACGAGCCTGCACCGCAAGCGGGAAGCCATATTCAAGATAATCAGATTGAGCAGGTAAAACGAGAGATCGACTACCTGCAAGAACAAGGCGTACAGGCGCAAGACATTATCGCCATTGCTCCTTTCCGTGATGTTGCGAATGAGCTCTCGAACCTGCCTGATCAGTATGCCAAGTACAAGGGCCTCACAGCTGGCACAATTCATACTGCCCAGGGCCGGGAGGCGGCGGTTGTGCTCCTAGTGCTGAGCGCTGACCCCGAGAAAGACGGCGCAAAGGTATGGGCAGCGGAGAAGGTAAACCTTGTTAATGTCGCGGCGAGCCGCGCTAAACGACGTCTCTACGTCGTAGGCGATAAGGATGCGTGGGCCCAGCATAATTACTTCCGCGAACTCGCGGAGATACTAGAGCCAGAGGACCAGGTGCCCTCTACAACCCAATAATCCCACGCAACTCCCCAGCAATAGCATCGAGCCGTCCGCGTGCTTCCTCCCAGGTGCCCCCTGGGAGGATGACTTCTAGGTAGCATTTGAGTTTCGGTTCGGTGCCGGAGGGACGGATGATCACGCGGTCGTTGGCTGCGGTGAACAGCATGAGTCCGTCGGTGGGCGGAAGCCCGTCGTAGCCTTCATTCAGGTCAATAACTGACACAACCTCTGAACCAGCAAGTTCAGCAGGAGCCGTAGAGCGTAACTGCTGCATCGCCGCAGAGATGAGACCTACATCCTCAACCCGAAACGTCACTGGGGCGGTGGCGTGCAGGCCGAAGCGGTCGGCGAAGCTGTCCAGCACATCCTGGATGGTGCGGCCGTCGATACGCAAGCTATCAGCCAGTAGCGCCATGGTGACGGCGGCGGTGATGCCGTCTTTGTCGCGTATATGTGCTGGGTTGCAGCAGTAGCCGATGGCTTCCTCGTAACCAAATACCAGGTCAGGTACTCGCGCAATCCATTTGAATCCGGTGAGCGTGGTGCGGTGTTCCAGCCCGTGGTCTGCGGCGATGGCTCCGAGCAGGCGGGAGGAGACAATGGAGCTGGCCAACACGCCGGGCCCAACGCCACCACCCTCAACCCGGCCAGCAACATAATCCCCCAACAAGCACCCGGTCTCATCCCCAGAAAGCTGCCGCCAGTTCCCCTGACCAGTGGGAATGGCCACGGCGCAGCGGTCTGCGTCGGGGTCAAGGGCGAGGATCAGGTCGGCATTCACGTCACGGGCCAGCGCTATGGCTAGGTCAAGTGCGCCGGGTTCCTCCGGGTTGGGGAATGCAACGGTGGGGAAGTCCGGGTTGGGCGCGACTTGCTCTTCCACCACATGGACGTCGTTAAACCCCGTAAGGCTCAGGGCCTGCCGCGCCACCTCGCCGCCAACGCCGTGCATGGCGGTGAGAACAATGCGCACGTCACGCAGCGAACTACCCAGCCGAGTAACCTCTTCAAGATACCCGGGCAGCACATCCACCTTTTCTACCCGCGACGCGTTACGCGCGATCTGGTCGGCCGGGGGAGTCTCAGTAATGCACGCCATGATCTCGGCATCGGCAGGCGGCACGATTTGCACTCCATCAGCGACCCCAGTGGCGACGCGTCCACCCAGGTATACCTTGTATCCATTGTCGGTGCGCGGGTTGTGGGATGCGGTGATCATGATCCCGGCGTCGGCATGAAGCGCGCGGACGGCGAAGGTGGTGACGGGCGTCGGTAAGCAAGGCGGTAGGAGGAGCGCGGTGCCGCCAGCTGCGGAAATGACTTCGGCTGCGGTTGTATAGAAGTCGCTGGAGCCATGGCGGGCATCGCAACCAATAACCACGCGGGGCCCCTCAACCTGCCGCCCCAACCAGTCCATGAGCCCGTAGGTGGCACGCGTAACGACGGCCCTGTTCATTCTGCTTTCCCCAGCCCCCACCTCGCCGCGCAATCCAGCGGTGCCGAAGGTGAGTGGCCCGGAGAAGCGGCTTTGCAGTTCGGCTGCGCGCGCCGGGTCCTCAAGGAGGTCCAGCACATAGGCTGCGGTCTCCGGGTCAGGGTCATGGGCGGCCCAGTCACGTGCCACATCGGTGATGCTCATGACTTCCAGCTTATCGACGCCCCGTTAGTACTTGGTCCAACGCAGCAGGTAACGGTAGTACAGGGCGCGGCGGATATGCGCGCCGGGCAGTACATCGTTGGCGATGTTGCGGATGTCGCGCAGGCTGAGCGTGGGCGCGGCTGTGCGCATGTTGGGGTCGTGTGTTTCTTTGTGCAGATAGGAGCTTATTTTCACCGCTGGGAGCAGCGCCCCTGAGATGGCCCAATCCATGAGAGAACTGTTGCGGGCCAACCCAACGACAAGAATCTGACCGCCGGGACGCAGCATATTTTTTGCCTTAATGAGCGCGCAGCGCGTGTCCATGTGGTGCAGTGAGGCGACAAAGATGATGGTGTCAAAGAGCTGATCAGGCGAAAAGTTGTCGAAGGTTGCGCTCTGGATGGTGGGCAGCGTGGCGGTAACATTCGGATCTATTCCCGTCACGGATGCGCAGGTTGCAGATAGTTTTCGAACAAGCAGCCCGTCGCCGCAGCCGACATCAAGAACGTCGCCATGCGCGTGCCGCATGACCCACGGGTGATAGGCGATGTTGTGGTTCCAAGGGGTAGCGGACATCAACGTTCTTCTTACTTGTATCTTCCGATCGCTCTGCTGTGTGAGACGAAAATGTGCTTATGTTCAAGCTCGAAAACACTCCATTTTCGTGCTTGAACATAAGCACATTTCCCAGTCACGCCAGCCACCTCTCAAAAAATCATCGGCCTTCTTCGGCACTGATCTTCAGTGCAGTGATGAATTCGTGGTAGAGCTCGTCGTTGTTGAGCAGGTCGTGGTGGGTGCCGCGGTTTCGGATGCGCCCGTTTTCCAACACAATGATCTGGTCGGCATCAAGAACGGTGGAAAGTCGGTGTGCGATGGTGATCACGGTGCCGGTTGAAGCGGCTTTGGAGATCACGTTTTGGATAGCGGCTTCGGTGATGCCGTCGAGTTGGGCTGTGGCTTCGTCGAGGAGGAGGACGTCGGGAGTGCGCACGAGGGCGCGGGCGATGGCCAGGCGTTGGCGTTCCCCGCCCGAGAGGCTGGTGCTGCCCACCGGGGTGTCGAGTCCTTCGGGGAGCCCACTGATTTTTTCGTCGAGGCGGACTGCCCGGAGGGCGTCCCAGACTTCATCGTCGCTGGCATCCACTACCCGGAACAGCACGTTGTCGCGAATGGTGCCGTTGATGATGGGGGTTTCTTGTTCGACGTAGGCGATGTGTGAGCGGACGTCGTTAAGGCTGAGGTCGTGGTAGGGGATGCCGTTCATTTCGACGGTGCCGCGTTGGGGGTCAATGAAGCGGAGCAGCAGGGAGAAGATGGTGGTTTTGCCTGCGCCGGATGGTCCGACGAGTGCGACGTGCCCGGATCGCGGCACGTCCATGCTGATGTTTCTGAGGGCGGGTCGTTGGGCGTTGGCGTATCCGGCTGTGACATTGCGCAGGGAGAACACGGAGTCTTGCGCTGGGTTTTCTAGTTCGCCGTGGGTTTCTATGGGCCGGCCGGCGGGCACGGCCAACCGCCCGGACCGTCCAGACTGCGCTGACCTTTCCAGTTGCTCCGCGCGCCCCAACTCCAGCTGGTCCGATGTAGACCTTGAATCTGCAGGTCCCGCCGATCGTGTGAATGGCCGTGGCCGGTGGGAACTGAGACCGGTCAGGTCTTCGAGTTCGAGTTTTTCGGTTTCTCGGATGCGTTCGGCGGCGGCCATGCCGGATTGGATTTCGGTGAAAGCCATGGTGAGGCTGGATACGGGTTGGACGATGTTGAAAGCGTAGAGCAGGAACGCCACGAGGGTGGATACTTCGATGGATCCGTTGCTGACGCGCCAGGCACCGACGCCAAGCACGGCGATGAGGGCGAGTTGGATACCGCCGCTGGCCACGACTCCGACGGCGGAGGAGACCCATACGGCGCGGACTGCGTAGCGGTTGGATTCTTGGGCTTTGTCGGAGATGCGGGCGATTTCGCGGTCTTCAGCCCCGCTTGATTTGACGGTGCGGATGGCCCGCATGCCGCCTTCGAACATGCCGCCGACTTCGCCGAGTGCGCCTTGGGCACGTTTTCGTGCGCGACCGATGTGGGGCATGAGTGCACCAAGGAACACGCCGATGATGATCAGTGCGGATAGGGTGCTGAGCAGGAGCGGGACGTCGAGAACCGCCATGAGCACGATGGTTCCCACGAGAGAGACAGTGCCGTTGACCAAGTTGAGAAAGCTTGAGGTTGTAGCTTCCCTGAGTAGCACGGTGTCGCTGGTCACGCGGGTGACCAGCTCACCCGACGTGAAGTTTTGGATTTGTTCGAGTTTCGCCCGAAAAAAACGGATGATCAGTGAAATCCTGGCATCGAGCACAATGCCTTCCGCGACACGTCCCAGGATGGCGGCCTGGGTGAAACCCGCCACAATGGCCAGGGCGAGGAGTCCCAGCAGGATGGCGATGGGGCCGCCGAGGGATTGTCCTTTACCAAGAGTGTCCAGCACCCATTTGGTGGCCATAGGCATGGCTAGTTCCATGCTTGTTCCCACCAGGCCGAAGAACACGCCTACGAGCAGGATAGGGAGATGTGGTCTGGCAAAAGACCAGATGAGCTCGTAGTTTGAGGCACCTTCGCTTTTTTTCCTATGTCGGGCACGGGCCGGACTTGGGTTTCTTTGGCTGTTGTAGGTGCTCATATATCTTGTACATGTTCTTTTCTCGGGAGGCTGGTTTCTCCCTACTAACCGTAGCCCAGTTTCGGTAATGGTGCCACATTTCCCACGGGTATCATTGTTCATAAAAGTGCACGTCAGGGCTAAATTTGCGCAATTGTGGATGGTTCCGTATAGTTCTTTGCAGTCGCCACAAGCGACGCGCTCCCATCGTCTAGGGGCCTAGGACACCGCCCTTTCACGGCGGCGACACGGGTTCGAATCCCGTTGGGAGTACGGATTCGTACGATAACTTCATATGAATCTTGATGAAAGTCAAGGCCTCGTGGCGCAGTTGGTTAGCGCGTCGCCCTGTCACGGCGAAGGTCGCGGGTTCAAGTCCCGTCGAGGTCGCGAAAATGTTGGCCTGATCAGTAATGGTCAGGCCAAAGTTTTCAGATTGGCTCTGTAGCTCAGTTGGTAGAGCGTTCGACTGAAAATCGAAAGGTCACCGGATCGACGCCGGTCGGAGCCACCACTAAAATCCTCGCATTGCGTAAGCTTTGCGGGGTTTTTTGGTTTTCTGGGGGCTTTGTGTCGACGGCGCCACGCTGGGGGCTTTGTGCCGACGGCGCCGCTGATGCTGCCGGGTGCTCGGCTATGTCGACGGCGTCACGCTGGATGCTTTGTCGACGGCGCTGCGTTGGGGGCTTGGAGCGTGGCGCTGGGACTTGCAGCCGCCAGCGAGAGGGGGCACCGTCGTCGCTACTGGGGGACTGGGACTTAAGGCACCCGCTTTGGGGCCTCTGGGGCGCCTGTGACTAGCGGGTTTTATGTTGCGGTAGCAGGCTTGTGGACTGCCTTACCTATATGGACGCGCGGGTGAAACCACAGCTTGCGCACAGCCTGCGCTACTAGTGTGGCTGTCATGTTAAATCAGGGGCACATACTCGCGGTGGCTGCGCCTACGCCCACGCCATCGCCCACAGAATCTGCTGCAGCAGTCACCCTAGATACTTTCAGTCTGCTGTGGCGCACGGCGCTAGGCCTGTCGATCGGCCTGGTGCTGGCTTTAGCTGTAGTTATTGCAGTGCATGTGGCCGGACGCCGCTCCCTGCTGTGGCACCACATCGGAGAGAAGGGGCGTAATTCTTTCTACGCTCTGTTTGCCGTGGTCGGCGCCTTAATTGGCGCCCAACTGGCCATGGAGGGCACTTCCTCCCCGGCCTGGTATCGCTACGCTATTTTGTTGCTGGTAATCCTGTTTAAAGCGGCCCTGACCTGGGTGTGCGTAAGCTGGGTTAAAGCCATTTCGGCTACCGTGGTGGCCCATGCCGAATCGCGCAATGATCCCACCAATGTGCGCCGGGCCAATAAGATCACCACCCAGGCCCAGATTCTGCGGCGAGTAGCTGAAGTTATCGTCATCATTATTGGTGCAATCACCATCGTCATGACTTTCCCACAAGCACGCCTGGCTATGGGGTCGCTGCTTGCTAGTGCCGGTCTGGTTTCGGTGGTAGCCGGTTTGGCTGCACAATCAGTGCTGGGAAACCTGTTTGCAGGTGTGCAGCTGGCCATCACTGACGCTATCCGTGTGGATGACCAGGTGGTTATTAATGCCACTGACTCTGGCCGAATCGAAGAAATCACGTTCACCTATGTGGTGGTTTTGGCCGCTGACGGGCGCCGTATCTTGCTGCCCAGCAAATACTTCACAGAGAACCCCTTTACTAACTGGTCGCGTCGTGATGAACGGCAGACTGCACAAATCAATTTTGACCTGGATTGGCGTGCACCTATCGCCGCTATGCGGGCGCAGCTAGCTAAGTTTGTGGCCTCCTCATCCACCTGGGATGGGCGTGACGCAGCGCTATCAGTAATTGATGCCCAAAACTCTTTGATCCGGGTGCGCCTAACTGTTTCGGCAGCAAACAGTGTTGATGCCTTCAAACTGCAATGCCATGTGCGTGAAGAAATGGTGACTTGGCTGCAAAAAGAAGCCCCCTATGCCCTGCCGCGCCGTCGTGTGGAGGTGGAAAACGTTACCGTCATGCAAGATCCCACCCCTGAAAAGGTGGCTAAGCTAGCCCAGGAATTGGCGCAGCTATCAAGCGATACCAAGTCCCAGCCGGCAGTAACTAAAGCTGAGCAGGGCGATCCCATTGAGGAAGCCCGGGTGCAGGCGGCCGCAGTGCGCGCTAAGAAGATGCGGCGGCGTCGGATTTTGCGCCGTGGACTGTTGCCGGGCGTGCAAACCGGGTCGGAAGCAACTAACGCCCCTGAGCCGGCCACCATGGTGCTCTCCGACCCCACTCAGGTAGCCCAGATCTCTGCGGTTGGTGAAGCAAAACGGCAGCTACGCCCAGAGCAAGCACGCGGTGTGCTCAGCGCGGCTAGCCGTAGCGCTAAGGCCAAGGTAGAGGCCCTTCGCTCTGGTGCGGCTGAGGTGGGACGCTCTGGTGCGGCCCCCGACGCCGTCGCTGCCAAGGCCCCCGACGCCGTAACTACTGGCTCAGCTGGGGCTGCCGGTACCGCTAAGGCCGCACAGGCCCCTGGCGCCATCTCCACCCAGGTCCCTGGCGCCATCTCCACCCAGGCCCCTGACGCCGAGGCGGGAATAAATGAAGTGGATAAAACCGCTGTACTACCTGCCGTGTCGGATAAAACCAAGGATGAGTCATGAGTGAGAATCAAGAGTTTGCGCAGCTCACTGACGCCCAGTGGCGTGAGCGCCTAAACCCGGCTGAGTATGAGGTGCTGCGTCAGGCTGGCACCGAAATGCCTTTCACTGGCGAGCTGCTGAGCGAAAACCGTGAAGGTATCTACTCTTGCCGGGCCTGCGGGGCGCAGCTGTTTAAATCCACCACCAAGTTCGAGTCGGGCTGTGGCTGGCCCTCCTTCTACGACCCCAAGCAAACCGATGCGGTGACGCTGCACTCAGATTACAAGCTGGGTTATGAACGTACCGAGGTGCGTTGCGCTAACTGCGGCTCCCACCTGGGCCACGTTTTCGACGACGCCCCCGCCACCCCCACCGGTCAGCGTTACTGCATGAACTCGGTGGCGTTAAGTTTCGCCGCTGACGAGCCTAAATAGTGATCACAAAGCTGCGCCTGGCCAGCGCAAACCTCCAGTACGGGCGGGCCAATGACACTGCCACGCTGCCCGAGGCTGCCTCGGGCCAGCCCTACAGCACGGAAGTTGCCCACCAGCTTTACAGTCAGGTGGCCGGTCAGCTGCGTGAGCTGAACGCCGACGTGGTTTTGCTGCAAGAAGTGGATCTACACCAAAACCGCTCAGGCCGAGTAGATTTGGCAGGTTTGCTGGCTGAGCAGGCCGATTACCCGCATTGGCGTTTTGCCGCCACCTACGCTGGGGGAGTTGACCGCCTGCGTCACCGCCCGCGTCGCAGCCAGGTTCGTGCCTTTGGTGACGACCCGCTGCGGCTGTTGGAGCCACTGGCCCCTCTGCGCGGTTTTGGTAACGCTATTTTGTCGCGCCTGCCGGTGCAAACTTGGCGGGTGGAGCGGCTGGGGCGGGGTGTGCCCACGATTGTGCGCCGTGAGGGCGGCAAGGTGCCTTATGCGCTGTTTACCGCTTCAACGCGCCTGATGCTGGCGGCTACTTTGGCCGACGGCGTCGGGCAAGAGCCGCTTAATGTGGCTAGCGTGCACCTGGCCACCCACCCCACCACCGCGCGACGCCAGTTGGCCCACGCCTGGTGGAAGCTGGCTGGTTTGCCTGGGGTCCATATTTTGGGTGGGGATATGAATATGGACGACGCCGCCTTGGCCCGTATTGGGGTAGGCCGTCAGCTTGGGCAGGGGGTTACTTTCCCCTCGGCTGCCCCAAGCCGACGCATTGATCATTTCCTCACCGATGCCCTGCCGCCTCTGAGCACGGCCGGCCAACCAGCTGCCGCAGTTCAAGGCCAGCCAGCCGCCACAGCCTCGGCTAGCGCGGTGAGCGCGCAGGTGGTCGATTCGGGTACGTTTAAACTAGCTATCTCTGATCATCTAGTTACCTGGGTGGATCTGGAATTCTAAGGAGCCCCAATGCCTAAAGCCCCCCGCCTAACCGCTAAGCAAGCTTCGCTACTGCGCGCTGACCTGGCCCAATCGGGTTGGGGAGTGGAAAGCGTGGAGGCTTTACTAGGGCCTGTAGCTGCCGCTGCTTTGCAACGTGAGCTGCGGGCTCCGGCTTTGCGGGTGGTGCGTCGCGCTCTGGCTGCCGGGGCTGGGGCCACCGGGGCTAGTGCTGCTAGCACCAGCTCAGACAAGCCCAGCCCGGCTACTGACGCAGATAGCACCAGCTCAGCTGCCAACGCATCCCAAGCCGGAGACGTCGCGGACTACAAGGTGGCAGTACTGACCGCGCTGTTCATGCTAGGTGAGCCAGTCAGCGCCGTCGCCCTCGAAACCGCCCTGCCGCGCACCGGCGTGGCCGGGGCCCTCTCTATTGGCCTGGTGGTGCCCACGCAAAGCGCCAGCGGAGAGCAGCGCTACGCCCCCGCCGTCGACCTGCGCCCCCACGAAGCTGAAGACGCCCACGGATCCGTGCGCTGGTGGGTAGCCAGTGACCTGGGTGAACTCGTCACCGGCCAAGCCCTTGCCCCCGATCATGTGCTGGGAATTGGCCGCGCCGGGCTGACCCTGGCCGCCCTAACCCCACGCAAACCGGTAGAAACCGCCCTGGACCTGGGGGTAGGCTGTGGCATCCAAACCCTCTACCTGCTGCGCCACGTGCGCCAGGTAGTAGCCACCGACATTTCCACGCGCGCCCTGGAGTTTACCGCCTTCAACGTGGCCCTGGCCGGGGTGGATAGTGCCCGCGTGCAGCTACGCCAAGGCAACCTGCTAGAACCTGTGGCCGGCCAACGCTTTGACCTGATCGTCTCCAACCCGCCCTTTGTGATCACCCCACCCAGCGTGCGTCAGGCCGGATTGCCGCTAATGGAGTACCGCGACGCCGGTGGGCCCATCCTGGCCGCCCTGGTGCGTGGCCTGGAGGATCACCTAAACCCCGACGGTGTGGCCGTCATGCTCGGCAACTGGGAACATCGCGAAGGCACCAGCTGGCGCACCAGCGTAAACCAGTGGATCGGCAAGAGCTTAGATGCCTGGATTATTCAGCGCGAAGTGCAAGACCCGGTGGAGTATGCCGCCATGTGGCTGCGCGACGGCGGACTCACCCCTGAACGCAGTGGCGTCGCCTTCGAAAACGCCCTGGCTGCCTGGCAAGAAGACTTCGACTCACGCCAGGTAAGCGGCGTGGGCATGGGCTACCTGGTGTTCCACGCCCCCAGCGTCGCAGCTACCAGCGGCCCCGGCGGCACCGCTCTAGAAGGGCAAACCGCCCCAGAAGAACCTGCCAGCGACGCCGCATCCCCTGGCGCCGTCGTCGAGCCCTGGCGGGTCCTGGAAGAAGTCCCCACCAGTGGCCAAGGAGCACTAGGCGAACACGTAGCCCAAGTGATTGCCGCCCACGAAGCCCTACGCGGCCTAGATGATACGCAAGTAGCCGCACTTAAGCTACACACGGCGTCAGGCCTAAGCAAAGAAGAAGCCCTCACCCCCACACCCGTGCCCACCGCGCCAGTGATCCGCCAAGCCGAAGGGTTCGGACGCGTAATAGCGGTAGGGATGCCCGAGGTGGCCCTACTGAGCGCCTCAGATGAGGGACTGCTCACTGTTGCCCAAATCGCGGCCGCCGTGGCCTCACTAACCAGTGAAGACCCGGCCGCAGTCCTAGCCGATATGGTGGCTGCCACCAGGACTTTTGCTCACACGGGGATGGTTACTATCGTCTAAAAGCAGCGTAGCGCAAAAATTACCCCCGCCAGGCGCGGCTTAAGCCTGTGCGCAAATTTGCCACAAACAGACTTAGCTAATAGCGTCTTTAGGGTCACAATTAGTTGTTTATCGTTTCGTTACCTGTAAGGTCTGAGGTTATGTCAAAACTTGCTCGCCGCATAGCCTGCGTCTACGCCCTACTCTTCACCATACTGGTGTGGGGGTCGTGGGCGTTGCTGGTAAACACGCGTGAGGGGCAGTTTATCGACGACGCCGCCTTCAAAGGCTCCTACTGGGGTGCGGCCAGGATTGATGACCAGGCCCGCGCACTACTAAACGCCGTATCTGTGCCGCTAATCGTGGTGGCCATAATCGCCACCCTAGCCATTGCCCTGCTCAGGCGCCGCCCCCGCGCCGCTCTGTGGGCCACCGCCGTCGTAGTAGGCACCAACGTAACCATCCAGGCACTTAAACACTTCATCTTCACCCGCCCAGACTGGGGCTACAGCCAACGCGTCGACGCCGCCAACACCCTACCTTCAGGACACACCGGCGTGGCCGCCTCCATTGCCGTGGCCCTGCTGCTAGTAGTGCCGCCCGCTTGGCGTGTGATTGCCGCCTGGGTGGGGGCCGGTTTCACCTTCTTCATGGGCTGGTCCACCCTGGTGTGCCAATGGCACCGCCCCTCAGACATCATTGCCGCCGCCGCAGTGGCCTTCACCTGGGGTTTTGTGGCGCTCGCGGCTGGGGCTTGGGGAACGGATGAGTATCGCGGCCTGCCGGGCTCAAAACTGGCGCGCTACCTGCTTTCGCTGGGTGGCTACCTGAGTTTGGCGCTGGTGGTGATGTTGGCCTCTGCTGCTTACCGTAATTTCTACCTGTTTGGCTCCCTGCAGTTCACGGCCTACCTGGTAGGAGTGGGCGGTTTTGGGGCAGTCAGTGCCCTGGGCATGTCGCGCCTGGTTAAACTGGGCTTAAAGTAAATTACATAAAATCTAGGCTACGCTGATATATAGGTGTGTCGGCGCGAGCCTGCGCGCCCTTGCCTCGCTAACCTAGTTCAACGGCGGCAAGAGAACCGGGATGTAGGAGGAAAGTCGTGTCACGCAAGCTCGTGATTGTCGAGTCCCCGAACAAAATTAAGTCAATTTCAAACTATTTAGGCGCGGACTACGACGTCCAGGCCTCCATTGGGCATATCCGTGACTTGCCTCAGCCTTCCGAGCTGCCGGCCAATATGAAAAAGGGCCCCTTCGGGAAGTTTGCCGTGGACGTGGAGGGTAACTTCACCCCCTACTACGTGGTTAACCCAGATAAGAAAAAGGTGGTGGCTGAACTTAAACGCCACCTGAAAGAAGCTGATGAGCTTTACCTGGCCACTGATGATGACCGCGAGGGTGAAGCTATTGCTTGGCACCTAAAAGAGGTGCTTAAGCCTAAGGTTCCTGTACGCCGCATGACTTTTACGGAAATTACCCGTGAAGCTATCACCCGCGCCCTGGATAACACCCGCGAAATCGATATTCACCGGGTAGATGCCCAAGAGACCCGTCGTATCTTGGACCGTCTGGTGGGTTACGAAATTTCCCCGGTGTTGTGGCGCAAGATCCGTCAGGGGCTTTCTGCCGGCCGCGTGCAGTCTGTAGCCACCCGCCTGGTGGTAGAGCGTGAACGTGAACGTATGGCTTTCATTCCCGCCAGTTACTGGGGTGTGGAGGCTACTTTTGCTGCCGACGACAGTGAGTTTGCTACCCGCCTGGTCTCCCTGGATGGGCGCCGGGTGGCTACTGGTCGTGATTTTGCCGACGACGCCGCACTAACTTCCCAGGCTCAGGCCGCCAAGGTGGTGCACCTGCATGAGGCTGACGCGCAGGCCGTGGCGCAGGCTATTGAGCAGTCCCAAGCCCAGGTGGGCAAGGTGGAAACCCGCCCCTACACGCGCCGTCCAGCTCCGCCATTCACCACCTCCACCTTGCAGCAGGAGGCCTCACGTAAACTGCGCCTGAACTCGCGTGACACTATGCGTGTAGCCCAGGGCCTATACGAGTCCGGGTACATCACCTATATGCGTACCGACTCCACCGCGCTTTCCAGCCAGGCTGTGGCCGCCGCCCGCACCCAGATCGGCGAGCTTTACGGTAGCCAGTATGTGGCCGAAAAGCCACGTGTTTACGCCACCAAAAACAAGGGCGCCCAGGAAGCACACGAAGCTATCCGCCCTGCTGGTGACCACTTCCGTACCCCCAGTGAGGTTAAAGACTCGCTGCAGCCGGTGCAGTTCAAGCTGTATGAGCTGATTTGGAAGCGCACGGTAGCCTCGCAGATGGCTAACGCCACTGGCTCCACCGCTGTGATCCATGTACAGGCCCCTCTAAACGGGGACGCGAGCTTTAAGCAGGCTGAACTGACGGCGTCGGGAACAGTAATTACCTTTAAGGGATTCCTAGCCGCCTATGAGGAAGGCCGCGACGCTGACCGCTATGAGGGTGACGCTAAAGATGTGCGTCTGCCGGAAGTAAGCACTGGTCAGGAGCTGGAAACCCGCCAGGTGCAGGCCTCTGGGCACGAAACCACCCCGCCCCCGCGCTATACCGAAGCTTCACTGGTTAAGGCCCTGGAAGAGCGCGAAATTGGCCGCCCCTCCACCTATGCCTCGATCATGAGCGTAATTAGTGACCGTGGCTATGTGGATCACCGGGGTCAGGCGTTGGTACCCACGTGGCTGGCTTTCGCCGTCACCCGTCTGCTGGAAGAAAACTTCGCGCAGATGGTGGATTATGACTTCACCGCCTCCATGGAGGCTGACCTAGACCGTATTGCGTTGGGTGAAGAAGAGCGCGTGGCTTGGCTGCGTCGCTTCTACAACGGCGATATAGCCGCTGACCCGCAAGCCAATATTCACGGCGCGGGCCTAAAAACTTTGGTGGATAACCTGGGTGAAATTGATGCCCGCGCGGTTAACTCCATGGAAATTGGTGACGGTATCACCCTGCGTGTAGGACGCTACGGCCCCTACCTGGAGGATGCTGAAGGTAAGCGGGCTAATGTGCCCGCAGACCTGGCCCCTGACGAGCTCAGCGTGGCTAAGGCCCACGAGCTGTTTGCGGTAGCCGCTGAAGATGGCCGTGAGCTGGGTGTTGACCCCGAAACTGGGCACATGATTGTGGCTAAGAGCGGGCGTTTTGGGCCTTATGTTTCCGAGGTTTTGCCAGAGCCGGAACCGGAGGCAGAAACTGAGGGTAAAAAGCGTACCCGTAAGGCAGCTAAGGCTAAGCCCCGCACTGCCAGTCTGTTTAAAGACATGAGCCTGTCCAGTGTCACTCTCGACGACGCCCTTAAGCTACTGAGCTTGCCGCGCGTGGTGGGCACGGATGCTGAAGGCGTAGAAATCACCGCCCAAAACGGTCGCTACGGACCCTACCTAACCAAGGGCAAGGAGTCTCGTTCGCTAGAAACCGAGGCGGAGCTGTTCACGGTGACCCTAGAGCAGGCGCTGGAGCTGTTTAGCCAGCCCAAGCGTAGGCGTGGCGCGGCTGCTCCCAAGGGCCCGCTGCGTGAACTGGGCACTGACCCCAATTCTGGGCTACCGGTGGTTATTAAGGACGGGCGTTTTGGCCCCTACTTCACCGACGGTAAAACCAATGTGACCCTGCGGCGCGACGACGACCCAGCTACCGTAACCCCTGAGCTGGCCTATGAGCGTTTGGCTGAAAAGCGCGCTAAGGGACCGGCTAAGAAGGCTGCCGCTAAGAAGACCACCACTAAAAAGGCGGCAACTAAGACCGCAGCTAAAAAGGCCACCACTAAGAAGGCAACTACCAAGACCGCCACCAAGGCCAGCGCTGCCAAGGCCGCTGAGGCTAGCGAGGCCTAAATGGGGCGCGGAGTTTTCATCAGCTTCGAAGGTGGCGACGGGGTTGGCAAAACCACTCAGGTAGAGCTGCTTACCAACTGGCTTGAAGACCAGGGGGTAAGCGTGTGTCGCACCCGTGAGCCTGGCGCCACCGCCCTGGGTGCCCAGCTGCGCTCCCTGCTGCTGGGGACGGCGTCGGAAAATGCACAGCGGACGCAAATAACCGCCAAAGCCGAGGCGCTACTGTTCGCAGCCGACCGGGCTCAGCACGTAAATGAGCTGATCAATCCGGCCTTAGCGGCTGGTCAGGTGGTTGTAACCGACCGCTACATTGACTCCTCTGTGGCCTATCAGGGCGCCGCCAGGTGCCTGGGAGCCAAGGAGGTACGTGACCTGTCCATGTGGGCCACCGACAACCTGCTGCCAGACTTAACTCTGCTGCTAGACGCCGATCCGCAGCTTGCCGCCAAGCGCGTACACACCCGCAGCGGCCAGAGTGATGCGATTGAAGCTGAAGGCCTGCAATTTCAGTATCGCCTGCGCGAACAGTTCAATCGCCTGGCCGAGCAAGAACCAGAACGCATAAAAATCATTGACGCCAGCGTTGAAATTGAGCAGATAGCTGCCCAGGTGCGCGCGTTGGTTAGCGAATTGCTGAAAGAACGCGGAATTATTGACGCATGAGCGTATGGGACGAGCTGGTTGGGCAAGCGCAGGCGGTGGCTACATTCCAGGCCGCCGCCACGGGGGCGCGCCCGCAAGTGCCCACAGCCGCCATGTCTCACGCCTGGTTGGTTACCGGCCCGCCTGGATCTGGTAGATCCACTGCCGCACTAGCCTTTGCTGCAGCCCTTGAATGTACTGGCGCCCAGCCTGGCTGCGGCCAGTGTGAGGGCTGCCGCCAAACCCTGGCCGGCACTCACCCCGATGTGGTGCGTCTAGCCACCGACCGCATGATTATCACCATCGATGAGGTTAAAAGCCTGATTGAGCAGGCCGGGCGGATGCCCTGGCAGGGGCGCTGGCGGGTGATCTTGGTTGAAGACGCTGACCGCATGGATGAGCGCACCACAAACGTACTACTTAAAAGTATTGAGGAGCCGCCGCCCTATACGGTGTGGTTGCTGTGTACGCCCTCCAGTGAGGACGTTTTACCCACCATTCGCTCGCGCTGCCGCCTGGTGCGGCTGTGTGTGCCCAGCGCGCAGGCGGTGGCTGATCTTTTAGTTAAGCGCGACGGCGCCGAGCCTCAGCTGGCTTTGCGGGCCGCTAGGGCCAGCCAGTCCCATATCGGTTTGGCCCGGCACCTGGCCAAAGATGAGGGGGCCTGGGAGCGACGCCGGGCGCTTATGTCCGCCCCGATCTCGCTGCGCAGCGTGGGTGACGCCGTTTTTGCGGCCTCTGACCTGCTAGAACAGGCTGAAAAAGAAGCTGAAGCTGCCTCCACAGCCCGCGACGCCCAAGAAAAAGCGGCCCTGATTCGCACCCTTGGCTTAGAGGGGGAGAGCCGTATTCCTCCAGCCATGCGTGGCCAGATCAAAGCCCTGGAAGACAACCAGAAACGTCGCGCTAAACGCGCGGTAACTGACGTGTTAGACCGGGCCATGGTGGATCTGTTGTCTTTCTATCGCGACGTGCTTTCACGTCAACTGGGCAGCCAGTTAGACAGTGTCAACCTTGATCTGGAACAAGAGATTGCCCAGGTGGCAGCCGGCTCTACGGCTGAGCAGACACTGGCTAGGGTGGCTGCTGTAGAGCAGTGCCGCGCCCGCCTAAAAACCTATGTTTCGCCGCTGCTGGCCCTGGAATCATTGATGGTGCAGCTGCGCCCGCAGGCCTGAGTGGGCGGCGTCGTCGCTACCGGGGTTGCTCGGCGCAAGAGCAACTTAACGGATGTGCAGGCGGCGGCGTCGGAACTAAATAAGTAGAACAAATGTGACCTAAGTTAACCTCGCTGCGCTATAGTGGAGAAACTTCCGCTGCGGGCGTCGTGGCCTGTGGCAACTTGTAAGCAAGGAGATTTACGTATGGGCGCACTGACGCGATTTTTTGAGCTGCGCACCGGAACTACCCAGCTAACTTTGGAGCAGCAAAAGAAAGCTTGGCTAGGGGAATTTTTAAAGACTTACGCCGTGCTCATTGTGGTTTACGGCGGTTTCTACCTGCTGCGCACTAACTTCAAGGCCGCTCAGCCGCTGCTGAAAGAGCAAGCCGGGCTGAGCACCGCCGAGCTGGGCACGATCGGTTTCGCATTCTCGCTCACCTACGGCTTTGGCGGCCTGATCCTGGGCTTCCTGTGCGATGGGCGAAACACTAAACGCATCCTGGGCTTCCTGCTGGTCAGTGCCGGCGTGGTGAGCGTGCTGGTAGGTGGGGTGCTGCTGAGCGTGAACCACCCGATGGGTATCATGGTGCTGCTGTGGAGCCTAAACGGTTTAGCGCAGGCGCCGGGTGGGCCTTGCTGTAACTCCACCATGAACCGGTGGACTCCACGTAAATACCGTGGGCGCTTTATCGGCTGGTGGAACGCCTCGCACAACATTGGTGCCATGATCGCCGGTGCGCTGGCGCTGTGGGGTGCCAACACCTTCTTTGGCGGCGGCGTGGCCGGGGGTTAAGGGTCAAAATGTGTGTCTGGCTCGGCGTGTCGCGGGGGTTAGATTTGGCCTTTTTGAATGCCGATTGAGTGGGTGTAGTCGGTGTCGATAGCGTTGTCGTAGAGGGCTGGGCGTCCTGTTTCGTGGTCGGCTTGGTTCTCGGTTTGGGTCAGGGTGGATACTTTGGCGAGTTGGCCCTGGCCCCAGTCGGACTGCCTGGCGATTCGTACTGGATCGTCAGGCAGTTCCGTTTTTAAGTAGAGCCACCAATCCAGCATGCGGCGTTGTCGTTCGCCTGATCTGCCGCGGTGGGTTCTGGCGAGCAGTTTGAGCTGGGCGTTGATGCCGCCTTCTAAGCTGTTGGTGGTGGATTTGATCCGCTCGGGCGCAAGGACTCCTGCTGGCGGGTTGAGGTAGACAAACAGCATCTCGGACCGCCAAAGATGGTTGAGGCTGTTGTAGGCCTTGCGCACGTTGTGGTGGGTCCACACGCGGGTCCATGCACCTGTTTTGGGGTCTTTGATCATGGTTTTCTCGTTCATCCATTCCCGGTAGATCGTTGAAAACTCGTGCAGTTGCACACCCCACGCGGCGGCTTCATCCAGTGTGGTGATCCGGGTCAGTTTCAGCGCAAGTCGGTAGATGGTGCGCCCGGCATCGGTGCGTGGGTTGGTGGTGGTGTAGCGGCGGACCACGCGTTGGGCGTGGACGAGGCAGCGTTGAATTTTCGTAGTCGGCCAGCACTTTTTGATTGCGCTGTATGCGCCTTGGCCGCCGTCGATGACGGCGATGAGTGGGGCTTCGATGCGTTCAAGCAGCAGTTGGTAGTCGCGGGTGGTTTCGTGTTTGCACCAGTGCCAGGCGATCACGTGGTCGATGGTCGCCGCGACGATCAGGCAGCCACCGGCGGTGTAGGTGCCATCGAGAAATACCTGGTCGTAGATCCGCTTGTGGTGGCCGGCGGTGGGGTCAGGCACATCAACGAGCCA
>ERZ772956.1150-NODE-1150-length-18462-cov-10.030803_pt1 | contig 18462 bp, 14 predicted proteins | sample MGYA00580683_ERZ772956 | MGnify/ENA primary metagenome ERZ772956 (study PRJEB29015, sample SAMEA2738077) | human oral metagenome | biome: human oral; feature: human-associated habitat; material: saliva | place: China | collected 2212 ... | reverse complement strand
AAACGCTGGATTGAAAAGATAAAATCTAGCCCAATTTTGAAGCCATTTATTAAGACTAAAGTTTGGTTTCAAGAGAATATTATTAAGAGAAAACTGGTCATTTTTTCAATGTTATTTGTGACCTGGTTAAGTCTTTTGATGGGAGCGATTTTCTCACCACAAAGACAAACATATACCTCAGAACAGCTCAAAACAAAGCAGATTTTTGCGAATGGCAGTGGTGAGATAAAACTTGTTAGCCAGGAATATTCACCAGATACTGGAATTATTGTTTTACAATTTGAGACGAAAGATGCTACGACTTCGATAGATCGGGGCATCGATGCCAAACGATTGAAATGGAAACTCTATGCGCAGCATAAAGACTCAAAAATAGAGATGGATGTTGTGCCAATCATTGATAATAAAGTATCAGTTATTATTAAAGGAGTTCCGAAAAATTTTGGTGCATTTGCGATCGATGTGACGAATCAGACAGTCTCTTCTAGCTCAATTGATGTGAATATTTCATCACCATCAAGTGATTCTAAAAAGGTTTCTCAGAAGAAATCTGGAGAAGAGGACACTGTACAATTCTTTGTAACACCTCAAAATCCTCAGCTTGAAATCAAAGCTATTGAAGTTGTCTCCAGAGAAGAATTTACTCTTCAGGAAATCGAAAAAGAGATCAATTTCCAGAATGAACAGTCTCAAAAATTGACAACATCAATTTCTCAATTAAAGGAATCTATTGAAGATGATAATTCACGAAAAGCGAGTCTTCAAGCGGAAGCAAAATATCTAACAGGTGATGATCTCGAAGCCAATCAAAAGAATATTGCTACGCTGGATACAAACATCGAAACGAAGAATAGAACCATCGAAACTGCCTATAAAAACATTGAAAAGTTGAAGGCTAAATTGGAGTCTTTGGACAAGAAAAAACAGGCAGTCAAAGATGGAACATTTGAATTTTCAAACCCTATTGAAACTGTAGAAATGAATTAAAGTGAGGTAAAATAAAATGAAAAATTTAATTAAAATGGTAAAATAAACTGATAAATTGGGATATAAATTATCTGCAATTTGTGGAGTGAATTGGCTTATTAGACAAGCCTTTAAATGGCAATATTTATTTTTTGTAATGGTTACAGGCGCTGTTGTTATAAAAGAAGCTTCCGTAATACTTGAGGTTGATCCAAGGATTTTTGAAACAATGATGTGTTTGATTATTTTATGTGCGCCTTTTACGAAGTTACGTTTAGGGGCTGAAATGTGGATTATAAAGATGTTCATAAGAAATATTGTACTTGCCATCATTTTTACAGCTGCATTAGAAAAACCAATACAAGAATATGAATTATCGTTCTGGCTTTTAGCCACAATCTTTAGTATTGGTATTTATTATTTCATGAAGTGGTTTCAAGCAAAACTTTTTCAGCGTTATCTATTCAAAAATATCTTAAACAAGGATTACCTTGGAATCCGAAAATTAAAAGATAAGTTACCTCCTAAAATCAATCTTTTTACAGATGCTGATGAAGATGATGCAAACCAACGAATGATTACGATTAATCAGCAAGCAGTGAAAAAGGATTATCAAGATATTGTAGAATTAAGTTTTTTGAATAGAGAAAAACGGACAGGTATTTCCTATTATAGAAAAGCATGGAATGGTTCTGAAGCTCCTCTTGAAAGAGAATTTGTAGATATTGAAGAATTGTATCATCCAGTATTCAGTGTCTTCCCGTTTGGGAAAAAACATGATTTTTGTTTCGAGATGATTCAATTTGACGTAAGTAAAAATAGCTCATTTTCGATGATAAGCGAGTTTGTGTTTACCAATAAATAGTAGTCAAAAATCTCCTTAATTTTTGAATTAAGGGGATTTATTTTTTATGATTGTCCCTTTAAAAAATAATTTGAGATTTTCGGTTACAATTGGATTAATTAAATAAAAAGGAGAAGTAATCATGGCTAAAAATGATTTAACAAAAATTGATAATCAATTAGAAGAGGCAAAGAAAAAAGTTGCCCTTTTGGAAAAGGAACGTAAAGAAGCAGAAGAGAATCTTCAAAAACAAATTGGTAAAATCTATGTTCAAATTCAATTGAAGAAAAATAAAAATCAGTCGTATGAATCGATTTTTGAAGAGTTAAAAATGGAACTAGGTCTCATCAAAGAAGAGGAAAAAGAACAACGTTTAGCAGCGAAGAAAAATCGTGAAGAAGGTTCTCTTCCAGCTGAAAATCAGTCTTAATTTTTGAGTTTTGAACTTCTAAATAAAGTCAAAAATGGTGTATGTAAAAGTATGTAAAGAATAAAAACAGTGTAAGTATAACACCTATAAAGTGTGTAAAGGTAAGTATGGCATGTGTGTGTAAGTAGGTGAAACCGAGAAAATTACCGGTACCGGAAACGTTGATACTATCAACATATCACGGCACGTGATATCAGTTTCCCTTATGCTCTTTTCTACCACAACACACCTAAAAAGGACCTTAGTCCCTCTGTGTGTGTTAGTGTGTTGAAAAACCGCAAAAATAGAACCGTATCGGTTCGTGATGTTGCGAGGTTGAAGTTTTCTTTTTTGCTTCTTTTTGCTTTTGCTTCGACAAAAGAAAAAAGAAGGGCGCTATTTTTTAGAAAGGAAAATTTAAAATAATGGCAAATATAAAACAAAATCGAATTGAGATTAGAGGCCTTACTGATGATGAAATTAATTATCTAAAATCTCTTGCGAAAAAAAATAAAGCCCCCTCATTTAACGATTTTTTGCTTTCAATCTGTCGTGAAAAAATTGAGTACGGCAAATTTAATCGTGCTCAAGATTTGTATGTTGCTCATTTGGAAAATATGAAATTAGCTTCTGACCATGTTCTGGAACAAATGAAAAAACAGACAAAGGTATTATCTGAATTCGAAGAAAAAATGGATTGTTATGGCGATCATATTTCACGCTGGTTAGAGTATGAAGGAGAGGTGGAAAGTGATGGCTAAAAATTTTTTAATTCGAAATGTTCCCGACGATATGTTTGAACAACTTCAGGCTATTTCAAAAAAATATAACTATCCAAGTTTCAATGAGTTTATGTTATCGCAAGTTCAAAATATCGTAATGAATGACGGATTGAATTTGTACAATAACCAATTTGCGAAAACATTATCTGATATCAAAGAACAACAAAGTCAGATTTTAGAATTGATGTTGAAGAATGAAATTTCTCTTTCAGCTTTAAATGTTAAACAAGATATTGTAAATGATCTAATTACAAATTGGTTACATTTTATGGATGATGTATCTGCACTTGAAGCTGAACGACGGTCAGGTGGTGTTTGAAAATGAAGAAGAATAAATCTCTGTTCATCATTCTCATTTTTCTTGCAATCTTTATCGTGCAACCTAACAATTTTAATGCTATCAAATCTGGCTTGACACAAAATGATATCCCAACTCAATTGAACATAGCCGATTCAGCTGAAGAAAAAAATTCTGACTCAAATTTGAATCCTACTCAGGAAAATGATGATTTGAAATCGAAGGAGTATGATGGAAAAAATCAGGTGATTGTCGTCAATGAAAAATCACAATTTACAAAAAGTGAATTGAGTTTAGGAAATGGCAGCTGGGAAAAATATTCTGATCTAGATTTTTTAAATCGTGTAGGAATTGCTGAAGCGATGTTGGGAAAAGAATTGATGCCAACTGAAGATAGAGAATCTATTTCCTCTATCACACCAACAGGATGGAAAAATAAAAAAATAATTTTCAACGGGAAAGAAGATTATTTATATAATCGTTCTCACTTAATCGGTTTTCAATTAAGTGGAGAGAATGCGAATGCTAAAAATTTATTTACAGGTACACGTGCTTTAAATGCAAATTTTGAAGATGAACAATCATCGATGGTTTACTATGAAAATAAAATTGCTAACTACATAAAAAATACGAACCACCATGTTCGCTATCGAGTAACTCCTATATTTAGAAATGTGGAATTAGTTGCTAGAGGAGTTCGTATGGAAGCACAGAGTATTGAAGATGATGAGATTTCATTTGATGTATATATCTTTAATATTCAACCAGGATATAAAATCAATTATTTGACAGGATCATCTCAGAAAAATTGAGGAGGGAAAAATGAATCCAAGACTTAGCTTATACTTTAGCGAAGAAACACATGAAAAATTTAAGGAAGTAAAATCTTACTTGAAAGAATCGTCTGCTTTGCAGAAGCAGTATCGAAATAATTCGGCAACGATTGTCACTTTGATTGAAGTTTTTTATAAACTTTTTATTGAATTAGGAGAAGGAAAAAATTTTTATGAGCGACTAACTCAGCTGGAAAAAAATTTGGGGGTTACCTCTGATTCAGGAAATGACAACAAGGCAATTCATCGTCAACTTGATCAAATTCTCTATCTAACACTAACAAACTTTCATGCTATTACGAAAGATGATTTTGATGTTCAAGATTTGGAATCTATTCATTCACGATTGGATCCTACACAACATGAATTGATGGCAAGAATCAACGATGTCATTCAAGAAGATGTTGCACGTGGTCAAACAATTAAACATTCTCATTAATTGAAAGGAGACCTTACTCGTGAGTGAGTCTAGTCCAAGTATTACCTTCATGCTGCAATACACTGAAGCAAATAGTGGCTTTGTAGACTACACTAATAGAGACGAAGCTGTTGAGGTTGATAACGAATTAAATTTAGAAACACACAGACAAAATATCGAGTCTCTAACTGAAGATGAACTACAAAAAATTCAAGCTGAAGTTCCAGAAACGAAACTAAATTTTCAGGAATACATTGATTATATGAATCGCTCTTATGCTACTGAAAATCAAAATGAAGAAATGACAGCGATTTTTACAAAAGAGGCTAATTATTTGCAGCGTAGCAAAGTAACTGAATTGAAAAGTAAGTTAGAACAGGCTTATCAAAATGGCTCTCTTCTATGGCAGGGTGTTATCTCTTTTGATAATGATTTCTTGGCCAAAGAAGGATTATATGATCTGGAAACTGGGAAAGTCGATCAGCAAGCTATCAAGTCGGTCATACGTGAAGCATTGCCAAGATTGATTGAAAAAGAAGGCTTATCCGACTCATCATTTTGGTGGGCTAACATTCACTTGAATACGGATAATATTCATGTGCATTTTGGCTTATCAGAAGTCGAGTCTGCAAGAGAAAAAATTTTCTATCGGCCTCGTGGACGAATGGAATATAGAGGTAATTTTTCTCAGAAAACCATTGAGCGTTTTAAAAGTGATGTTTTTCATGGCTTGTTAAATGAACAGACTAGAGGAATGATTGTTCGACGAGAACAAATATTGGCCAATATCAGAAGTGAGTTGATCAATTCTGTATTTAGAAATCAGAAGGTTCGTTCTTCGGCTGAAAAAAATTTTTTGGAACAGGCTTACAACCATTTACCAATGGATAAAAAATGGCGCTATGGCTCAAATGCAAGAGATTTTGCAGTCAGTAAATTCTTCATTGATCGCTATCTGGATTCCTATTTAGAAAATGATGGGAAAGAACTCTATCAAGAATTTCTGAAAGAAACGAAGGACTTCCTAGAAACCTATAGAGGAGCTTATTCAGCTGGGGGAAAATCAACCTACGAGAAGATTCGGAAACTTGATGGTCGTGTTGAGAAAACACAACAGGAGGCTGCAGGCTATCATCTGCAGCAATTAATAGCGAATCGAGAGAAGGAGTTGAGAGAACGATTAGCAAATAGGATCTTGCACCTATTTCGTGAGAATGCTCCTGAAATAGCTGATGTTCGGCTGGAAAAAAATTTGTCCAACTTCTCAGTAAAGAATCAACAAATGATTTTAGAACAGGATCCCAATGCAAGTGTTATCAAAACACTAGATGCTTGGAAAAAACTGGGTTATGATTTGAAAGATGGGGCAAAACCTCTTGAAATCACAAAACCAGTCTATGCTGCTTATGATAAACACGGAACAGGTTTGGGACGTCCTGAATATGTTACGGAATTAGTTTATGATGTGCGTCAGATGAAAGAAGACTTACTGGAGAAGCAACTTAGTTTACGAGACTTATCGCTATTTTCTTCAGCTGATTTGAAAGACCTTGTAGAAGCAGCTAAAAAGAAAAGTGATCGTTCATTAAAAGAGCGCCAGGAGTTAGGAACATTTCGCTATGCTTTAAAATTGACTTTATTGGAGGAAAAACAGAGTAGTTTATTAGTTCGTAAAACTCTCTTTGATCAAATTCAACCACTTGAAACTGATAAGCCATTTGTTGAATTAAAAAAGAAGGAGATTCTTCAAAGACTGAAGCTGACTGAATTGCAACTGACCCCAAATTATAAACTAGGGGAAGCAGACCAATCTCTAAAACAATCTCTTGCTAACCAGTTTGAAGATAGTGTTTCATTTTCAGTAGAAAAGGCTGATTCATTAGCAATTCAAGCACCTATCAAACGTTTGAAGGGAGAATTAGTGGCAGTTCAACCTCTTCAAGATGAAGGAGTGCTGACTATTCTAAAGGGCTATCCTGTGACGAAAAATAGTTATATAGAAGAGCTACAGACCCATATCTCAATTTTTCAGCTGAAACATCAGATTTACAGTCGAAACAAGGAAATTTCACAAACGACTGATCAAGCGATTATTCAAAAATTAAAACAGGAGAATGCGAAAGGATTTTCTGAGCTCAAATCACTCTATCAGAAATTGTTGCCAGAGGAGGAAAGTAATCAGAAAAGTCAGTTAGCTCAAGCTGTTTCACAGAAAATGCAAGAAAGAAAGGTCCTGCAAAGAAAAAACGTCCAACAATCGCAAGGTAAAGCACTCATCAATACAGATTTTATGAGAAACTTGACCAACTCTCTTCAAAGGGCCCAACGTGCAAATAAAAAAGCCCTCATGGAACGTGAGAGAAGTGATGAGAGACAAGACCTGGAGGAGAAGGGACACAGTATATAAGAGTCATTGTAAAAGCAATGACTTTTTTTGTTGAAAATGGAAATCTATTGTCCCTTTAACTGTGATTTCTCGATTATTACATAGAATAGAAGGATAAAAAGAGAAAGGAGAAGAAAAATGGAGCTAGTATTTCCAGATGTTGCAGTTGAAAACTTTGACTTTTCAGCCGAATGGTTAGTTACGGCAATGAATGCTGATAACAAGCAAGTGCATTTTGAGGGTCAAGGAAGAAATTCTGATTTAGAAATGATTCTAGATTTTAAGGAAAATTCTGAGCTATTTGAATCTTTTTCAGTAGGGGAATTGGTTCACTTAGATCCAGAAACGTTTCTACAAGCAGAGAAAGAGCCGTATAAACCACAGTATGAAGGATTTTAAGGAGATTTTATATGACAGAACAAGAATCAAGACGTGGGAAAAGTCGTAGAGAACGTGTTGAATTTGCACGTTCTAGAGATATTTTGGATGTTGCAAACGAGCTTCAGATGGAGCTGGTTCGTTCTGGACGAGACTATCGATGGAAAGAACATGATAGTCTAGTTATTTCACCTGATAAAAATTTATGGAAATGGTTTTCTAGAAATACAGGTGGTGATGCGATTTCTTTGGTTGAGACAATAAAGGAAGTAGATTTTAACCAGTCTGTAGATTTTTTAAATGATAGAAATTTTAAAGAGTTTCAAATGGTTGAAAGACCTCAAGAAGATTTTAAATACTATCTTGAGAAATACGAGCAGCCGTTTTCAGCTGGACGAGATCACTTGCGGAATCAACGTGGACTATCAGATGAAACAATTGATTATTTTTTGGAACAGGGTGTTTTAGCCCAAGCTAACGCCAAACTTGACTACTTTGCGGAAGGCAATGGTGGAGTTACAACAAATGCGATTGAGCCAGTTATTGTCTTCAAGTCCCTTTCTTCTTCAGGTGAAGTTGTTGGAGCCTCTTTACAAGGAATCCAGGAGAATTGGGAGAAGTGGCCAAAACATGGATATGCTAAAGTGATTATGAAAAACTCCGATCCTATGACAGGTATTCATGTTGATATTGGCAGTCCAAAACGATTGATTTTCACTGAGAGTCCAATTGATTTAATGTCCTACTATGAATTGCACAAGGATAGTCTTCAGGACGTCAGATTAGTTTCTATGGATGGTTTGAAAGAATCGACTATTGGCCGTCATCTATCTCAAATTCAAGCTGAAATTTCAGGAAAACCACTAAGATGGACACCTGAACAAATGGCAGACGGACTTCAAATCGCTATTGATCATCACTTTTTTGAAGATGGGAAAAATGCGGATTTAATCACCCTAGCTTTAGATAATGATAAAGCAGGTAGAACATTCATTCAAGAATTGGAAGCAAAAGGAGCTGTTATCAATTCGGATCTACCAGAACTAAGATCAGGGCAAGATAAAACGGACTGGAATGATGTTCTAAAAAGTCAGCACGAAGAAAAATCTGATAGTCGAAAATCAGAATATGAAGAAATAGCTGAAGCAACTTTATCAGAATCAAGTCACTTTCCTGATACCAGCCACCTTTCTCCTGAAGATGCGGAGTGGCTTAAAGAAAATTGGAACAATATTTCTTTCTCTGTTCAGTCAACTAGACCCTCTGAAACAGATCTAGCTGCGGAAGAAAAGCATTCTCCAGGCAATCAAGAGTCTATTAGGAATATAGAGGAGAATGCTGGAAGATTGATGAGCTATGAAGAGGTAAAACGTGAAAATGAAGCATTAACAAAGAGTTTAAATAATCGGATTCAATCTGGAGAATTATCGATTGAATTTGCCCCAGATTTCTATCTATATGATGTCTTTGCGAAGTTAGGAAATAGCCATCCTACCAAATATCTCAATGATAAGCGAATGGAAGTGTTGTCTCCCATTCATTCACTTTTGACCTCTATTGATGATCAAACGATTGATTTATACAAGACAAAAGGAACTCCTGAGCAAGATTCCTTGTATCAAGCATTGAAACCTCATCAGAGAACTTTGGGAGTAGATATTTCAACCCGATTTATTGGTGAACTTGCAATAGCAGCCTACAATACCAACAAGCAGATAGAAAGCCTTTCGAGTGACAGTTTTGGCGTCTATTTTGATGAAAGAACCCTTGATAATCTATCACAATCGGTTGAGCGAATGTTGGAGTATCCATTGATTGAATCTGGAACAAGAGACTTTACCTATGGTTTTGTGGTAACTCCAAATACATTGTTCCACTATCTGGAAGAACAAGAGGGAGAAGTGGTTTTAAGTCGAGAATTGGATAACTTGATGTCACGTTTTGAGACTCATCCCATTAAGATAATTGAAGTCCCAGAAGAAAAAGAAAAGTCCCTTGATAATTATCAAGAGACTAACACTGGGGGCGAACTATTGAATCGCAATTCCAGTTCTTTAGGAGTAGAAACTCCAGGGACAGCACCGCAGCCCGTTGAGAAAAATTCTCAACCTGATTTTCCTGCCAATGTTCATCTTCATTTTACCATCGATGAGGATCGAATGTCAAATAAAACCTTCAGAAAAAACATGCGAGCGTTAAATTTATACGCAAACGCAATGAGGGACTCGGCTCAATGGTATCTAAAAGAAATGTCAGGGACAAGTATCCATTATGTTTATAAGAATCCGGAAGAAAAGCAATTCCAAATTCTAAATGTTAAATTTGACAAGAAAAATTGGATGCACTTAACTGGAGTAACACCTGTATATAATGAGTGGGTAGAACATTTGTCTGAGTCATTCGTTGAAGATGTTGCAGCTGGAAAAGGGCATTTCAAAGATTTAAAATTTACGAATGGAATGTCGGATAAACTAAAAGTTTTGAACTTATTACCTGAGGTGATAGAGTCAGACTCCTTTGTGTTTAACGATCTTTCATCTGTAAAGAAATTTAATAATCTGGATCTTTCAAAAGCAATTAGACCTGAAGATACTGATTTGTTATTGTTATTCAAAGAAAAGGAATTTACTCATGTCCCTGCATCTTTAATGAGAGTGAAGGGGGATTTAAGTAAACAACTGGAAGATATAGATACTGGCACAATTCTCGGTGTCTATAGAGAAAGAGATGGCCAGATTGAACAGCTATCGATTAATGATGAATATGTTAAAGATGGTGGCGAGGAAATGCTATCCGTCTTGAGAAATAAGCAGTATGAAGAGGTTCCTAAAGAATCTGAACAAACAACTTCAGTAAATACTATAGATAAAAATTCACTTGATTCAGTAACTTTTACTCAAGTTTTGGATACTGTCTATAATTTAGGTGTTCCAAATGACATCTCAAAAACTCCAGAAGAATTTCATCGAGCCTGGGATCAATACCTTGATTATGCTAAGAAATACAATGATAAATTTGATCAGATTATTGCAGCCGCTGGGAAAGATCATCTCCTAGATACAAATTCAGATTTTTATAAAGAATGGATACAAGATCATATCTATAAGGAAAACTACCATGTACGCCTTCAATGGTCTGAGGAACGCCCAGAAAGCCCTATATTGCCATTTAAAGAGACAGAGCTGATATCTTATCAAGATTTCGCTAGGGAGCTATATAAGGCCAATCAGGACTTTTATCCAATTCATCAAGAAGGAATGAAACAAGTAACAGCAGGCAATACTGAAGGCTATATCCCTCCTACCAAAATTAAGTTTGATGTCTATGCTCCAGGTGGTGAAGTGATCAAAGAGGGAATTCGATATGATATTGGAGATGAAACTACACCAATTTCACAAATGCTAGGATTAGGATATCGTAGACTCAACGGTCAATCTGAACTAGCATCGATGGATGAAGAAATTCTTTCTCAGCTGGAAAATAGAGAGGTAAATAAGGAAATTTCCCAGGAAGCAAATGAATCAGCTCGATTGACAGAAGAAGTAGCAGGTCAAACTCTTGATACAAGAGAAACGGTAACTTTTCAATCTTCTAAGCAAGAAACTAAAAATAATTTGCTTCAGCGTGTAGAGGAGATTCTGAAAGAGGAACCTATTTCGGATTTGGAGACTCTTGAAGTAAACTCAAGTATTATTGATTATGCTGCTTTAACGCCTCATGAATTGAGTGAGGTTGCTTTCCAAAAAGTGAGAGAGTACACAGAAACACCAGAACGGTTAGAAGAGTATCTGAATTTTATGAGTAAGTTTCCAGAGCTCTCACCTAGAAATGTAGCTTTGATTCAGGAACAGTGGCCAGGAGCGAGTGCAGTCGCAACCTATAATCAATGGCAATCGATGGGGGAAGTTCTTGGGATTACTTCAGATCAGGTATTTGAAACTAGAAATACCTATACCAATAAAAAAACAGGTCGAACAAGAGAAGTTGTCCATAACAATCTTTCGGTTAAGACAGGAGAAAAATCACATATTACCTTGTTTAGACCTATGATGGTTGAGATGATTCCTGTATTGGATGAAAATGGAAATCAGGTAAAAAATGGAAAAGGCAATCCAAAATATAAAAGACTTTCTGAAGCGACACCTGAAGAAAAGGCGTTAAAGAAAGAAGGAAAATTGAAATCTCGCTTCTTCCAGGAAAGAGATTCAAACACAGGCTTAGCTAAATTCGCTACGTATAAAGTATTTGAGTTGTCTCAAACAACCTTGAAACCTGAATTTTATCCCAAAGCGATGCCAAATCGTCACTATGACTTTAATATGGATCATATTCGTACAAAAGAGGTACTTGAAGGGCTTTCAGACTATGCTAAGGGTATTGGGGTAACAATCTATCAAGACGATGCAAAAGAGTTGAGAAGTGCGAAAGGAGCTTTTTATCCAGATGAACAAAAGATACTTTTGAACCCAGATAATACTCCTGGGGAAGTCGTTGCAACCACTATTCACGAGTTAGCGCATGCTACTTTACATAATCCTAAATTTGCTAATTCGTATAAGGAAGATGTCTCAAAAGATCGTAGAGAACTTGAAGCTGAGATGACAAGTTATCTCGTTTCTAAGCATTTTGGCTTAGATACCTCTGAGAAAGCCATTCGCTATATGGCAATTTGGACTGATAATTTAACATCTCTTGATGATCAACAATTAGCGCAATCTATGAAACGGATTCATGGGACAGTATCTAAGATTGTAAAAAGTGTTGAACAACATACAAAACCTTACCAGTTAAACAGACAGGTGGTACAAAATCAAAATTTTATCCAAAGCCCAAAGAAGGGGCTTAAAATCTAGAAAGAGCGCTCTTTAAGAGCCTCTTTTTTGTGTATAAAGTTGTATAACTTTTTGTGCTGTTTTTTGATATCAACTCACTTTATTATTTGTCAATGTCCCTTTACAAAATATTTTTTAATTATAGCTTACAATGACAGAAAATGAAGTAGAAGGAGAATGATATGGTTATAGTTGTTCTGGCTGAAAAAGAGAAACAGGCAGAAGCTTACGCTACAGCTTTGGGACAATTTAGTAAAAAGAAAGGTGTCTATGTCATTAGGCAGTCACCCTATTTTCCAGTTGAAGTACATGTGGTGGCTGCTGAAGGGCATCTATTTGAATATAGTGAACCAGACAATTGGTCGCTTGATAAATTACCTCTTACAAATGTTTCATTTAAGCAGCATCTGAAAGAGGACAAGGATTCAAGAGAAAAATTTAAGAGAATCTATGATGAAGTGGTAACAGCAGATCAAGTGATTATTGGGACGGATGCTGATAGAGAAGGAGAGCGGATTGCGTACTCTATTTTATCGCACATACCAGGAGGCAAGGAGAAAATTTGGAAACGTCTTTGGGCAAGCTCCATGACAAAGAAAGCTCTTCAAAAAGCTTTTCAGGAATTGAAAGAACCTTCAGAAACCTATAATTACTATTTAGAAGCTGAAGCACGTGCACAAAGTGATTGGTTGGTAGGAATGAACTTATCACCTCTTGCAACTCTTGATCTTCAAGCAAGAGGACAACTCCCTCGAACAAAAGGTAGCCATCTATCGGTTGGCCGAGTTCAAACACCAGCAGTCAGACTGGTTTGTGAAAATGATTTAGAAATCCGCAACTTTACCCCAGAAAAATATTGGAAGCTTCAGCTGGAGGATAAGATAAATGGGGTATTCTTCACCACAAAAGATAAAACTAAAGATAGTGAAGCTATTTTAGCCTCTTCAAGGGGATTATCAACTACCTCTGTTGTTTCTTCAGTTGAGGTAGAAAAGCATCAGAAATCCGCTCCACAACTATTTACCTTGTCTGAATTACAAAGTTTTGCAGCAAGCGCCTGGAAATTTGACTCAAGCAAAACAGAGAGCATTGTTGAGGGACTTTATTTGGAAGGTTTTCTCTCCTATCCACGACCAGACTCAGAATACATCAATCATTTTGAATTTGACGATTTAAAAGAAAATCTATCTGCCTATCAAAAAGCTATTAATTGTCATTTTCAGCCAGCGTTTTTGGAGCCTAGAGAAGATTATGTCAATGATGAAAAAGTATCTGGTACAAGCCACTCAGCCTTGATTCCGACTGAAAGAATTCCAAACCTTTCAAATTTAAAAACTGACCAACGACTGATTTATGAAGCAGTTGTGAAGCAGGCAATCTTGATGTTTGCGGATGATTGTTATTATTCAACCAAAACAATTGAAGTAGAAAATAATGGTCTTGTTTTTAAAACAAAGGGTAGAACGCTTCATAAATTAGGATGGGCTGAATGGAGTTCACGAAAGGTACGAGGTCCAGTTGAAGTTCCTGATTATCAAGTGGGAGATAAAATTGATACGCAGGTTCAGATTGTAGGGGGTGAAACGAAACCACCTAAAAGACTAACTGAAAGCCAATTGATTGGCCAAATATTTCCTAAATATGGCTTGGGAACACAAGCCACTAGAGGAGAAATCATTAAAAAAATTCAAAGTAAGGGTTATGTTGTTAAAGATAAAAAAACAGGTCAACTAACTCCCACCAATAAGGCCTATCTACTTATCAATTATCTCTATGACAATGAATTCTCTGATCCAGAGACAACAGGAGGCTGGGAAATGTTTCTATCTCAGATTGGAGAAGGGACAATCAATCCACGAGAATTTGTGGATGCGATAAAAGATAAGCTCACTCTTCAAATCAAGGAAGTAAAAGAAAGAGGTGATTAAGTGTGACTACTGAAGAAAAGAAAAAAAACCCCTATTTAGATCGTTATACAGATAATTTGACAGAAAAAGTTTCAAAAAAAGCGGAAGATTATCAGGTGTACGGACGTGATAAAGAAGTAGAAGCTGTTCAGACCACTCTTCTCAGGCGAACTAAGAATAATCCTATTTTGGTAGGAGAAGCTGGAGTTGGAAAAACAGCTATTGTTGAAGGATTTGCTTTAGCCATTTTAAGAAACCAGGTATCTCCAAAATTAAAAAATTTGACCGTGCGTTCTCTGGAACTATCTAGCTTAATGTCAGATGAGGATGGAGGATTTATTGTTAAGTTTAAAAAAATTATTGAGGAGATGGTAGAAACCAAAGGAGAGAATCTTCTCTTTATTGATGAATTTCATACTATTGTTGGTGCTGGTGGTTCAGATAAGGGCGCTTTGGATGCTGGAAATATTGTAAAGCCAGTTTTGTCACGTGGTGAGATGCAATTGATTGGCGCAACTACTTTAGATGAATTTCATGAGTATGTCGAACAGGATCGAGCGCTAGAGCGAAGGATGCAGCCAATTATAGTTGATGAGCCAACAACTACTCAAGCGGTTGAAATTCTTGAACAAGCTAAAGCTATTTACGAAAGTTTTCACCAGGTGTCTATTAGTTCTGATGCTGTAAAACAAGCTGTACTTTTATCTATTCGTTACATACCAGATCAATTTTTACCTGATAAAGCCTTCGACTTAATAGATGAAGCAGCGACAATTTGTTCTACAAATGGATTAGGTCATGTTGGGAAGCAAGAAATTGCAGAGGTACTGAAAAATAAAACAGGTATTCCTGTCACGACGATTTTGAAAGGCGACAAGGAAAGACTAGATGGTTTAAAAGAAAAGCTGTCACGACGTGTTAAAGGCCAAGATGAGGCTGTAGATGCTGTTGTGAATGCTATAACTGTTGCACAAGCTGGTTTACAGGATCAAAGAAAGCCCCTATCTTCCTTCATGTTTCTAGGAACTTCAGGAGTTGGAAAAACAGAGCTTGCCCTAGCATTGGCAGAGGGGATGTTTGATGATGAGGAGGCAATCATTCGTTTTGATATGTCTGAGTATAAGCAAAAAGGAGATATTACAAAGCTGATTGGCGATCGTCAAACTAGAACGAAAGGTCAATTGACTGAGAAGGTTAAACAAAAACCTTATAGCGTTATCCTGATCGATGAAGTGGAGAAAGCACACTCAGAAGTTGTAGATTTATTTTTGCAGGTGCTTGATGCAGGACGCTTGACTGATTCAACTGGAAGGCAAGTGAGTTTTAAAAATACAATCGTTATTATTACTACGAATATTGGTTCTCAAAAAATAATTAAGCAGTACGAATTGAAAGGGAATTTTAAAAAGCTAACCGACAGGGACAAAGTTCAGTTTGAAAAGAGCATGACGTTGGAGTTGGAAACTAGATTTCGACCAGAATTTCTCAATCGAATTGAATATAAATTGATTTTCAACATGTTAGACGAGGAAGTGAATAAGGAAATTATTGTCAAACATCTATCAGAAATCGAAGAAAGAATGAAGAATCAAAGGTTGACTCTTTCTTATGAAGAAAGTTTGGTTACTTATTTATTGGATGTAGGAACAAATATAAAAGATGGTGCACGGCCACTTGAAAGAGTGATTAAGCATAAAGTACTTCCTTTAATTTCTAAAGAGTTTCTGAACTTATCTGATCCCAACCAAGAGTATCATTTTCATCTTTGGGTAGAAGGTGATGCACCAGATGAGTATCACCGTGAAGACAAAAGAAAAATATTATTCGAGGTCGAAGCTGAAAATACGTCATTTGGTGAAGCTTTATTTTCTTAAAACTCACCTTAAAAAAAATGATTGTCCCTTTAAAAAATTTTTTTCAATTATCTATTATACTAACGTTGTCAAAAAAACAAAGGAGGATTTCTATGAAAAATTATTTGACAAGACAAATTCAGCAAGTAAAAACAAAATCACAGATGTTTTTATTGAGCCTTTCCCTATTCCTAACAGGATCTACAGTGTATGCGGACGATCCATTTGTTAAGTCGGATAACTTGGCAAAACAAGGAATTACAAAAGTTCAGCTAGTCAGTGTTGCGCTATTTGGTCTAGCTGCCGTTGTCACCTCGCTCATTTATGCATTTGGTGGACGTGAGTTAAAAGCCTCAATGAAAAAACATTGGGTATCAATTGCAATTGCAATTATTGGTGTTTCAGCGGGACCAAGTATCATTGAATGGATTTTTGATTTCGTGAAAAGTTAAGGGGTGGTGATTTATGGCTTTTTCACTCTTTAATAAAGATCGCTGTACGATTACAGATGATCTATTTTTAGAAATCTCCTGGGAAGATGGAAGAGGTCCAGAGGATGATCATGAGTTACTTGCTATCATTGAGTCATTGGATCATCTTTCTGATTTTTCTCAGCCGATTTCAAAAAGTTTACCCTACCTAACATTTCAACAGGCAGAGTTGTTATTTAGAGAGTTGAAACAGATGTATAGTCAGTTTCAGCTGAAAAAAGTAGCAATCGCTCATCTGGAAGGGAAAAGCGTGGTGACAGAAGGGGAGGTTTATGCTAGTCCATTTCTGATTACTGAAGACTATGAAAACCTCTTGCTTCCCCTCATTCAAGCGATACTTACTCGCTCTGAATTTGCAAATTATAGCTATCAAGAAAAAAGGGAGTATTTTGAGAACCAGATTTATCCTGTATATAAACAAAGTATGGGATTGTCTGATTCTTCTCTTCCTATTTTCCCAGCTGAAGGTGAGACGATGGCTGTTTCACAACCCAATCGCCTACCACCTGCTCCAAATGCAAGGGATCAAACAGATGTTGTGTCTCCCGTATCTCAAAAGCAATCAGTTTCTCTGAAGAAATTTTATCTATTCTTAGGTTTTTTAGGAGTGCTTGCAGTAGTAAATATCGTTGGTGTATTTTTTGCTTTCGCTCAACTATCAAGCCAGTCTGAAAAAGTAAATTTCTTATATCAGGAACAAAAAAATACTCAACATCTTATCTCAACGAAAAATGAAGTTGATGTATTTAGTCGTCATTTCTTACCTTCTTATTACTCGGGCAAAAAAGAAAATCTAGTAGATTTTCTTTCTGAAGGTGATGCAAAGTTTACCAAACCAAAAGAAGGGATTTTACAATCAGTTATTTTAGAGAAATTGAATTATGATTCAGAAACTCAAAAATATACGGTTTCCTATATCTTGTCCGTCAAAAAAGGGGATAAATCATCTAGCGTTAGATTAACCTTTGATGTAAAAGCTTCTGATTCTTCAAAATATGGATTTGTTGTAGAAACAGAACCAAAAGAATCAAATTATCTTAAAAATTAGAAAAGGAAAAATTAAAATGAACAAGAAACAAGTATTAGCTACTCTAGCACTATCAACAATCGCACTAGCACAAGCTGGATTTGTATCAGCTGATGAAGTAACACCAATTGACTCTTCTGCTCCAACAACAGAAGTAGTTACGCCAACAGCGCCTAGCGCTTCAACGGAAACAGAGGCTCCAGCAGTTCAGCCAGCAGAGCCTTCAGTTACTCCAGTAGATCCAACAGTACCAAGTGCTCCACAGGACAAGGACAATGCTGAAAGTCTCGATGGCGTTCCAGCAGACAAACCAGTAGCTTCTGATAAGCCACAGGACAAGGATAATGCTGAAAGTCTCGATGGCGTTCCAGCAGACAAACCAGCAGCCCCTGATAAGCCACAGGATAAGGACAATGCTGAGAGTCTCGATGGTGTCCCAGCTGAAAAACCAAAAACAACAGACGAGGCAAACGAGCAAGGGAAATCTCAAATTGGAACAACATCTACATCAACAGGTCAGGCGGTGCATGATATTACGAAAGCACCTGTTCAAACCAGCACAGGTAATTCTATTGTCAGCACTAAAGATGGAAATCTTGTCCTTTCAGATGGCTCTGTAGTTGCTCCTGAAGCACTTGGAGCTGTTACAAATGAAGACAAGACCATCAGTGTTTCAACTGCAGATGGTAAAATGGTAACTTTGCCAAACACAGGAACAGAACAAAGTTTCCTAGCTGTAATCGGTGGAATGTTGTTGACAGCGGTTGGCTACTTCTACAAGAAGAAATTATTTTAATTAAGTGAAGGAGAAAGAAATATGACAGAAAAAACAAAAGGACACGGATATTTCCGTAAGAAAAAATGGGCTAAAGGATTAGTATCAGGAATTGCAGTTGCAGGGATTGTAGCTTTCTCTGCAGGTTCAGCATTTGCAGATGAAGCAGTCCAGCCTGAAAGTAAAAACGACAACAACGCTTACGCTACACAAGCTGGTAAAGCAACAGGAAGCCAGTCTGTAGCGATTGATAATGGAGCAGT
>ERZ772956.1148-NODE-1148-length-18469-cov-4.051808_pt1 | contig 18469 bp, 18 predicted proteins | sample MGYA00580683_ERZ772956 | MGnify/ENA primary metagenome ERZ772956 (study PRJEB29015, sample SAMEA2738077) | human oral metagenome | biome: human oral; feature: human-associated habitat; material: saliva | place: China | collected 2212 ... | reverse complement strand
GGCGCGGGCGGTGCATGATCGCCATGCCCGCGTGGAGCCTGCGCTGCTGTCCGCCTGACAGGTGCGAGGCACGCTGTCCTCGCTTCTCTGTGAGGCCGAGGAGTTCCATGACCTCGCCGGCGCGCGAGGCTGCTTCGCGTCGGCCGAGCCCGTGCAGCTCGCCGAAGGCTGCCAGGTTCTGGGCGACGCTCAGGTCCGGGTAGATGCCCAGGTCCTGGGGTGCGTACCCGATTGATCGTGCGGCCTCGGTGGATGCGGGGCGGTGGCCGCAGATGGTCACGGTTCCCGAATCGGCGCGGCGCAGGCCGCACAGGATTGTGATGAGCGTGGACTTGCCCGCCCCGTTTCGTCCGAGCAAGCCGAGGATCTGTCCGGGTTCGACGTGCAGGTCGACTCCGCGCAGGACCTCGTGGGTGCCGTAGCTCTTGAGGATTCCCCGGGCCTCCAGGCCTGGAGTGTGTGGATGTGACACGGTGACTCTCCCATCGGTTAACGCTGTTAACTTTGTGTCGCGGACAAGGTTAACAGTGTTAACTTTTGTGTGCAAGGTGGCGCTGCGCTCAGGGGAAAACTGCTGATTTACCGCGTTTTTCTGACAATCTGTCGCTGCAGTGGGAAGGGGAGCGGCCCTACACTGTCCACGCTAGGCCTGAAGGAGGACTGAAGTGCCAGGTATGGATACCTACGACGCAATCATGCTGCTGTCCTACGGTGGCCCGGACGGCCCGGACGACGTCCTGCCGTTTATGCGCAACGCGACGCGCGGTCGCGGAATCCCCGACGAGCGCCTGCTTCAGGTCGCCGCCCACTACAAGCGCTTCGGCGGCGTCTCCCCCATTAACGCCTGCAACCAGCGCCTGATCGCAGACCTGTCCGCGGAGCTCGCCAGGCGTGGGCATGACATTCCCGTCGGGTGGGGAAACCGCAACTGGCACCCCTTCGTGACCGAGGGCCTCGACGAGCTCGCCCAGGCAGGCGCCCGGCGCATCCTCGTCCTGCCCACCTCCGCCTACGCCTCGTACTCGGGGTGCCGTCAGTATCGCGAAGACCTCGCCGAGGCCGCGGCAGCTCTGCGCGAAAAGTGGGGGACGATCGAACTCGGCGCCGAGGACAGCGCCGACAACCCCGACGCCGACATCATCCTGGACAAGGTCCGCCCCTACTATTCGACCCCCGGAATGGCGAGCGCGCAGATCGCGTCCGTCCAGCGTGCATGGGAGGCCCTCGCTGCGCGAGGCGTCGATACCTCCGGGATTCGCCTGATCTTCGTCACCCACTCCATCCCCGTGAGCATGGAAACAGGGTCCTCGCCCTTCCCGTTCCATCCCTCGATCGACGAGGCCGTGGCGGCCTCGGGCGGTCGCGCCGAGCAGCAGGGGAGCGAGGCCTCGTCGCCGGCGGGAACCCCGGCCACTGAAATCAGCTACGTTGCCCAGCACCACGCCCTTATCCAAGCGATCATGCCCGAGCTGCGCCGCGTTCTTGGCCGCGAGGGCGTCAGAGGGGCGCGAAACCTCGACCGAAGTCGGATTCTTCGGGCTGAGGGTGGGGCCCAGCAGGGCACGCACGTCCTCGACCTTGTCCTCGGCCGAACGCTCGTAGACCGTGGTCGGCTCACCCTTGTAGTCGAACTGCTGTTTCGCAATTTCCGTGCCGATCAGCGCGGCATTATCCAGTTCGGGTGCAAGGGTCACGGGGTCGAGGATGCCGATGACCGTGAAGGATGTGTTGCCGATCCAGACCTGGGTGCCCGGATTGACGACGCCGAGCAGCTGAGCGGCTCTGGCTCCCAGAACCGTCGCAGGATAGCCGGCTGTGGCGTCATTGAGCCACGTGCCCTTTGCGACCGAACCGGCGACAACGTCAAGCAGGGACTGTTCGGCAGCCATGGTGATCGTACCGCCCGTCGCGTTCTTGTCGACGAGGCGGGAACGGTAGACCGACACTCCCGAAAGCGTGGAGGTGGAGGTCGCCTTCTCAACGCCATCAATCAGGCGGGTTCGTCCGACCGCGTCACTGGGCAGCTTCGTGGACACACCAGACAGGTCGTTACCGGCCTGAGCGGTGAGCATATTGGTGCCCAGTGCACGCAACTGTTCGGCGAGCTGCGCCTGGCTGGATGTGGAAACGCCGATGACGCCCACCATGGCGGCGATACCGATGGCGATCCCCAGTGCGGAGAGAATCGCGCGCGTCGGACGGGCGCGGATCCCGGTTCCACCCAGGCGCGCCACGTCAGACCAACGCAGTTTTGAATGCATATTCATGGAGTGCTCAGACATGGGCCACCTCTTTGGCGGCGGAATCGTGAACGATGCGCCCATCCTTGATGGCGATCTGTCGGGGCAGCTGCAAGGCGAGATCGTTGTCGTGAGTGATGACGACGATGGTGGTGCCCTGTTCGTGGAGCTCATGGAGCAGCTCTACGATGGACGCACCCGACACGGAGTCGAGGTTGCCCGTGGGCTCGTCTGCCAGCAGCAGCGGCGGATCGCCGACAACAGCGCGGGCGATGGCAACGCGCTGACGCTCGCCGCCCGACATCTGATGGGGCTTGTGATAGAGGCGGTGGGACAGTCCAACGCGAATGAGAGCAGCTTCAGCTTTCTGTCGTCTTTCAGCGCGTGGTACCCCGAGGTAGAGAAGGCCGTCGGCGACGTTATCGATCGCGTTCATGCCTTCAGAGAGGTGGAACTGCTGGAAGACGAAGCCGATGAGGTGAGCGCGCAGAGCCGACAACTTGCGGTCCGAGAGCCGCGAGACGTCGATCCCATCGATCTCAACCGTGCCCGAGGTGGGACGGTCGAGGGTCCCGATGAGGTTGAGCAAGGTGGACTTGCCCGACCCCGACGGGCCGACGATCGCGACGAATTCCCCCCGCTCGATTGCGAGGCTGACCCCGGCGCAGGCCGCCACGGGCGGTTCGCCATAGGTGCGGCGCACGTCATGCAGTGACAGGATTCGGCTCATCGGTCGGGCACCACCACGCGCTGGTTCTCAGACAGCTCGTCGCTGGTCACTTCGACACGGTCCCCGGCGAAGAGGCCAGTTGTCACCGGCACCTTGCGCGTGGTGTTGTCATCATTCACCACCTCGACTCCGAACTGGTCGGGAGTGAGGGCGATGAGGGCACTCAAGGGCACCGACAAAACGTTTTCGCGCTTTTCGCTGATGAGTCCGAGAGTCACTGAAGCCTCTTGCAGGTTCTTCGTCGCCTCCGGGTCGTCGGGCGTCACAGTGATCGGGATAATCCGTTCCTTTTCGGAACTCGAGTCCTGCGAAGAATCAGAGTTCTTCTGGTCACCCGCAGCGGACTTATCCGTCGGAGGCTCCACAGCGGAGATCGTCCCCGTGGTCGTCTCCCCGCCGGGCAGGCGGATCTTGACGCTATTGCCCACCACACCGAGCTTCTGGTCGGAAAGCTTGAGGTTGGCGCTGATAATCTGGCGCGTGCTTGAGACATTGAACAGGTCCGTCTCGGCATTCGCGCGATCCCCGACGCGAGCGATCATGGTCCCCACGCGCAGGTCCTCAGGTGCGAAGACCACGCGGCCCAGCGGCAGGATGCCGTTCTGGACGAGGTCGTTGTCTTTCTGCCACTTTTGGATCGCGGAACGTGTGAGCCAGTCGTAGTGAGAATTCGGTTCCCCAGTGAAGTAGCCGAGCTGTTGGAGCGCGGTTTCCAGCTGGGTGACATCCTCACCGTTACTCATATCGGGTTCGAAGGTGCGCCATGCAGGAGTGTTGCCGTGCATGAGGTAGCTGGGTTCGTCACCGATCTGGTGGATCATGTCGCCCTGTGTCAGGGTCGTGCCGGGGGTTGGCAGCTTCGTGACGACGCCTTCAAAGGCGCCGCGGAACTTGTAGCGGTCTGCGTAGTGCAGGGTCCCGACTGCCGTGGTCTCGCCTTCAAGGGTGCCGCGCGTGACGACATCAGTGGAGCCCGTGAAGACGTTCCCTTCTGATTCGTTCTTCTCAGCGGCGGAGAAGGTGCCGAGGGCGGCAGCCGTTCCCACTCCGACGAGCCCTAATGCCAGAACAATGGTGGCGCCGATGATCACCTTGCGGCGCTTACGCGCGGGTTTCGTGTCTGTTGACTCCGCGGTCATTTGGTTTGCGCCCCCTGGTTGCTGAAGCACTTCTGCAGGGCATCGGAGGGGATGTCCTTCACATTCAGGCCCTTGCCGACCTCGGGATCTGCGACGTCGTAGCCGAGGTCGCGCAGGCATTCAGCGCCCTTGACGAGCTGTTCTTGAGCCGCGGGATCCTTGGTGAGGTCGTTCTCCTCGCCGAGGGCGGGGCCGACCTTCTGCTGACACTCGTTGATCGCATCGTTGAAGGCGTCGGAGGTGTCGTTGAGGTTGTCTGCGGTCAGACCGGTGTCCGGCACATCGAAGCCCTTGTCGCGCATGCACTGGGCAAAGATGAGGGTCGCGTCCTCTGCGGATTTGACGGTGCTCGAGGCGTTGGCACCGGGCTTGTCGCCCGAGGCATTGGAAGAGCAGGCGCCGAGAAGGCCCATGGTGAGTGCCAGGCCGGCAGCGACAAGGATGTGGCCGGATCGGTGATTCTTCATGTGAAGACTCCTTGTATTTTTCGGTGTCAGTGCGGCGGGTCCCGCTCGCTGTCTGACATTTAAGGGAGCTTTTCTGGGAGTTTCCTCGAAGGAAGCAGCAACTCAGCCAAGAATGCGCAAAATGTGAAGCACCCTACCCTGAAGTGAGAGGATCAGCGCCTCAGAGCACAGGATGCTGTCCCCCGCCCTACAGAGAGAATGAGGCCAGCGCGGATCATGCCCGTCTTGGCTTTACTCGCCGCTCTCGTACTCGGCTTTGATGTCCTCGTGGTGGCGGATGACTTCGGTGATCATGAAGGCGAGGAATTTCTGAGCAAAATCAGGGTCGAGACCGGACTGTTCGGCGAGGGCCCGCAGGCGGGCAACCTGACGAGCCTCACGGGCAGGATCAGCGGGTGGCAGTTCGTTGAGGGCTTTAATGTGGCCGACGCGCTGAGTGCAGCGGAAGCGTTCAGCGAGGATATGGACGAGGGCCGCGTCGATATTGTCAATCGTTTGGCGCGCAGCGGCGAGCTCTGGGGGGATGTCAAGACCGGCAGGATCCGCAGGTCCATGATTGGCACGATTCGTTTCGTGCCCCGATTCACTCATGGTTTCTCCCCCGTTCATATTCCCCACCCCTCAGGCAGAGCGAATGTCGTTGCCTCGCTGCGCGTACAGTTCAGGCTCCCCTGTTCCCTCAACATACTCGCGGGTGATGACGACACGTGCGACGTCGTCTCGGCTGGGAAGCTCGAACATGAGGTCCGAAAGGGTCCGTTCCATGATCGAGGACAGGCCACGCGCCCCTGTCTTGCGTTCATTGGCGAGGGCGGCAATGGCGAGCAGCGCCTCATGAGTGAACTCCAAGTCGATCCCGTCGAGTTCGAAGAGGTGCTGGTACTGGCGCAGCAAAGAGTTCTTGGGTTCTGTCAGCACCTTCACGAGGTCTTCCTCGGCGAGTTCCTTCGTGGAGGTCAGGACGGGGAGACGACCGATGAATTCGGGAATCATGCCGAACTTATGGAGGTCTTCCGGGGTGATCGCCTCGTACAGGTCCCCCATCTCCGCTTTCGACTTCAAATCGGAACCGAAGCCCGTCGAGCGGCGCCCCAGGCGGCCCTTCACGATATCCTCGATGCCTGCGAAAGCGCCGGCGGCGATGAACAGGATCCCGGAGGTGTCGATTTCAAGGAATTGCTGGTGGGGGTGTTTTCGCCCGCCCTGCGGGGGCACTGAGGCGACCGTCCCTTCAATGATCTTGAGGAGGGCCTGCTGGACGCCCTCGCCAGAGACATCCCGGGTGATGGAGGCGTTCTCGCCCTTGCGCCCGATCTTGTCGATCTCATCGACATAGATGATGCCGCGCTCGGCTTTCTTAATGTCGCCGTCGGCCTCTTGGATAAGGCGTAGGAGGATGTTCTCCACGTCTTCGCCGACGTATCCAGCTTCTGTGAGGGCAGTCGCGTCGACGATCACGAAGGGGACGTGCAAAAGCCTGGCGAGGCTACGCGCAAGATGCGTCTTTCCGGTGCCCGTTGGGCCCAGGAGGAGGATATTCGACTTGGTGCCAAGCATGTCCTCCTCATTACCGGCCTCGCGCGAGCGAACCCGCTTGTAGTGGTTGTACACGGCAACAGAGAGTGCACGTTTGGCTCTGTCTTGGCCGATCACCCACGAATCGAGGAACTCCTTGACTTCGCGGGGCGTGGGCAGGGGTGTCGAGGAGGTCTCAGTGGACTTTTCGCCAAGCTCCTCTTCGATGATCTCATTGCACAGCTCAATGCACTCGTCGCAGATGTAGACACCGGAACCGCCGATGAGCTTGCGAACCTGCTTCTGGCTCTTCCCGCAGAAGGAGCATTTGAGTAGTTCAGCTCCGTCGGTCAATCGAGCCACGGCTGGCCTCCCACTATTTCGGGGCGCCCACGATGGTGGGCACACGCTTCACAGTTTCACCCTAATTGAGGCCTTCATGTGACGCCATTCGGCACACTGAGCACCCCATAATCGAATAAGTGTTGGGGGTCGCAGCATCACCGGATGCTGCGACCCCCAAAGCGATTCTCGATATCACTCGCCCTTGCGGGAGGCGAGGACCTGATCGATCAGACCGTATTCCTTCGCCTGAGCGGCGGTGAGGATCTTGTCGCGCTCAATATCGCGGCGAATCTGCTCAACCGGTGTGCCCGAATGCTTGGCGAGAGTCTCCTCCAACCACACGCGCATCCGATCGATCTCATCGGCGACGATCTGAATATCGGAGGCCTGCCCCTGCACGCCTTCCATCGCAGGCTGGTGGATGAGGACGCGAGCGTTGGGCAGTGCGAGGCGCTTGCCGGGCGAACCTGCGGCGAGCAGCACTGCGGCAGCGGAAGCGGCCTGCCCCAGGCACACGGTCTGGACCTGCGGTTTGATGTACTGCATCGTGTCGTAGATGGCAGTCAGAGCGGTGAAGGAACCGCCGGGGCTGTTGATGTACATCGTGATGAGGGAATCGGGGTCCTGCGACTCTAAGACGAGGAGCTGCGCCATGACATCATCGGCGGATGCGTCATCGACCTGGACGCCGAGGAAGACGATGCGATCTTCGAAAAGCTTGGCATAGGGGTCTTGACGCTTATACCCGTAGGCGGTGCGTTCCTCGAAGCTCGGCAGGACGTAGCGAGACTGCGGCATGGTGCGGGCGATGCCCTCGAAATAAGGGGTGGTGCTCATCACTTCGCTCCTTCTTCAACGCGGTGACCGATCTCCTGCGGGGTCTCGATGACGCGGTCGACGAAACCATATTCGAGAGCCTCGCGCGCGCTGAACCAGTGATCGCGATCCGCATCCACTTCGATCTGCTCGACGGACTTACCGGTGCGCTGCGCGGTGATCTCCGCCAGTTCCTTCTTCATCTTGAGGATGAGGTCGGCATTGATGCGGATTTCGGTTGCAGAACCCCCTGCCCCACCGAGGGGCTGGTGGAGGAGGACGCGAGTGTGCGGCGTGATGTAGCGCTTGCCGGGTGTTCCTGCGGTGAGGAGGAACTGCCCCATTGAGGCCGCAAGGCCCATCCCCACGGTGACTACATCGGGCTTGATGTACTGCATCGTGTCGTAGATCGCCATACCCGCTGTGACAGAGCCGCCGGGGCTGTTGATGTACAAGTAGATGTCACGCTCGGCGTCTTCGGCTGCCAGGAGAAGCATCTGCGCGCAGATCGCATTCGCGTTCTCGTCGCGCACTTCGCCTCCGAGCCAAATGATGCGCTCTTTCAAGAGTCGCTGGTAGACGGAGTCGGAGAGGTTCGCCATTGAATCGGCGCCTCCCCTGGCCATCTGCGCGTCGCTCACGTGCTCCTCCTCTATTCGATGGATCCTCTTATCGGATCCTGCTGGCATCCAAGCTACCGCTTGTGGATCGTTGAACGCGGCCCGCGCGCCCTCTTTTCGCTGTCGGCGCATCCCAAGCTCGAGGGCGAGTGGCCAGGTGACGAGTGTGGGCTGACATCACCTAAGGATGTCGGCCCACACTCTCACAGTTGAGAAGCTCACTCCTCGATGGAAGTCTCTTCCCCATCTGCGGCTTCGGCGCTTGTCTCCTCAAGGGTCTCAGCTTCAGAAGCCTCCTCCGCGGTGTCACCGAGGAAGGCGGACAGATCAACGTCATTGCCTTCGGAGTCCTTGACGCTCACGAGACGCAGAACCTCGATAAGGGCCTTCGCGCGTCCGAGGTCGGCGATGACGGCCGACATCTGCTGCGGTGAGGAGAAGAGCTGGTTGATGTCAACGCCGAAGTTCTGCGACATCTGGATCGCGTAGTCGATGAGTTCCTGCTGTGAAACCTGGACGTCGAGCTTCTTGGCGATCGCCTCGGAGAGGAGCTCGGAGCGCATCTCCTTCTCAATGGCCGCGCGGGTCTCCTTCTTCTCCTTCGGCTTCGCGTCCTCGCCAAGGCGGTGGCTGAGCTCGTGCTCAACGACCGATTCGGGCAGGAGGATCTCAACCTTGTCGAGCAGGTGGTCGAGGAGGTTGTCGCGAGCCTGGAGGGCCTGCTGGGAGGACTTCGAGGAGGCGGCCTGGGTCTTGAGGTCTTCCATGAGTTCGTCCATCGTGTCGAACTCGGAGACCATCTGAGCGAAGTCGTCGTCGGCCTTGGGCAGTTCGCGGGCCTTGACGTTCTTTACCGTGATGGTGACATCGGCCTCTTCGCCCTCGTGTTCGCCGCCCTTGAGGGTGGAGACGAAGGTGACGACGTCATCGGCCTTGGTGCCGCGCAGGGCTTTGTCCTGGCCGTCGAGCATCGTGCCCGAACCGATCTCGTAGGAGACCTCGGAGACGGAGTCGACTTCTTCGCCGTTGACGGTGGCGATCATGTCGATCGTCGCGTAGTCGCCGGTCTTCGCCTTACGGGTGATGGTCTTGAGGGTCGCGAAGCGTCCGCGCAGCTCGTCGAGTTCGGCTGTGACGTCCTCTTCGGTGACCTCGGTGGAGTCGACGGTGATGACGGTGTTCTCGTCGAATTCGGGCAGCTCGAAGTCCGGGACGACGGCGACCTCGGCGGTGAAGATCAGTTGGCCGCCCTGTTCGCCGGTGGTGTTCGGGATCTCGGTAACCTCAACCTCGGGCTGAGCCATGGGGCGAAGTCCCTGCTCGGCGACGGCGTCCGAGTAGTGGCCCGGAAGGACTTCGTTCACGACCTGCTCGATGACGGCGGCGCGGCCGAAACGCTGGTCGATGATGCGGGCCGGCACCTTGCCCTTGCGAAAGCCGGGGATGGAGACCTGCTCGGCGATATCCTTGTAGGCCTTGGCCATCTCGGAGGACATCTCCTCGTAGGGGACCTCAACGGTGAGGCGGACCTTGGTGGGCTCGAGAGTCTCAACGGTGCTCTTCACGTGCGTGCACTCCAAAACGTTTACGGGTATGGGGCGCCCGAAAGGGCGCATGACAACTCGGCCAGTCTACGACAGGCGGCGGGCGGTGTCGCCGTCGCAGGCGCCTCAGGGCTGTAATGCAGCCGATTCCACTCGTCGTCGTACCTTTTTGCCCGCCCTGCCTACGAAACTCCCCCACCAGGCAGTGACGCAAGGCACACTTGTGTCATGGCTGCGACACGTCTGACTTTCCTCGGAGGAGCTGGCACGGTCACCGGCTCGAAGTACCTCATCGACCTCGACACTCCCTCAGGTCCCAGGAGAATCCTCATCGATTGCGGCATGTTCCAGGGGCAGAAGAAACTCCGCCTGCTCAACTGGTCCAGATTCCCCGTTCCGCCCTCGTCGGTCAGCGATGTTCTCCTCACCCACGCACACATGGACCATACGGGGTATCTGCCCAGGCTCGTGAAAGAGGGCTTCAATGGTGCGATCTGGGGGACGGACTCGACCCTCGCGCTGACCGAGATCGTTTTGCGCGACTCTGCTTTCTTACAGGAGCGCGACGCGGACTTCGCGAACGCGCACGGTTTTTCACGCCATACGAACGCGCAGCCCCTCTATCGGATCGGGGATGTTGAGCGTACTCTCCCCATGTTCCGCACGATCGAGTTTGCTCGCCCTCTCGACCTCGGGGACGGTATGGAAGCGACTTGGACGAGGGCGGGGCACATCCTCGGCTCGGGCTCGATCCGCCTGTCGACCCCGGACGGGTCGATCCTCTTCTCGGGCGATCTGGGGCGCGCCACCCATCCGGTCTTGCGTCAGAGGGAGATCCCTGAAGGCGCGGACCTGGTCCTCGTTGAATCGACGTACGGTGACCGTGAACATCCTGATCCTGTAGGTCCCGCCCACGAAGCCTTTGCGGAGGCGATCCGTTCCACTGTGGATTTAGGCGGCAGCATCCTCATACCGGCCTTCGCCGTGGATCGCACGGAAGTGGTCCTGCTCGCCTTGGATGAGATGTTGCGCGAGGGGCGCATCCCGGATGTGCCCGTGTTCGTTGATTCGCCGATGGCTTTGTCTTCCCTGGAGATCTATCGGGCGCGAAGCCAGGCCGATGAGCTTTGCGAGGAGGCGGGGGGATTGCGTTTGTCCCACCTGGATCTGCATGAAGTACGAAGTGTGAACGAATCGAAGGCGCTCAACACTTTCGACAGGCCGGCGATCATTATTTCCGCATCCGGCATGGCGAGCGGGGGCCGAGTCTTGCATCATCTCGAGCGCATGCTGCCCGGGGAGAACAATTGCGTCATCCTCACCGGTTATCAGGCGATCGGGACGCGAGGACGCTCGCTCCTTGATGGTGCGACTTCTGTGAAGATGCACGGAATGGAGGTGGCGGTGCGCTGCCGGGTCGTGCGAGACGAGGAGTTCTCAGTGCATGCGGATGCTTCTGAGTTGCTCGATTGGGTGGGGGCCCTCAAGCCCGCTCCCCGGCAGGTTTTCTGCGTTCACGGCGAGGACGACTCGACGAAGGCGCTCGCGAAGCTTCTGGGCGAGAAGCTTTCGCTGGCGGCTATTCCAGCCCGGGCGAATCAGAGTATTGACGTGCGAGCCACGATCTCCAAGGCGAATCTGCGTGTGTGAGTCCCTGTGTTGTCCCTATGGGCCGCACCTTCTTTGCCTGACCACCACGAGCCGCACGCTCTGTGCGTGGGCGGCGTGCTCTGCGCGTCATGACCTTGTGAACCACGTAATGGGAGTGCGCTGGAGAAGGCCCACGCCCTCTGCCTCGTTGTCCTCTTCCTTTGTTTGGGCACTTGGGAGCTTCAGTGATCCTTCCTGAAGGCGATCATCATGTGTACCCTGAGCAGGGACGCCACTACTAAGGTCACCCTTGCCTCCTCGCCTTTGAGGGGGGCCACGGAGTGGCAGAAGGAAGGCATTCATCTCCCATGAGCCACTCTCACGCTCACTCTCACTCTCACTCCTCCGGGCATCGCGGACGCCTCATCTTGACGCTCATCATCACAACGACGATTCTCATTGCCGAGGTCATCGGCGCGTATTGGACTTCATCACTGGCCCTTCTCGCCGATGCCGGGCACATGCTCACCGATGTCGCCGGGCTCGCCATCGCCGTAACCGCGGCCTCGCTCATTGAAAAACCCGCAACCTCGGAGCACACCTGGGGGCTGCGCAGAGCCGAAGTCCTCGCGGCGGGAGCACAAGCCACTGTTCTGCTCGGAGTCGGCACCTTCGCCTTCATTGAGGGCATCGAACGGCTCATCACCCCGCGCCCGATCGCCTCAGTCGGACTCCTGGTCTTCGGCATCGTGGGCCTGGTAGGCAATGTCGCGTCAATCCTTATCCTTGCGAGTGGGCGCGGCGCGAACCTCAATATGCGCGCCGCTTTCCTCGAGGTCGTCAACGACGCCCTCGGTTCGGTCGCAGTCATTGCCTCCGCCGCCATCATCGCCTTGACCGGCTGGACCCGCGCAGACGCAATCGCCGGTATGCTCATCGCTGCCTTCATCGTTCCCAGGGCGATCACGATCATCCGCGAAGCAGGGTCGATCCTCATGGAATCGACCCCCAAAGGCCTCGACCTTTCGGAGGTTCACGAGCATCTGTCCTCAGTCCCCCATGTTCTCGACGTTCATGATCTGCACGCTTACGAGATCGCCACGGGTCTTCCCGTCTTGACCGCCCACATCGTCCTCGCTGATGAGTGCTTCGCTGATGGGCATGCCACCACTCTTCTTCACCAGTTCCAAGACTGCGTCGCCGAGCATTTCCCCGTGTCGATCGAGCATTCGACCTTCCAACTTGAGTCCCGCACGCATGCCGAACACGAGATTTCAAGCTGCAGACACTGATTCTTCTTCGCCGTTGCTCTTCTCCGTCGATTCTCTTCCCGACCCAAGGCGCGAGCACTCATCGTCTCTTCTCAGGTTGCGTTCGTCTCTTCCCGGTGACCCCTGCGGCTCGCATCTCGCAGTGCACTGACTAGTCGCATCGGATACGCGAGAAAGCCCCAGAACCTCTGGAAATGAGGTTCTGGGGCTTGTGGGAAGTCGGGGTGACAGGATTTGAACCTGCGACATCCTGCTCCCAAAGCAGGCGCCCTACCGGGCTGGGCTACACCCCGCACAGCGTCTACTATACTGTATTACGAGGTGAAAGTAAATCAAAATTCCCGCGCCCCGGCGCTCAGCGCGCCTCTGCCGCAAGAAGATCTCGCAACTTCTCCTGCATCTGTCGCAGGGCCTTACCGCGGTGGCTGATTGCGTTTTTCTCGTGATCGCTGAGCTCGGCCGAGCACTTTCCGTACTCCGGCAAATAGAGTATGGGGTCATAGCCGAAGCCGTTTTGCCCCGCAGGTGCCTTTGCAATCTGACCTTCCATATGCGCCTCGCTGAGAAGCCGGGTGCCGTCCGGGAGTATGCAGGCAATGGCCGCCGTAAAGCGGGCACTCCGCGCCTCCCCTTCCACGCCCTCGAGGCGTCGAATCAGCTCCGCATTCTTCTCGGCATAGGAGGTATCGCGCCCCAGCCAGCGCGCCGAGTAGACCCCGGGTTCTCCGTTCAGATAATCGACGCAGAGTCCGGAATCATCCGACATCACAATGGCGTCCGGGCGCAGCGCATGCACGGCTTCCGCCTTAATGAAGGCGTTTTCCGCAAAGGTCTCGCCGTTTTCCTCCGGGTCAGAGACCAGTCCCGCCTCCTTGAGCGAGTACAATCTCACCGGGAGATCTTCGAAAATCTCCCGAATTTCACGCATTTTATTCTCGTTTCCCGTCGCAAAGATAATTTCCCGCATCTCACTCCCCCTGCTTCTCTGTGCGCTTCTCACGCTTCGGCGGCTTTTTCCCGAGGAACTGGTAGAAGTAGGTCTTCATCATACCGTTATAGATCTTCCGATTCTTGTCCGCTTTTCTGCCGATGCACTTCTCCGCATCCGGAAAGGCCGTGATGAGATAGAGCGACCAATCCTGCAGCGCGCGGAAGCGCTCGCCGAGGGTGCGGTAAAGTGCCGCAACTTCTTCCGCCTCGCCGCTCTCACCCATGAGACGTGCGCCGTAAGGCGGATTGGTCACAATGAAACCGTACTTTTTCGCGTGGCTGAACTGCGCCACATCCCGCTCTTGGAAGTGTATCAACTCGCTGACACCCGCCTGCTCCGCGTTAATCTTTGCGCGGCGTATCACGCTGCCGTCAATGTCAAAGCCCTGGAGATCGGTCTCCGGCTTCGGAATGAGCAAATCCTGCGCCTCGTCAAAGCTGTTATACCAGATTTTCTTCGGAATCAAATGCTCCCAGTTCTGGCTTAAGAATTCGCGATTCATGCCGGGCGCCATGTTGGAGGCCATCATCGCCGCCTCAATTAAGAAGGTACCGCTTCCGCAGAAGGGATCCGCGAGGATGCGGTCCGCATGCCAGGGGGTCAGAAGGAGAAGTGCCGCCGCGAGGGTTTCGGTAATCGGCGCACGCGCCGTCTCCGTGCGATAGCCGCGCTTATGCAGGGAGATACCGCTCGTATCCAATGCGACCGTCACAATGTCCTTCTGGATGCTCACGCGGAAGGGATAACTCTCCCCTGTCTCGAGGAAGGGCACCGCGCCGTACTGCTTCTCCATGGAACGCACCATGGCCTTCTTCATGACAGACTGGATGTCAGAAGGCGAGAAGAGCTTCGAGTCCACCGAAGTTGCCTTCGCGACCCAGAAGCGCCCGTCCCGCGGAATCAGTTCGCCGAAGGGCAGGGCCAGAGTGCCCTGAAAGAGCTCCTCGTAGCTGGTCGCCCGAAAGCGTCCCAGCTCGAGGAGCACGCGCTCCGCGGTTCTGAGCCAGAGGTTGGCTCTCGCGATTGCCTCCGCATCGCCGAGAAAGCTCACTCTGCCGTTATCCACCGCCGTAATATCGTAACCAAGTTCCGTAATTTCCCGCTTCAATACCGCCTCTAAGCCAAAATGGCAGGGCGCCGTCAATGTAAATGTATTCTTCATAGGGAGAGTGTACGCGAAAACGAAGGCCACTGCAAGCCGAAGCTCTCCGAATGCGTGTATTTTTGTCGGAAGCTCTGCCGAACTACCGGTCCAACTTCGACCCAAACGCAGTTAGATTCCGCAAAGCCTTCGTCCGGCTTCCGATTCCGCCTCTCTTTCCGGTACACAAATTCATCTTGCGCCGTAACTCTGTTTTCAACGCCTGAAGGTTTTTACAGCAACTTCTTTGATATGTGCCCCCGCCAGCCCCGCCGGAAAACTTCTGCCTCCGGCTTTTACAACAATCAAAAACCCGTCAGCCGAAGCTGACGGGTTTAAATTCGATTGTATTACTCAGTCACCGAGCAGGTTGCGAATTGCAAGCGGCTCCGCATAGTCCCAAGCCGTAATCTGCACGCCCTCGTTTTTACCTCTCGTGTGAATCGCCTTGCCGTCTCCGACATAGATTGCGATGTGGTTGACCTTGCCGTCGCGCGGCTGGCCGTCGTAAGCGATGATATCGCCCGGGCGCATCTGGTCTGCGCTGACCGCAACACCCTCGGTTGCCTGCGAAGCGGAATAATGATCCAAATCAAGGCCTGCCTTATCGCGCATCACGACCAGGATGAGACCCGAGCAGTCAATGCCGCTCTTCGGATCGACACCGCCGAACACATAGCGGCTACCCTCAAGGCTCTTCGCATAGCTGACAATGGACTTTCTGAGCTTGCTGACCTTGCTCCAGTCCGTGACGCTTCTTCCTGCGCCGCCGGAGGTCTTGGTCTGTGCACTTACGGGATCCGAGCTGTTGCCGCTGAGCTTCGCCTGGATTCTGCCGTTCGGGCCTGCATTGTCTTCGGACTTCTGCTGCTTCGCCGTCTCGGACTTCTCGGAAGCTCCCTTGCGGATGACCGCAGCACTGGTATTCTGAAGGCTCTCGGTCTTCTCCTCGCCGGTGGGCTCTCCGACCGGCTTTGCCGGCTTCATGTCCCCGACAACCGCAGACTCAACAATTCCCTGTCCGTTGCTATTAGACGCCTCCGCATCCTCCACATGGAGCTCCGGAACAATCCCGTTCACCTCGGCACTTTCATTGCTGAGCGCCTCCACCATAATGGCATCATCCTTTGCAGCGAATGCCGGTACACTCGCCGCAATGGATACGCAGAGCGCCAATGCCGCACAAACCCCGATACGCTTCCTCACAGCACATCCCCCTAATCTATTCTCTGTTGATTCCCCCGAACAGTGCTAAATATTACGAAAATATTTCAACCTGTTGCAAATATGAATCCAGTATAGGCGGCGATATTGCCAAAGTCAACGTTCCAATCTTTAGGATTTCTTTAGTTTTTTCTCGATAGTTACCAAATTAATCGAGGAAGCTCGCAATACGAACCGGCGTTCTGTAGTTCCATGCCGAAACGATGATGCCGGTCTTTGAGGAAGATGCATGAACAATCTGTCCGTTTCCGATGTACATCGCGACATGATTGACACCGCCACCCTTCGCGTAGAAGAGAAGATCGCCCGGCTGCATGTTCTCCGCCGAGACGGTTCTGCCCTCACCTGCCTGCTCCGCAGAGCTGCGGCTGATTGCGACGCCGCCCGCGTTGCGAAGGATGTAGCCCGTGAAACCGGAGCAATCCGCGCCGGTGTGCGGATCCGTTCCGCCCCAGACATAGCGTCCGCCGACAAACGAGAGGGCGTAATCCACGACCTGCTGACGCTTGCTGGACTTCTGCTCCGCTTCCGCCGCCGCCTGCGCAGCAGCTGCCGCTTCCTCGGCTGCCTTTGCCTCTTCCGCTGCGCGCTCTGCCTCAGCCTGCTCCTTCGCCTCTTCGACCCAGGCTGCCGTGTTCTTTATGACCTTGGGGCTTGCCATGGAAGTTACTGCGCTGCCCGCAGAAATCACAGAAGCAAGGGTTGCCAGTGCCAGATATTTTCTAAAATGGTTCATCGATTGTCCCTCCGTTGAAAAGCTAAGTCGTCTTGGACGCTCTCTCATACGCTCTCTTTGTTCTTGTTACAGAACAATTCCTTACTTGTTACGGAATTGTTACAGTCGCTAGTATAGCCTCCCCGAGCTCTCCCGTCAAGGTTTTTACAAATTCTTTACATTTAGCCCCAATTCTTTCCAACATCCTCAGCTTTCGGGCGCAAAAAAGAGGGCCTTGCGCGTATATCCGCACAAGCCCCTCTCAATATTGTTACAAAAGTGTTACGTCATTGCTCACTCGCCGAGTATATTTCGGATGTGTACCGGTGTCCGGTAATTCCAGCGCGAAACCATGATGCCGTTTCTCTCGTTGGAGGCATGCACCACTCTGCCGTCGCCGATGTACATGGCGACATGGTTCACACGACTTCCGTTGCTGTAGAAAATCAAATCGCCGGGCTTTGCCTCGTCAATCGAGACCTCTCTGCCCTGCTGTGCCTGTTCCGCCGCCGTGCGGTTGATGTACACACCGCCCGCATGACTCAACACATAGCGCGTAAAGCCGGAGCAATCGGTGCCGGAGTAGGGATTTTCACCACCGTATACATAGCGTCCGCCGAGAAAAGAGAGCGCATAGCCGATTACGGTCTGTCGCCGCTGCTGCGCCCGCTCGGCCCGTTGCTGCGCCTGGAATTCCTGCGAGGCAACCACACCTTCATACTCGTCGTAATTCTCCGAAGTAAGAGATACCAGGGCCTGTGCCCGCTGTAACTCCGCCGCGAGCTGCATGGTGTTGCCGCGCTGCCGCGCGCCCATCATGACGGAGAGCTGCACACTGCTCTCCCGCTGCAAAATGACCTCGGCCGCGCTCCCATCCAGCTTGTTGTACTCTTCGCCCTCGCCTGCATCGCCGAGCGCAAGCGGCTGTAACTCCGCCGTGCTCTGCGCCGTGCCGACCGGGGTCTGCCCCGGCTGACTCGCATTGCCCGAAGAGGCCGGCGGGTTCTCGGAGAGTCCCAGCTTTCCGCGAATTTCGCTGTCTCGTCCCTGCAAATTTTCGATGTTACTCTTGATTTCGTCCGAGACTTCCTGGAGATTGTGCATCTCCTTGTCCTGTTGTTCGGTGTAGGCCTTCAGATTTTGATTTTCCGAGCGTATCTTGTCCTGCTCCACTTTTAAGAGCGCAATTTCCTGCTCCAGCGCCGCTTTCTGGCGCGCAACCGGCTTTAAAAGTGCCGCCGAGATGAGGCCGTAACCGGTGAGACCGAGCAAGAGAAGAACCACCGTGAGCAGCCCCTTAAAAAAGAGAGGCGGCAGTTGAAATTGCACCGGCTTCTTCTCGCTGTTCGAGAGCAGAAGCAGGGTAAACCCCGTTTCTTTTTTACTTTGCTTCCGGGGCCTTTTGCTCTTTTCGGTTCGCTTCCACATGCTTCTCTGCCTCCTTCTGCACACCGTCCTGGACCTTCTGCAGCGAGGTCATGGTGCACTTGCCGGCGAAGGATGCGCCCTCCGCGATAATCAGAGACTTGGTCGTGATATCACCGATGATCTTGCCGTTCTCGGTTACCTCGAGGCGCTCCCGCACAAAAATGTTGCCCTGTACGGTACCCGCAATCAGCATATTTTCGCTTCGGATATCCCCTTCCACGTAGCCGTTCTCACCGATGATCAAATAACCGTCGGAGATGGCTTCCCCTTTGATTCTGCCGTCGATTCTCGTTGTGTCCTGGGTGTGCAGCGTACCCTCGACCCGCGTCTTCTCGCCGATGATGGTATCGATCTTATTGGCCGATACAGGAATCACCGGTTCTGCCTTGCTCTTTGAACTGAACATTTCCTCTCTCCTCCTTCTGGCTGTGACTCTTATGGTTTAGCGCCGAAACAACTCGCTCAGCGCCTGATACACAAAACGGAATGCCAGCAGCGCAAAGATAACGGGCGCCGCCCAAATAATCAAGCCCGCAACCGCGAGTATCAGCAGCAGCGCGAACAGCAGGAATAAGAGGCCGAGCAGCCATGAATTGAAACGCTGCACTTTGATATGAATATCGCTCTCTTCCCACGGCGTTTCACTCTGCTCGCGGTAATGCTTGGAAGCACCCGCGCCGAGATCTCCCTCCG
>ERZ772956.1144-NODE-1144-length-18511-cov-9.697605_pt1 | contig 18511 bp, 18 predicted proteins | sample MGYA00580683_ERZ772956 | MGnify/ENA primary metagenome ERZ772956 (study PRJEB29015, sample SAMEA2738077) | human oral metagenome | biome: human oral; feature: human-associated habitat; material: saliva | place: China | collected 2212 ... | reverse complement strand
TTGTCACATAAGAGAAAACGACGCTAAAATAAGCACATTTTTGTCACATAAGCCAGCAGAAAATACTTTTTACTTTGTAAAGAAAATACCATTAAAAAATGATATAATCGGTTTTACGTTGCAATAGTGGCTGTTTTGCATTCCAAAAGAGCCTCTTTTACCATGCAATAGTGGCTCTTTTGGAATGCAAAACAGGCCATTTAGTAATGTATTGATAATTAACTGGTTAAACGAATAAGCAGTTTGTGAATTATGTTTACATTTTTATGGCTTTATTTTAGAACATTAAAGAAGCTGTTTAAGATTGATTTCTCCTGCTTCCAGTGTATCTTTACGATTTTAGAAAAGCAATAAAATAAATAAAAAAAGTGGTAATAATACACTTGATTATAAATATTATTTGTAACTTTGGGCAATAGTGTAGACGCTTTATGCTTACCGCACAAAAAGTGTAAAAGCAGTATATAACTACTAAATATAGACCTAAAAACGAGAGATATGGGATACCTTAAATTTGAAAAAGCCCTGATGACGAACCTCCAGGATTCGCTACCGAGGGAGTTATTGCGAACAAATCGGTCGGGCGCATATTCTTGTTCTACGATAGTAGATTGTAATACAAGAAAGTATCATGGCCTTTTTGTTGTGCCTGTCCCCGGACTTGGCGACGAAAACCATGTGCTTTTGAGTTCGCTTGACCCAACGGTAATTCAGCATGGAGCTGCTTTCAACCTTGGATTACATAAATATCATGGAGGAAATTATAGTCCAAATGGGCACAAATACATTCGTGAGTTTGATTGCGACAAGGTACCTACCACGATATATAAGGTAGGTAATGCGGTGTTAAAGAAAGAAGTAGTGTTGCAATGTTACGAGGAACGCATTCTCGTTCGCTATACTTTATTGGAAGGGCAGGGCACTACGTTATTGCAATTCCGTCCATTCTTAGCTTTTAGAAGCGTACGGGAGTTTACTCATGAGAATGCTGCTATAAATCGCGAATACCACAATGTTGAAAACGGAATAGCTACTTGTCTTTACGAAGGTTATCCCCAATTGTTCATGCAGTTCTCAAAATACAATGAATTTCATTACGAACCATACTGGTATCGTGGCTTGGAATACCCTAAAGAAGAGGACCGAGGCTATCACTCAGATGAGGATTTGTATGTTCCTGGCTACTTCGAAATGAAGATACGGAAGGGTGAATGCATTGTATTCTCAGGCTCTACATCAGAGATAAAGACCTCTAAGCTGAAGCGACTCTTTGACGATGAGGTTGAAATTCGTCAACCACGCGATAATTTCTTCCATTGTCTTGTGAATGCTGCTCACCAATTCCATAACCGAAAGAAGAACGGTGACCGCTATATATTGGCTGGTTATCCTTGGTTTAAGTGCAGAGCGCGCGACCAATTCATATCTTTGCCTGGTCTAACACTTAATATTGAGGAGCAAGATTACTTTGAATTGGTGATGGAAACAGCCCAACGTGGCTTGCGAGAGTTCATGAAGAACGATCCATTAACCATAGAAATGCAAGATATAGACCAGCCCGACGTAATGCTTTGGTGCATCTGGGCGCTCCAACAATATGCCAAAGAAGCAGGAAAAGAGAGCTGCTTGAAACTCTATGGCGACTTTTTGCGAGAGATGATGACATATATTGAGAACGGAAAACACCCAAATCTGTTCTTACATGCCAATGGATTGCTGTATGCAGAAGGAAAGGATAGGGCCATAACATGGATGGATGGCATGTTAGATGGTAAGCCTGTAAATCCTCGCTCTGGTTATATTGTAGAGTTTAATGCCCTCTGGTATAACAACCTAAAGTTTGTTGCGTGGTTGTTTAGCGATACCTCTGATACCGAATATGCTTCACATTTGGAGCAAATGGCTGAAGAATGTAAGACAGCATTCATTGATACGTTCATGAATAACTATGGTTATTTATACGATTATGTAGATGGAAAAATGGTAGATTGGAGCGTTCGACCAAACATGATATTAGCTGCTGCCCTTGATTACTCACCATTAGACCAAAGCCAAAAGAAGAGTGTGATAGATATTTGTACGCGTGAACTACTCACACCGAAGGGCTTACGTTCTCTTTCACCAAAGAGTGGAGGATATAATCCAATCTGTACGGGCGACAGAGATTACCGTACTCGCATGTACCATCAAGGCACAGCGTGGCCTTGGTTGGGCGGTTTCTATTTGGAAGCTTGCTTGAAACTCTACAAGCGCACACGTTTAAGCTACGTAGAACGACAGCTGATAGGCTATGAAGACGAAGTTCTGAACCATTGTTTGGGTACAATTCCAGAATACTTTGATGGTAATCCGCCTTATCATGGCCGTGGTGCTATCTCCTTTGCAATGAATGTTGGTGCAGTGCTACGTACGCTGGCACTACTCGAAAAGTATAAATATTAAGGTTAGGAGGACACAAAATGAAAGTATTAATGTTCGGTTGGGAGTATCCACCACATGTATTTGGCGGATTGGCAACTGCTAATTTTGGTATCTCTGAGGGCCTGCATGTACAAGGGGACATAGAAACCATACTCTGCTTACCGCACCCCTTTGGTGATGAAGACAGAACTTTTGCCAACATAGTAGCAATGAATCATGTGCCCATAGTATATCGCGACATCGACAACGAGTACCTTCGTGGAAGATTAGACAATTTGATGGACACTGAACTATATTACAAGTTGCGCGATAATATCTATGCTGACTTCAACAATATGAATGTGAATGATATTGGTGCAATGGAGTTTGCAGGTGGTTATCCAGCCAACTTGACAGAAGAAATCAACAACTATTCTATTATATCAGGTGTGGTAGCACGTGCGTTAGACTATGATATTATTCATGCTCACGACTGGCTTACCTTTCCAGCAGGTATCCATGCCAAGAAAATATCGGGCAAACCACTCTGTATTCACGTTCATGCTACCGACTTTGATAGGTCGGGAGGCAAGGTGAATCCTACTGTCTATGCAATAGAAAAAGATGGAATGGATAATGCAGATTGCATTATGTGCGTGTCGGAACTTACTCGTCAGATAGTTATTAAGCACTATTATCAGAATCCAGAAAAGGTATTCACGGTTCACAATGCTGTATATCCATTGCGTGAAGAGGTTGCGAATATGCCTCGACCTTCGCATAAAGGAAAGGAGAAAGTAGTAACTTTCCTTGGTCGTATTACGATGCAGAAAGGCCCAGAATATTTTATTGAAGCGGCAAATATGGTATTGCAGCGTACGCGAAACGTTCGCTTTTGCATGGCTGGCTCGGGTGATATGATGAATAAAATGATAACTTTGGCAGCCGAAAGAGGTATTGCAGACCGCTTCCACTTCCCAGGTTTTATGAAGGGCGACCAAGTTTATGAGTGTCTGAAAGCATCAGATGTCTATGTTATGCCATCGGTGAGCGAACCCTTTGGTATCTCTCCTTTAGAAGCAATGCAGTGCGGAACGCCTACTATTATATCAAAACAAAGTGGCTGTGCCGAGATTTTGCATAACTGTATTAAGTTGGATTACTGGGATATAGAGGCTATGGCAGATGCGATATACTCTATCTGCCACAACGAAAGTCTATTCAGTTACTTGTCAGAAGAAGGAAAACGAGAGGTAGATAACATTACATGGGAGAAGGTAGGTACGTGGATTCGTGAACTATACTACCGCACATTAGGTTGGAATATGTAGAACGACCGCAGCTGTATTACTCAAATTCAAGAATATTTAAAACAAAGAAATAATGAAAACAATTTGCTTATATTTCGAGATACATCAGATTATCCACTTGCGTCGTTATCGTTTCTTCGATATAGGAGCTGACCATTACTATTACGACGACTTTGAAAATGAACGCAGTATAACTGATATTGTGCAGCGTAGCTACATGCCTGCTCTTGACACTTTGCTGCAAATGATAAAAGAAAGCAATGGTTACTTCAAAGTTGCGCTATGCCTCTCTGGTGTGGGAATAGAGAGTTTAGAACAGTACGCTCCCGAAGTGATAGAAAAAATACAGGAACTTGCAAAGACTGGATGCGTGGAATTTCTTGCTGAACCTTATTCGCATGGCTTGTCAGCATTAGGCAACGAAGATAGCTTTAAGGCAGAAGTGAAGCGACAGAGCAAGAAGATTAAAGAATATTTCGACTATACACCGAAGGTATTACGCAATTCTTCACTCATCTATAGCGACGATATTGGACGAATGGCTGCCGATATGAAGTTCAAAGGAATGATTACTGAAGGCGCTAAACACGTGTTGGGTTGGAGAAGTCCACACTATCTTTACCATTGTGCTCTCGCCCCACAGCTGAAGCTTATCTTGCGCGATGTAACCTTAAGCGACGATATATCGCTTCGCTTTAACAACTCGGAGTGGGAGGGATACCCATTGTTTGCCGAAGACTATATAAACAAAATAGCTTCTCAACCCGATGAAGAACAAATCTATGGTATCTTTATGAACCTCACTGCATTGGGCATTGAGCAACCATTACACAGTAATATACTGGAGTTCTTCAAGGCTTTGCCAGAATGTGCACGCCAGCGTGGTATAAGCTTCTCTACGCCAACAGAGGTTTGCGACCGTGCTAAGAGTGTGGACGACTTCTCTGTTCCTTATCCATTAAGCTGGAGAGATGAAGAACGCGACATAAGTACTTGGCTGGGAAACTCTATGCAACGCGAAGCATTTAATAAGCTTTACAGCATTGCGGATAGAGTTCGTATTGCCAATGACCCACGCATTAACCAAGACTGGGATTATCTTCAGGCGAGTGATAACTTCAGTGCGATGAGTACAAAGCCTGTGCCTGTAGGCGTGGACCGTGGTATTTATAGTACTCCGTTCGATGCTTTCACCAACTATATGAATATCTTGGGCGACTTCATGAGCCGTGTTAATACACTCTATCCTGCAGAAATTGAGAACGAGGAACTGAATAGTTTGTTGACAGCAATACACAATCAAGAGAGCGAATTAGAGACAAAAGATAAGGAAATAGTTATATTGAAGGCTAAAGTGGAGAAGCTTGCAAGCGAAAACGACAAGCTTAGAGCAAAGCTGGATATATGCGAAAATGACGAAAAACCAGCGAAAAAGAAAGCTGTACCCTCCAAGAAAACAGCAAAGAAGAAAGCGTAGAAGCTGGTGATGGCTATTAGAAGGGAATTTAATAGTAAATGAAATAATTACGGGATTATCTTTTAATAGGCAGTCCCGTTTTGTCTTTTAATGAACAAGCATCTAAGTACGATTTCCTTCTTCAATGGTTTATCTTTTGTAAAGATTATTTTGTTAAAAAGCGATGGTGGCGTTTTCACTTTGCAATAGTGCCTGTTTTGCGTTGCAAAACAATGGGTTTTATGGTGCAAAACAGGCTCTTTTACTACGCAAAACAATGGGTTTTGTAAGATGCTGGTAATGAGATGATTATGTGAAAATGTCTTTATGGAATAATGTTTACATATTTTCTAACTTTCCCATGTCTATAATCCATAAACAAATATTGCTGTACTCTAAACGTCAGAGTACAGCAATAAGTTAGCTGCAAGTTCTATATATGAATGAATTATGTCGGGATAAGGAAGTTGATAACTTCCTTTTCTACAATTACTTTGAACGGACCAACTGGGGTTTTCGACATAAGTCGGCCATCTATACCTATAAGGGTGCGTGGCTCAACATGTATTGTGGTCTCCTGTGTGCGGTACGGATGCACGCTTTTATAGTTCAAGAACCTACCACGAAGGAAGAGATAGATGCCTTCGAACAGCTGAGTTACTTCGGAATGGTAAACTACCGACACATCTAATTGGCCATTATAAGGTACTGCATTCGGCGTTTGTCCATAGCCAAGAGCATTACCTATACAAACAGTCATGACTTTACGCTTTATTTCATCAGTATTTATTTTGATGTGCATGTGGAAGTCTAAGCGTTGGAAAGCCAAAAGAATGAACGAGAAAATAAACGATAGACTGCGTGAACCAAATAGGTTTCGTGTTCGGCGACGAAGGTTCATGATGGTAGCAATAAGTCCGATATTGATACAATTAAGGAAATAGCGGTGGCAACCTTCGCCCTCTCTGTTCTTGTAGCGAATACATCCAAGGTCTATTTTGCGTATGCGGCGCTCTTTCAACCATCCTATGGTTTCTTCAATATTATCTTCTTCGAATCCCCAAAAATGGGCAAAGTCGTTCATGACACCATTAGGGATAACGCCCAATACGATGCTTTCTCGTACCTCTTTCTTTTCATGCATCAAACAGTTTATGGTGTCGTTCAACGCAGAATCGCCACCAAAGATAATGATAGTGCGGTAGCCGTTGCCTATCATCATACGGATAAGGCGGTCTACACCTGCCGAATTCTCGCTTTGAATCATGTCGAAATCAATGTTATGAACCTTAAGACTACGCTCTACTCGTTCCCAGCGTTTTTGTGGATTACTTAGGAATCCACCTTTTGGACAGTAAAGAATGCCCCATTTTTTTTCGTCTACCATAATATATTATCTCGTTTAAACCGTTTTCTTTATGCCTTTTCGATGAGTGTTTGGACGTACGCTATCTTTTCATTTATTGGCGTTTTGGCATCTATCCAATGAATATTGAAGCCACGTCGCTCCATTCCTCTGAACCATGTCATCTGCCTTTTGGCAAACTGATGGATAGCTATTTCTAAGTTGCGGTACATCTCTTCATAGCTTAATTGACCAATAATGTGTTGTGTAACAAACTTATATTCTAAGCCATAGTAGATTAGGTCGTCGGCAGGAATACCTGAATTGAGTAATGCACGCACCTCGTCTATCATGCCTTCGTCTAATCTTGCTTTTAAGCGTTTGCTTATTTTGCGACGACGTTCTTCTCTATCAATTTCTACACCAATAAGGATTGTGTCGAAAGAAGGCATCGAACGATCTGGAGCAGGGTGCTCTAACTCGTATGTTTCTATCTCGATGGCACGAATAGCACGATTCGTTGTATCAACATCTGTGCGGTTGTGCATTGCCGAATGGTTCTTTGCTTTCAGCTCTGAAAGTATTTCAGTAAGTTCAGAGAGCGACTTTCCTGCTAATGAAGTACGTAAAGCATCGTTCTGTGGAACTGGAGAAAGGGCGTAACCCTTTAATACAGCTTCAACGTAAAGTCCTGTTCCTCCACATAGAATAATCGGTTTTTTACGCTCTGCAATATCAGAATAGGCGGCTTGGAAGTCCTGCTGGTATTGAAAAAGATTGTATTTTGTGCCTGGTTCTGCAATATCAATCAGATGATAAGGTACTTTTATACCATTCACCTCATAGTCGGCAAGGTCTTTACCCGTACCTATATCCATGCGACGATATACCTGACGACTATCAGCACTGATAATTTCAGCCCCCATAGTAGCTGCCAAGGAAGTGGCAAAAGTAGTTTTCCCACTTGCTGTTGGTCCTATTATCGTAAGCATTTTCTCCATTTCTGCACAAAAATAATAAAAAAAAGCCATTCGGCAATAAACCGAATGGCTTTTTAATATTGTTTTTCTTATGAAATCGTAAGATTAGCCATTAACCTTAGCCATGTGCTTAATCAACTCTACAACCTTGTGTGAGTAACCAATTTCGTTATCGTACCAAGATACAACTTTAACGAAAGTATCTGTCAAAGCGATACCTGCTTTAGCGTCAAAGATAGATGTACGTGGGTCGCCAAGGAAGTCAGAAGAAACTACTGCGTCCTCTGTATAACCGAGAATACCCTTCAATTCGCCTTCAGAAGCTTCCTTCATAGCAGCGCAAATCTCATCGTACTTAGCTGGTTTAGCCAAGTTTACAGTAAGATCAACTACTGAAACATCCAATGTTGGAACGCGCATTGACATACCTGTGAGCTTGCCATTGAGTTCAGGAATAACCTTACCTACAGCCTTTGCAGCACCCGTAGAAGAAGGAATGATGTTACCTGAAGCAGCGCGACCACCACGCCAGTCCTTCAAAGAAGGTCCGTCTACAGTCTTCTGAGTTGCTGTAGTAGAGTGAACAGTAGTCATCAAACCATCTGTAATACCGAATTTGTCGTTCAATACCTTAGCGATAGGAGCCAAACAGTTTGTTGTACATGAAGCATTAGATACAAACTGTGTTCCCTTTACGTATTTATCGTGGTTAACACCGCAAACGAACATTGGGGTGTCGTCCTTAGAAGGAGCAGACATAACAACGTACTTAGCACCTGCTTCGATGTGAGCTTGAGACTTTTCCTTTGTGAGGAAGAGGCCAGTAGACTCTACAACGTACTCTGCACCGATTTCGTCCCACTTCAAATCAGCAGGGTTACGCTCTGCAGTTACACGGATAACGTTACCATTTACGATGAGCTGAGACTTTTCAACATCAGCTTCGATAGTGCCATTGAATATACCATGCATGGTGTCATACTTCAACATGTAAGCTAGATAGTCAACTGGGCAGAGGTCGTTAATACCAACTACAACTACATCCTTAGCGTTAGCCTCTTCAAGACTTGCGCGGAATACGAAACGACCGATACGGCCAAATCCGTTAATACCAATTTTAATCATTTGTCTTTATTTAAAGTGAATACTATAATACCTATATAAATATTTTATTGGAAAAGTTATATTTTTTATCATTTCCTATGCAAAGTTACAAAAAAAATCTTATATTTGCAACCGAAAAGAGTATTAAACATTATTAAATAAAAACATGCTCGTGGGATAACTTGACTTATGTTAATTAAAAAGATTGTAGGTTCTCTTACAGCATAACTTAAAAATTGTACTTTATGAGTTTCCTTAAGGAGTTTAAAGAATTTGCCATGCGTGGTAACGTTATGGACATGGCTGTCGGTGTTATCATTGGTGGCGCGTTTGGAAAAATTGTATCTTCATTGGTAGATGATATCATTATGCCAATTGTTGGTATGATGACTGGTGGAATAGACTTTAGCAAGCTTAGTGCTATGGTGGGTGAAGCTGAAGTTAAATATGGTATGTTCATTCAGAATATTATCGACTTCCTCATTATCGCTATCTGTATCTTCGGAATGATTAAGGTTATGAATAGCTTTTCAAAGAAGAAGCAAGAAGAGCCAGCAGCACCTGCAGAACCTTCTAATGAAGAGAAGTTACTTGGTGAAATTCGCGATTTGTTGAAGAACAAGTAATGGAAATAAACCTCTCAAAGAGGTAATTTGAAATAGTAAAGGCGCATCGGAAACGTTGTGCCTTTATTGTTTCAACAGAATATTATTAAGTGAATTGATGTCCCACATCTATTTTGGTGTTGATGCTTAGAATGTGTTTCGTTTTGTAAAGATAATTTTATTGAAAATTGGATGGTACGTTTTAATATTGCAAAAGTGCCTGTTTTGCAACGCAAAACAGGCACTTTTATCGTGTAAAATAGGCACTTTTATAATGCAAAACAATGGGTATCGCAAAGCGTTGGTAAAGAGTAGGTTATGCAGTATATATCTTCGTGAAATATATTTACAGCTTTATAAGTTTTTTATTCGCCACAAAACATATTGCTTTCACTAATGAACTTTACTGCTTTTCCTTTATTTTCGTTATGTTTATTCCCACTCAATGGTTGCAGGTGGCTTTGAAGATATATCATAACACACACGGTTTACACCTTTTACCTTATTGATAATCTCGTTTGAAACCTTTGCCATAAAGTCGTAAGGGAGTTGTGCCCAATCGGCTGACATCGCATCTGTACTGGTTACGGCACGCAAAGCTACAGGATGTTCATAGGTGCGTTCATCGCCCATAACGCCTACACTGCGAATTGTAGACAAGAGAACTGTACCAGCTTGCCATACTTTATCGTAAAGTACTTCACCATCTTCGCAAACATAATTGCGCATACTTTCGATGTAAATATCGTCTGCATCTTGGAGAATACGTACTTTTTCGGGTGTAACATCACCAAGAATACGTACTGCTAATCCAGGTCCTGGGAATGGATGACGCTTAATAAGGTGCTCAGGCATGCCCAATTCGTAGCCCACACGGCGTACTTCGTCTTTGAATAACCATTGTAATGGTTCGCAAAGCTTTAAGTCCATCTCTTCAGGAAGGCCACCAACGTTGTGGTGGCTCTTGATAACCATGCCTGTAATGCTTAAGCTTTCGATGCGATCGGGATAGATTGTGCCTTGCGCCAACCATTTAGCATCGGTTATTTTCTTAGCTTCAGCATTGAAAACTTCTACGAAGTCGCGACCGATAATCTTACGCTTCTGTTCTGGATCGGTAACTCCTGCAAGGTCTGTAAAGAACTTTTCTGACGCATCAATACCAATAACGTTCAATCCTAAGCCCTCGTATGCTTCCATTACCTTTGTAAACTCGTCCTTACGGAGCATGCCGTGGTCTACAAAAATACAAGTAAGGTTCTTTCCAATCGCACGATTGAGCAAGGTTGCGCATACCGATGAGTCAACACCACCCGATAAACCGAGTATCACACGGTCGTTTCCTAACTGCTCTTTTAGTTCCTTTATGGTTGTTTCCACGTATGAAGCAGGGCTCCATTCTTGCTTACTACCGCAAATATCTACCACGAAATTCTTTAAAAGAGTCTTACCTTGCAAGCTATGGAATACCTCCGGGTGGAACTGAACTGCCCATAAAGGCTGTGATGTTGATGCGTAAGCAGCAAACTTAACATCGCTTGTAGACGCAATAATTTTGCAGTCTGCTGGAATAGCGGTAATGGTATCGCCGTGGCTCATCCATACTTGCGAATTCTTATCGAAGTTGCGGAACAATGGATTTTCGGTATCAACAGTTGCCAAATTAGCACGTCCATATTCTCGAGTACCCGTTTGTTCTACCTTGCCACCATTCTTATGTGAGATGTATTGCGCACCATAGCAAATGCCAAGTACAGGAACTTTGCCGACAAACTGGCTTAAATCCACTTGAAATGCCTCTGGGTCATGTACCGAATAAGGTGAACCTGAAAGGATAACACCAATTACTGACGGGTCGTCCTTAGGAAACTTGTTGTATGGAAGTATCTCACAGAAAGTATCTAATTCGCGCAAACGGCGGCCAATTAGCTGGGTTGTCTGTGATCCGAAATCCAAAATGATGATTTTTTGCATATTCTGTATGTTGTTATTTTTTCTATTCTTTCTTTATTGTTATTATCTAATTGCCTAATTGATGTGCAAAGGTATCAGCTTCAGAGAGTGTGTCCAACTTGCCAACATCCATAAGTTTAAGATCGTTTTTTACCTTTCCAACGAAGTGTAAGTCTTTTGCATACTTCAGATAAAAGTCCATTATAGGGAACTTTTCGGGACATTCGTTCATCGTTTCAAATACTTTTCTGCCGACAATGTGTATTCCTGAAAAAGCAAAAAGCGTAAAACCATGTTGTTCATTGGCTGTGTTGTTGTCGTTGTAAGGCTGTGTAAATGTATACTGATGCAAGGTTTCGTAAGGCGATTTAACTTCTCCTGTGTCTATATTAGTCCAACCTACAAGGCGCATTGCTTTGTCGAAGATAAGATAACGCTTTGTTTTTCGTGGGCTTACAAGTAGAACAGCATCAGTTTTTTGTACTTTTTCTGCTTCACAAGCATACCTATATAACGCCTGAAGGTCTACATTGCTTAGAATATCTACGTTGTGAATAAGTACAGGTTCAGCAGTATTGAAAAGTGGTACAGCCTTTTTTATTCCTCCTCCAGTGTCAAGTAACATTTCCGATTCATCAGAAATGCGAATATCTACACCGAAATTGTTTTGCTGTAAGTACTCAATGATTTGGTTGGCGAAGTGGTGTACGTTTACAACCACACGTTGGCTGCCCGCTGCAACCAGTTGTCTGACGACGTGTTCAATAAGCGGTTTGCCTCCAACCTTAACCAATGCTTTAGGCATTCTGTCGGTCAGAGGTTTTAGACGTGTGCCAAGTCCGGCGGCAAATATCATTGATTGCATTATCTACTGCTTTTAATGCGTGCAAATTTACTAATTAAATTTCAGACAACAAAGAAATAAACTTATAACCTTAATGCATCTTTTGAAGTAGCACAGAAACTGAGTGAATCTGGCTGCGCTTACTTCATACGAGCTTCTAACACCTGTTTTATGCCTTGTTCGCGGTGCGTAATGTGCACTTCAATGCCATATTTACGATTCAAATGTTCTGCTAAATGTTGTGCACTGTACACAGAACGATGCTGTCCTCCAGTACATCCAAACGAGAACATTAGGTCTGTGAAGCCGCGTTGGATATAGCGTTCCACATGATGTTCGGCGAGTTGGTAAACAGAATGAAGGAATTCTAGGATTTCGCCATCATCTTCCAGAAAGCGAATAACGGCTTCATCAAGTCCCGTTATCTTCTTGTAAGGCTCGTAACGGCCTGGGTTATGCGTGCTGCGACAGTCGAAAACGTAGCCGCCACCATTGCCTGAAGCGTCTTCTGGGATACCTTTCTTAAACGAAAAGCTAAATACTCGTACTACCAAAGGGCCCTTTCCGTCGTATTTTGAGAAGGTTGCAGGTCCGTCTAATGGGTTTGCTATGTATACGTCTTTCTGCGCGACCTTGTAACCATCGGCTCTATTCTTTGCAGGTTGTTCTATATGAGCGAACTGTGGTAGCTGTGTTAGCCTTCGTAACATATCCAACATATATGGATAAGGGAATACTTCTTCGCCCAAAGTAAGTACATCTCGGAGATTTTGAATGGCTGGTGGGATAGAATCGATAAAGTGTTTCTTCCTTTCAAAGTAGCCACGGAAGCCGTATGCGCCCAATACTTGTAGCAAACGGAAGAGTACGAACAGTGAAAGACGATTTACGAAATGGCGTTTAGACGGCACTTCAGTAAAATGTTTCAAGCTGTTGTAATATTCGAAAATGAGCTCACGGCGCAATTTAAACGAGTATTTTGCACTTGCCTGCCAAAGAAACGAAGCAAGGTCGTAGTAGTATGGGCCTTTACGTCCGCCTTGGAAATCTATGAACTGTGGTTTTCCTTCGGTATCAAGCATAACGTTACGTGCCTGGAAGTCGCGATAAAGGAAAGCTTCCATCTTCTCCGATGTAAGGTCTTTTGCAAACATTCTGAAGTTGGCTTGTAGCTTTAACTCGTGAAAATCAAGTTCTGTTGCTTTCAAAAAACAATATTTGAAGTAATTCAAATCAAAGAGAACGGTTTCTTCGTTGAACTCTGCTTGCGGATAACAATAGCTGTAATCCAAGCCACGTGCACCACGAAGCTGAATGTTAGGTAGTTCTTTTATAGTCTTTCGAAGTAGTTCCTGTTCTGCAAGATTATAGCGTCCTCCTGCTTCACGCCCACCTTGAATAGCATCGAAAAGCGATGTTTGCCCTAAATCGGTTTGCAAATAGCGCATCTCATCTTCAGAAACAGCAAGAACAGAAGGTACGGGCAGTTGTCGTTGAGTAAAGTGTTTGGCAAGATAAATAAAGGCATGGTTCTCATCTCGACTCGTTCCAATAACACCAATCACCGATTTTCCCTTATTGTTGGTAAGACGATAGTAAGTTCGGTTGCTGCCTGCGCCCGCCATTTTCTCTATATTTGCAGGAGCATAACCTGCCCATTGTGTATATAGTTCTACGAGTTTTTCCATTTCTTTACTATTGTTTTTCTTTTATTTTGTGCCTTCTTCTGCGTCGCTATCATCCTTGTTGTTGTCCTCTTGCAAGTTTTTTAATATCTCCTCTGCTTGTTTTTTGCCTTTCTTTTTTAGTTCGTATTCGCGCAAAAAACCATCAATGAGCAACAAGATAGCCATAATAGCAGAAGCTATCCAAACGTTCTTTGTAATATAATAGAGTCCTCCAATGATGATGAAGAACACCAAAAACATTTTCCAATTAACCTTTATCTTCATGCTACAAAGTTAATCAAAAGTTTTTAGATAAAGAGAAATGTTTTTAGATTTATTGCTGTTCGCTCTACCATAAAGTAGAACAATTAACCTGATTAGATAGGTGAGAAAAGAAGTGAAAAGTGTAAATGTTTTTCAAAAGCAAGTTGTTTGTGTAACAATCATATTATCAATGATTTATAATACCTATTGTTTTGCATTCTAAAAGAGCCTGTTTTGCATGGTAAAACAGGCTCTTTTAGAATGCAAAACAGGCACTATTGCAACATCGAAACATATCTATCACTTTTTGTTACGATTATTTTTACAAAACCATAATGAAAGTATCTTGCTGATTAAGCAGTATTTTGCAAAAAGCGTAGGTGTACTTGTGCTGAATGGTATTTGACCTAAAGAAAACTATTAGCGTTTGTTAAACTCTGCCAAAATTGCATACTTTTAAAAATAAATAGGTAAATTTGTCATCTAAATGAACAATACAGAACTTCAACGCGTTAAACAGCGTTACAACATTGTGGGCAATTGCAATGCGCTAAACCGGGCTTTAGATGTAGCGTTGCAGGTAGCACCTACCGATTTATCCGTACTTATCGTTGGAGAAAGCGGTGTGGGTAAGGAGATTATACCCCGTGTTATTCACGATAATTCGCCACGAAAAAGGGAAAAATATTTCGCCATTAACTGCGGCTCTATACCAGAAGGTACAATTGATAGCGAACTCTTTGGACACGAAAAGGGTTCGTTCACAGGGGCCATTGGCGAAAGCGATGGCTATTTTGGTACTGCAAATAAGGGCACTATCTTTCTTGATGAAGTGGGCGAACTGCCTTTGGCAACACAAGCTAAACTATTGCGTGTGTTGGAAACAGGCGAGTATATTCGTGTAGGAGGGCAGGAGGTGCGCAAGACTGATGTGCGTATTGTGGCTGCAACTAACGTAAATGTGCGTAAGGCAGTGAGTGAAGGAAAATTCCGCGAAGACCTTTTTTATCGTCTGAATACCATTCCTATTCAAATGCCACCGCTGCGTGACCGTGGAGAAGATATTCTTTTATTGTTCAGACTCTTCGCTATGCAAATGGCAGAGAAGTATCGTTTGCCCAAAATAACTCTGACCGACGATGCTAAACAAATTATGTTGCATTACAAATGGCCAGGAAATGTGCGACAACTGAAGAATATTACCGAACAAATTTCGGTACTAAGTGAACAGCGAGAGATAACGGCTGATATGCTAACTGGCTTTATTCCACGCGACCCAGATAGTACGCAGCTTGCCATTATAGACAAAGGTGGAAAGCATAGCTATGAAAGCGAACGAGACATACTATATCAGATATTGTATGAACTGCGTGGTAACGTGAGCGATTTGCGCCGCGACTTAAATAATGTTCGGAAGCAGTTAGAAGAAACACGTGCGTTGAATGGGGAGGCAGGGATCGAACCTTTGCCCGAAAATTATAGTGAAACGATGCTTATTCCCACCAAACATGCTGTTGCAGAAACTCCTTCTTCCGAAAACTTAATAGAGTTTGCAGAAGCTAAAGAAATATCAGAGCCTGAAGTTTTAAACCTCAGTGATGTGGGCAGACAAATGGTAGAGAAAGCTTTGGAACGCAATAATGGCAACCGAAAGAAAGCTGCACAAGAGTTAGGTATAAGTGATAGAACGCTATATAGACGGATTAAGCAATATGGCTTGGAAAGTAAATAAAACAAGAAAGTTATACCTTATATATATAGTAGTGGCGTTGGTGTGCCTTACTGCTTGTTCTGTGAGTTATAAATTCAATGGTGCAAGCATTGATTATTCAAAGGTACGTACCATTCAGATAGCTGATTTCCCAATTCGTTCCGCCTATGTGTGGGGACCAATGGGACCAATGTTTAACAATAAACTGAAAGATGTCTTTGCCAATCACACTCGTTTAGAGCAGGTGAAACGCAATGGTGACTTAAAGATTGATGGCGAAATTACACAATATCAACAGCGTAATAAGAGTGTTTCTAGCGAAGGCTATTCGGCTCAAACAGAACTTTCAATTACCGTAAACGTACGTTTCACAAACAGTTCTAATCATAATGAGGACTTTGAAAAGCAGTTTACGGCTACTGCTAGCTATGATACAAGAAGAAGTTTGAACTCTGTTCAAGAAGAATTGATAGAGCAAATGGTGAAAGATCTTACTGATCAGATATTCAATGCAACTGTTGCTAACTGGTAAAGAGAGTGATATAACATAATAAAGAAAATAGTTACAGCATAGTAAAGTAAAGAAAAGTATGGATATAGCTCATTATTTCAATCATCCCGAAGACTTGAACAAGGAAACGTTATACGACCTCAGAAGTCTTATTGCGCTCTATCCGTTCTATCAACCGGCACGAGTATTGCTTCTAAAAAATCTCTTTCTGCTGCACGATGCAACATTCGACGAAGAGTTGCGCCGTGCTGCTTTATACATCACCGACCGCAGAATATTATTCGATCTCGTAGAATCCGCACATTATCAGTTGCGTACACCAAACGTACCGAAGGAAGAAACAGAACAGAAAACAGAAAGCAACAGAACAGTTTCGCTTATTGATAGTTTCCTTGAACAGATGCCGAAAGAGTCAGAGGAAAATACGAATAGTGGACGAAAACCTACACCTGCAGATGCAACAGTAGACTATGTAGCTTTCTTACTGGAGTCGGAGAAACAAGAAAAGGAAGCGAAAGCTGTTCCAGAGCTACGAGGACAAAGTCTGATAGATGACTTTATCTATAACGAAAGAGGGAAAATCGTCTTGCAAGAAGAAACCGAATATGAACCCGAAGGAGTAGAAGTAAGTAGCGAAGATGAGGTCGAAATAGAGGAAAATGGTTACTTTACCGAAACTTTAGCCCGAATTTACATAAAACAAGGTAGATATTCTAAGGCATTGGAAATAATTAATCGATTAAATTTGGTATATCCGAAAAAAAATCGTTACTTTGCAGACCAAATCCGATTTTTGGAGAAATTGATAATAAACAAAAATAAAAAATAACACAGGAAATGTATACGCTTTTAGTAGTACTTATCGTTATTGCGGCCTTTCTTATGATTGGAGTAGTTCTAATCCAAGAGTCTAAGGGTGGCGGACTATCATCTAACTTCTCGTCTTCAAACGCTATTATGGGTGTTCGTAAGACAACTGACTTTGTTGAAAAAGTTACTTGGGGTTGTGCAATCTTCATGGTTGTCCTCAGTGTTGCAACTTCTTATGTTGCTCCAAAGGCTGAAACAGAGCAGAGTGTAATTCAGAAAGCAACATCAGATGGCGGTGCTACAAGCCCAAATAACTTGCCTAACTTCGGTGCAAGTCAGCAAAAGCAAGCTGCTCCAGCAGCACAAGGCGAAGCCGCTAAGGCTCCTGCAACTCCTGCAACCTCTACTAACACTGGCAACTAAGAAAAACGGTCTCCTTGAGACATTTATACGATTTCTATTCTAAGGGCGAATGGTATTCGCCCCTCTTTTCTACTGCTAATTTTTAGCGAACTTTTTTTGATTGACTATGATAAGATAGTTATATTAGGCTGACAAAATGTCAGTTTTTAGAGATTGGCACGGTTTTAGGTAATAGGAGATTAGCAAATTTGAAAATCAGCAAATTTGTAAGTAAATGAGTTAATAACTAAAAACTAAACAAATAATGGCAAAATTGAATATCAAACCTTTAGCTGATAGAGTGGTGATTGAACCAGCAGTAGCTGAAACAACCACTGCATCGGGTATCATTATCCCTGATACGGCAAAAGAAAAACCTCAAAAAGGTACTGTAGTAGCAGTAGGTGCTGGTACTAAAGATAATCCTGTAACCCTAAAAGTAGGCGATACCGTATTATACGGCAAATACGCAGGTACAGAACTGAAATTAGAAGGTAAAGATTACCTTATTATGCGTGAAAATGACGTGTTGGCAGTAATCTAAATCATAATTCAACAACTTATTAATTAAAGAAAAATGGCAAAAGATATTAAATTTGACATAGAAGCTCGCGAAGGCTTAAAACGCGGTATTGACGCGTTGGCTAACGCAGTAAAAGTAACTCTTGGTCCTAAAGGACGCAACGTTATTATTAGCAAATCATTTGGTTCGCCTCAAGTAACTAAAGACGGGGTGAGCGTGGCTAAAGAAATAGAACTAGAAGACGCTCTTGAGAATATGGGCGCTCAAATGGTGAAAGAAGTAGCTTCAAAAACTAATGACCTTGCTGGTGACGGTACTACTACCGCTACTGTATTGGCACAAGCTATCGTAAAAGAAGGTCTTAAAAACGTAGCTTCTGGTGCTAACCCTATGGACTTGAAACGCGGTATAGATAAAGCCGTAGTGAAGATTGTAGAGCACCTTGCTAAACAAGCTAAAGAAGTAGGTTCTTCTTCTGAAAAAATCAGACAAGTAGCTTCTATCTCAGCTAACAACGATGATGCTATCGGTGAACTTATCGCTCAAGCATTCGAGAAAGTTGGTAAAGAAGGTGTTATCACCGTAGAAGAAGCCAAAGGTACTGATACTTACGTAGATGTAGTAGA
>ERZ772956.1139-NODE-1139-length-18563-cov-20.215366_pt1 | contig 18563 bp, 17 predicted proteins | sample MGYA00580683_ERZ772956 | MGnify/ENA primary metagenome ERZ772956 (study PRJEB29015, sample SAMEA2738077) | human oral metagenome | biome: human oral; feature: human-associated habitat; material: saliva | place: China | collected 2212 ... | reverse complement strand
CTAAAATAATTAAAATACCTTGAAGCATATTCAAATTCCCCTTTCCTATATGAACACGACTGTTGTCGTTAGTTCCTAAACAAATAACAATTCATTTCTGACTTTCTCAGCCATAAGTGGTGATAAAGTATCCGTATCTTCTGTGTGTACCTGTATCAGTTCCACATGTTTATTTTGAAGTTTGAGTTTCTGATAGAACTGAAAGTCCGTACCCATCATGAAGATCTTTTTGATATCAAACATCGTACATAACATGTTGAGTAGTTGATTAACTTCCTTTGTCCCTGTATTTTCTGATAATAATTCTTTACAGAATTCAGAGCGTAGTGGAACTTTCTGTCCATCGATTGTAATCGTTGTAAATACTTTTTCACCAACCATCACATGTGCACAGTTTACATTTTCATGTAGTGTTTCTTCATTGAATGCATTTGTGATTGTAAAGCTACTGCATGTTTCTTCACTGACTGGAATATGTAGTTGGCTACTGAGTGCATTCTCCAAACTAATTGTCGCAGATGCGTATCCCGTATCATAGATGGTGTTCAAGTCACTAGGCTGTATATCATCGTGAAGTAATAAGCCAATTCCAAGAATGTTATAATCCGCATAATCGCTTACGGTATCTACAAGTAGTTCAAACAAGTCATTACCTGTTACTCTCTGCCTTGTAATGCATGTTGAAACAAGCGTTTCTAGACACATATCGAAGAGACAGAAGAAGACAGAACGTCTGCTAATTTCAAATACGGCAACACTACCAAAATCTCCAGCGATAGATAAGTCTTTACGGCTTCTACCCTTTTCTACAGTCTGCGTACCGGTTTCCACAATGATACCTTTGCCTAGCAAATCACCAACAATTGAACTAACAGTACTTGGTGATAAACCAGTTTCCTGTGCAAGCTCTATACGTGAAATACTCCTTGCTTGCATGATCTGTTGCATGATTAAATTCGTATTCTGATTTTTAATATCTTTTAACCCTGATTTTCCCATGCAAGCTCCTTTAATTCGGACTCCGAAATAAATCGTACTTTTAAAATACACCCATCTTACAAGAAATGCAATACATAAAATGTAAACGCTTTCGTATTTTACATAAAAAAGTACTCCAACGATAGAGTACTTGATTTTGATTAGCGATATTCACCTAGTTTTTCTGCGATATCCTTGCCATCTAACGCATTGAGTGGAGTACCAGATTGATTTGCAAGTATTGTTGCCATGCCTGCAGCTTCACCCATGTCAATGCAGGTTGGAATAATTCTAACACTTGCCTGCATCAAGAACGTTGTAGAGATACATCTTCCTGCCACAACAAGATTTTCCACTTCATTTGTGACCATCGCACGATATGGAATTTCATAGTAATCACCTGGTTGATAAGAAATCTGGTGTACCAAACTCTTATTTGCGGAATGGACATCGATATACCAATCCCCACGTGCTACTGCATCTTCGTATCTAGCCTTTCTTGGATAGTCTTCTTCATGCATCAAAAGTTTACCGACAATCTGCCATGATTCGCGAACTCCTAGCATATTCGCCACCTGTACTAAATAACAGTTTTCAAAGCCTGGCATCATTTCTTTCAAGAAACGAACAAGACGACGGATACATTGATGACCATGTACGATAGCAGCAGAACGCTCTAACGCATGCGTATTATTCTTTAAATCCACTAGATGTGGACAGTTAAATGACATTACCCCTGTCTTATCCGGAATTGTAAAGTTTTGGAAATAGTGTAAATCCTGTGGAATCAGGATACCTGCCTCTACACCCTTGCGAAATAGTGGCTCCATCGCAAAATTCTTGCCAGCTACCATCGCTGATTCAAACTGGTCACCCTTGATACGATGAATACTGTATGTATCATCTAGTGAGAATACGTATTCACGATATTTCTCAATATCGATACCACCTACCTCAAAGCGTAGTGAAGTAATCTGGTTATTCCCCTCTTCATCACCACACAATACTTCTACACCAGATAGACGTGATAGCACTGCATCCCCACTAGCATCCACGAACTGTCTTCCACCAATCGCAACTAATCCTTCAATCGTATTGGCAATCACATACTGAATCTTTTTGTCTTCTAAAATCACATCACAAACAGAGGCATCATAGAGTAATTCTCCACCACAACCTGTATAAAGACTTTCCCACGCATCTGCCATTGCCTCAGCGGAGAACCATCTTTGTGCAGTTCCGTGTTGGTCACGTGTTTCACCATATTTCTTCATCTCATTTTCAAGATCATAGAAATTCTGATGATGATTTGTAAAGGATCGCATCATTGGTGTTACAAGTGCATTTGTGGCACTACCACCTAATCGAATCGCCTTATCAATAATCAATGTAGAAAAGCCATTCTTAGCTGAAGTATAACCAGCAGAACTACCTGCACTACCTCCACCGACAATGACAGTATCATAGGTTTTTAAAACCTTTAGCTCTCTTGCGCCATATTGAATTTTCGTTTCCATAATTTTCCATCCTTGTATTTGTTTTTAGTTATGCCCCAAAAAGAACAGATTGTCAAATACTCTTTGAAGTGTATACAATAAAACTACCAGGAGTAAAACATATGAACGAAAAAAATAAACAAATTTTAGACGCAATCAAGGGACAATTAATTGTCTCTTGCCAAGCATTACCTAGCGAGCCATTACACAGCAGTTACATCATGTCCAGAATGGCTTATGCCGCATATTTAGGTGGTTCGAAAGGAATTCGCGCAAATAGCGTAGAGGATATCATTGAGATTAAAAAGACAGTTGATTTACCAGTGATCGGTATTATCAAAATCGACTATGAAGATGCACCAGATGTATACATCACACCAACAATGAAGGAAGTTGATGCGTTAGTCGAAATTGGTGTTGAAATCATAGCCATGGATGCCACAAAGCGTACACGTTCTGGTCAATTAGACCTAGATACCTTCTTCAAGGCAGTACGTGAAAAATATCCAGATCAATTATTCATGGCAGATTGTTCCAACATTGAAGAAGGCATGCATGCGGCCGAAATTGGCTTTGACTTAATTGGCACAACAATGGCTGGTTATACAGAATATACAAAAGGATGCAGTTTACCTCCATACAGAATGATTAAGACACTTGTGGAGCAGTGTGGTAAACCTGTAATCGCAGAAGGAAATATCTCTACCCCAGAACAATGCCGTCATGCGATGGATATTGGCGTACACGCAGTTGTGGTAGGTTCTGCAATCACTAGACCACTCGAAATCACAAAGAAGTTTAAGGCGGCCCTTGATGCGTAAGATTGTTACTCTAGATATTGGCGGCACAAACATCAAAGTTGGTATCTTCGAAGATGAAATACTTGTCCAAGAAGCAGAAATTCCAACACTAGCCAAGCAAGGCGCAAAAGATGTCATTGACCGCTGTATTGCATTCGTCAAGCAATATATGCCGTGTGATGGCATCGGTATTAGCACCTGTGGACAAGTCAATAACGATGATGGTTCTATCCACTACGCAAACGAAAACATGCCAGGTTATACCGGCATGCAAGTAAAGAAAATATTCGAAGATGAATTCCATGTCAAAGTTACAGTTGAAAATGATGTATACGCCGCAGCTCGTGGTGAAAACCAATACGGCGCAGGCAAAGGCTACAAAGATTTCATATGTCTAACATATGGCACTGGTATTGGTGGAGGTGTATACCTAAATGGACAGCCATACTATGGAGCAGGTAAATCTGCAGGTGTGATGTTAGGTGGTATAATATTGCAATCATCAACAGTTAAAAAACCATGGGATGGTAGCTACGAATCACTAGCATCCACAACCGCACTCATTCAAAATGCACAACAAGTTAATCCATGCATTACAAATGGAAGAATCTTATTTGAACACTTAAATAATCCTGAAATTAAAGCGGTTTTAGATGCTTGGATTGAACAGATTACGATTGGGTTATGTTCTTTAACACACGTATATAACGTACCACTATTCATTCTTGGCGGTGGCATTCTTGAACAAGAATATGTATTTAACAACATTAAAAAAGCATATCAAAAATATATTATTCCTGGCTTTGATGGTGTACAAATCCATCAAGCAAAACTTGGTAACAAAGCAGGCATCTATGGTGCACTGGCATTAAATATCAGTAGATAAATACAACAAAAGGAGTGAATTCACTCCTTTTTATGTTTATTCAGCGTGTGTTAAGTTACGTTCTTCCGCATCATAATATACAGGGTTTACTAAACGGATATAACATTCATCACCCACTGCCAATACTTGGTGGTGTGGTGCTTGAATCTTTAATTCCTGTGTACCTAAACTTACATAGTATTCTGTATATTCAGATAAGATAATACGCTTTGTAATCTTCGTCTTGATACCAGACTCGTGATTAATTTCAATCTCACTTGGTCTAGTCGCAAGTTTCACTGCTTTATCCATGTGTTTGATATCACATGGTAGTGGTTGTGTTGTATCGCCATCGGCATATACCTTGCCATCTCTATACTCAACCTTTGTGAAGTTAGATTCACCTAAGAAGTTATGCACGAATAAACTTACTGGCTTGTTGTAGAGTTCTTGTGGTGTGCCGATTTGAATAATTTCACCCTTGTTCATTACAAGTAGACGATCAGATAACGCTAAGGCTTCTGACTGGTCATGCGTTACGAATACGATTGTGAAGTTGTATTCCTTTTGTAGACGCTTGATTTCAAAACGCATACTTTCTCTTAACTTTGGATCAAGGTTAGAAAGAGGCTCATCTAATAATAAGATACCAGGATTAACAACGATAGAACGTGCTAACGCAATTCTCTGCTGTTCACCACCAGATAAATCAGATGGGAATACCTTTGCTTGTTCTAATAAGTTTGTCTGTTTGAGAGCTAGATTTACACGCTCTTCAATCTCAGCCTTTGGACGTTTTTGAACTTGTAAAGGGAATGCAACGTTATCAAATACGTTTAAGTGTGGCCATACAGCGAATGCCTGGAACACCATTCCTAAGTTACGGTGTTCAGGTGGAACGTATAAGTTCTTCGCCTTATTGGATACAACCTTACCCTCTAAACGAATTTCACCATCACTTAAATCTTCAAAACCTGCAAGCATACGTAGAGTTGTTGTCTTACCACAACCAGAAGGACCTAAAAACGAGAAACATTCACCCTTCTTGATTGTCAGGTTAAAGTTATTTACTGCTGTAACTGTACCTAGTGTTTTGGTCGTATAGTCTTTTCTTACATTAATTAATTCAATCTGATTCATACTTATACGCCCTTTCTTTCCTTTGTAATAAAGTTGATAATCCAGTTTACAACGACAATCAATAAGATTGTTAGAGTTGCAAGTGCTGAAGCCTGTGTAATATATCCATCACTACGTAACATGTAGATAGCTACACCCAATGTTCTTGTATATGGTCCATACAAGAGTGAACTTGTTGTTAATTCACGCATTGCTGGCAAGAAGATTAGGAAGAAGCCAGATAACATCGCAGGACGGATAAGTGGAAGTGTAATATCCTTGAGGGATTCTGTGTGAGAAGCACCGCAAGAACGTGAAGCCTCTTCCAAGGATGGGTGTACCTGTCTTAAGGCAGCAGAAGCTGCGTTCATAGAGAATGACAAGTAACGTGCAATATATGCAATGAAGATAATCCACAATGTGTTATATAAGTTAATATTTAAGATCTTACCAGACCATGCAAGAATGACACCGATGGCAAGTACTGTACCTGGTAAAGAGTATGGAAGTGTAGCTAAGAATTCCAAAGCACCCTTTCCCTTTGGCTTGATCTTGATGATTACATAAGCAATCATTACACCTAGTAACATCGCAAAGATACCTGAGCTTACTGCTAGGATTAAGGAGTTAGAAACACCATCACGAACCATCTTGTTGTTGAATAAGATATTTGTGTAGTTGCTGAAGTCAAAGTTACTTGGAACAAGTGGTAAACCGTAAGACTTCAATAGACCAACTAAGAAGATCATTCCTAATGGAACTACTACGATGATAACTAATGTCACGATAGAGATAATCAAGAGAGGAATCTTAGCGGAACGTAATTTAATTACGGTTGGACGCATACTCTTACCCTTGATAATGTCATAACTTCCAGACTTCAAGATAGCCTTCTGTAATACTAGTGCTACAGATACAACAACAACTAATAAGATTGATAGAATTGTCGCTTCACGAATACCCTGGAAGTCACCAGCTGCACGGTTAATGAGCTGGAAGATACGTGTTGGTAATGTGTAGATGTTCTGTGAGAATCCTAAGATAGATGGAACACCGAAGTGTGATAATGATGAGATCATAATCAATAACGCACCAGATGAAATTGCAGGCTTAACAAGTGGTAATGTAATCTTACGAATAACATATCCCTGTGAAGCACCAGCAATACGTGCAGATTCTTCTAGTGTTGGGTCCATTCTCTCTAATGCACTTACTACCTGCATGAATACAAATGGGAAGTAGTAAGAAACTTCAACGAAGATAATTCCCCAGATGGAGTTGATGTTAATAGGTGCCTTTGTTAAGTGGAATGTAGACATTAACCAGTTATTTAAATATCCACCTCTACCCGATAACAATAAGTCCCAAGCCATGGCTCCAAAGAATGGAGGGAACATGTATGGAATACTAAATAATGCACGCATGAATCCCTTCATAGGAATATCACTACGTCCTAGTAACCATGCATAGAACAAGCCCATGATAGTACCGAAAATTGTTACCCAGAATGCGATGGAGATTGTATTCCACATCGCACCGATATTTTCTTTATTCAATAGAACTTTGAAGAAACTATCTAATGCTAGTTTTCCATCTACGAATAAAGCATTCACGATAATGGAGGCAACCGGAACGATCGCAATAATCGCAAGGATGATAAAGCTTGCGATAATCATAATTTTATCTAAAGAAAACTTACGACCGTCTAACGCAGCTAAATCATTATTTAACGTTTTACGCTTAAACATTATGCCTCCTCCTTTTCATAATAGAACTTACGAACAAACTTTAAGCCAACTTCTTGGCCTTCCTTTGCCTTGCCGTACTTCATTACATCTAAAGCAGATTGTTGAAGACGGATTTGTTTATCACCTAATTGAATAAAGTAGTTTGTAATATTTCCTAGGAAAGTTTCTGTAACTACCTTAGCCTTGATAGGACTTTCGTTATCAAATACGGCATCCATTGGTCTAAATGCTAATTGATATGCCTTTGTAGGTTTTTCGAGTGCAGACTTTTCATCTAACTTCACTAATCCATTTTCCGCATTAATATAGATACCATCTTCCTTCATCACAACATCTACGAAGTTAGAAATACCTACAAATTCAAAGATATAACGATCCTTAGGCTTCATAACGATATCGTAATCGTTACCTAACTGGCGGATATTACCTTGTTGATCCATAATCGCAAGACGATCACATAACTCTAAAGAAGCTTCTTGATCATGTGAGATATATACGATTGTTGTACCAATTGTTGCCTGAATCTCACGAATTTCCTTCAACATCTCTTGACGTAGTTTTAAGTCTAAGTTTGTAATTGGTTCATCTAAAACGATTAATTCTTTTGATGATACAAGTGCTCTGGCAATCGCTACACGCTGCTGTTGTCCACCGGACAACTGTGATGGTAAGTGGTTTGCATAGCCTTCCATCTGTACCTGCTTGAGCGCATTCATTGCGATTTCCTGCATTTGTTTCTTATCCATTCTCTTCTTCTTTAATGGATACTTTACGTTTTCCAATACTGTTAAATGTGGCCATACCGCATAGTCTTGGAATACAACACCAATGTTTCTTCTTTCTGGTGGGATATTAATTCTCTTTTTAGCGTCGAAGACACAAGTTTCTCCAATAAAAATGGACCCTGTTTCAGGCTTGATAAAACCACAGAGAAGTCTAATCAATGTAGTTTTACCGCAGCCTGAGGGTCCAATTACACCCATAATTTCGCCATCATTTACTTCTAATGATAGGTTTTGGATAATCTTTTTGTCTCCATAGCTAAAAGATACATCGTTAAATTGTACTTTTGCCATGGTTTTCTCCTAGTTGTTTATTTGAAAATCTTGTCGAACTTCTCTAAGATTTCTGCACTCTGTTCAGCGATTGCCTTGTCATCCGCAACCATTGCACGAGCGATAATTTCATCTAATGATAGTGTGCCTTCCTTCTTAACATCTCCACGGATTGGCATTGTGTCATTCTTCGCAAGAATTTCTTGTCCTTCCTTAGAAAGGATGTAGTCATATAAAGCCTTACCACCTTCTGGGTTTGGTGAGTTTTTGAGTAATGCGATTGGACTAGATACAGCGATTAGATCCTTTTCTGGATATGTGAAACGAATTGTAGAACCCTTATCTGCTAGAGACTGTGTAACGTAGTCAACACCAATTGCAACCTTATAAGCAGCTGCTGCTACCTTTGTATGTGTAGAAGTTGTACCTGATTCTAATTCAGCACCGTGTTCCTTTAACTTCTCGAAGAATTCAACACCATATTCTGGATTGTTCATCAAGCTAGCTACTAAGTAGAATGTTGTTCCGGATTCACCTGGGTCTGTCATAACGATCTGGCCCTGGAAGTCATCCTTTAATAAGTCTTTCCAAGTCTTTGGAACTTCGTTTTCTGGAACTGTGTTTGTGTTTGTTGTTAATCCCATAACGACAAGACGTGCGCCTGTGTAGAAGTGTTCTGGATCCTTGAACTTTGCGTCGATACTAGCAGCTTCTGGTGATTCATAAGCTTCTAAGATTCCCTGTTCCTTGAAAGTTACATAGTTGGATGGGTCACCAATCCATACTAAGTCAGTTGCGATTTGACCAGACTGCTTTTCTGTAGCAATCTTTGTCGCAACCTTAGATGTGCCAGCTGCATAGTAGTCTAAAGAATATTCTGGGTGAGCAGCTTCAAATCCTTCCTTTAAAGCTTCTAACTGTTGTTCCTTTAATGAGGAGTACAACATAACCTTTGACTTTCCACCTGAGTTAGTATTTTCAGTTGTTGTAGTGGAAGTTGATGCAGGTTTATTTGTGCATCCAATTAACATTGCGGATGCCGCAAGTAGTAAGAAAAATTTTTTCATGATTTCTTTCCTCCTGAGTTCACTTACTAATCATATTGTAGGAAGACTGGTGCATATTTAAAACTTAAAAATTGTGATATTATGTGAATATCAATTATTTAAATATCTAGAAAAGTGCCTACTTATGAATGAATCTACGAAATTACAGAACAGTATTGATAGATTACGAAAGCGATTGATTCTGATTATCGCATTATTTTTCATCTTCGTAACTCTATTGTTGTTTAAGAGTATCAATGACTCAAAAAAGAAAAGTTTGATTGATTATCACATTAAAACACAAGAAAACTTCAAGAATCTGATGGCACACTCCTTAGATACTGTTCGTTATGCAGCATATAATACCTTCTATTCAAGTGAAGCCATCAGTTTACGTAACGCAACAGATTTATCCCCAACACAAGCCACAAAATACCTACGTACCTTACATGCTTTAGATAGTACAAACCCATTTATTCATTCTATTTACCTATTAAACAAAGCTTCGAATACGGTATATACAACCAGTTCAGGTTCATCCGTTTTAGATCAATTTCATGATAAGGATGCTTTTACGCCTAACAGCCATTTATTGCGCCTACGCCAACTATCGAAGAACGTATGGGTTTATACATTACAATTTACGGATTTTCGAGATACACAAGTATCCATGGTTGTAAATATTGACGCTTATTTATTCAATCGTTCCCTATTTAGAGATACAGAGGCTACTGAATTTATATACGAACCAGAAATGGATAAGTTTTTTAGTTCAACTGCAGATTCTAGTCTACCGATTGAAACCCTAGACTTTACTTCCGATAATGATAGTCACTTCAAAACCATCGGTGACTATGTATACTTCTACTCTTACCAACAGGACTATAGTTTATATATCATCAAGCAGGTTAAATCCAATACTATCATCAGTAGTATTTCTTCGTATCTTCCATTATTTTTAGAGATTATTGTCATTACCTTCATCCTAATCTTAATTCTAGGATATTTCATCAATAAGTATTACTACACACCTCTCTATGAAATCATGGATAAGTTTGAGCTTAAATCATCTTCTAAAAATAGTGTAAATAACGCTGTTACACTTTGGATCCATGACCAACAACACAAGATGGAAGAAGCGACACATAAAGCCAAACAAGACTATCTTACAAAACTACTCATGAATCAAAAGCTTCCTCTATTAAGAAATAACTTGGATTTTGATACAACAAGCGACATCTACATCTGTATCTTAGATAATCTGACCAACAAAAATATCCTTACATTATTTGGTGACAATAAAGAAGTACACACCATTAACAACCTACATACCGTTATCTCAAATACAGTAGATATTGATGAGCTTTCTAATTATGCGAAAACACATCACATTAAGGTATTCCTCGGTGACCCAAAACCTTTCTCAAGAGTATATACCTCGTATCAAAAGCTATCCCAACTCTATTACCTACGTATCTTAGATTCTACTAAATTCTTCTATACAGAATCTGATATGCCACATTTCATGACAAATTTCTCTACAATTCAAGAAGCAGAACAACAATTACTATATACATTCGAGCATGGTCGCAAAGAAGAAATAACAGCATCCTTCCAAGAATGGTTTAATCTAATGAAATCCTTGCATTACAATTCGCTATTATTCTTCTATACAAAGTTATATTCTAGCTTACGTGATCGTATTCGTTCTATCACATCTATATCAAGCTTACCAACCTACCAGTTTGAAAATAAGCTCAATACAATTACAGATATCCAAGAGATTAACTCATATATCCTAAATCTCATGCATGCATATAGTCAGTATCTTGCAAATATGAAAGAAGAAAAGATACTTGATCTTGTATCGAATGCGAAGGCATATATTGATGAGCATTTATGTGATACAGACTTAACTGCAGATAGTGTTGCGGACTCTATGGATTATAACGCCACCTATTTAAACCGAATCTTTAAGTCTCAATACGAAATGTCTATGAAAGAATACATCAATATCAGCCGTGTTGAACTAGCAAAGAAACTTCTCACCGATACAGATTTATCCACGTTAGAAATCTCTGCACAACTCGGTCTAGAAAACTCAAATTACTTCTATACATTCTTTAAGAAACATACAGGTAGTACACCTAATCAATATCGTATCGATCATAAACAAACATAAACATGAGTGTATTGATACTCATGTTTTTTCCTTTGCGAAACACAACGTATTTTATTTTATATTTTTCATGTACAATAAAACCGAGCTATTACATAAAAAGAAGGGGGCTCAATTTATGGAACTTAATTATAGAAAATGTGCAGAAGAGATCTTTGCGACACTAGGTGGTAAAGAGAATATTATCAGTGCTGCACACTGTGCTACACGCTTACGTCTAGTGATTGCGGACAACAGTAAAGTTGACGTAAAAACGTTAGAGAATATCCAAGGTGTACAGGGTGTATTTAATTCCAGTGGACAGTTACAAATAATTATCGGAACTGGCACTGTTAATAAAGTTTATGATGAATTTATTGCGATTAGCGGAGTAACTGGTGGCAGTAAGGATGATGTTAAGGCTGCAGCAGCTTCTCAAATGCCATGGTGGAAACAACTCATCAAGACACTTGGTGATGTATTCGTACCTATCTTACCAGCGATTGTAGCTGCCGGCTTAATGATGGGTCTTGTAGAAGCGTTAGGTAAGGCTATCCCATCCTTTGCGTCAACAGACTGGTATGCATTCTTAGATATGGCTTCTAATACATCCTTTGCATTCCTACCAGTACTTGTTGCGGTATCTGCAGCACATGTATTCGGTGGAAATATCTTCTTAGGTGCAGTTATTGGACTTATGATGGTTCACCCAGCACTAACAAACGGTTGGTCAGCCGCAAACGGATATGAAGTTTGGTATCTATTTGGTAAAGGCATCAATATCTTCGGCTATACACTTGGTCAAGTAAACCAATTGGGATACCAAGGACACGTGATTCCAGTTGTGATTGCCGTATGGGTAATGAGTAAGATTGAAATCAAACTACATAAGATTGTCCCTGAAATGATTGACTTATTCGTAACACCACTTACAACTGTTCTATTAACAGCCCTAGCAACATTCATGATCATTGGACCTGTATTTGCGGCACTAGAAACATGGGTATTATCTGCCGCTACAGTACTCGTTGCTAATCCTTTTGGAGCTCTAGCAATGGGTGCTCTCTATCCAATTACTGTTGTCATGGGTCTACATCACATGTATAACACGATTGAATTAGGAATGCTTAGTACAGGCGCATTGAACACATGGATGCCAATCGCTTCTGCTGCAAACTTTGCACAATTTGGCGCCTGCTTAGCAGTTGGTTTAAAGACAAAGAGCGCAAAGCGTAAGACAATTGCAATTCCATCCGCATTATCAGCTTCTCTAGGTATTACAGAACCAGCTATCTTCGGTGTAAATCTACGCTTGATGAAGCCATTTGTATTCGCTGCGATTGGAGGTGCAGTTGGTGCTCTTGTAGGAGCTATCTTCCAAATTGGCGCAACAGCCAACGGTGTAACAGGTATTCCAGGCTTCCTCATCGCTTCAAATCCACTCACATATTCTATCCTGCTACTTGTAGCAGGCGGAACATCCTTTATACTAACATTCTTGTTCTGGCACGAGGATGATGTGACAGAAGAACCACAAACAACTACAACACCAGCACCATCCACTGCAGCAGAAACTATCATCACTACAGAAAAAGGTACAGTCCTATCTCCAGTAAAGGGAAAAGTTATTCCTGCAAGTGAAATCCCAGATCCAGTATTTGCAGGTGAAGCAATGGGTCAATCCGTTGGTATTGTCCCAACAGAAGGAACAGTTTACGCTCCATTTGATGGAACAGTGATGATGTTATTCCCTACAAAGCACGCAATTGGATTACAATCTAAGGACGGTTTAGAAGTACTCATTCACGTCGGTGTTGATACAGTACAGATGAATGGCGAAGGCTTTGAAGCATTTGTAAAACAAGATGATGTTATCCATGCTGGTGATAAATTAATTACTTTCGACCGTGCTAAGATCAAAGACGCAAATCATCCAGATACTGTGATCGTTGTATTAACAAATAGCGCTAACTTCGAAAAGATTGAAAAAGCCGTATAAATACTTAAAATATTATTTTTGAAAAGATATAGTAATTATTTTCATAAAACTATATCTTTTTTTCATATTTTTTACATTTTATATATAAAACTTCTAAAAGAATTTGGTATGATAAGGACATTATTAAAAGGGGTATAACTTATGGAACGTGAAAAACTCTCATCACGCCTCGGCTTTATCTTATTATCCGCAGGTTGTGCAATTGGCTTAGGCAACGTCTGGAGATTTCCGTACATCGTCGGACAATATGGTGGAGCAGCCTTCGTACTAATCTATATTGCATGTTTAATATTACTAGGTCTACCAATCATCATTATGGAATATGCAGTTGGTAGAGGTAGCCAAAAAAGTCTTGCCCTCGCCTTTGATGAATTAGAACCAAAAGGAACCAAGTGGCATATCTACAAATGGTTCGGTATGGGCGGCAATTACTTGCTTGCGATGTACTATACAACTATCACAGGCTGGTTATTACTATACTTCTTCAAGACATTACGTGGAGACTTCAATGGTTTAGACGCAACTGCAGTTGGCGAACAATTTAGTAACCTAATGAATCAACCACTTACAATGTTTATCTACATGGCAATTACAGTCATACTCTGTTTTGGTATCTGTTCTAAAGGACTACAAAACGGAGTAGAGAAAATCACTTCTAAGATGATGGTTGCCCTACTCATCTTAATGGTAGCACTAGGAATCAACTCCATCTTCTTAAAAGGAGGACAAGCAGGACTCGAGTTCTACCTCAAACCAAATTTCGCAGCGATTCAAGAGGTAGGGATTGGTAAAGTTATCTTCGCAGCGCTTGGTCAATCCTTCTTCACACTTAGTATCGGTATTGGCGCAATGACAATCTTCGGCAGCTATATCGATAAAAAACGTACACTAGCTGGCGAAGCATTACACGTACTAGGACTAGATACACTTGTGGCAATCATGGCAGGCTTCATTATCTTCCCAGCATGTTTCGCATTTGGTGTAGAACCATCACAAGGACCAAAACTTATATTTGTGACATTACCAAATATATTTAACCACATGTTCTTAGGACAATTATGGGGAGCATTATTCTTCTTATTCATGTCCTTCGCAGCTCTTTCAACAGTTATCGCTATCTTCCAAAATATGATTGGCTTTAGCTCTGATCTAACAAAAGTATCCGTTAAGAAATCCTCACTCATCAACGCAATCGTCATTATTGTATTATCACTACCATGTATATTAGGATTTAATGTATTGCAAAACATTACACCGTTAGGTGCAGGCACAAATATTATGGACTTAGAAGACTTTATCGTTAGTAATAACCTACTACCAATTGGCTGTCTAATCTATCTCCTATTCTGCACAAGCAAATATGGATGGGGCTTTGGTAACTTCCTTGCAGAAGCAAATGAAGGAAAAGGCATCAAATTCCCTAAATGGGCACGCCTTTATGTGACCTATATTATTCCACTTATCATCATGTGGATCTTTATCCAGGGATATATCAGCACATTTATGAAATAAACAAAGATAGTGTAGAATTTTCTCTACACTATCTTTCTTTATGAATACTAATTTTAATACTGCATTAATTGTTTACAACCTTGAGTCCTAAACTATTCGCTACTTCTTCTGCCTTTGATCCCTTAGGTGTACGAATCTCGACATCTGGATTATTACTTGCTGTGAAATAAAATACATCCGTGATTTCTGTTACACTTGCAGGAATTTCTATATACTTAATTACTTTTGCATTCGCAAATACATTAATTCCAATTTCCTGCATTCCATCTGGGAACTTAACAAATTCTAAGGAATTACATCCGTTGAATGCATTATCACCTATACGTTCTAAAGAACTACCTAAATGGATAAATTTTAGATTTACATCAAGAGTAAATGCAGATTTAGAGATAACTCTAACTGTATCTGGTAATACGATTGCCTCGCAAGTTTGTTTATTTGCTAAGCCACGTTCTGCAATCGCAATGACTGGTTTTCCATTAATGGTTTTTGGTACATTGATAACTTTATCTTCTGAACTACAACCATAAATAGCATAGCCTTCTTGCCATTCTTCATATGTGAAGTACTTTTCATCTGTCTCTGGGAAGTCTTTGAAGTTTCTTCTCAGTTACTTCAGAGTTGTTTGTTGTAGCTGTATTGTTTTCTGTTTCCTTTGTTTCTGTAGTTGAAGTACGTGTTGTAGTATCTTGTTATGGTTCCTTAGGTCCACAGCCTACTAAACCTGATAAGAGTACTACTACACATAAGCCCGATAATAGTTTCTTGTTCATACTATTCCCTTTAGTTATTTACTACTTTAAGACCTAGACTATTCGCTACTTCTTCTGCCTTTGATCCTTTAGGTGTATGGATTTCTACATCTGGATTACAATTTTTTACAAAATAGAATAAGTCTGTAATTTCTGTAACACTTGCTGGAATTGTAATGGATTTAATTGACTCTGTACCCCAGAATACTAATGTTCCAATACTCTTTGTGCCTTTAGATTTACTATCCCAAAAGACTACACATCCTCTATTCTGAAACTTTGAGGCATATTCAAACATCTCGATATTTCTCAAAATGCCTGCTTTCTTATCTTCCTATTCTTGTTTTGCTTGATTATATGTTGCTACATCTTGATTGTACTTATTAACCTTAGCATCATACTCATCTTTTGATTGTTTCTTTATATCTTCATATTGTTTAATAGATTGCTCTAACTGTTGTTTCTGCTGTTATTCTGCTTGTTGTGCCTCTTGTAAAGAGTTATAAACAGTTGTACTCTCTTCAAATGTAATATTAGGATACTTCTGCTGTAATTCCTTGATGTAATCTAAGAATTGTTGACTTGTTACATCCTTGTTCTTCTCTTCTGCGTAAGTTTGTACAATACTATTTTGAATAAGTGCTACTGTACCTACACTTTGTGTTAACGCTAGTGTCCCTAACATTACTGCCTTTGTTAAACTTTTTCTCATTTATTTATCTCAATCTCCTTAATTTAAAAAGACTATGAGTAAACATAGTCTATTTCTTAGCCATTAATTCGCCAAGTAATTAATTTTCCTACCTTCAATCTTATACTATTCAAACACAACCATATTTGCTTGCATTATATCTGTATTCTTAAGGTTTTCTGCTGTTACAGAACCTGCTTTTGCATGTACCTTTAATTCGGGGCTACCTGACTTTGGAAGGCAGAACAAGTTAGAAAGTTTGGTAACATTTGATGGTAAATAAATATCTTTTAAATTTTCTCCACCAAATACCCATGCATCAATTGTTTCAAGTGATTCTGGAAGTACAACCTTTTCTAAAGATGGTAATTCACGCATTGCATCTTCACAGAGAATAGATAAAGACTTACCAAATTCAATATACTTTAATTTTGGATTGCCAGATAAAGAAGATTGTCTAACAGAGATTAAACTATCTGGAAGAACAATTGCTTCTACATTAGGCATATTGGATAAAGAATGAGGATTAATCATCTTTACCGGTCTACCATTAATTTTAGATGGTACATGTACTACTCTTGATTCTGAGAAACAACCTGTAATGTTATAACTATTTGTATATTCGTTCCACTCATACTTGAAGTAGTTCTTACTTGTTTCAGGGAAATTCCTGAAATTTTCTTCTGTAATTTCAACACCAGTTAAATCTGGTTCAGGCTTTTCATCTTCTGGTTCTTCCTTAGGCTCTACATAAAGCTTAGTACCATATTCGTTTGTAACGTATTCGCCTTCTCCATCATTTTGAACCCCATCTTTGGAACTATTTTCTGTTTGTTGTGATGTATTTGTTCCTTCCTCAGGGCTGTTAGATGCCTGCTTACGTTCACCACATCCTAATAACATTAAAATAGCAAATGCTGACAATAATAATTTCTTCATTTATTTCTCCTATTTCTTATTGATTGTAACAAATTCATCTAAGAGTTTGGTTGCTAACTTAACAACTTCATCTTGACTTAAGTTCTTCATATTCTTAATCATAGCATCTTCTGGAATATACTTAGTCCAGAGGCACATATCGTTACCTAGATATAGATATGAATTAATAACTGATGGGCTACCATCTTCTTCCTTACCTGTAAATACTTTTAATGTATATCCTTTATAATCTACAGTAGAAACTTCATTTCTTCCTGGTGCAAGATAAGGATTATCCTTCATATCTAATTCTTCATAGTTACCATTTGTTGAATATGCTAATGATACTTGGAATACATCTTCTAAATCAAATGCGGTCTTTTCTTTACGCATGCCAGATGTAATCATCCAAAGATGCTCATTTGATTCGATATCTTCTAAAGACATACGTCTATCTTCGCCTAATGTACTATTAGATTCAATCTTTTTCATTGCATTATTCCAACGTACAACTTCTTTTATTTTATTTTCTTGGTCGGAAAGAACAGAAATTCCATCTACATAGTAATTCTCAGGGATTTTAACTGAAATATCAAAGTCCCCTGTTTCCATACGAGTAACTTTTGAACCAGGACCTCTACCCATTCCACGAAGATGGAAAGTTTCATACTTGTCTTGATGGAAAACATAATAATCTTCTGACTTATTTCCATATTCTGACTTTTTGTTTGTTGTATCCTTCTTTGGAGCTGTTGTTTCTGTTTCCTTTGTTTCTGCAGTTGAAGTACTTGTTGTAGTATCTTGTTTTGGTTCCTTAGGTCCACAACCTACTAAACCTACAAGCATGATTCCTGCACATAAGCCCGATAATAATTTCTTTTTCATACTATTCCCCTTTAGTCATTTACTACTTTGAGTTCTAAACTATTCGCAGCTTCTTCTGCTTTTGATCCTTTTGGTGTATGAATTTCTACATTCTTATTTGAATTTTCCGGGAAGTAGAATAAGTCTGTTATTTCAGTTACACTTTCAGGTATTGTGATCGATTTGATTGATGGTGTGTCTGAAAATACCAATTCACCAATTGATTTTGTTCCTTCCGGAAATACAACAGACTCTAGAGAACTTGCTCCTAAAAATGCGTGATCATCTACAGTTTCTAAAGATGTTCCTAAATAAATGTACTTCAATGCTTTATCTCGACCAAAAGATGACTCTCCAACATATCTTACTGTATCTGGTAAGACGATTGCCTCACATTTTTCAAGATTTGCCATACCACGCTGTGCAATCGCTATAACAGGTTTACCTTTAATTTCCTCTGGTACACGAACAACCTTGTCATCAGAAGTACAACTATAGATAGCATAACCTTCTTGCCATTCTTCATATGTGAAGTACTTTTCATCTGTCTCTGGGAAGTCTT